>Ga0065720_1003749_pt1 | contig 13062 bp, 15 predicted proteins | sample Thericmetagenome_FD_59107 | JGI IMG/M metagenome (GOLD analysis project Ga0065720, IMG submission 59107) | Thermophilic microbial communities from the Joint Bioenergy Institute, California, USA of rice/straw/compost enrichment - eDNA_2 v2... | ecosystem: Engineered > Solid waste > Grass >... | reverse complement strand
TCGCCGTCGATGAGCACGTCGCCCTCGTCCGGGGCGAGCACACCGGAGAGGATCTTGATGAGCGTGGACTTGCCGGCGCCGTTGTCGCCGACGAGGGCGGTCACCTCGCCCGGGTGGGCCTCGAACGACGCGCCGCGCAGCGCGCGCACGTGCCCGAAGCTCTTCACCACGTTCCGCGCGGCGAGTGCGGGGGTCGTGCTCACCGTCCGGTCACCTCCCGCCCTTCGCGACCTCGCGCCAGGATCGGCCGCGGCCCTCGATCGCGGCGTTGAGCCGTCGCATCCGCTCGGCCGCGGTGGTGCGCAGGAACTCCCGCCGGGCCTCGCCGGTGAGCGACGCGGCCTCGCCCCAGAACGCGCGGCCCGCGATGTAGCCGGACGCGCCCGCGTCCATCGCGGTGAGCACCCGCTCGACGAACCGCTCGTACGGCACGCCGGCCGACAGCAGCGCCCACGGAACGTTCCCGCAGACCTCGGTGAGCTCCTTGCAGCCGTCGGCGTCGCCCGGCCACTCCAGCTTCAGCAGGTCGGGGCCGAGCTCGGCGAGCAGCTGCGCGGACCGGACCACGAGGCGGCGGGTCTGCGCGGCGTCGAGGCTCTGCTCGCCCGGCAGCTTCGCCACGAGCGGCTCGATCACCGCGGGCATGCCGTGCGCGCGGCAGTCCTCGACCACCCGGCGCACCGCCTCGACCGCCTCGGCGGCGAGGTCCGGCTCGCCCTCGCGCGCGGGGCGGTCCGGCCGCCAGCGCACCAGGAACTTGAGCGCCACGCCGCCCGCCGCGGCGACGTACTCCGGCCCGCGCCCGGGGTCGTACTCCGGCCGCGGCTCGCCGTGCCACTTCGGCTGCGGGGAGCGGTCGGCGGCGATGAGCAGCCCCGCCGACACGGCGAGGGCGCCGCTCCGCCGCGCCGGGCCCGCGCCGTACTCGGCGTCGGTGAGCACGCCGGTGGCGAGCGGGGAGAGCGCGTCGATGACGTCCACCTTGAACGAGCTCAGGTCGGCGTCGCCGTTCGGCAGGCCGGCCTTGGCGAGCATCGTGCGCAGCGAGTCCCGCTGGTCGATGGCGAGTATGGCGAACCTGCCCGCGGCGTCGGCGATGCGATCCAGCGAATTGCCCATGGTCAGCCCTCCGTCGGGGGAATCGGGAGGCCGGTGGCCTCGGCGGCGAGCAGGGCGGCGCCGTACGCGCCCGGCTCGGTCACGTCGGTGGTGCGCATGCCGGGGAAGTGCCGTCGTTTCGCCGCGTGCACCACCGGGTCGCGCAGCCAGCCGCCGCCGACCACCACCCGGCGGCACGGGCCCACCTGCGCGTCGATGTGCCGCAGCACCTCCCCGGCGCGTTCGGCGAGGCCGTCGGCGGCCGCCCGCCACAGCCGGGCCGGGGTGACGTCGTCGGTGATCCCGGCGAGGCCGAAGTGGTCGTCGTGCGGGTCGACCAGGCGCAGCGTGGGGTGGCCGCCCTCCTCGGCGAGCGCCCGGCGGCCCAGCTCGGCGCGCTCCTCGGCGGTGGTGACGCCGAGCATCGCCGCGATCCGGCGCAGCGTGAGGCCGGTGGGCACCCCGGCGAGCACGCACAGGTGCCCGGGGACGACGTGCCAGCCGACGCTCACGTTCCGCCCGGTGAGCGCGAGCACGCGCTCCGGCGGCAGCGGCGGGCGCACCGTGCGCACCAGCGCCTCGGCGGTGCCGAGCGAGTCGAACAGCGCGCCGTCGGTGGCCGCGCCCACCCCGTAGGCGGCGACCTGGTGGTCGTGCCCGGCCACGGTGAGCACCGCGCCGCGCAGCACGGCGGGCACGTCGTCGCCCGCGGCGCGCCCGGCGGCGGTCCCGGCGACCACCGGCTCGGGCAGCAGCACCCGCCCGCCGAGCAGCTCCGCGGCGGCCGGCCAGGGCCGGGCCGTACCGAGGTCGAGCAGCCCGGTACGGCTCGCCAGGGACAGCTCGGCGACCGGCTCGCCGCCGAGCCGGCGCACCACCCACTCGCCCACCGAGTAGAACCGCACGGCCCGCGCGGTCTCCGGGTGCTCGCGGCGCAGCCACAGCAGCTTGGCGAGCGACGGCAGCGGCCCGGCCCGCATGCCGGTGGTGCGCTCGAAGACCTCGGTGCCGAGCTCCCGGCGGATCGTCTCGACGTCGCCGCGCGGATCGTGCCAGGCGATGGACGGCGCGAGGGGCCGTTCGGCGGCGTCGACGAGCACCCCGGTCTCGGCCATGCCGGTCACCCCGAGGCCGAGCACCCGCGGCGTGTCGCCCGTCGCGTCGCCCGCCGCGGCGGCCGCCTCGGCCGCGACCGCGGCGGCGAGCTCGGGGAACCGCGCCGGGTCGATCTCGGTGCGGCCGTCCTCGGCGCGCCGCCAGGGCGTGGGCCGCTCGGCGACGCCGAGCTCCCGGCCCGCCTCGTCCACGGCGAGCGCCTTGATGCGGCTGGTGCCGATGTCCACGCCCGCGAACAGCCCGGTCATCAGCCCTCCACGGGTTCGGGCGGACGGCACAGGAACGCGTCGAGCGCGGCGCCGGCGTCCCCGCTCTCCAGCCGCCAGCGGCCGCACGCGTGGGGGACCACGACGGCGTCGCCGCGGCGCAGCGGCACCTGTTCCCCGGTGTCGGGCACGAGCCGCCCCTCGCCCGCGACGACGAGCAGCACGGCGAAGCCGGGATCGATGTCCGGGCCGGTCGGGGCGGCCCGCAGCCGGTGCGCCCGGAAGTACGGCGACGCGGCCACCGGCAGCAGGTCCGCCACCCCGGACGCGTCGAGCCGCGGCCGGGGCACGACGAGCGCGCCGAGCTCGTCCTCGCTCAGCGGGTCGAGCCGCAGCGCCTGGAGCGCGACGTCGAAGCCGAGCCCGAGGTGGCCGTCGCGGTGCAGGTCGGCGTTGATCGTGTCGGCCTCGAGCAGGATCGACAGGTCGGTCGGCTCCTGCAGCTCGAGCACGAAGAGCCCGGCGTCGATGGAGTGCGGCACCCCGGCGGGGACGAGCACGGCGTCGCCCGGCCGTACGTCGAGCGGGCGCATGAGGCCGAGCACGGCGGCGGAGTCCTTCGCGTCCACCAGCGACCGCACCCGCGGCAGGTCGACCGGCTCGGCGAAGCCGAGGCGGACCCGGGCGCCCGGCGCGGCCTCGAGCACGATCCACGCCTCGGTCTTGCCGTGCGGCAGGCCGAGGTGGCGGCGGGAGAAGGCGCGGTCGGGGTGGAGGTGCACGGGGAGCCGCCCGCCCGCGTCGAGCAGCTTCACCAGCAGCTCGGTGGAGGCGCCGAAGCGGGCGGTGTGGTCGCGGCCGAGCCACCCCTCGGGGTCGGCGGCGATCGCGTCGCGCAGCAGGACGCCGTCCGCGAGGCGGGACAGGCCGCGTTCGGCCTGCGATGTCATCGTGGTCATCGACCCGATCCACTCCTCCGGACGGTACGGCCCGCCCGGGGCGCCCTGCCCGCGCAGCGCGGCGATGCGCTCGCCACCTGGATAAAAGTGCTCAACCTGGTTGACCGGCAGCGGCTGGGGGCGGGGTCGGGTGCGGCCCGGCTCCTGCCGCGGCGTCTCGGATGCTGAACTCGACGATGACATCGATGTCATGACCGGAACGTAACTGTCCCTTCTCTGGGGGGTCAATGGTGTGTGCGGTGTTTTATACGTGTTTGTTACATAGATGCCTTGTTTGTCGGGTCGGTGCCCGGTCGCACGCCGTCCACCTGCGCGAACTCGCCCGGGCCGGGTGGGCGGACCGCTCGGCGGGCATGCCACGGGCAGGGCGGCGCCGTCGCGCAGGGTGGCGCGGGCGGGCCGGGGCGGCCGGACCGGGGCGCGACGCGGGGGATCAGGCGGACCGGGGCGCGGTGCCCGATGGCGGTCCGATCGGCAGGGTCCTATGGCCCGGCCCGATCACGGCGTCCGATTTCAGCGTCCGATTTCAGCGTCCGATTGCCGGTGTCCGATTACCGGTGTCCGATTACCGGTATCCGGTCGGCAGGGTCCGGTCGGCAGGGTCCGAGAGCGGCGGTCGAGGGCAGGGGCCGATGGCAGGCGAAAACGGCGCCGCGCGGCCGGCGGCGCCACGGAGACGGCGGAGATCGGTCGTGCGCGGCGCCTCCGCGCCAGGGCTCCCCGCCCCGCGGGCGCGGAGCGGGCGGCCGGTCAGATGCGGCCGGTCAGATGGAGAGCTCCTGCTCGATGCGGCGCAGGTTGTGCCGGGCGAGCGCGAGGTTCGCCCGCTCGCGGTCGAGGGCGAGGTAGAGGAACAGGTACGTGTTGTCGCGGGTGAGCACCCGGATCAGGTGGTACTGCCGCTGCAGGGTGATGAGGATGTCCTCGATGGAGTCGTCCATCCCCAGCGTGGCCATCATCCGCATCTCATGCCGGACCACCTCGGCGTTCCCGGCCGCCGCCATCTCCAGGTCGAGGTCGCGCCCGCCGCCCGCGGTACCGAGGCACATGCCGCTCTCGTAGTCCACCAGGGCCGCGCCGAGCGCCCCGTTGATCGACATGGCCTCCTTGAGCGCGGTCTCGATGTTCATCTGCCTGCCTCGTGAATACTTTTCGCAAACCGGTGTGGTTGGTGAGCATAAAGTACTCTTGCGTGTCTGAAGTGGTGAAGGAGGCGATGTGCCCGAGGTTTCTGCATCTCGCCCTCTCAAGGGGTTCGTCCGGCGCTCGCCGTGACCGACACCGAGGACACGGGCCCCATCGGGCCGGAGCTGCTCCGCTGCCATCGGGAGCGCTTCACCGGAGTACTTCACGTCGACGGCGCCCCGGGCGGCACGATACGCCTGCGTGACGGCCTGGTGATCGCCGCCGACACCCCCGCCGCCCCCGGCCCCGAGGTGCTGCTGCTGCGCTCGGGGCGGGTCACCGAGCACGAGTGGACCCGGGCGTACGACACCGCCGTGCCGTACGGCCGCCTCGCCGCCGAGCTCGCCGAGCGCGGCATGGTCGGCGAGGCCGGCGTCGAGGCCCTGTGCCTGCTGGCGATCGCCGACGCGCTCTTCGCCATGACCGCCTACGGCGCGGAGCGGGTACGGCGCGAGCCGCTCGGCCCGGACGCCGTGCCCCCGCCGCTGCCCCTCGACCCCGGCGCCGACCCGCACCGGCTCGTCCGGGAGACCGCCCGCCGCATGCGGGCCGCCGCGGCCTGGACGGAGCTCGGCGTCACCGTGCGCGGCCGCCCCCGGCCCGCGCCGTCCCCGCCGGCCGGCGGCCCTCCGCCGGACCCGATCCAGCGCGACGTGCTCGGCGCGGTGAACGGCCGCCGCACGCCGCGCGACATCGCCTTCGCCGCCGGGCGCGGCCTGTACGCGGTGCTCGGGGAGATCGCCCGGCTCGTGCGCGAGGGGTTCCTGGAGCCCGGCGTGCCGCTCGCCGCCGGGTCGCCCGCCGAGGGCCCGGCCGGCCTGCCCAGGCGCCGGCGCGGCGCAAGTATGATCAACGAGATGTTGCCCCGGCCACGGACAGGCGGAACCCCGCGGCTGCGCCGCCTGCGCGCGATCCAACCCGTCCAACCGCCCGCCGACTCCGAAGAGAAGAACGAAGAGGAGAGGGAGGGCGGCGGGTGAGTCCCCCATACCGATTTCGGTTGCCATAGTTGGCGAGGGATGAGGGAACTGAAACGATTGGCAGAGAGGGTGCAGCGATGAGCTACGAAGCGGTTCTTGCCGAATTACTGGCCTTGCGCGAGCAGGTGGCCGGTGTGACCGAAACGGCCGTGGCCGCGGTCGACGGACTGCTCGTGGCCGCCGACACCGAGATCGTCCGACCGGAGGTGATCTCCGCTCTCGCCGCGGCCGCTCTCGGCCTTGGGAAGCGCACCGGTTACGAGACCGGGCTCGGCGACCTGCGCGAGGTGGTGATCCGCTGCAGCCGCGGCCACGTGGTGGTGTACTCGATCCGCGACGAGGGCCTGCTCGTCGTGGTCGGTGACGAAGGGCTTGACGTGGCGAGACTGCACGTGGTGTCGCGCCAGGCGGTGGAACGGCTCGCCGCCCTGCTCGTCGAGGAGTCCCCGCGCACGGCCTGACGGCCGGACCGCGACGTGCTGATTCGGTCGCCTCTCGTGGATCCTCATCCCGGCCCCGCCNCGGGGCCACGGCGAGGGATCACCCGGCCGGTGGCCCGGGTCGCCGGTCGTGCCGGGGGCGCCTCGGCTCCGCGCGGAGACGGGGCGCCACCCGATGCGTTCGACCCTCGCCCGTCCGGCGCCGTCATCCGCGGCGCCCCGCCGGGCGCACCTCGTCCGGAACCAGGCGCTCGGCCTCCTGGTACAGCGCCATCACCAGCAGCAGCCGCAGCGGCAGATCGGGATCGAGCGGCCCGTCCGGATCGCCGGCCGGGCAGCCGCCCCCGTCCGGTTCCCCGCGCTCGGCCGCACGGCGCACCGCCGCACCCGGTCCCGTCGCCCCGTCGTCCGGCGTCCCTGCGCGCACGGTCACGCATCGAAGACGCGGCGTACCCCGCCGTGGTTGGCGCGGTTCCCCGGCGGACGCCGGATCGGGCATGATCGAGGGCTGTGACCCACGAACGAATCACCCCGCCGTATGTGGCGGGGGAGCGCGAGATGCTCACCGCCTGGCTCGACTGGCACCGGGAGACGCTCGCCCTCAAGTGCGCCGGCCTCACCGATGCCCAGCTGCGCGAGCGCAGCGCGCCGCCGTCCACGCTCTCCCTGCTCGGCCTGGTACGGCACATGGCCGACGTGGAGCGGGCGTGGTTCCGGAGGGTGCTCGCCCGGGAGGACGCCCCGCCGATCCACTACGGGCCCGACGACCCCGACGGGGACTTTGACAACGTTGACACCGCCTCGGCGGCCGAGGCGTTCGCCACCTGGCGCGCCGAGGTGGAGCACGCCCGCGAACTCGTCGCCGCCCAGCCCGACCTGGAGGTGACCGGCGTGTCGCAGCGCACCGGCAAGACCGTCTCGCTGCGCTGGATCCTGGTGCACATGATCGAGGAGTACGCCCGGCACAACGGGCACGCCGACATCCTCCGGGAGCGCATCGACGGCAGCAAGGGCGCCTAGCGCGGCCGGGCTACCAGGGCAGGCGGCCGAGCTCGCCCTGCTCGTCGAGGGTGAGGAAGGCGCCGGTGGGGGCGTCGGCGCCGTTCATCAGCGCCAGCCGTACCGGGGCCTCGGCACCCTGCTCGACGGTGAGCACCCCGCGGTGGTCGTTGAGGTCGGTCGCGACGTAGCCGGGGTTGACCGCGTTCACCCGGATGCCGTCCTTGCGCAGCGCGTTGGCGTACATCAGGGTGGCGCAGTTCAGCGCCGCCTTCGAGACGCTGTAGTCGAGCAGGCCGACCTGCGTCGCCTGGCTCGCCGGGTCGCTCAGCGCGGTGAGCGAGCCGAGCGGGGTCGACATGTTGATCACCTGCGGGTTCCGGGACCGGCGCAGCAGCGGGACGAACGTCCTGGTCACCGTGATCGTCCCGAGCAGGTTCACCTCCAGGGTGCGCCGGGCGAGGTCGGCCCCGAGCTCCGGCACCGGGACGCCCCAGCCGCTCACCACGCCGGCGTTGTTCACCAGCAGGTCGAGGCGCCCGAACTCCTCCTCGACCCGGCGGAAGGCGTCCTGCACCGTGGACTCGTCCGTCACGTCGAGCCGCACGAACCGCACGTCGCCGTCGATCTCCGCGACCGCGGCGAGCCCCCGGCCCTCGTCGCGGGCGCCGAGGTACACGGTCATGCCCTCGGCGGCGAGCCGGCGGACGATCTCCTTGCCGATGCCCTTGTTCGCCCCCGTAACCAGAGCGATCGTGTCGCTGGCCATGACACCTCCGTCTGTCCGCTGTCGTTCCATCGGCGATCTCAGTCCACCAGCCGACGGCGGCCGGACGGAAAGACGGCTTCGGTGGGCAGCCATACCCTAGGGGTATGGAGGAGCTGGAGACCCGTGAGCTGCGCTACTTCGTGGCGGTCGCCGAGGAGCTGAACATCACCCGCGCGGCCGAGCGCCTCGGCATGGCGCAGCCGCCGCTGTCGCGCGCGATCCGGCTGCTGGAACGGCGGCTCGGCGTGCCGCTCCTCGACCGCACCGGGAACCGGATCACGCTCACCGAGGCGGGGGAGACGCTCCTGGAGGAGGCGCGGGCCGCGCTCGACGCGGTCACCCGCGCGGCGGTGCGCACCCGCCGGACCGGCCGCCGCGGCGGCGGGCTCGTGGTCACCGCGAAGCCCGGGCTCGCGACCGAGCTGCTCAAGCGCATCGTGGCCCGCTACACCGAGCGCAACGGCCCGGCCGCGGCCGAGATCGTCGTCAGCGGGTACGGCCGGCAGGCCGGCATGGTCCGGGCCGGGACCGCCGATCTGGCGCTCCTCTGCCCGCCGCTGGAGCCGGACGGGCTCGACACCGAGGTGCTGGCGAGCGAGCCGCGGGTGCTCGCCGTACCGGTGGGGCACGAGCTCGCCGAGCGGGACGAGGTGCGCTGCGACGACCTCGACGGCCAGGTCATGCCGGTGTGGGAGGGGCTGGCTCCGGCGGAGGTGGCGTACTGGACCGGCCGGGACGCGGGCGACCCCCGGCGGCCGGGGCCGCGGACCGGGCCGCGGGTGGCCGACGTCGAGGGGCTGCTCGAGGTGGTCGGCCTCGGCCAGGGGGTGGCCCTCGTGCCGCGCTCGCTCGCCGCGCGGCACACGCGGCCGGACGTCGTCTACCGGCCGGTCGCCGACGCCACGCCGTACGACGTCATCCTCGGCTGGCCGCGGGACTCCCGGTCGCGCACGGTGGCCGAGTTCGTGAAGGTCGCCGCGGAGGTCGCAGCGGAATGGCGGCCCGCGAGCTGACTCGCGGGCCGCCCGGGTTCCCGGTGGATCCGGAAGGCGTGGATCCGGAAAGCAGGGTCTGCAGAAGCGTCCGGGACGTTCGGTATCGCCGCTCGGGTCCGGCCGAGGCCCGGCTCGGGCCGGATCAGCGGCGCACCTCCCGGCGGAGGGAGGCCCAGAACTCGGCGTCGACCGCGCCCTCGCCGCCGACCAGGGCCTGCGGGCCGGTGTTGTAGGCGGCGGCGCCGCGCCGTGGCGCGGGCGGGCGCGCCCCCGCCGCCGTCGCCGCGGGCACCTGGCTGAAGCTGCGCATCCGGCGGGTGGAGAAGGTGAAGCGGACCAGCAGCCCGATGCCGACGAGGGCGAGGCAGGCCGAGTAGCTCAGGATCACCCACATCGCGGCGGGCCGCCCGGCCGTGAGGCCGTGCACCAGGCCGATCGGCCAGCAGAGGTAGGCGGTGCTGTGCAGCGTCCGCCACACCCACGGCTTGCCGTGGAACCGCACGCGGACCACGCCGATCGTCATGATCATGACCATCATGTAGCCGGCCACGGTGCCGAGCCCCACCGGGATCGACCCGATGAACGGGATCAGCCCCTCGAGGGCGCCCGCCTTCGCGGCGACGACCTTCGACACGACGTGCACGAAGAGGAACCCGACGCCGATGAACGCCATCGCCCGGTGGATGAGCTGCAACGCGACGCGGAGCCGGATCGTGAGGATCAGACGGTCGGTGCAGGCCAGGCCGAACATGACCGCGTTGCTGAGGGAGACCAGGACGACCACCCCGGCGTAGCGCTCAAGGAACCCGAAAACGGTCACGGAGGGGCCGTTGAGAATGGGCACGATGAGCACGACCAGGAGGATCAGTGCCGATGCGATGAACGGCCACCCCGGGAGGGCGCCCGTCCGGGACACCTGACCTTGTCGCATGTCCTTCATACCGTCCTCGTGGATGGTGGGGGCGAGGTTGGGGGTGCCAGCCCGAGATCGCTGAACCACGCCGCTGGAGACACTACCGCCCCGGAAGCCTCGTTGGTATGCGAATGTTATGAAAAGTCATTGCATTATCTACATTTAGTTGTTCCTCCTTGCGGCAGGCCGGGATGGCGCGGCGTCCCGTCCCGGACCCGCGCCCACGTAGCCAGGCGTCTATGCCCATGTACGGCTGGGCCCCGGGCGGCGTTCAACCGTGATCCGGAAAGATCCGGGAGAACCCGGCGGGCCCCCNCGCCGAGGCCCGGCGGCGGCGGTCCCGCGGGAGCGCCCGCCGGNGTCCGCCCCGGTGGTCCGCGCCTCGGCGGTCGTTCCGGGCACCGGGCGCCGCGGGTACCGTGGTGCCCGGACCCGGCGCCCGGCCTCGGCGGCCGGACCGGGCGGCCGGGAGGCCGGGACGACAGGCCGGAGAGGAGATCGGGAAGAGAGGTCATGGCGCACGCAACGCCCGCCGTCGGCGGCGGCCCGTCCCTGCTGCTCCCCTCTCCGCTCCAGGAGGTCCACGACGACCGGCTCGCCCGGCACGACGTGCGCCTGCTGCTCAAACGGGACGACCTCATCCACCCCGACCTGGCGGGCAACAAGTGGCGCAAGCTCAAGTACAACCTCGACGCCGCCCGGCGGGCGGGCCACCGGGTGCTGCTCACCTTCGGCGGCGCCTACTCCAACCACATCCGCGCCACCGCCGCCGCGGGACGGCTGTTCGGCTTCGAGACGATCGGCGTGATCCGCGGCGAGGAGCACCTGCCGCTCAACCCCGTGCTCGACTTCGCGGTCCGGCAGGGCATGCGCCTCACCTACCTGGACCGCACCACCTACCGCAGGAAGACCGACCCCGACGTCATCGAGCGCCTGCACCGCCGCTACGGCGACTTCTACCTGCTGCCCGAGGGCGGCAGCAATCCTCCGGCGGTCCGCGGCTGCGCCGAGATCCCCGCGGAGATCGAGACCGGCTACGACGTCATCTGCTGCCCGTGCGGCACCGGGGGCACGCTCGCCGGCATCGCGGCGGGCGCGCGCCCGGAGGCCCGCGCGATCGGCTTCGCCGTACTGAAGGGCGCGGCGTTCCTCGTGGACGAGGTCGCCGAGCTCCAGCGCCGCACCTACGGCCGGGTGACCGGCTCCTGGCGGATCGACCTCGACCAGCACCACGGCGGCTACGCCAAGCGCACCCCCGCCCTCGAGCGCTTCGCCGCCGACTTCGCGCGGCGGCACGGCCTGCGCCCGGACCTCGTCTACGTCGCCAAGATGCTCTTCGGCGTCTTCGCCCTCGCCGAGACCGGCGAGATCGCCCCCGGCTCGACCGTCGTCGCCGTCATCACCGGCAGGCCGGAGGGCGCGGGCTGACGCCCGCGGCGGCGGACCGCCCCACCGGCCCGGCCGCGCCCCGGCCCGCCGCCCTGCCCGCCCGCCGCCGCCCGGGGCGCGTGACGCGGCCCGACGCGGACCGGCCCGCCTTTCGATTCATTCCGAAAGCTGCGGCCGGGGCGGGCGCGACGCTGAATCGGGCAGCGGATGCCCGTGTTCCAGGTAAAGCGGGTGGCCGAGTTTCCGCGCGGTGAGCGCGGCGGTGACCCGTACGGCGAGGCGCCGGATGAGCAGGGTCGGGATTTCCTCGGTGGGATGGAAGTCGTACGAGGCGAGTTCGTCGGTGCCGAGTTTGATGCTCTCCCGGGCGGTGGCGGTAAGGGTTCCGCCGTTGAACAGGAAAAGAACTTTGTCGCCCTCGTCGGGATGCGGCGCCCAGTCGACGACGAGAAGATCCCCGATGGGCGGATGGATGCCGAGTTCCTCGCGGACCTCCCGGACGCACGCCTGGAACGGGGTTTCCCCCGGCTCGATGTAGCCGCCCGGGATGTCGCGGTGGTTTTTGTAGTGAGGCTGGACCAGAAGCAGCCGGTCGAGTTCGTCGAAGAAGAGCGCCCCGGCGGCGGCGCGGGGGGTGGCCATGGGTGCGGTCTCTTGTTCCCTCACGCCCCCCACGTTATGTGACGTGCCCGGGTGACTTCAGGCGAGGTGCAACCGGCGGGCGAGGTCCACCAGACGGCGGCTTGGTTTTCCTTTTTGGCGGCGCATCCAGCGCAGCACGAGTTGCCGGCTCAGATAGTGCTGGCGGATTTGCTCGGGGGCGAGCCGCTCGGCCTGCAGGATGGCGTCGAGGGCCTCGTCGGTGCGGTTCCACATGCTGTAGGCCTGCGCGACCGCGATGCCGTGCCGGGCGCGGCGCTCGATCGGCAGGGCGCTGGTGTCGAGCGCGGGGCCGAGGTCGATGGCGACCTGGATGTCGCCGAGCTCGATCGCGGTGGCGACGCGGTGGATCGCGACGTTCGTCGGGCCGAACGCGGTCCACACGTGGTTGGCGTCGCCGCCGAGCCGGCGGGCGGCCTCCTCGGCCTGGTCGAGGTAGGCGCGGGTGGTGGCGCGGTCGTCGGCGCGGGCGGCGGCCATCGCCCCGGACAGCAGCTGGGTGCCGTAGACCGACAGCAGCTCCGGGGTGGGGTCGGCCAGCTCGTCCCGGAGCAGGCCGGCGGCGTCGGCGGTGAGCTGCGAGGCCGCGTCGAAGCGGCCGTTCGCCACGAGCGCGTGGGTGACCGAGCGCAGCAGCGAGGAGATCACCACCTTGTCGGCGGAGTTGTGCGCGTAGGTGAGGCCGCGCTCCGCGGCGACCCACGCCAGGTCGGTCTCGCCGATCTTCACCAGGATCGTGGCGGCGGCGTGGTACGCCTGGCCGAGCAGGCCCTCGGCGCGGGCCCGATCGTCCCCGGTGCAGGACGCCACCGCGTGGTGGGCCTCGGCGAGCAGCGGCGGCAGGCGGCGGATGACGAGCCCGTAGCGGGAGTTCTGGTAGGCCTGCCACACGTCCGCGATGTCGCGGCGCAGCTCGTGCAGCGGCGGGGGCTCGTGGGCCTCCACGAGCACCGCGATCGGGGCGAGCTGCCGGTAGTCGGTGATCGCGGCGCGCAGGGCGGGCACGGTCCGGTCCCCGCTGTCTGGGGTCCAGTCGAGCAGCGACGGCTCGGCGAGCAGGTCACCGAGGGAGACGTCTAGGGCGACCGCCAGGTTTTTGATCACCGACAGCCGGTCGAGTTCGATGCGATCGTTTTCGACTTTGCTGAGCCAATCCGTGGTCCGGCCGACCAGTCCCGCCAATACCTCTTGCGACATTCCGCGGCGGCGGCGGTACCAGGCGATTCGTTCCCCGATCGTCAAATGATCAGTTATGCCCCGCATGATTCACCGCCCTGCCCGAACCCGTTGACAGACCCGGAAATCTTTTCCGGCTTGGTGCGCGCACCGCGTTCTAGTGTCCCTGCACATCGA
>Ga0065720_1004010_pt1 | contig 13063 bp, 9 predicted proteins | sample Thericmetagenome_FD_59107 | JGI IMG/M metagenome (GOLD analysis project Ga0065720, IMG submission 59107) | Thermophilic microbial communities from the Joint Bioenergy Institute, California, USA of rice/straw/compost enrichment - eDNA_2 v2... | ecosystem: Engineered > Solid waste > Grass >... | reverse complement strand
TCGTCGCCCACCTGCACGCGGCGCTCGCCGGCGAGCCGCCCCGCGCCGCGGTAGAGCGCGATGCCGCGCTCCTCGAGCCAGGGGAGCATCGAGCCGTCGTCGAGGTCGTGGATCACCTCGTCGCGCCGCGCGAGCGCTGCGCCCGGGTCGATCGCGCCGCCCACGAGCCCGCCTACCCGGCGGACCTCGCCGAGCAGCTCGCCCGGGCGCAGGAGCGCCTTGGACGGCATGCAGGCGTAGTACGAGCACTCCCCGCCGATCAGCTCGCGCTCGACGACGGCGACGTCCAGCCCGCCCTCGGAGAGCCGCCCGGCCGCGACCTCGCCCGCGGGGCCGGCGCCGAGGACGATCGCATCGAACTCGCGGGTCGCCACCACTCGTACTCTTGCACGACCCGGTTGCTCGCGCCAGGGATGCGCGGGGTGTGGGCTGCCGCCGGCGGCGATTGCTACGTTGGGTCGCGTGCCGGAACCGCGTCCATCCAGGGCGCGCGGGGCCCGGCAGGGGCGCGTCGTGCAACTCCTCATTGCCGGCGCACTGGCCGCCTGCGCGGCGCTCGCGTTGCTCGTCGACGGAGACGACGAGAATCGCTCGTCCGCCGGCTGGCAGGTGGCCGAGATCGGCGGCCCCGTAGACGACCCCGGCGTCGCGCCGCCCGCTCCCCAGGAGCGCGCGGGCGAGCTCAAGCCGAAGCCGTCCAAGGCCACCAAGGACAAGTCGCGCATGTTCAGCGAGGGGTGTCAGGCGGACGCTCCGGAGGTGCGCCTGAGGCGTTGCATCTACGGCGACCGTGACGGCAAGCGGACCGTCGCGCTCATCGGCGACTCGCACGCGCTCATGTACTTCACGGCGATGAACAGGCTCGCCAAGGAGCGCGGTTGGCGGCTTGTCGCGCTCTCGAAGGTGGGCTGCCCGCCGTTCCGCCAGCTCGTCTACAACCGGCGTGTAGGACGCGGGTACCGCGAGTGCCTCGTCTGGCAGCGGAGGGTGCTGAACCGCCTCGAGCGGGAGCGACCCGGGCTGGTCGTGACGAGCGGCTGGATCTGGCACAAGGCGATGGTCCGGGGCAGGATCGTCCCGCGCACCACGCCGCGCAACCGCCGCCTGCTGCGCGACGGCTACGTGCGCCTCCTGCGCGACCTGCGGCGGCGAACCGGCGCGCGGCTCGCGGTGATGAAGGATCCGCCCAAGGCTCCCTACGAGATCCCGCCGTGCGTGGAGGAGAACCTCGCGAGCCTCAGCGATTGCGCGTTCGAGATTCCCGCCAGCCACGATCGGCAGTCGTTCGAGCACAGCGTGATCAAGCGCGTGCCCGGCGCCACGCTTGTCGACCTCACCCCGGTCTTCTGCCCGGAGCGCCTGTGCCACGCCGTGATCCGCAACCGGATCACCTACCGCGACGGCAACCACCTCACGTCGACCTATGCGCGGCACCTTTCGAAGCAGCTCGGCGAGCGGCTGCCGCGTCCCAGGCCCCGCCGGTGACCCGCGCGGGGCGCTCCGTGCGATCCGGGTAAGGGAGCGGGGTGCCGAAGGATCGACTGAAGGCGTACCGCGCCAAGCGCGAACCCGGGGCGACACCCGAGCCCGGCCTTGCCGGCGATGCCGCAGGCGCCGGGAAGGGCGAAGGCGCGCGCTTCGTCGTGCAGGAGCACCACGCCCGCCGGCTGCACTGGGACCTGCGCCTGGAGCGCGACGGCGTGCTGGCCTCCTGGGCGCTGCCGCGCGGGATCCCGCTCGACCCGGAGCAGAACCGGCTCGCCGTCCACACCGAGGACCACCCGCTCGAGTACCTCTCGTTCCAGGGGGAGATCCCGAAGGGCCAGTACGGCGCGGGCACGATGGCGATCTGGGACGCGGGGACGTATGAGGCCGAGGAGTTCTCGGCGGGGAAGGTCGTCGCGACGTTCCGCGGCGAGCGGCTGCGGGGGCGCTACGCGCTCTTTCGCACGCGCGGCGACGACTGGATGATCCACCGCATGGACCCGCCGGACCCCGGCCGGGAGCCGCTGCCCGGGGTCATCGAGCCGATGAAGGCGACGCTCGCGCGGCGGCTCCCCGAGGACGACGAGGGGTGGGCGTACGAGATCAAGTGGGACGGCGTGCGCGCGCTGGCCTACTGCGAGCCGGGGCACCTGCGCCTGGTGACGCGCACCGGCAAGGAGGTCGCTCGCCGCTACCCCGAGGTGCGCGGCATCCTCGCCCAGCTCGGGTTGCGCGAGGCGCTCCTCGACGGCGAGCTCGTCGCCTTCGACGACGAGGGGCGGCCGAGCTTCCAGCGGCTCCAGCGGCGGATCCACGTCGAAGGGGAGGCGGCGATCCGCCGCCTGCGGGAGAGCACCCCCGTCACGTACGTGGCCTTCGACCTGTTGCATCGGGACGGGCGCTCGCTGATGGGCCTGCCCTACGAGGAGCGGCGCGCGGAGCTGGAGGCGCTCGGGCTCGAGGGCGAGCGCTGGCAGACGCCCGCCTACCACCGGGGCGACGGCGCCGCCCTGCTCGCCGCGAGCCGGGAGCGCGGGCTGGAGGGGATCGTCGCCAAGCGCCTCGGCAGCCCGTACGTCCCGGGCAAACGCACGCGCGCTTGGCTCAAGGTGAAGAACGTCCGCGGCCAGGAGGTGGTGATCGGCGGGTGGGTGCCTGGCAAGGGCCGCCGCGAGGGCGAGCTCGGCGCGCTGCTCGTCGGCTACTTCGAGCGGGACGGCGAGCAGCGCCGCCTGCGTTACGCGGGCAAGGTGGGGACGGGCTTCGACGCCGCCGAGCTGCGCGCCCTGCGCGAGCGCCTGGAGGCGTTGCGGCGCGAGGGGAGCCCGTTCGAGGGGCGCCAGCCCGAGAGGGGGGCGATCTTCGCCGAGCCCGAGCTGGTCTGCGAGGTCGAGTTCTCCGAGTGGACGCGCGCGGGCACGCTGCGTCACCCGTCCTACAAGGGGCTGCGCGACGACAAGCCGGCGCGCGACGTGGTGCGCGAGGAGCCCGCCGAGCCGGAGTAGGGGCGGGCGCTAGACGTCGTCGAAGTCGCGCTCGAGGAAGGTCTCCGACATCCCGAGGGCGAGCGCGGCGGCGAGCCCCAGGTAGGTAGCGGCGACGAGCGCGCGGGTACGCGCCGGGACCGCGTGGTAGGCGCGCGCCGCGGGGGTGTTGCGCTCCTTCCAGCGCCGCCAGCTCTCGTACCCGCCGACGAGCAGGATGAGGATCATCACCGGGTTCGGGAAGGCGATCGTGAGCGCGACGAGCGCGGCGTAGCCCGCCCACCACACCCAGGGGCTGAGCGCGGCCATCGCCCGCCCGCCGTCCAGCGGGACCACCGGCAGCAGGTTGAAGAGGTTGAGGAAGAAGCCGACGAAGGCGAGCGCCTGCCAGAACTCGTTGTCGGTGGCGAGCCAGAGCGCCAGCGGGACCAGCGAGGCGAGCGACCCGAAGATCGGCCCGGCGAGCCCCACGCGCGCCTCGGCGGCGGCGTCCTTGCCCATCGACTTGGCGGCGATCACCGCGCCCAGGAACGGGATGAACATCGGCGCCGAGGCCTGGACGCCCTCGCGCCGCAGCTGGATCACGTGGCCCATCTCGTGCAAGAAGAGCAGGGCCACGAAGCCGACCGCGAACGGCCAGCCCCAGATCAGCGCGTACGCGGCGATCGAGACCAGCATCGACGCCGACGTGGTCAGGATCTTGAGCTTGGGCAGAAGCAGCAGGAGCGCCTTGCCCTTCGTGACCAGCAGGATCGCGAGCCCCGCGAGCGGCGCGCCGACGCGCTCGAGGCGCTGGCGCAGGGTGCGCCTGCGCCCGGAGCCCGGCTGGATCGGCTCGTAGCCGGGCTCGTAGGGAGGCTCGAATGTGGGCCTGCCGGCATCCATCGCCTACCCACAGCGTACGGGCGCCGTTAACCTTGACTCGGACATAGCCATGGGGGCGAACCAGATTCGACGTGGACTGCTTCGTTCCGATGTTGCGAGTCGAGGACCCGGGGTTGGCCTCGTAAAAATCCCCCCGGAAAACCAATAAGTGCGGACTCTCATGAGTTCGCCCTCGCCGCCTAACAAGTAGTGCGAGGGAGTCGGCCCGGATAGCCCGCGTCCGGTCAGCCGGCTTCAGAAATGCGGGCTCGCCCCACAGGTAGGACCCTCGATCTGAGGGGGACACCTTAGGAGGGTGTGGCGCCGGGAACGTGTCCCGCGGCCTGACCGACCCGGACGCCGAGATCAGACTCCGCGGGTACGCTCGTAGACGCATCGGGACTGCATCCGCGGACGCCGGGGCAGTGCCGGCCGCCTCCACTTCCCACCACCGCCTCGACCTTCCGAGGGCTGATCCCACCACCAACCCAACGTTCAGCCCTAGTCGTCGAATTTCGACCACCACGGCTGAACGTCCGGCCGGGGCCGCGCCACGTCCAGCCCTCGTGTTCGTTTTTCGACGACTACGGCTGAACGTGCGCTCGCGGGCGGCCTCGACCGTGCGGCGCACGGGGCGCGTTCGATCTGGACCGCGCGCACATACAGATTGCTTGCGCGCGCACATAGCTTGCCGCGGCGTAGGAATCACCCGACCACGACAAGGAGCACCTACACCCTTGACCTCACGGACGCCGCCCCCGTCGTCCCGGGCGCTCTGGGTCCTCGCCGCCGGCCTGCTCGCGCTGCTCGCGCTCTGGGCACCGCGCGCGTCGGCCCAGCCCATCGACCTCGACAACCTCGACGGCCTCGAGGCCGTCGAGATGATGGAGGCGGGTGAGCTCACCTCTGTGGAGCTCACCAAGGCATACATCAAGCGCATCGAGGCGCTCAACAAGAGCGGCCCCGGCCTCAACGCGGTCACGCAGCTCAACCGCAACGCGCTCAAGGAGGCCGCCCGCATGGACCGCCTGCGCGCGCAGGGCAAGGTCCTGAGCCCCGCGCACGGCCTCCCCGTCCTGCTCAAGGACCTGATCGACGTGAAGGGGATGTACACGTCGGCCGGCAACTTCTCGCTGCGCAACTCCTTCCCCGAGACCGACTCGGGCGTGGCCAAGAAGCTGCGCGAGGCCGGCGTGGTGATCCTCGGCAAGGTCGGGCTCTCCGAGTACGCGAACAGCTTCGGCAACCAGCCCTCGGGGTTTGCGAACCTGACCGGGCAGGTCCTGAACGCGCTCGACGCCGACCAGAACCCGAGCGGCTCGTCCTCGGGCACGGGCGCGGCGGGCGCCGCGGCGCTCTCGATGCTCACGGTCGGGACCGAGACCTCGGGCTCGATCATCAGCCCGTCGCGCGCGCAGGGCCTCGTCGGCCTGCGGCCCACGGTCGGGCTCGTGCCGGGCTACGGCATCGCCCCGATCCGCCTCTCCCAGGACACCGCGGGCCCGATGGACCGCACGGTGGCGAACGCCGCGCTGACCCTGACGGCGATCGCCGGCACCGACCCGGTCAACGACGCCTACTACAAGCGCTACTGGGGGCCGGGCATCGACCCGGAGGACATCGTGCCCCCGCCGCCCGACGAGCTGCCGGACTACCTCTCGGCGCTCGACCCGGACTTCGTGCAGGGCAAGCGCATCGGCTACAACGGCAGCTCGCCCGAGATCCTCGAGGCGGTCGAGGCGCTTGAGGACGCGGGCGCGATCATGGTCCCGCGGCCGGTGATCGACGCCGGCTCGCTGCCGAACCTCCCCGGCGGCGGCGAGCAGCACATGGCGATCGACATGTACTACGAGCGGCTCGGCCCGAACGCCCCGATCCGCTCGCTCGAGGAGGAGATCGCCGACAACCGCGCCAACGAGCACGAGGCGCTCAAGTTCGGGAACAACAGCCACGTCAACGCCGCGCGCGTCGAGTGGGGCTGGAACACGCCCTGGTACGAGCAGTTCAGCTCGATCCTGCCCGTCCGCAAGGAGATGGCGCAGACCAGCATCGAGCGGATGCTCCAGAACGACACGCCGAACGACCCGAGCGACGACTTCATCGCGATCCTCGGGAGCGTGAGCCAGGGCCCGCTCGCCGGCTACCCGGCGATCACGGTCCCGATGGGGTACAGCGCCACTGACCGCCGCGCGGTCAGCGTCACGATCAACGGCGGCCCCTACAGCGAGCGCGACCTGCTCGGCATCGCGTACGTGCTCGAGCAGGCCACCAAGAAGCGCGTCTCGCCGCTCGAGCTCAACCCGAGCATGTACCGCTGCGCCGACCTGGAGCCCGCCCCGTCCTTCGCGGAGCGCGGCGACTGCAACCCCACGTACGACGAGATCATGGAGCTCATCGGCGAGGTGCGCGAGCTGGACTTCCCGCTCGAGACCACCTCGGTGAAGGAGCTGCGCGGGATGCTCAAGGCCGGACGCATCACCTCCGAGGAGCTCGTGCAGGCGTACCTGGCCCGGATCGCGGTGGCGAACGCCGAGGGCCCCGCCATCCAGGCGGTCAGGGAGATCAACGCGAACGCCATCGAGGAGGCTCGGGCGCTCGACGTGGAGCGGGCGGAGAGCGGCCCGCGCGGCCCGCTGCACGGGATCCCCGTGCTGCTCCACGACGGGATCGACGCCGAGGGCCTGCCGACCACGGGCGGCTCGATCGCGCTGCAGGGCCAGGCCCCCGACCACGACTCGGAGATCGCGGCCCGGCTCAAGGCCGCGGGCGCGATCATCCTCGGCAAGACCAACACCTCGGAGCTGAACGGCCTGTTCAGCTCGAGCATGCCGGACGGCTACTCGTCGCTCGGCGGCCAGGTGCTGATGCCGTCCGACACCGACGACCCGCCGGGCGGCTCGTCCGCCGGCGCGGCGGCCGCGACCGCCTCGGGCATGGCCGCGATGACGGTCGGCATGGAGACCTCGCCGCAGACGGCCGAGCTGACCGGGCCGGCCGCCGTCAACGGCGTGGTCGGGCTCAAGCCGACGGTCGGGCGCGTGAGCCGCGACGGCGTGATGCCCGTCGCCAAGTCCCAGGACTCGCCGGGGCCGATCGCCCAGACGGTCTGGGACGTCGCCGCCCAGCTCCAGGTGATCGCGGGCCCCGACCCGGACGACCCCGCGACGATGAGCGCCCCGCCGGTGCCCGACTACCTGGCGGCGCTCAACGAGAACGCCCTGAACGGCGCGCGCGTCGCGGTGGTCGCGGGCAGCGCGAGCCCGTACGCCGACGTCGTCAAGACGCTCGGCGAGCTCGGGGCGACGACGGAGGTCGTGAGCACCGCGCCGAGCGATCCCGCGCCGCCGGACATCGTCGCCCGCGAGTTCAAGCGCGACCTGAACGCGTACCTCGCGCAGACCCCCGGCGGCAACGCCGACTCGCTCGCCGAGATCATCGCCTACAACGAGGACCACGCTGTCGAGGGCCTCAAGTACGGCCAGGGCAGGCTCGTCTCCGCCGAGGCGGTGAACCTCGCCGACCCGTCGCAAAACGCGGCGTACGAGGCCGACCGCGAAGCGGGCCTGGAGTGGAGCCAGGGGTTCATCGACGACCTGCTCGCCAACGGCACGCCGGGCGATCCCAGCGACGATTTCGACGTGATCGTCGTGCCGAGCGACGATCAGCTCATCGGGATCGCCGACCGCGCCGGGTACCCGGTGCTGACGATCCCGGCCGGGTACGGGACGGGCGCCATGGGGCGCAACCCGATCGGCGTGAGCTTGGTCGGGGCGGCCTTCGACGAGGCCGGCGTGCTCGCCGCCGGGTACGCGCTCGAGCAGGGGATGGACGTGCGCAAGGCGCCGAGCTGGACGAACCCGAGCATGTGGCGGTGCGTGCCGCTCAGCGAGTTCTTCTCGCCGCACCACTGCCACCCGGGCGACCTGCTCGTCCAGTCGCTGAGCGAGCCGGCGCTCGAGGCCAAGGCCACGACGGCCAAGGCCAAGGTGCCGGCGAAGGCGAAGCGCGTGCGCGTCACGCTGACGGCGACGAACGCGGACCGGGCCCCGGACGCCGCGGTCCTCGTGCCGAGCGGAAAGGTGTCGCTCTGCGTGACGGTCCCGAAGCGCAAGGCGCGCGTCGTGGGCGCCGCCTGCGCGACCCGCGAGGGGATCGTCGCAGGCGAATCGGTGAGCAAGCGGTTCACCCTGGCGCTGAAGCCGGGTGCCCGCGGCAAGGCGGTCAAGGTGACGCTCACCGCGAGCGCGCCGGAGGCCGGGACCGACCGCGCCACGGTGCGCTTGAAGGTCAAGCGCCGCTGATCGGAATCCGACGAGGGGGTTGGGCCCCGGCGCTCCACGTGGGCGCTGGGGCTCGCTCGCGTTCGGGGCGCTGGCCTAGCCGCGTCGCCTCGCTCGGCTTAGGATCGGCTCCACCGCAAATCCCGAATCGAAGGAGAGGTCAATGCTCAGGAGAGTTCTTGCCGCCCTCGTGGCGACGGCAGCGGCGGGCGCCGGTGTCGCGTTCGCCACGGGGATCGCCTCCGGCACCCCGGGCGGCTCGGGCTTCGACCGCACGCAGGTCAAGCACGAGATCCTCGACCTCAGCGTGCACCGCGTCGCGGCGCCCAGCGCGCCACAGGCGCGCGCGCTCGCGCTCCGCGCGAAGAAGAAGAAGCAGAAGCCGGTCCGCATCAAGTTCTACGAGACCCAGGAGTTCCAGATCGGGGACGGCGAGGCCCCGGGCGACTACCTGCGCTGCCCGAGGAACCACAAGGCGATCGGCGGCTACTTCGGCGCCGTGGCCGTCGACGTGGCGCTCACCGCCTCGTTCCCGGACAGAAACCCGCGCCGGTGGTTCGTCGGCGTCACCAAGTTCGGCGTCGCGGAGCCGAACCCCACCTCGGCGGCCTTCGGCGTGGTGTGCGCGCAGAACGTGCGCTGAGCCCATCCGCTCCCCGCACGGCCCCGTACAACGTGAGCGGCCCCGGCTCTCCGCCGGGGCCGCTTCTCGTCACGCCCTCCTTCGCGCGCCGCCGACTCAGCCCAGGTCCATGTGGATGACCGCCCAGACGTGCCCGTCGGGGTCCTGGAAGGTCCGCTCGTACATCGGGCCCTGCTCCAGGGCGGGCGTCCACTCGCTGCCGCCGGCGGCAAGCGCCTTGTCGCAGAGCTCGTCGACCTCCTCGCGGCTCTCGGCGGAGATCCCGAGGAGGAGCTCGGTGGCCGAGTGGGCGTCGGCGATGTCGCCCTTGATGAAGTCCCGGAACCGCTGCTCGGTGAGCAGCATCACGAAGACGTTGTCGGCGAGCACGAGGCACGCCGCGTTCTCGTCGGAGAACTGCTCGTTGAACTCGAAGCCGAGCGCGGCGAAGAAGTCGCGGCTGCGCTGCAGGTCCTTGACGGGGAGGTTCGGGAAGACCATTCGCATCTCGGTGTCTCCTTTCGGTCCGGGGCCCGCGGGCCGCGGGCTGGGTGGTTCGCTCTTCCCCCTTCGACCGGCGGGCCACGCGGAACTCATCGCAGCGATCGCGCGACCTCCTCGAGCGCGTCCATGCTCTCCTGCATGCCGCCCTCCATCCCGGAGGCGATGATCCCGTCGCGCACCGACTGGTCGGGGCACTCGACGAGGACGGAGAGCCTGGTGCGCTCGCCGTCGCGGGCGAAGGTGGCCGTGTTCAGCGTCGCGGGCTCGTCGTCGTCCGGGCCCACCGCGCCGGGCATCTCGAAGACCTCCGTCGAGACCAGGCGCTCGCCCGGGACGATCTCGCGATAGGTCCCGTGGAACGCGACCTCCTGGCCCTCGTGCGTGCTCATCACGAACCGCCACCTGCCGCCCTCGCGCAGGTCGATCTCGGCGCTGGTCACCGTGCCGCGCTTGCCGCCCCACCAGCGCTTCACGAGCTCGGGGGTCGTGTACGCCCGGAAGACGAGCTCCGGGGGCGCGTCGAACTCGCGCTCGATCAGGATCTGCGTCGGGCTCGGCAGCGTCACCCTCGCCTTGCCGCTATGCGTCGTTGCAGTCATCTCCTAGCTCCTCTCGTTTGAGTTCCGAGAGCACCGCGTCGAGCTCGCCGAAGCGCTCCTCCAACGCCGCGGCGTACCGGCTGACCCACTCGTGGATCGGCCGGAGCGCCTCCGGGTTGGCGCGGTAGAACCGCTGCCGCCCGTCGCTGCGGACGTGCACGGCACCCACCTCGCGCAGCACGCGCAGGTGCTTGGAGACCTGGGGCTGGGGGATCCCCAGCCGCTCGACGAGCTCCGAGACGGAGAGCTCCTCGGTGGCGACCAGGTCCAGGATCTCCCGGCGCCGCGGCTCCGCGACCGCGTTGAAGACGTCGGCTGTCGTCGCTGCCCTCGCCATCGTTCGGGCCAATATATACCGATATAGGAATATGTCAAGCGCAAGCGGCGATCCCGTCGCGCCGCTGGAATCGCGGCCCGCGCTCTGCGACCATGGGTCCCTCAGCCCAACGGGGGGCTTCGGAGACGAGGCTGGAGAAACGGAGGGCTAAGCAATGAGAAGCGAACTGGCAGGGCGACTCATCGCCGCGGCGGTGGCGCTGGCGGCGCTGGCGGTGGCCGGGCCGGCCACGGCGAACGCGGCGAAGAAGAACCCGAACATGCGCATCGCGACGCTCGCTGACCCCCCGGCCGCGCTGGCGCCGGGCGACGACATCGCGGTGCGGGGCGCGGTCAAGAACCGCGGCAAGGCCGCAGCGAAGGCGAAGGTCAGCGCCACGCTGAGGGACACCCCGGCGGCGCAGAAGGGGCCGGTCCTGCTCGGCCGCAAGACGACCGCTGCGGTCAAGCCGGGCAAGCAGCGCAACTTCCGGATCGACGGCGCAGTGCCCGCGTCGCTCGAGCCGGGGACCTACTACCTGGTCGCCTGCGTCCGCAAGGGCGGCACGAAGGGCAAGCAGGTCTGCAAGAGCAGCAAGCAGGCGATCGAGGTGAGCCCCGCGGACACGGAGTTCACCCCGGGTAGCCGCAGCCTCGGCGACGAGCTCTTCCCGCAGATCGGCAACGGCGGCTACGACGCGCTGCACTACACGATCGAGCTGAACTACGACCCGGAGGCCAACGTCTTCGAGGCGGGCACGGCGACGACGATCGTGGCGCGCGCCACGCAGAACCTCTCCGAGTTCTCGCTGGACTTCCAGGACCTCGACGTGACCGAGGTGACCGTGGACGGCGAGCCGGCCGAGTTCGAGCAGGTGCTCGCCGAGCCGCCCCTGCCGGGCGAGGGAACCCAGCCCATGAAGCTGGTCGTCACGCCCGCCGAGGGCATTCCCGAGGGGGATGAGTTCCAGGTGCGCGTCGAGTACGAGGGCGAGCCGGTCAGGTTCATCGACCCCGACGGGTCCTCGGAGGGCTGGATCCCGGCCTGCTACCGCGAGGGATTCACCCCGGGGAACGACCTGATCTGCGACGGCGCGCTCGTCGTGAACGAGCCGCTCGGCGCCCAGGCCTGGTTCCCGAACAACAACCACCCGACCGACAAGGCCACGTTCGACACCCGCATCACCGTGCCGGAGGAAAAGGTCGCGTTCGGGGTCGGCGAGCTGGTCTCCAACGAGCCCAACGGCGACGGGACGGTCACCTGGGAGTGGTCGGAGGACCAGCCGACCGCGACCTACCTGACCACCGCGACCGCCGGGGACTTCATCTACACCGAGCGGTCGATCACCGAGCAGCTCACGGGCCGCACCCTGCCCCAGTACGAGGGCATCGACGCGGCCGCGACCGAGGCGCAGGTGAACAACATCAACGCCGCGCTCGACCGGACCGAGGAGATGACCAACTGGCTGGCCGACCGGTTCGGGCCCTACCCGTTCGACTCCGGCGGCGCGGTGGCCGACGCGGTCGCGGGCGTGGGCTACGCCTTGGAGGTGCAGACCAAGCCCCACTACGCGGGGAACTTCACCACCGGCGCCCCCGGCGTGAGCCAATCGACCCTGCTCCACGAGATCGCCCACCAGTGGTTCGGCAACGCGGTGACCCTCGCCAGCTGGAACGACATCTGGTTCCAGGAGGGCTTCGCGCAGTGGTCGGCGTGGGCCTGGCAGTACCACGACGGCACCTCGTCGACCACGCCGGCGCAGCGGTTCGCCGACAACTACGCGTCCGTGGCCGACGCGGAGTGGGAGATCGTCCCGACGGAGCTGGAGAACGACCCGGAGTTCCTGTTCGAGACATTCCCGACGTACACCCGCGGGGCGATGACCTACGAGGGCTACCGGCAGATCGTCGGCAACGTCCGGTTCTTCGCCTTCGCGCGCGAGCTGCAGGAGCGGTTCGCGTACGGGAACGTGAGCACCGAGGACGTGGTCGACCTTGCGCTCGAGATGAGCGGGCTGGACGGCGAGCGCCTCGAGCTGCTGGAGGAGTACTTCCAGCAGTGGCTGTACGAGGCCGGCAGGCCCACGATCCTGCCGGACGATTTCACCTAGCCCGAGCGCTCCAACCGGCGAGCCGAGACCGCGCGCGGCGCGGCGAAGCCCATTCGCCGCGCCGCGCGTCATCCGGCCATAGACGCGGCAGCGCCCGGCGCGGCGCCGGTGCAGGCGTCGCCCTCCCTGTAGGATGGCCCCTCGCTCCGCGGCGGAGCGCCCCCACGGACGGGGTCTTCTTCAGGCAGGGAGGGATCAGACAATGGACTGTGTCGGTTTCGGCGGGCTGCGCCTCGCCTTGGCGGGCCTCGTGCTGGCTGCGCTCGCGTTGACGGGCCCGGCGGCGGCGGACGCGGCGAGGGTCCACCCGACGATGCGCGTGGCCCAGGTCGAAGCGCCCCCTGAGACCCTCGCCCAGCAGGGCCCCGTCACCGTCACGGGCGAGGTCGCCAATCGCGGCAAGCGCGCCGCGGCCGCCAAGGTCAGCGCGACCCTGAGCACCGTCCCGGAGGCCAGGCGCGGGCCGGTCCGCCTGGGACGCGCCCTCACGGCGACGGTGCGCGGCAAGAACCGGCGCGGCTTCCAGATCCGCGGCCGCGTGCCGGCGTCGGCGGCACCGGGCCAGTACTACCTCGTGACCTGCGTCCGCCGGGGCGGCAAGCAGGGCAAGCACGTCTGCAGACGCAGCGCGCGGCCGATCGAGGTCGTCCCGGGGGACTTCAGCCCCGGGAGCCGCAGCCTCGGCGACGAGCTCTTCCCGCAGATCGGCAACGGCGGCTACGACGCGCTGCACTACACGATCGAGCTGAACTACGACCCGGAGGCCAACGTCTTCGAGGCGGGCACGGCGACGACGATC
>Ga0065720_1020724_pt1 | contig 13064 bp, 10 predicted proteins | sample Thericmetagenome_FD_59107 | JGI IMG/M metagenome (GOLD analysis project Ga0065720, IMG submission 59107) | Thermophilic microbial communities from the Joint Bioenergy Institute, California, USA of rice/straw/compost enrichment - eDNA_2 v2... | ecosystem: Engineered > Solid waste > Grass >... | reverse complement strand
CGCTCCCCACTCTCCTCCCCTCCCCCCGCCCCTCTCCAAACAACCAAAGACTTTTCGTGGAGAAGATCGAGGGGGCAGTGGCCAGGGCGCTTTGAGCAAACATGTAACCTTTCTCAAAAAGCACATGGTGCCTATTGGGGGCATCTTGAGACGCTCCGCGGTGGCACTCGGGGACCCCGCGAGATTTTTTCCATACAGGTTTCCCTAGCGCTCTGGGCGCTCCGTGCCCCCTCCCCCGCTTGCTGACCCTCTTTGGAAAATACAACGGCGGAAGAAGTTGGCAGTGCAGCGCGTACCGTCCATGGGCCAGCTGCATAAGTCCTATTGGGTGCAAGAGCTGCAAGGGGGAGTTACCAGCTTCATGGGGCTGCAAAAGAGTATTTCTACATCATTCAACATCCCGTTGCGAATGGCCATTGAATCATGGCGATGGACGTTCGATGCTCGTTTGAAAAGGTTGATGAAGGTTGTGTTGGTTGGTCTGGGGACAAGGCTTAATCTTACCCTGAATGGCCCAAGAACCACCGACACCCTCTGTTATAAACACCTGGCGACCGGGAAGCCAGAACCGAGAGCACCACGGGCGGAGTTCAAAAGCTGGAGACACGAGATGGTTTCCAATCGATCGTAAAGGCTACCGTTACACGGTTAGTTCTGTAAAAGCAAGATCTAGATATGGTGAGTTTAACATCCGTACTGTTACCGTAGAGGATTGTATTGACAGACACTCTGATCAAAGAAAGACAGCAGTCATGCAATTATTGTTCAGCATACTTGGCTTCTAGGTACACCCATCTACATCGATATATATGGCGATATCAAATCTATCAACTGATCGAAATGCCACTCACAGGCATGCTTCAGATCATTTCCCACTTTTTTAGTGTCTTCGTTGCCGTGTATTGGTCTGCTTGGCTTTGCTCTCCAGGCTTTTGTTCTTACAGAACAACCGCGATAGCCTCGCCATTGACGGTTGAAGGGAAAACAAAGCAACCTGAAAAAACACTCATTTCATAATTACACAGTGGTTTCACATTGTTCTGTACTCGTCCAACTGCCCGGTACCTAGCCTTCTGACCTTCATGATCAAGGTCCAGGCTCGATATAGGGAAGGTGGTCAACCTGGCGCGACAAGAGCCCAGCAAACGGCGTCAGTCCTTGCTTAGGCGCCCTGACGGCCAGAAGGCCAGGATTTCGTACCCACTTTTATCACCCGCCACAGCGGGCATATGCTTACTTTCTCAGCCTCATTGTGGCACTCTCAGCCTTACCAGCGCTCGGCAACTACGAGCCCATCGTTCGACGGATGTTCTGGAAGTACACACACCGAAATTGTCCCATTGTAATAGGAGACGTTTTATTTTTTTCGGGTTCCGCAATAGGCCGGAGTTCCCATCTCATGTTCTGTACGAACCTCGAAGACTTCAATCGATTTTGTGGGTATATTCTGATTGGATCTTTATTTTGAGACGACTTTGGAAATTGAGATTTGAGAGCATGATGGAGACTTGCCTTGGCATACAATGGCGGCATCCAAATGTCGGTGCAAGGCTGTGCTGCAAGACAGCAATAATGCAGAGTTGCGGTCCCATGAAGTCGAGGTGCCACTTGGACAACTGGCAGCAGATCCACAAGCAGAGATTTACAACTATACTTGGCACATCCACATCGTCGGATCTCTCCTCTCTCCTTTTAGGTTTCTTTGCTTCTTGAGCTCCCGTTTAGCCAAAGTCCACGCTACACGTCGTCGAGCTCAGTTTTGGTAAGACGGACAAACGTTCAGGTGCATGTATCGATATCGTACAACGATGGGCAGGGAGCCATCTGTGTAGACCGCGATACCGTCATTGAGAAATTTGTCGCTCGGCTCTGGTGGGGTAGAGGGGTTGGCGGTGGAGAGGACGGAGTGTGATCCTGGCCAAGAAAAGAGAAACTGGCGAACTCGCGGTGTGTTTGATGGCAAAATCACCAAGTCTAGGGGGCCACTACCATAGTTCACCGCATCGCCCATTGTCACCTGCCTTCAAACAAATAGTAGAGTGGTCGGGGTCCAGAAGTAAGACGCCGAACCAAGATGCCGGTAGACGCCGGTCAACATGCCGAAATCCACATATGCACCGGAAGCTCCAACGGTCGGCTTAGTGTAGGGGTCGGCGAAAGCCACCGAATTTTCGGCTACAGCAACGCAACACACAACCCCGAAAAGCACACGGGGCAGGCGGCGGACAGTCCGTCTTGGTGAGTCCTTGTTTCCGCCTATCTGGCTAGTGATATGCCCTGTCTGAGATTACTCTTGGTAAACAATCCGTCATTCTGTGTGGCGCAGAATCGCTCATCTGAAGAGCGGTGGCTACCCTTCTTGGTATGTTGGCATTCAGCTCGTTTTATCTGGATCAATGCGGGGGCTGGCCATTGGCTCTCGGCCTTTGTCTGCCCCTCACCGACTTCGACATCAGCTTCGGGCTCAATGAGGGGCTAACACACGAAAATCTGTTCCTTGGAAGCGTTATTCACCCCTGGGAGCACGAAGCACGAAGGAGAAGCTTAAAGCCTACAGTCCCGAGGAATAGTCTCCACGGCACACAGATTACCTACTTGGCATCTCGGCAACCCGGTTGCTCGTCTATCCAAATTACATCCGGCCTTCTATTTGTCCCTTCCTATACCTTCAGCCAGCCATACCGCTGACATGTCCTGGCGGGCTCGAGGCTAAGATGGTGTGGGCGTGTGAACCTGGCATGGATGCTTCTGCCTGCTGAGATCATCAGTAAACCCCTAGTAGTTCTAAGAATCAAGCAAGCTTTCCTACAACAGGGCCGAGAGGCTGCCGTGTTTTAATCACTCTGACGCTTGCAGAGGAAGACATCAGAAGAGCTATTGTTTCGCATACCGGACGGGCAGGAGAGGCCACTAAAGGACAAGAAAGAGTGATCGGGGAGATGATATCAGTAGAAGAGAAAAGGCAGAGCTGTGTCGTTCACCTTCTGCCTCTCTTTTTCCTCCCCGAGATACAGGTCCGTGGGGCGGCAGGGGTATAATAAGAATGTAAGGCAGAGCAGGCTGCGGCTAAGCTGGGCACTGAGATCTTTGAGAGCCGTGGTCTGGTTGTTGAAAGGTTGGCAGTGATGCGCTACCTGATTCGTAATGATAGAAGAGTTTCTCGTTAACCATCGAAGAGCAGAGTTTCCATGCTATCAGGCGTTTGGGAACAAATCGCTTCGACGGCAGAAGGCTGGGGGGAACGCTGTCTGAATCTGGCAACAATGCTTGGGGAATGATGATCATGATCGTAAGCTGCTGTTGTCTGAACAAGCCTTCGTTGGTTGGGTACAAAAAAGTAACTATGTCTCCGCGCAGGTCTATTGAGCTGAGCCAAGGGATGGCGGCATCGCAGGGTCGGCTATCAGGAGTTGGGTTCTGCGATTCGCAGGTGTGGCCTAGAGGGTTCAGCCCAAGTAATCGGGAAGGCAAAAGCGTGATCTCGCGCGGGATTGCTGCAGCATGCATCGTGGGACGACGAGTTCGCTAACCTTTGTGTTGTGGTGTTACAGACCTCCAGCGGACCTGACCAACCGATTGGACCTGACATGCATTGATTTAGTCGTCTCTAGCGTCGCGTTGCGTAGTCCCGATTGGTTGGTGATTGTCTGACTTGCCTGAGAGGCGTCGGCGGCTTGCTGTGGGAGGGCCAAAACCCTGAAGATATGCGCAGAGAAGACTCAAAGCTTGATGTGAGACTGTAATTTTCAGTTTGGATTTGGACAAAAGCTGTGGCACTAAGAGCCGCAATGCTGCTATCGGTTTGGACGAGCAGTGATGTTGCACAACAGCGCCTACACAAAGAACAGCAAAGGATGGGAGGAGGGAATTGTGAGCCGAGCTCCTTGCAAATGGTCACGACGCTGCCGTCGTCAAACCTCCACCCTGGCTACCATTGCCCGCGGCCGCAACTGGAACATCTTTTAGGGGTGGGGCCATGGAAGTCTTCTCTTCCTATTGGTCAAGAGAACCCATTAAACGCGGACGCGTTGAAGCCAACAACAGGACGCGTCTCATTCACCATGCTAATTCTTGAAACTGAGGGGAGATCCGGGCAGTTGTGTTGGTGGGGGAACATGATACGCGGTATCACAACAATTGAGCTGTCGATAAGAGACAATCCCGCATACTTCGAGTTGAGCCCAGCGTTTGAGAAACTTGAGGATGCCAGTTGATGGTTGGCAGCTGCTCTGGCCTTGACGTATCTCAACTCAGCACACTGTGCACCAACCTCGGTTCTGTCCTCGCGTGGAGGAGTTGTCCGGGATGCCCACGAGGTTTGTAAGGAAGCGACGTTTCGTTATAAGTGGTTCCCTTCACCATATTTCCCGTGTTGCAAGACGTTGCAAATGGCTGTCTAGCCTGTTTCACCGGCATGAAAAGCCGATCTGCCAAACACACAATCACTGACGTAAGCTTTGAGCCCAGACGTGCTGAGAGCCAGCAGTTCCAGGAATCAATGACGATGCATCTGTGAGAAAATACTGAGGTTATATCTCCAAAGCCGAAGACTAGATAAAGACCAAGTTAAGAGCAAACGGCCTGACGAGAGCACAGCTGCATATCCCTCAAAAGCTTTGGAGATCTTCACTGGCACGCTTAATCATAATACCGCGAGGCAGTCTCCCATTGGGTGTTTCAATTTGCTGATCAAGCTGGGCTTCCCGACTGTGATATTCGGAGGGAATGCAACTGTTCGAATTTCAGAGGAGTCCATATGGACAGAGGCATCGAGAAAATAACACTCGAGGCTTGATGATTCGGACTTTCGTCGTCTCGCTGGATTTGCATCTATCATGCGCAGCCTACTACTTATTTGCAGCAGTCAAGAATCGAATGCTGGTCTCGAGCAAGTCGATGACGGAAAAGAGATTTACTTTACCTTCAATGGCAGATCCCTTCACAGTCATCCGGAGGCAAGCCATGAGCTGAGTTTTTGTATGGCAGCTGGTATCCAGGAAAGGCAGCTGGATGGCTGGCCGATGGTTCGTTGCTGGGCATATCGACATGTAAGATAAGGATCCGTATGGGCATCCACGTATGCGATATATGCCTGTAAAAATCTACGGAACTCCAAGTAATGGGTAAGTCACGTTCAGAACGTGCTAAGTTGAGCACGGGCAACGCGGTGCCGCGTCGAGGAGCCTGTGGAAGTACTTTAGCAAATTTCGCTCTGATCCACCTCCTGCGGATTGCATGCTGGGGCTTCTCGCGTTGGCTGTTCTGAGTGGTTGACCAGAGTCGATGGTGCTGCAAGTGAGCACCGCAGCCGTAGATCCTTGCCCTCCCTCCACCTGGCCTGGATCTCGTCGCCGAGAGATGAGTCCACTCAGAGACTGTCGTCGCCCACCACTGTGCAAAGCACGACCCGTGTTGGCCGAGCGTGCCTGGATGAGTACGACATGTTGCTCGCAATCTTGGACGAATAAGCGTTGCTGGGAGGTAGGAAGCAATCTTGATAACAACGGTGTAAGTAATTCGTAAGTACGTACATCGATGCCTCCAGTTAGTGGGCAGGTCAGTAGGTGAACTACGGAACACACGCAGCAGCGGCCTTGCAAGGCGGCTGTCCACTACTATGTAGTGATGAGACCGCCTGCTTCTTAGAACGTTCACGTCGAGACGAAAACGTCTAGTCCACGGTGTTGCGGACGCACGGAGAGACGAGCCAGCCTGCAGGTAGCGTGCCGTACTCTAACAACGACGCTACCTGGGTACGGATTACGGAACACGTAAGTAGCGGATGAAGCACCGCGAGCGGACGTGCTTGGATGGACGCCCCTGGGTCCACTGGCCCCTTGGTCCCTGGCTGGATCTGGCGCGGTATTCCCTGCCCTTTTGGACAGCGGAACCTCGCCAGATGTGGGGAGAAAAAAGGAGGAGGAACCTGGCAGCGAAAAGGGCGGGCTGCCAGAGCGGGTTTCTTGGCGGAGACGGATTGGTGCTGAGCTGCCTGGATGGTCTGGCGGTCCTCCCTGCACGCTTGCTTGGCGGTGCTTTCCACGCCTGCGCACTGCACAAGGCCAAACCGGGGGGCCTTGGAAGTACGTACCTCAGTACACGGCCGCTGTTGCGGGCTGTCTGGTGCTCAGTGCACACTCCGCCGGTGGGCACAGCTGGGGCCCTTGTCTTAAATCGGCCGTTAACCAATCTCTGCTCTCCTTTTCCATTCCCATTTCTTCCTCTCCATCCTCCTTCTCCTCCTTCTCCTTACCTGATCTTCCGCCTTACCTCCTCTTCCCCTTCCTTTTCCTCTTTTCCTTCATCCGCAACCAGTCGTTTCCTCTTCCGGACCGTCCTGTCCAACGAGACCCGTGGACTCCCTTGCTCGGACCGAGAAAAAAGGAGGGAAGGAGGACATCTAGATTCTGGGCTTTGGCACATCTGAATCCAGCCCTGCAAGGCCACAATCGGAGTGGTGCATCCAAGAGCCGCACGAAAAAGCGACAAAACCCCGGGTTTAAGGCTTCTTCTGGGAAGTTTTGCAAAATTCGGGTTTTCAAGGCTCTCTGATCCCTGCTCCTCACCTCAGCCCTGAATCCATTCCGCCCTTTCTTGAACCTAGGAACTCTTCGTCTCGCCCTCGAAGATTCCGTTAATTCCACAACACTGCCCCCTTCGTTCCAACGCTGGACTCAAGTCCTGCGACTAGTCAACCACGACTGGAGTCGATTCCGGGCCTCGTCTCTGGAAGCGCGTTTGGCGGGAAGCGATTAGGGAAACTTGATCCTACTGGAACACGAATTGGTTGCTGCACGGGCTGCCGCGAGATTCTCGAGGCAGAATCGGTTTGTGGTCTACTACATGAACTCGATCAGTGCTTGAACCAATTTTTTCCTTGGTCCTTCTGCGGCTTTGAGGGCGAGAGAGGTACGTGCAATCTGCAAAGCAAAGGTCTCCACAATTCCCAAAACATCAAGTTCCTTGAAAGCACTCCGCCGACTTGTTCGGACCAACAAGCTGATGACAAACGCCCGTTTGCCCTTGCAGTTGCATGCCGATTCGACTGCAATCTGCAATCTGCGGCATCTCCACACTTTAAGTCGATCGACTCGGCGACCAAAGGACTGCCTCGTTGCGGGACACGTTAGCTCGTTGTTCCCGCGTTGGCCACGGAATTGTGTCATTTTGCGTTGGTCTTGAGATCTAACCCGCAGCTGTGGTGGTAAGGGATACTTTCCAGACTTTGATTCATTAAAGAGAGCCTCTTTGACGAGTCTGGCCGAGGTGTCTCATGCCTGACTTGCTATCATCTATTAAAGCGGATATTGTCATGAGGTCTGAACTCGAGCAGGACTTACAGTTCATCTGAACTGTAATGCCGGGCACGGTTCGAATTTTTTGAATTAACTTGCAAATCGGAATTTCCGAGGATGCGCTCGTGCTGATGAAAGTATCATTACAGAGAAGCCCACAGTCGACATAATTTCGAGCTGAAATTCCTTCGGTCACCCCACTCCCATATCCGCCTTTCAAAAATACTCCATTTCTGCAACATTCACCCAGCTATTTCCAGCCACTGTCACTCTTTCACAATACTTCTACTTCACGCTCTCTAATAAATTAATAATAGTCATCAAAGCTGGTCGACGTCTCATTCATTCGGCTCGACCGCTTGACTGTAACATACTTCCGCAACTGGATTCCTGGAGAACTCGACCTTTAGTGCGGAACCATCACAGCCGAGCTTGACCTTAACGTGGAGTAACTTTGTGCATCCATTCCGTCAAGATGGCCTCCTCAGGGTATTCCTCCGACGCCACGTTTTTCGTTGAGTCCGACGAGCCTGGCTTCCAGCGCATGAGCCTGCGCGATGCTGCCAAGATGATCGCCCGGAACAAACAGGAGATGATTGCCAACGAGCTCTCGAGGTTGGCTTGTGATGAATATCTGGAGGACATCATGAAGCATATCCACCAGATGGAGGTAGGAAACATTAAAGCAGCGTTTCTGTCACAGCTATTTGCTGACAAGCTGAACAGGAGGAGACTCTCCCAGATGCGAACCTGATCGACATGCAGCGTGAGATACAATGGTTTATGCGACCCTATCTCATCGACTTCCTGGTCGAGGCACACGCTGCATTCGCCCTGTTGCCCGAGACCCTCTTCCTCACTGTCAATCTCCTTGACCGGTACTGCTCAAAGCGTGTGGTGTACAAGCAGCACTATCAGCTGGTTGGCTGTGCCGCCCTTCTTATCGCTGCGAAGTACGGAGATAAGAAGGACAGAGTGCCCCAGATCAGTGAGCTAAATAACATGTGCTGCGGGCTTTACGATGCCGGAATGTTCACCCAGATGGAGATGCACGTCCTCAATACCCTGGACTGGAACATCGGGCACCCAACTGTTGACTTTTTCCACAAGTTGGTTGTAGCTGAGGAACGGGACAGCCGAGAGGTGGCACACATGGCTCAGTACATTTGCGAGATCGCTCTCTACCATCGTGACTTTGTTTCCACGAAGCCGTCTGTCATGGCCAAGGCGTCTCTTGCACTCGCTCGTGCCATCCTGGGCAAGCCTGAAGTTAACGATGGCGAGTGGAACCAAGCTGAGAATGCGACAGTGTTGGCGTTGTCCCAACATCTGCATACCCCTTCGGTCACGCTTGCCAGGAAGTTTGCCAGCAACACTTACTCGAGAGTATCGACTAAACTTGCCGACTTCCTTGCCCAACAGGCTGCCATCGCTCGCCGTGGTGTTCCCCCCTCTCCTCCTTCAGAGCACAATCACTCAAATAAGTCCACTGATGTGTACAGCACCCCGCATAAGGGCTTGGGTGCTGTTCCTGGTGTTGCAGATGGCTACATGACTCCCCCCATTACTCCCGATGGCGGCATCGCAAACAATTCGATGGTTAAGGACTATCAACTGCCACGATGCCCAGTCACCCCCACCCCACAGCCAGGTCAGCACGACACGTCATATGCCCAACCGCAGTTCCAACATCAACACCAACAGCACCAACAGCGCCAACAGCAACACCATGTGGTTGGGTCTTCCTATTTTGATGGAGCTTCATCACACATGTCCTTTTGAGGTTGCTGCTGGGAGCAAGTGTATGTTGCAGTCAAGCTGATAAACAAAAGTCCGATCATTACATCAACATTGGGTTCTTTCCAGGGGAAGAGAACCCACCCCACTTCCTGTTTTTTTCCACTTCATTTTCCAGGGTCACTTGAGATATACCACTTGGAAGACAAAAAGATTGCATGCATCTGGCTGTTTGTTTGAGCGGGTTTATTTAGCGACATGGCATCAGCGTTGACTTATCTACTTTATTTCTCTTGATTTTTCTTCCTCGGGACATTCTGTTGCGGTCACATTATAGCCGCCATTGTTACCGATTGGCACACACAATATTTGAGTTTGCGCCATACCCCCTGTTGTGAACAGTCCAGTTTAATCTTTTTTATACAGCGAAACCCCGAAAAATGTCAGCGGTGCGGTTCTGTGTTGGTCGTTGGAGTGGAGCGGATGCCACTTATCGGCAACCTCGGACATAGAAAATTTTGTGTCCCGCACCCATCGGAGATTTGTGGAGGACAACAGTGGATTAGTAAACGGGTTGGTATCTGGTGACGGCGGATATCTGAAAATACGGAGATTGATAAACTCTTTGGGTTGTGCGTGGGATCCTGATGGATGAGAAGAGCGATGACTTCGCTCACTGGAGTGAAATGGTAGCCGGCTTGCTAGTGCCTGGTTCCCTTCACTTCAGGCCACCGGTTCTCACGGGCAGCTGCCTCTTTACTTTGGCTGCACAGCGTCTTGCTTGTTCGGGCTTTGGAGGATCATGTCTTTCCCATGGCAAAAGAGCATGGTACTTGGGCTGAAAAGATGCTTTTTCTACCTGGTGAACTGTCATGGATGGATTCTCCTGCCCGGGATTACCGCAAGATGGTAGCTGCTATAGAAAAGCAACCAACGAATAGAGATACATTCTCTCGAGTATTTTGATTATCTTATGTCCTTTAGTGCTCTTGGTTGTACTCATTAGAACGGTGTTATTTAGGGACTGTGTATCATACAATGTTTCTTCAATATTAAGTCTTCGTTTTATTGAAACGGCACTTTGTTCATTCTTCGGTTGCTTCTGGTTTTTTAGTCCTCGTTTACCCCTAGGACCTCCTTTGGTCTAATCATGTGATAGGCTTTTTATTCCCTTCCCAACCACCAAGACTTCACTGGCAGTCTTTCCAGCATCGCGAGCCCAAACAAATCTTTTTGGACAGATGCTTTCTCTGAGGGCTTCTCGCCCTCTTTGTCTTGCAGCACCATTCCGGAGCCATCACCGGAAGCGAACCCAAAGACAATCTGTTGTAGACGTGCGTAGCATGAGCTCGGTTTTGTCAACTTTCCCTTTAAGACACCTTTTCCTTTTCATGGTCTCTGCGACATTACCGCTAACTGGAAACCGTCCGCCACCTAGCACTTTCTCCTTGCTATCCCTAGCCATATCTTGTGGTTCCCCGGAGTACTGTCATGTAAAATGGTTGAAGGGGGAGGAGGTTGTTCGGGCGTTCGGAATATCATCTGGGTCGCCCTCCTCATCCGTACGGCCTGTGAAGGCCACGACGGCAGAGATCTGGGTCTTCATAGGGGAGTCCATGTTGCTTGACTTCCTCTTGGTCTTAGTTGTGACTTCAGAGCTCGGGAGCAGAGAGTGCGGATAGATGCAGACTTAGATGTCGTAAACACGCGTTTACTCTGTGGAAGAGGCTGTTACGATCTTCACGGTTTGAGCCGCGTAGCTATCTGGGCTGATCCTGAGCTGAGGTAAATCGGCTTCATATATGAATGAGAACGATGTGCCAGTGTCGAGGAGGGTCGTGTATAGATCCATGGGGCTGTCTGAGTTAGGGACCATGATGATCTTCTCGCCAATATCCGAGACTTTAATGCGCTCTAATCTGGTGAACGACTGCAAGTCAAGAGCAATCTAGGAGCTTGTTTTGAGCCCTGTAGTCGCCCCTTCACGCGGTGGGTACACCTCTTTCTTGTAACCATCTCCTTTTGCCGTCGAAAGCCCATGGGAATACGAAAGTGCCCTGTGTTCTCTGACCCTGCGCACCAACCCTTCTTGTTATCATGACACACTCCTTTCTTAGCGAGGACCTTTTCTTGACCAGTCATCAAGCTCACTCTGCTGAAAGCGGCGGCTCGTACCCCATAACCAGCCAGGGCCATATTGGGCTGCATCGCGGTCAAGACGAAAACTGCGGTCCATGGTAACGATTATAGTCTGGACAGCTGTCAACGATAGCACCGGCCCATATGAGTATGTATTGATTAGAACAGGGAATAGCGCCTGAATCATAGCCGGTGATGGCAGCCTCAATGTTGAGACGCTCAGGGAGGAATGTGCTCCTCTCCATGGCCGAGCAAAGAACGTTTATACGCTCTTGGACAGCTTTGTTTTGATGCGAAACGAGAGTAGACCTGATTATCGGGTTAGGTTCCCCAGCGATGTCCATGTTTCAAGGGGGTAAACACTTTGACCTGGTTTAGTGTTGACCTTGTCTGTCTCATCAAGTCGTTCTTTTTAGTGGATGACCTCTTAGAGATCTGCTTAAATTCGGGAACCCCCTGATAGTGCTTTACCCAGAACTTCCTCAGTGCCATCTTTCTTTCAGCAAGTTCTATTGCACTCAAATCCCCACCCTCGATTCAGAGCGGAAATCCAACAATGATGGAGGGCTTCCATTTGGGTAGGTCATTGTCGACTTTATACTGACTTGAGTCCTGGGATACATCTGTGTCCTCTTAGTTTCTTTGGCTCGCTCCGTCTGCCTACCCTCTTCCAGCAGTTGTCGGGTAGTGCTTCCGGTTTTGATCCGCCATTGTGTATATCTGTTGACTACGCTACTTCCCCTTCTCAATGCAATAGGCATAATTCTGGTTGAAGTTTTTAGTTTTTCAGAGCGCTACTCCTGGAAGCTGAGTGCCTCGGTCTTGTCTGTAAATGTTGTCAAACTGCTTCTATGTCCTCTGGTCGCAAAGAGGACTCTTCAAGGACTTGGAGAAGCCATGATGCAGACGAACGTCTGCCATTTGTCTACCGGCCGGGCGCTGTCATTGCAAAGATCGATCTCTCCAGTCCTGAATGTCCCAGCTTAAATGTTTAGTCTCTGTGGTTTTCTATTTTGGCTTTGTTCAATCTGCCCAGTTGTCTTTCCGATCACATTTTGGCCCGGACAAAGAAAGCTGATCGAGACCGAGCGACGGCCATGACATCCCCAGTAATAATATGTTTCTGATGGACCTCTTCTGTGCGTCATGCATTCATTGTTTGCGATTGTTCTTTGTTTGACGGTCCCTTCATGCTAAAACGGGCACCATTCCAATGAGGATGATTAATTTTCTTCGACAATGGCTGTGGCTGGCACTCTGGTTAAGCCACTTTCATTGTCTTTTACAGCCTACCCCCTGTACGCACGCAACGGAGGGATTGTGGCTCAGGGGGTCGACCAAGGTACATAGATATGACACAAACCACCTGAAGTTCGTATAGTAGGATTTTTAATATTTCTGAGGAAGATATTGTTTCGGGCATATCACCTTTTCCTATTGGCCTACTATCTTTCTGTGTTTCTCGCCACATCGGTGTGTACTGTGCGCATATGATGCGCTTTTCTCTCAATTGATTACCTCTACGAACCAATATTGTGACTAGAGACTTCCGAGGAGATCTTGACAGGATCAAGATTGCTGATAACGAAGAGCCCGCGCAACATCCAGAGATGTCCGTAACCAGCCATAAGTCAGCCTTGAATCTCATGGAACTGCGGAAAGCACATGGACCAAATCAACCGAATCGGAAAGCCTTCTTCTTTTAGGCCCAGAGGAAAAGAGGGATGTGGACAGTATGTGCTCGAATGTTAGAATATCTATAAAGCAGGTACTTGTCGCTAATAAATCAGAATGTTTCATAGATTTCCTTCTGGAATACGTCATCAATGATCCTAATGATTCTGAATGTTCTGTCAAGTAAAAGGACCACCTCGAGCAAAAAAAAAAAAAAAA
>Ga0065720_1004557_pt1 | contig 13069 bp, 10 predicted proteins | sample Thericmetagenome_FD_59107 | JGI IMG/M metagenome (GOLD analysis project Ga0065720, IMG submission 59107) | Thermophilic microbial communities from the Joint Bioenergy Institute, California, USA of rice/straw/compost enrichment - eDNA_2 v2... | ecosystem: Engineered > Solid waste > Grass >... | reverse complement strand
ATCGCCGACATCGTCTCGTGGGTGGTCTCCCGCCCGCACCACGTCAACATCGACCGCCTGGTGGTCCGGCCGCTCGCCCAGGCCGCCCAGCACAAGGTCCACCGGGTGAGTTGATCCTGCGCGTCCGGGCGTCCTCCGAGATCACATCTCCCGTCAGGCGGGGGCGGGCGCCGGGGCGGGGGCCGACTCGGCGGCGAGCTGGGCCGCCCGCCGCTCGCGGCTGGCCCGGGCGGCCAGGTGCAGGGCGGCCGCGGCCAGGCAGAGCGCCAGACAGCCGAGCCAGAGGGTGGCCTTGCCGGCGAACTGCAGCACCGCCGCGCCGAGCACCGGGGCGACGAAGGCCGCCACGCCCCAGGAGAGCGTGAACAGGCCCTGGTACCGCCCGCGCAGGTGGGCCGGGGAGAGCGCGGCCACCGTGGCGGCGTTCGACGGGGCCTGGAACATCTCGCCGATGGTCCAGATCAGCACCGTCACGGCGTAGAAGGCCGGCGTCGTCGCGAAGGTGATCAACCCCAACCCCACGCCCATCGTCGTGCAGGCGATGACGAGCCCCGTGGTGTGGTCGAGTCGGCGCAGGGCCCGGGTCACGAAGAGTTGACCGGCCACGATGAGCACGCCGTTGAGCGCGATCACCGAACCGTAGGTCGAGGGCGACAGGCCGTCGCGCGCCATCGACAGGGGCAGGGTCGACATGTGCTGCAGGAACGCGAAAGCCGTCAGCAGGTTGGTCCCGAGAAGGAGAAGGAACACCCCGTCGCGCAGGGCGACGCCCAGACCCTCGGGCTTGCGGGGGCGTGCGTCATCCCCCGCGGTCGCCGCCTCGGCGCGGCCCGAGCGGGCAGCCGGTGCCGACGCGCGGGACCGGACGGGCTCCCTGACCACGATCGCCGCGAAGACGCCGGCCGCCGTCAGGGCGGCCGCGTTCACCACGAACAGCAGGCCAGGTTCGGCGCCGGCCACGAAACCGGCGACCGTGGCCGCGAAGGCGAAGCCGAGGTTGATCACCCAGTAGTGCAGGGAGAACGCGCGGGCCCGGTCGGCCGCCGGCACCACGTCGACCATGAGGGCCGACAGCGCGGGCCGCACGCCCTCGGCCAGCAGGCCGACCAGCGCGGCGCAGATGGCGATCGCCACCGGGTCCCGCGCCAGGCCCAGGACGACCATCATGAGCGCCGCGCCCCACAAGCCGGACAGCAGCGTCGGTTTGCGTCCCCACCGATCGGCGAGCACGCCGCCGACGACGGCCCCCACCGCGCCGCCACCGCCCCACAACCCGAGCACGAGGCCGGCGAACGCCTCCGGCAGCCCGCGCACGCTGGTCAGGTAGATGGCCAGCACGACGAGCACGAATGAGCCCAGCCGGCTGATGAGCGTGGTGCACCACAGATACCAGAACTGACGGGGCAGTCCCCCCGCGGTCTCGTAGACCCACCGCCCGATGGTTCGCACCCTGGCACCGTACGACTGAGGTCCGACAATCCCCCAGCGACTTTCTGTCACGACCCCAGGCGGCCAGTGCTCCTTACCGGCCGGTGCTTCTTACCGGCCCTGGTTGGCGACGGCGGCGGCCGCGGCGGCGGCGGCCTCGGGGTCGAGGTAGGTGCCGCCCGGGACCAGCGGACGCAGCGTGGTCGGGTCGAGGTCGTACCGCAGGGGCATCCCGGTCGGGATGTTCAGCGCGGCGATGTCGGCGTCGGAGATCTGGTCGAGGTGCTTCACCAGCGCGCGCAGGGAGTTGCCGTGGGCCGCGATCAGCACGGTGGCCCCGGTGCGCAGGTCGGGCACGATCACGTCGTACCAGTACGGCAGCACCCGGGCCAGCACGTCCTTGAGGCACTCCGTGCGGGGCATCAGCTCGGGGGGCAGGGTGGCGTAGCGGGGATCGCCGGTCTGGGCGTACTCGTCGTCATCCGCGATGGGCGGCGGCGGGACGTCGTACGACCGGCGCCAGAGCATGAACTGCTCCTCGCCGTACGTCTCCAGCGTCTGCTTCTTGTTCTTGCCCTGCAGGGCCCCGTAGTGACGTTCGTTCAGCCGCCACGACCGCCTTACCGGGATCCAGTGCCGGTCGGCCGCGTCGAGGGCGAGCTCGCAGGTGCGGATGCTGCGGCGCAGGACCGACGTGTGGGCAATGTCGGGCAACAGTCCGTGCTCGCGGAGCAGTCGACCGCCCGCGCGGGCCTCGGCCTCGCCCTTCTCGGAGAGGTCAACGTCGACCCAGCCGGTGAACAGGTTCTTCGCGTTCCACTCGCTCTCGCCGTGGCGGAGCAGCACGAGGGTGCCCAGACTCATGCATCTATCCTCGCGTACGCCCTCAGCCGCCCGCGTCCTGCCCCGCCCTGTCAGGTCACCGTGGCGGTGTGGCGCCGGCGCCAGCTGCGGACGCCGAGGCCGGTCGCGAGCAGGGCGAAGGCGGCGATGGCGACGAGGATGATCGTGGCGCCCGGGGCGGTGTCGTAGACGCCGGCGATCCCCACGCCCAGGGCGGAGGCGAGCACGCCGATCGCCATGGCGGCGTACATAGTGGACCGGAAGCCGCGGGTGACGAGCTGGGCGGTGGCGACCGGGACGACCATGAGCGCGCTGACCAGCAGCAGGCCGACCGCCCGCATCGCCACCGTGACCGTCACGGCCGTGGTGACCGCGAGCAGCAGGTTCAGTGCCCGGACCGGCAGGCCGGCCACGCGGGCGTACTCCTCGTCGTGGCAGATCGCGAACAGCCACGGCCGCAGCAGCAGGGTCACCGCCAGCACGAAGGCGCCGAGGACGGCCATGACCACCAGGTCGGTCCCGGTCGTCGTGAGCGGCGAGCCGAACAGGTAGGCGGTGAGGTTGGCGTTCGTACGCCCGGAGGAGAGGGCCACGAGGAAGACGCCGCCGGAGATGCCGCCGTAGAAGAGCAGGGCCAGGGCGATGTCCCCCGAGGCCCGGCCCCGTTGGCGGACCAGCTCGACGGCGACCGCGCCGACGGCGGCCACGACCACCGCCGTGAGCACCGGAGCGCTGCCGGTGAGCAGGCCCAGGCCCACCCCGGTGAGCGCGATGTGGCCGATGCCGTCCCCGATCAGCGCCATCCGCCGCTGGACGAGGTAGATGCCCAGCGCGGGGGCGATCAGGCCGGTGATGAGCGCGCCGAGGAGGGCACGCTGCATGAAGGGGAACTCGAAGATCTCCATATTTTCTGCTTATTGATCCCAGCCTGGGCCCCAGATCCCGGCGCGGTCGGTGGGGGCGTGCGGGTGGACGTGGTCGTGTCCGGGCAGCGCATGGTATCCAGTCGGCTCGGGCGCGGCCCCGTCGTGGGCGACGCGTCCACTGTGGATGACCACGCACCGGGTCACCAACGGCTGCAGTGGGCCCAGCTCGTGGGCCACCAGCAGCACGGTGCCGCCGCCCGAGACGAAGTCCTGCAGGGCCTTGGCGAAGGCGTCCTGGCTGGCGGCGTCGACGCCGGCCGTGGGCTCGTCGAGTACGAGCAGGTCCGGTTCGGCGGCCAGGGCCCGGGCGATCAGCACGCGCTGCTGCTGACCGCCGGAGAGCGCCGAGACCGGGTCGTACGTCCGCGAGGTCAGGCCGACCGCCGCGATGGCCCGGGCGACCGCCTCCCGGTCGGCGGGGCGGGGTGGCCGTAGCCCGCGCCGGGCCAGCCGTCCGGCGGCCACCACCTCGCCGACGGTCGCCGGGACACCCGAGCCGGCGCCGAGCCGCTGGGGGACGTAGCCGATGCGATGCCGGTGCCGGCGAATGCCCGCTCCGGTCGCCCCGAACAGCGCCACCGACCCGGCGACCAGCGGGGCCAGACCGAGGATCGCCTTGACGAGCGTGGACTTGCCGGAGCCGTTGGGGCCCAGGATCGCGACCACCTCGCCGGCCGACACCCGCAGGTCGACCTCGGTGAGCACGGGCGTGCGGTCGTAGGCGACCGTCGCCGCCCGGACGTCGACGACCGGTGTGTCGGGAGTGTGGGTCATCAGGAGCACCCGAGCGCGGGTCGAAGGGTGGCCAGGTTGGCGCGCATCACCGAAAGGTAGTCGCCGGTGGCGCCCGGCTCGAGGCCCTCGATCGGATCGAGGACGGCCGTCTCGGCGCCGACCGCGTCCGCCACCGCCTGGGCCACGGCCGGGCTCACCAGAGTCTCGAAGAAGATCGTCGTTGCCCCCACTTCCCGGGCCGCGTCCACCGCCGCGGCCAGCTCGCCCGGGGTGGGCTCGGTGTCGGGGGACAGCCCGGTGATCGGGATCTGGCGCAGGTCGTACCGGTCGGCGAGGTAGCCGAAGGCCGCGTGGCTCACCACGATCTCGCGCCGGGCGCAGTCGCGCAGGCCGTCGGCGAACTCGCGGTCGAGAGCGGTCAGGTCGGCCCGCAGGTCGGCGGCCCGCGCGTGGTATCCGGCCGCACCCTCGGGGTCGAGCTCGGCCAGCGCCGTGGCTACCGCGTCGGCGATCGTGGCCAGCCGGGTCGGGTCGAGCCAGACGTGCGGGTCGCGGGCACCCGCCGCGTCGGCCGGCTCCTCGGCCCCGGGGTCCTCGGCCTCATCCGTGTCGTGGTCGTGCTCCGCCGTCAGCAGGGGCACCAGCGTCGCCACGTCCAGCGCCCGGACGTCCGACTGCTGCACCGCCTCGTCGACGGCCGGCTGAAATCCGCGCAGGTAGAGGACGAGGCTGGCCGTGGACAGCTCGGCGACCTGGCGGGGGGACAGCTCGAGGTCGTGCGGCTCGGCGCCCGGCTGCGTCAGGGTGGTCACCCGCACGCTCTGTCCGCCGATGCGCTCGGCCACGAACTGCAGGGGGTAGAACCCCGCCACGATCGACGGCCGGCCGTCGGCTCCCTCGCCTGACCCGCACGCCGCGGCCCCACTGACGATCACCGCCGCCAGGGGCGCGGCCACGGCCACGGCCATTCGCATCCGCCCGCCCTTGGTCACGGGCGAACTCTAGCTAGTAATGAAAACCATTGTCAACAAGGGGCGCTGCGATGTCAGGAAGGACGCCTTCCTAGGCATTTGGCGTCAACAAGGCGTCCTTCCTGACACGAGGGGTGATTAGGGTGGGGCGTGGCTGGGGCCAGCGCATTCCGGCGGCACCGCGGAGGGCCGAGTTGGACGCGCCAGGGGGTGCGGGAGCGGCTGCGCCGGGTACGTCTGGACGCGACGTTCGCGTTGCAGAGCGGGCTGGCCGCCGGGGCGGCCTGGTTCGTCGCCCGGGAGGCCGTGGGTCACCCCCAGCCCTTCTTCGCGCCCATCGCGGCGGTGATCGTGCTCTCCGCGTCGTCCGGTATGCGGTGGCGGCGCACCCTCGAACTGGTCGGCGGGGTGGCGCTCGGCATCGCCCTGGCCGACGGGCTGATCGTCCTGGTCGGGGTCGGCACTGTGCAGATCGTCGTGGTGGTGACGATCGCCATCCTGATCACGGTCTTCGTGGGCGGCGGCAACCTCGCGGTCGCCCAGGCCGCGTCGTCGGCCGTGCTCGTGGTGTCGTTGACGCCCCGCGAGGGGGACCTCAACCTCGACCGGCTCGTCGATGCCCTGGTGGGCGGCGGCGTGGGGCTGGCCGTGATGGCCCTGGTGCTGCCGCACAATCCCCTCACGCGGGTCGAGCGGACGGCCGGGGTGGCGCTGACCCAGCTCGCCGAGTCGGTGGCTCTGACGGCGCGGGGTCTGCGCGAGCGGGATGCCGGGCTGGCCCGCCGAGCCCTCGCCGACCTGCGCGCCACCGAGGGCCAGTACCTCGACTTCGCGGACGTTCTCACGATCGGGCAGGAGTCGGCGACGCTGGCTCCGCTGCGGTGGCGCCTGCGGCCGGCCCTCGCCCGGTACCGGCGGGCGCGGGTGCACCTCGAACGGGCCAGCCGCAACGTCCGCGTGCTCGCCCGGCGCAGCGCCTCTGTGGTCGTCCAGAACGAGCCCGTGCCGGACGAACTGCCCGGGGCGCTGGACGCGCTCGCCGAGGCCGTCCGGGCGCTGCGCGACGAGTTGGCCGCCCAGCACGAGCCGACCCAGGCCCGCGAGCGGGCGCTGGCGGCGGTCCGGGCGGCGGGGGCCGCCTACCGCGCGGGCCTGGGCTTCTCCGGGAGTGCGGTCGTGGCCCAGTTACGCGGGGCCGTGGTCGACCTGCTGCGGGCCACCGGCGTCGCCGAGGAGCGGGCCGATCGACTCGTGGACTCGGCCAGCCGGGACGGACCGTGAGCGGCCCGAAAGGCCCGGCGAGTCGCCCGGGTCGCTGATCCCGGATCGGTGCCGGTTGCCCCGGCGGTTGGTTCGGACCCGACTACTGTGAGCCACATGGTTGCCCCGTTGCCGCCACCGAACCCGTACGGTCAGGCTCCGGCCGGCCAGGGCCAGCCCGGTCAGGGCCAGCCCGGTCAGGGCCAGCCCGGTCAGGGCCAGCCCGGTCAGGGCCAGCCCGGTCAGGCCCAGAACGCCCAGGCCCCGGCCGGTCCGGCGCTGCCCGGCCAGCCGCCGTACGGTGCGTCGCCCGGTGCGCCGGGGGCGTGGACGCCCCCGGTGGGGACGTCGCCCTCGGTGTGGCGCGCCGCCTTCCTGTCCGCGCTGATCACGGTCTGCGCGATCGCCACGATCGGCATGGTCGGCTTCCTGGGCTGGCGGCTGGGGCCGGTGCCGCTCGCGGTCGGCCTGATCTTCGCGATCCTGCCGGTGCCGGTGTTGATCGCGTGTTTCCTCTGGCTCGATCGGTATGAGCCGGCGCCGACGTGGATCCTGGCGGTCAGCTTCCTCTGGGGGGCCGGGGTGGCCACCGCGGGCGCGCTGTGGGTGAACCGCACCTTCGGCGACGTGTTCGCGGCGGCCGGCAAGCCCGAGGGGCTGGTGGCCGTGCTCGTGGCGCCGGTGATCGAGGAGGCGCTCAAGGCGGCGTTTCCGCTGCTGCTGTTCGCGTTCTACCGCAAGGCGTTCACCGGCATCATCGACGGCGTCGTCTACTGTGGACTGTCCGCCACCGGGTTCGCCATGGTCGAGAACATCCTCTACGTCGGCGGGTACGGCTTCGTCGAGGGTGCGCAGTGGGGGCCCAACACGGGGGTCCTGATCGCGCTGACCACGTTCATCGTCCGGGTGCCGCTGACCGGCTTCGCCCATCCGCTGTTCACGGCCATGGTGGGTCTCGGCCTGGGGTACGCGGCTCGGTCCCCGCGCCGGGCGGTGCGCGTGCTCGCCCCGCTGGTCGGTCTGCTCGCGGCGATGACCCTGCACGGCGCCTGGAACCTCATGGCGATGCTGGCCGCCTCGGTCGACGCGTACTACATCCTCTACGGCTACGTCTCGGTGTTCGTACCGATCTTCTTCGGCATGCTGGGGTTCGTCCTGTGGGTCCGGTCGTGGGAGGGGCGGCTGGCCGAGCGGGTGCTGCCGGTCTACACGGCGGCCGGCTGGTTCTCGCCCCCGGAGGTCGTGGCGCTCGGCACGCTCGGGCGGCGGCTTTCGGCTCGGGCGTGGGCGCGGCGCGTCGCCGGTGACGCCGGGCACAGCGCGATGAAGAGCTACCAGTACGCCGCCACCCGGCTGGCCCTGCTGCGGGACGGCCTCGACCGCGGGCTGTACTGGAACCGGGCGGACTTCGAGGCCGCCCTGGCCGAGGAGCGCCGCCTGCTCGACGAGATCGACCGATACCGTAGGGTGTTCACGGGTCGGGATCCGTTGACCCCTCGCGCGTGGTGGAGCGCGGGTACGTATCACATCCAGTTCCCGGACGGGCAGGTCCGCCCAGTGGCCCCGCCCTCGTTGCCGGTGGTTCCGGTGCCGGTGCCGGCCTCGTGGGGGCCGACCCCCAACCCGGGTCAACCGGGTGCCGCGATGCCGTAGGCGGGCATCATCCCGGCACCAGCCATCACCGGCACCGGTGGGGCGACCGACTGGCTCCGGGGCCATGGATGGCCAGGCCGGGCCGATGGCCGGGCCACCGATGGCGAGGCGGGGCAATCGAGGGCCGGGCGGGGCCGTCCAGGTAGGGCGGGCCGTCCAGGTAGGGCGGGGCCGTCCAGGCAGGGCGGGNACCGNNCAGGNAGGNCGGGGCCGTCCAGGCAGGGCGGGGCCGTCCAGGCAGGGCGGGCCGAATACGGTGGCCCGGGGAGGTCCGAATTGGGGGAAATACGGGCGAGACTGCGCCGGCTCCTGGCGTCGACCCGAGCGGCGCTGCAGCGCGCCCGAGCTGGCGTGGATCACCCCGACGGCGGCCGGCGGGCGCCGCGGCGGTGGTCGGCGATGGAGTCCGACGGTGACATCGCGGGCCGGGGTGGCCCGGGTGGCCGGGCCGAGGTCGGCGCCACGCCACCAATTGAGGCGGTCGCCGGCGGCACCGGGCTCGGCACCGACCTGGTGACGGCCGGCGAGTCCGACCGGGCGGCCGGGCGCGCCGTGATCCCGGCCGGCGAGGCCGACCAGGTGGCTCGCGGGCGAGGGCCGGGCCACGACGACCTGGAGGTGCCGCGGGGGTTGCGGGTCGCGGCCGCCTGGGCGTGGCGGGTGCTGCTGCTCGTGATCGCCGGCTGGGCGGTCCTGTGGGTCATCGGCAAGCTGTCGCTGGTCGCGATCTCGCTGGCCATCGCGCTGCTGCTGTCCGCCCTGCTGTCGCCGGCGGTCGGGGCGCTCACCCGGATCCGGGTGCCGCGGTCGTTGGCGAGCGCGATCGTCCTGGTCGCCGGCCTGGCCGCGGTCGCCGGCACGTTGACGCTCGTCATCAACCAGTTCGTCGACGGCGCCCCGGAGCTGGTGGCCAAGGCGACCGCCGGCATCGAGCGGATCCAGGAGAGCGTCCAGCAGGGTCAGGGACCGTTCCGCCTCTCCGAGGAGCAGCTCCAGGAGATCCAGGACACCATCACCGGGTGGTTCACCGACGGCCAGGGGTCGTGGGCGGCCGGGGCCATCTCGACCGCGAGCACGGTCGGGCACTTCGTCACCGGCCTGTTCCTGGTGCTGTTCACGACCTTCTTCTTCCTGCGGGACGGGCGCCGGATCACGCGGTTCCTCTTCGGCATGCTGCCCCGACCCGTGCGGACATCGCTGCTCTCGGCGGCCATTGCCTCCTGGGCCACCCTGGTCTCCTACGTGCGGGCGACCGTGCTCGTGGCCTTCATCGACGCGGCCGGAATCGGGTTGGCCCTGGTGATCCTCGACGTGCCGTTCGCGTTCGCGCTGGCCGCGCTGGTCTTCCTCAGCTCGTTCATCCCGATCGTCGGGGCCACGGTCTCGGGCGCGGTCGCGGTGCTGGTCGCCCTGGTTGACCAGGGCCTGGTGGTGGCGCTGATCCTGCTCGCGGCCGTCATCGCGGTGCAGCAGCTCGAGGGGCACATCCTGCAGCCGCTCATCATGGGCCGGGCCGTGGCGATCCATCCGCTCGCGGTGATCGTGGCGATCGCGGTCGGCAGCCTGTTGGCCGGCATCGTGGGGGCACTGCTGGCGGTTCCGATCGTGGCCGTGCTCAACACAGGGATCCGCCATCTCGCCGAGCTGCGCCAGGCCGCCGAAGAGGGCCGGCCGCCGCGCCCGGTCGGGCCCACCGGCCCACCCATGCCGGGCGCCGAATCCCGGCTGGCCCGCGAGGGCGGGTGAGCCCGGGGCGGCTGACGGCAAGTGCGGCGCGAGGCGCCAAGCCGGGCGCTACCTCGTCACTTCGGCCGGCGTGGGCTGCGTGGGGACGGACGGTGCGGCCGCGGCGAGGCGGCGCAGGGCGGCCTCCACGACGTCCGGCTTGGTGGTGTACCAGAAGGGCGGCAGCGACTTGCGCAGGTACGAGCCGTAGCCCCGGGCCGTCTCCAGCCGCGAGTCGAGCACCGCGACCACGCCGCGGTCGCGGGAGGTGCGGATGAGCCGGCCGACACCCTGGGCCAGCCGGACGGCCGCAATCGGCACGCTGACACTGGCGAAACCGGAGCCGCCGGCCGCGTCGACGGCGGCGGCCCGCGCCGCGGCCAGCGGTTCGTCGGGGCGCGGGAAGGGGAGCCGGTCGATGATGACGAGTTGGCAGGCGTCGCCCGGCACGTCGACCCCCTGCCACAGCGACATGACGCCGAGCAGGCAGCTGGACGGCTCCTCCCGGAAGCGCCGGACGAGCAGGGGCAGCGCCTCCTCGCCCTGGACCCAGGATCTCCAGATCCGTCTCGGCCCGCAGCACCTCGGCCGCCCGCGTCGCGGCCCGGCGGGACGAGAACAGCCCGAGGGTCCGCCCGCCCAGCGCCCGGACCAGCCGCACCATCTCACGGGCCGCGGGTTCGGGCAGCCCCGACTCGGTGGGGCGGGGCAGGTGGGCGGCCACGTAGAGGATGCCCTGCCGGCGGTAGTCGAACGGGGAGCCCACGTCCAGGCTGCGCCAGGNCGGNGGCGGCTCCTCCTCGCCCTCGTTCTCCACTGTGGACTCCAGGGTCGGCGGTCCGCCCGCCCGTGGGAGGGTCAGGCCCAGCGAGCGGGCCACGGTGTCGAACGCGCCGCCCAGCGCCAGCGTCGCCGAGGTCGCCACCACGACGCGGTCCTCATACAGGTGGTGCCGCAGCGTGCCGGCGACCGACAGTGGAGCGACCACCAGGGCCCGCCGGCGGTCGTCCCGCTCCACCCAGACGACGTCGTGGTCGGCGAACTCGAGCATCCGCTGGGCGGTTTCCTCCACATCGGACAGAAGGGCGCGGGCCTGCTGCTTGCCGACCGGGTCCGCGTCGTCCACCTTCACCTCGCCGATGCGCTCCAGCGCCTGGCGGGTCGCGGAGTCGAGCAGGGTCAGCGCCTCGTGCACGGCCGGCGGGAGGGCGCCGGTGAGCCGACCCGGGGGCACCTGGGCGAGGGCGGTCGCGAGGGCGTCCCCGGCTTCGGTGAGACGCTCGACCAGGTCGCCGTCCACAAAGGAGCGTGCTCGCCGGGCCGTCCGGTCGACCAGCTCGGTGGTGAGCTCGGCCTGGGCGGCGGAGCTGACCCGGTCGGCGAGCTCGTGCGCCTCATCGACGACGAGCAGTCGATGCGGCGGGATGATGTGCCCGCCGGCCAGCATGTCGAAGGCGAGCAGGCTGTGGTTGGTCACCACCACATCCACCTCGCGGGCCCGGGCCCGGGACCGCTCGGCGAAGCACTCCGCCCCGAACGGGCACCGGGCGGCCCCGACGCACTCGCGAGCCGGCGTGGACACCTGCCGCCAGGCGCTGTCGTCGACGCCGGGGTCGAGCTCGTCCCGGTCGCCGGTCGCGGTCTGCTCCGCCCACTCGCGGATGCGCAGGATCTGCTTGCCGAGCCGGCCGGCCTCGCCGAGCCAGCGCACGCTGCCGCCGTCGCCGGTCTCGAACAGCGCGTCCGGTTCCTCCGCCTGCCCACCCTCCAACTTGGCCAGACACAGGTAGTGGTGGCGTCCCTTGAGGACGGCGAACGTGGGGGTCCGGCCCAGGCGGGCCGACACGGCCGCGGCGAGTCGGGGCAGGTCGTGGTCGACGAGCTGGTGCTGCAGCGCGAGCGTCGCGGTGGACACCACCACCGGGCCCGGGACCAGCAGGGCCGGCACCAGGTAGGCGAGCGACTTGCCGGTGCCCGTGCCCGCCTGCACCAGCAGGTGCTCCCCGTCGCGGACGGCTTCGGCGATCGCGGTGGCCATCGCGCGCTGCCCCGGCCGGTCGGTGCCACCGGGCACCGCCCCGACGGCGATAGCGAGCAACTCCTCGACGCTGGGCGGCCCGGCCGGCGCGTCGTCGTCGGCGGGTGGGTCGGTCCCGAGGCGTGCGTCGGGCTCCGCCGGTACGTCGGGCTCCGCCGGTACGTCGGGCTCTGCCTGTGCGTCGGGCTCTGCCTGTACGTCGGGCTCAGGGTGCGCGTCGGGCTCCGCCGGAGCGTCGGGCTCGGCGGGTGTCGGGGGCAGTGACGCGGCCACGACCACGCACGTTACCCGGGCTGCGGGGACCAGCGGGGCAGCGCGCCGGAGCGGGTCGCGGGGGCCGGCCGACGCCCGCACCGGTGATCACGCACTGATGATCACGCACTGACGATCACGGACTAATGATCGTGGCGCGATGTGGACAGCCGGGGGAGAATCCGGACATGGGCGGGCCGACAGTCATCCAGGTGGTGTTTCTCAAGTACGACGGGCGCCCGCATCGCAGCTACCCGGCGCGCTACCTGGGCACGGACGAGAACGGGACGTGGCTGGGGGTCGTCGCGGGCACCCCGGCCCGGGTGGACGGCGATCGCGAGACGCTGCGGGAGGAGCCGTACGTCCTGCTCGTCCCGACGCACTCCTGGTGGACGGCCATGTTCAACGCCCCGCCCCGCCGGACCGAGGTCTACTGCGACATCACCACTCCCGCGACCTGGTCGGACAGTCAGGTGACGGTTGTTGATCTTGACCTGGACGTGCGCCGCCGCCGCTGGGGCGAGATCGAGCGCCTGGACGAGTCGGAGTTCGAGGAGCACCGAGTCCGGTACGGGTACCCGGACGAGGTGGTGGCCGAGGCGACGGCGGCCAGCCTGTGGCTGGCCAAGGCGCTGGGCGATGGCACCGAGCCGTTCGCGACCGGGTTCCGACCCTGGCTGGCGCAGGTCACCGACCCGACGCACTGAACCCGCCACCGTACGACCGGACCCGCCGCGAACGGGTCGAGCGCGCCGTACGATGCCCACCAGGGGTGTACGTTACGTCAAATTTGTCCGGGTCATGCGTGGTTCGCCGCGGCGAGCGATGGGCCCGGCCCGCTGCCTGGTTCGGTGACCGGCATCACGCTCGGCGCTGCCGATGGCAAACAACGGATGAACTGAAGATGAACGAAGCGAAGCTTGCCTGGACCCGGGCTGGCGTTCGGTTCACCTGCCCCTAGCATTCCACCGGGCGTCTGCTGCGGGCGCCCGTTACTGTGCCGATGGGAGCCTCGATGCGTTTCAAGATCCGTCCAGGCGAGGACTCCTTTTACGGGTTCTTCAACGATGCGGCCGCCAACCTCGTCCGTGGAGCCGAGCTGCTCCTCGAGCTCGCCTTACCCGACGCCGACGTGGCCGGGATCGCTGACCAGCTCAAGGACCTGGAGCACGCCAGCGACGTGATCACGCACGAGGTCTACAACAAGATCAACTCGACCTTCATCACGCCGTTCGACC
>Ga0065720_1020723_pt1 | contig 13071 bp, 13 predicted proteins | sample Thericmetagenome_FD_59107 | JGI IMG/M metagenome (GOLD analysis project Ga0065720, IMG submission 59107) | Thermophilic microbial communities from the Joint Bioenergy Institute, California, USA of rice/straw/compost enrichment - eDNA_2 v2... | ecosystem: Engineered > Solid waste > Grass >... | reverse complement strand
CGACAGCCCGCCCAGCAGGCGCAGCGTCAGCGCCACCCGGGCCGGCAGCGCCAGCGCGGGGTGGCAGCAGGTGAAGATCAGCCGGAGCTGGTCGTCGGGCAGTTCCTCGGCCGCGAGCACGGCGTCCTCCGGGGTCTGCGTCGGCTGCGGGACCAGGCGCGCCGCCGCAGCCCGGCGCTCGGCGCCGGTGGTCTCGCGCCGCAACCGGTCGATCGCGCGGTTGCGGGCGGTCGTGATGATCCAGCCCGCCGGGCTGGGCGGGATGCCGTCCCTCGGCCAGCAGCGCACCGCGGCCGCGAACGCCTCCGCCACCGCGTCCTCGGCCACGTCCAGGTCCCCGGTCACCCGGGCGAGCACGGCCACCGCCCGGCCGTGCTCGGCCCGGAAGATCCGCGCGATCGCGTCCGTGCTCACCAGGTGATCACCCGGTCGTCACGATCGGGCGCACCTCGACGGCCAGCGGCGTGATGATCGCCGTCAGCCGTCGGGTCCAGGCCAGCGCCTCGTCGAGATCCTCGGCCGAGATCACCAGGAACCCGCCGAGGTGCTCCTTGGCCTCGGCGAACGGGCCGTCGGTCACGAGCGCCTCGCCGTCGCGGGTGCGGACCACGGTGGCGGTCGACGGCCCGTGCAGGCCGGCGGAGAACACCCACTTCCCGGCCGCCTTCAGGTCCGCGGTGAGCCGGTCCAGCTCGGCCATGACCGGCGCGAGCTCCTCCTCCGACGGGGTCTCCTCCGGCTGGTAGATGCTCAGCAGGTACTGCACGGTGCCTCCTCGGGTCATCCCTGTCACCCCCTGTACGAACGGGCGGCGCTCGGATCGACACGTCCGTGCGATCCTGGCCGGCGTGACCGTCGACGAGCTGGCCGAAGAACTCGCCCTGCACCCCGGCGACGTGCGCGTGCTGTTGGCGCAGCTCGACTCGCCCGTGCTGGACGGGGAGATCCCCGACGAGTTCGGCGGCGAGGTGCGCGACCGCGTCGACCACCTCTGCCTGCGCACCGTGCCCGAGTACTGGTGGCCGGGCACGGACCCGAACGCCGGCAAGGGCGCGACGAAGATGCGCTGACGCTCACTCCAGCAGCGGCAGCAGCCACGCTTCCTCATCGGCGAGGTGGCGCAGCAGCTCGGCGCTGAGCCGGTCCACCTCCGCGACGACGTCGGCCGGTTCGCCGTCGAGTGCCGCACGCAGGTCGGCGACCAGTGCGGCGGTGCGCTCGTGGTCCGCGCGCAGCCGCGCGATCAGCGGCTCCGCCTCCGGGAACCGGTCGGCCAGGTGCGGGAAGAGCACCTCGTCCTCGCCGGCGTGGTGGTTGCCCAGGCCGGCGCACAGGGTCAGGCAGTTGATCCGCAGCTGGGCGCCGATCGTCGGGCCGCCCGCGGTGGCCTCGCCGCGGATCAGCTCGAGCTCACGGCGGAACACCTCGTGCACCGCGCGCAGGACCTCGGCGGGCGAACCGGCCGGCGGGCCGGGCAGCATCTCCAGCGCGAACACCGGCAGCGTGCGGCCCGCGCGTTCCTGGTAGGCCGCCCAGCCGGGATCGGCCTCGGCGGCCCGGGCGAACGCGGCGTCGCGTTCGGCACCGATGAGCTCGACGGCGGTGACCTCGTAGGTCAGCCCGCCCGACTCGACGGTGGCCCGCGGGTTCGCGCGCAGGTTGTGCGCCCACGCCGGATCGCGGGGCGCGCCGCCCGCCGAGCCGATGACGAGCACGCGGCCGTCGCCGTCGGGGAGGTAGCCCAGGGGGACGGTGCGGCGGGCGCCCGTGCGGGCGCCGGTGGTGGTGAGCAGCAGCAGCCGGGCGTCGGCGAACCAGCCGCCGACCCGGCCGCGGTTGGCCCGGAACTCCGCGATGACCGGGCCGTTGACGTCGTGCATTCTCTCCTCTTCTCGGAACGGGTTGTCGTGGAGAAGAGGAGAGGCGGCGGGCCACGGGCCCGCCCTCGGGTCACGCCGTGGCCGGGCAACCGTTCCGCTCGCGGCCCGATGGGGCCGACCCGGCAGTCACGGCGATGACGCTAGCCGTCGGCGTGATCCGGGGCAAGGTGTCCCGGCCGCCGGGGGAGGACCCACCGGCGGGTGAGGCGCCCGGGTCCCGGCGCCCGCCGGCGTCCGTCGCCCGGCCGGTACCGCTGCGGTGGAAGCCGAGTTCGTCGCCGTCCCCGCCGCGGGTGGCGCGCTGGAGCAGGAGCAGCAGCACGAGACCGGCGACGACGAGGCTGTGCGCGACCAGTCGGCCCGGCTCGACGCCGCCGCGGGCCGCGTCGAGGACGCTGAGCACGGTCAGTACGCCGACGAACCCGGACAGCAGCGGCACGAGGCCGGACGGGCGACCGGTCCCGGTGGCGACCCACAGGAAGCCGATGGCGAGCGCGAGGTTCCAGGCCGCGCTCTCGTGGGTGAGGTGGGCGAGCCCGGCCCCGGCCAGCCGGTCCTCGTCGGCACCGGCGTGGTGACCTGCCGCGACGATCCCGCTGACCGCGAGCGCGAACTGGCCGAAGCCGATGGCGCCGAGGGCGATCCGCAGCGGTGCCGGGTGCAGCCGTCGCCGGGGCGCGGGCCCGGCCGCGGCGAGCACTGTATCGATCAAGTCGGGTCCTGGTTCAGCTGGCCGGGTGCGCAGGAGCCGGTTGACCCGGGCAGCCCGGTCGGCGAACTCGGCGCAGTCCGCGCACGTCTCCAGGTGCGCGTCGACGGCGGCCGCCTCGGCCGGCGACACCTCGCCGTCGAGCCGGGCCGAGATCGCGTTGCGGAACTCCAGACACCCCACAACGGACAGGTCGTTCCCGCCGCCGAACGAGTTCCCGGGTTAGTCTCATCGGGTGCACGACCGGTTCGACGACGCCCGCCTCACGGCCTGCGCCGTCGCCGCAGGGGCCGGTGACCGGGCAGCGCTGGCCGAGTTCGTCCGGGCCACCCAGCGCGACGTGCACCGGTTCCTGAGCCATCTGGCGAGCCCCGCGGACGCAGACGACCTGGCCCAGGAGACCTACCTGCGGGCGCTCAGGGCGCTGCCCCGGTTCGCGGCTCGCTCCCCGGCCCGCACCTGGCTGCTCGCGATCGCCCGGCGCGTCGCGATCGACGCGGTGCGGACCGCGCAGCGCCGACCGCGCACCGACGGCGTCGACGACTGGGAGGCCGTGGCCGCCGCCGCAGCCGCCCGCCCCGGCGTGGTGCGATCGGCCGCCGACGAGGCGGTGGTGCTGCGCGCGCTCGTGGACGCGCTCGACCCGGACCGGCGTGAGGCGTTCGTCCTCACCCAGCTGCTCGACCTGAGCTACGCGGAGGCCGCCGAGGTGTGCGGGTGCCCGGTGGGCACGATCCGCTCGCGGGTCGCACGGGCCCGGGAGGACCTCGTCGAGGCGATGGCGGGCAGCTCGTCCGACCGCCAGGCCGAAGCCTGAGCCCCGGCCGGCGCGCGAGTCCGGCATTCCGCCCGGCGAGTCACGCGCACGGTGCAGCGAGTCCCGCGTTCGCCCGTGCCGGTCGTGCACTCCACCCGTGGGTCACGCGACTGGGCCGGTGGATGCGGCATTCGGCCGCGAGGCCGCGCCAGGCGCACCGCGCGGCCGGGGCTGACGCACGACGCGTCCGGGTTCCGGGTTCCGGGTTCGTGTGTCGGAGTCCTGGGCCGCCCACCGGCCGAGGTGAGCGCGGTGGCCTGTTCTCCGTACTCGTCGACCCCGGACCCTGAACTCACCGGCCGGGTGCTACTCGCGGGCCTCCGGCTCGTTCGCCGGACTCGCCGCACGGCACGCAGGACTCGCTGCACGCAGGACTCACGCGACCGAACGCGCGACTCGCCGCGCCGCGCGCGACTCGCCGGGCCGGCCGCAGGACTCGCGCCGACCTGCGGGATAGGCCCGCATACCGGACGATGTGGACATGACCCAGTCCCTTCGCCGCCCGCTGTGGAGCCCTTCGTCGATCATCGCGCTGTTGGGTTTCGGGCTCGCGGTGGTGATCGTCGCCGTGGTGGGCGGCCTGGCCGTCGCCGCGCCGGACCAGCAGTACGCAGCGCTCGAGCAGCCGCCGTGGGCGCCGCCGCCGTGGTTGTTCGGGCCGGTGTGGACCGTCCTCTACGTCCTCATCGCGGTGTCCGGGTGGCTGGTGTGGCGGCGGGCCGGGCTCACCAGCCCCGCGCACGTCGTCTACGCGGTGCAGCTGCTGCTGAACATGGCCTGGACGCCGCTGTTCTTCGCCGCGGGCCTGATCGGGCCGGCGTTCGCCGAGATCGTGGTGCTGTGGATCGCCATCGTCGCGACGATCGTGCTGTTCGCACGCATCGACAAGATCGCCGCGTGGCTGCTCGTGCCGTACCTCGCCTGGGTGACGTTCGCGTCGGCGCTGAACCTGGCGATCTGGGTGCTCAACTGATCGAGGTGACGGAAGGGTGAGAACGGTCTTACCCCCTCGTCGTGCCCTTGTGCCCGCTGCGGGGAGAGTGCAGGCCAGGGCCTCGAGGCGATCCTGTTGGCCATGAGCGAGACGGCCACCCTGCAGCTCCCGACCTTCGAGCTGGCGATCCCCGCCACCAACGCGACGTCCCTGGCCCGCGCCACCAAGCGCGCCATCGACATCGTGGGCGCGCTGGTCGGCCTGGTGCTGGTGCTGCCGGTCCTGCTCGTCGCGGCGCTCGCCGTCCGGATCGAGGGCGGTCCGGGCGTCATCTTCCGCCAGACCCGGGTCGGCCAGCACGGCCGCCACTTCACGCTCTACAAGCTGCGCAGCCTCACGCCGGAGCCCGGCGAGGCCGATACCACGTGGAACATCGACCGTGACTCCCGCCTCGGCCCGGTCGGCCGGTTCATCCGCGCCACCGCGATCGACGAGCTGCCGCAGCTGGTCAACGTCCTCAAGGGCGACATGAGCCTCGTCGGCCCGCGCCCGGAGCGGCCGCACTTCGTCGAGAAGTTCTCCCGCGAGATCCCCGGCTACGCCGCCCGCCACCGGGTCCCGGTCGGCCTCACCGGCCTCGCCGTGGTGAAGGGTCTGCGCGGCGACACCTCGATCGCCGACCGCGCCGCCGTCGACAACGAGTACGCGGACAACTGGAGCCTCGGCCTCGACCTGCTGATCATGCTCCGCACGGTGCTCTACCTGATCAAGCACTGAGCTGGCGTCCCGGTGCCCCGGGCGCGATCGGGACACATCGTCCCTGGTCGCCGGGACGCACCCCGGGACACGGTGACGGCGTGGAATCACCGGTCCGAGAGGAAGACGCCGTGCACCCCGTTCCGACCCGTCCCGCCGTCCCCGTCGACGCCTCAGCCCGTGGCTGGGCGTGGGCCGGGGTGATCGCCGGCTTGCTGGGACCCGCCGTGCTGCTGGGCACCGCAGGCATCTACGCGCAGGAGGCGTGGGACAGCGGCGACAACACCGCGCTGGCCGGCTCGATCGCCGATCACACCGCCGTCGTGTGGGCCCACCAGGCCGCCGGCTTCGCCCTCGCCGCGCTGCTCATCGTGTTCGGGCTCGGTCTGCGCCGCCGGCTCGCCCCGGCGGGCGGTCTCGTGGCGGACGTCGCCGCGGCGGGAGTGCTGCTCACGGCCGTGGCGGTGTTCCTGGGCGCCGGGCTCGACACCGAGCTGTGGTGGGCGGTGCAGCCGGGCAGCACGAGCGACCCGGACACCGTGGGCGCGCTGCTCGCCGGGTACTCGACGATCGGCTGGCTGTGGGGAGGCCTCGCGGTGTCCGCTGCGGCGGTGGCCTACAGCGGGTTCGCGCGCGGCACCGTCGGCCGGGCGGTCGCCTGGGCGAGCGCCCTCCTCGCCGTCGTGGTCGTGGCGACCCAGGTCTTCCCCGTACAGTACATCTCGATCGTGCCCGGCGGCCTGTGGCTGGCCGTGATCGCCATCTGGGCCCTGCGCCGCGGGGCCCGCTCGGCAGACTGACGGCGTGAAGCTGGGTCCGGCCCCGGCCGCCGTGCTGCCGGGGCTCGTCGTGGTGCTGTGCGCCGTCACCGCGGTGCTGGCGGTCGATGCCGGGGAGTCGCCCGGCGCCCTGTGGGTGCTGCTGTTCGTGATCGCGTGCGCGGTGACGGGCGGGCTGGTGCTGTGGCACCGACCCGGCCATCCCGTCGGCGCGTTGCTCACCGGCTCGGCGATGTGCTTCGCCGTGCCGGAGGCGCTGGGCAGGCTCGCGCTGCGGTTCCCGGAGGGCTCGCTCGCCGCCGCGGTGCTGGGCTGGCCCCAGACCTGGCTGTGGGTGCCGGGGAACGCACTGCTGGCGCTGGTCCCGCTGGTGTTCCCCACCGGCGGCGTGCCCGCGCGGGCTCGGCCGCTCGTGCGGGTCTTCGCCGCGCTGGGCGTGGTGTGCGCGGCCGTGGCCGCGCTGCGCCCCGGCCCCGATGGCCAGCTCGGGGTACCGGCCCGGCCGAACCCGCTCGGTGTCCCCGCGCTCGCCGGCTTCGCCGATCTCGTCGCAGCCGGGTTCACGCTGATCTGCGGGGCGGTGCTGGTCGGCTCGACGATCGTGCTGATCCGGCGGTTCCTCCGCGCCGAACCCGGCAGCGACGCACGGCGCCGGCTCGCGTGGCCGGTGTGGGCGATCGGCGTGTCGGCCGTGGTGGTGCTGGCCCGCCTGGCCGCGGGGCTGACCGACGGCGAGCCGGGACCGTGGCCGACCGGGTCGCCGTTCTGGGAGGTTCTGGGTACGACCGCCGCGCTGATCCTCCCCGCATCGATCGGCATCGCGGTGGTCCGTCACCGCTTGCTCGACATCGAGGTGGTGATCGGTCGGACAGTCGTCCTCGTCGTGCTCTCCGCGACCGTCATCGGGATCTACCTGGCCGCAGTGGGGCTGGGCGGGTGGCTGCTGCGTCCGCTGCTGGGCCCGAGCGGAGAACCGACGGCGGGCCTGGCCGCGGTCGCGATCGCCGCGGTCGTGTTCGCGCCGCTGCGCACCTGGTTGCAGCGGCACGTCGACCGGCTGCTCTACGGTTCCCGCGGTGATCCCTACGCGGTGCTGGCCGGGCTCGGTCGCCGGTTGGAACTGGTGGCCGGCCCGTCCTCGCTCGCGACGATCGCCGCCACGGTGCGCGATGCGCTGCGACTGTCGTCGGTACGGATCGAGGTGGCCGGCCTCCCGGGTGCCGACGTGCAGGTCGGCACCGTCGACGACACCCGCGCCGAGGTGCTGGAGCTGACCGCGGGCGCCGAGTACGTCGGCCGGCTCGTGCTGGGTCCGCGAACGGGCGAGCGCGAACTCTCCGCGCGCGACCGGCGGCTGCTGCGCGACCTGTCCGGCCCCATCGCGAGCACGGTGCGGGCGGTCTGCGAGGCCGAACGCGCTCGCCTGCTGTCGCAGGACCTGCAGCGCTCCCGCGCGCACCTGGTCCGAGCCAGGGAGGAGGAGCGGCGCCGCCTGCGCCGGGATCTCCACGACGGGCTCGGGCCCACCCTGGCCGGTCTGGTCATGCGGGTCGACGCCGCGCAGGAGACGGGCGCCGGCCCGGCCGAGCTCGCGGAGATCGCCGAGCAGGCCCGGATCGCCCTGAGCGACGTCCGCCGCCTCGTCGACGGTCTGCGCCCGCCCGCGCTGGACACGCTCGGCCTCGCCGGTGCCGTGCAGGCCCACCTCCAGCGCCGCCCACCCGGCGCGGCCGCGATCCACGTCGACGTGCCCCTCGACCTGCCGCCCCTGTCCGCGGCGACCGAGGTCGCCGCGCTGCGCATCGTCACCGAAGCAGTCGCGAACGCGGATCGGCACGCCCGCGCCTCCCAGGTGTCGGTGCGGCTGGCGATGGACGGCGACGACCTGCACGTCACGGTCACCGACGACGGGATCGGCCTCCCCGAGCACCCGCGACCAGGCGTCGGCCTGGGCTCGATGGCCGAGCGCGCCGCCGAGCTGGGCGGTCGTGCCACGATCACCCCGGCCCCCGGCGGCGGCACACGGGTGCACGCCGTGCTGCCCGCCGGCTCACCGGCCGATCCGGCGACGGACACGGAAGGAGTCGCGGGTGGACCGCATCCGGACCTTGCTCGTGGATGATCACGCCCCGTTCCGCGCGGGCCTGCGGACCCTCCTCGCGACCGCCGACGACATCGAGGTCTGCGGCGAGGCCGCGACCGGCGAAGAGGCCGTCGCCGCGGTCGTCGCCCTCCATCCCGACGTGGTCATGCTCGACCTCACGATGCCCGGCGCAGGCGGCATCGAGGCGACCAAGCAGATCGTCGCCGCCAGCCCGCACGCCCGCGTGCTCGTCCTCAGCATGTCCGGCGACGACCACTCCGTGCTCGCCGCGCTCCGCGCCGGCGCCCGCGGCTACCTGCTCAAGGGGGCGGCCCGCGCCGAGATCCTGCGCGCGATCCGCACCGTCGCGAGCGGCGAGGCCATCTTCGGCGCCCCCGTCGCCAGCCGCCTGCCCGCCCTCCTCGCCCCCACCGAACCGACACCGCCACCGTTCCCGCAGCTCAGCGCCCGCGAACGCGACATCCTCTCCGGCCTGGCCGCAGGCTTGACGAACGCCCGCATCGCCGCCCGCCTCGGCCTGAGCGAGAAGACCGTCCGCAACCAGGTCTCGGTGGTCCTCGCCAAGCTCGGCGTCGCCGACCGCACCGAGGCGGCCGACCGCGCGCGAGCAGCCGGAATGGGGCCGCACGCGTTCCCGACCTCGTCGGCTGCACCCTCCTGACCAGGGCATACGCCCGGCGGCGTGACCTCCTCCCGCCGCTTTCCGAAAAGGGAACTGATCGATCCGATGTCCCGGGCGACGTTGTGGAGAGCGCACCATCCGCTCCCGTTCTCGGAACCGGTACGACCACCATCCCGATGCCGGTTCCGGTGATCTATGCACTGGATCGGCAACACCGCGGCGCGGAGCCGAACAGCGCCCGCCGCCGCGAGCCTCGATGGTCGTCGAAATCGGTGCGCTGAAGATCCGCCCGATGGCCTGCGCACCGTCTGCTCACCGTTTGTCATCGGCGATCAGCGCGACCGGAATCGGACGACGGCCGGGACGGGATCAGCGAGTCGGGATCCAGCAGGGATTCGACCTGGATCTCGGCGTTCCACGTCGTCGGCGTGAACCTGATCAGGTTCGGCGAGAGGCGACGGCGCGACGGGAGAGCTTCACGAGAGAAACACCGGTAGATGCGGTCCACTTCAACTGCGGGCCCGGTACCCCGGACCGCCCCACACCACTCGACCGACCTCTACCGAAGGTGACCCACCGATCGCGCGCGTCGACGACTGCGGGGGAGGCGCGCAGCGGCCCGCGGAGGAACGACGCGGGGCCGCGAGCACCGCGCGAGCGGCTCACCAGGCCGCGAGCCCGCTCGGATGCAGAGCCGTCGTCGGCTGGGCGCGCGCCGCGATCCAGCGACGCAGGAGCCTGTCGCGATCAGCCGGCACTCCTGCCCCGATCATCCCCTGGGCCGAGAACCGCAACTCGGCGTCACAGATGCCGCACCTCGCCGCGGAGCAGAGCCCGACGTCCGGGAAACCCACCCACCACCAGAATGACCGGGTGCACACGCCTACCCGCCCCGACCTCCCCGCGCTGGCCCTGTTCCTGCTCGTCTCCTTCCTCGGCGCCTGGCTGGTCGCCAGCCCCCTCTGGCTCAGCGGTCAGGGCCTGGCCACCCCCGGCTCGACGGTCCTGCTGATCGCGATGATGTTCACCCCGTCCCTCGGGGTCCTGGCCGTCCGCCTCACCCTCCGCCGTAACCGCCCCAACCCACCGACCGGCTTCCGCTCCCCGGGTATCCGCCGCTGGTGGGGCTGGGCCCTGGTCGCCTGGCTCGCGCCCCTCGCGATCACCGTGCTGTCGCTCGTGCTCGCCACCGCGGTGGGGAGCTACGAGCCGGACTTCACCCTCTCCGGCCTCAGCCAGCTGATCGAGCAGCAGACCGGCGCGCCGCTGCCCGTCTCCCCCTGGACGATCGTCATCGCGCAGCTGGTCGGCTCGCTCGTCATCGGGTGGCTCAACGTGATCCCCGCACTCGGTGAGGAATGGGGCTGGCGCGGCTGGCTGCTGCCGGAGCTGCTCGGGCTCGGGACGTGGCCGGCGTTGATCATCAGCGGGGTCGTGTGGGGTCTGTGGCACGCGCCGGTCATCCTGCTCGGCTACAACTACCCGAACCACCACCCGGTGGTGGGCCTGCTCCTGATGGTGTGCTTCTGCACGGCCCTCTCCGTCGTGCTCGGGTGGATGCGCCTGCGGTCGGAGAGCGTGTGGCCCGCCGCCATCGGGCACGCGTTCGTGAATGCCGCGGCGGGGCTGCCGGTGCTGTTCGTCGCCGCCGGGGCGGAGATCGACAACGCGAGCGTCGGACTGCTCGGCTGGACGGGGTGGGTCATCACTGGAATCGCCTTCCTCGCCGGGTGGCGACTGACGAAGTCCCGCACACCGGACCCGGCTCCCTGATCGGGAGATCAGCCGTATCGATCTCGATTCCGCAACCGGAGATCGCGATCACCGGCAGAGCGCGATCCCGAGCCGCGCGCCGTGGCACGCCGCCTCGACGCGGTTGCGGCACCCCGTCTTCGCCAGCACGTGTTCGACGTGGGTCGCGACGGTGCGGGCGCCGATGCCGTACTGCTCGCCGATCTCGGGGTTGGTGAGGCCGTGGGCGAGCCCGGCCAGCACCTGCATCTCGCGGACGCTCAGGCCGGACGGCGGCGGCACCCGGCGGTGGAGCACGACGACGTCGCGGCCGGAGGCGTAGACCTCGACGGCGTGAACGGTGTCGCGCTCGACGAGGTGGAGGTGCTCAGCCGGTTCGCCGCGGCCGACCCGGCGCACAGCGGCGGCGAGGGCGGGTGCGGCGTCGACGAGGTCCGGGCGGGCGCCCGGGGTGAGCGGGTGGCGGGCGCCATCGGGTCGCACGAGGAAGCCCTGGGTGACACCGTCGTGCAAGCGGCTGGTGGGGGCGCCGGTCGACTCGACCGGGTCCAGTGCTGCGCCGAAGTCGGAGCCGAGCAGGTCGAGCAGGCCGACCACGTCCTCGTCGAAGGTGCCGCCCCGCTCCGCGCTCGCGTTGAGCATGCCGACGTAGCGGCCGTCGGGCGCGAACAGGCAGTAGGTGAGGCCGTCGCGGAAGCCGCCCGCGTGGATGACCCGCTCGAAGATCGGGCCGTGGCGGCGGGGCGGGTCGATGTCCTCGATGCGGGTCGGCTCGCGGTTGGCCCGCACCTCCACGAACAACGGGTCGTACTGCATCTCCTCGTCGAAGAACCCGGTGAAGGTGCTCGGGTAGGACGAGGCGAGGGTCCGGTGCTTGCCCTTGACGGGGTCCCAGGCCGAGAGCGACACGCAGTCCGCAGGCACGACGGCGGTCAGCGCGTCGAGGGCGGCGGCGGCCGACCCCGGTGTGCGGCTGCCGTGTCGCCGCAGCAGGGACCGCAGTTCCCGGGCCGCGGTCACAGCGGACATGCCCCCACGTTACGGCCAGGTGACGCGCATCCGTCAACTGACGGATCCCGCCGCGCCGACGCCGACCTAGCTTCGCGATCGTCCACCGACGCGAGGAGGATCACATGTCCGACGAGATCGCCTGGATGCCTGCGACGGAGCTGGCGGCCAAGGTCAAGGCTCGCGAACTCTCTCCGACCGAGATCGCGACCGCGGTGTTGGACCGCGTCGACCGGGTCAACCCGAAGCTCAACGCGATCATCCACCTCGACCGCGACCAGGTGCTGCGCGACGCCGAGGAGCTGACCAAGGCCGTCACCCGCGGTGACGAGCTCGGCCCGCTGCACGGCGTCCCGTTCACCATCAAGGACCTGACCAACGTGGCGGGTGTGCCGACCACCTTCGGGTTGATCCCGATGAAGGACAACGTCGCCTCCGAGGACGCCGTGATCGTCAAGCGGCTGCGCGCGGCGGGCGGCCTCTACCTCGGCAAGACCAACACACCGGAGAGCGGCTACTACGGCGGCACCGAGAACCACCTCTTCGGCGCCACCCACAACCCGTGGAAACTCGGCCACAGCGCCGGTGGCTCCAGTGGTGGGGCGGCCTCCGCCGTCGCCGCCGGCCTCGGCCCGCTCGCCGAGGGCAGCGACGGGGCCGGGTCCGTCCGCATCCCGTCCGCACTGTGCGGCGTCGTCGGACTCAAGCCGACCACCGGCATCGTGCCGCAGACGATCCTCGCCGGGCGCTACTACCACTGGGCCTACCACGGCCCGATCACCCGCACGGTCGCCGACAACGCGCTGATGCTCGACGTCGTCGCCGGTCAGGACGACGCGGACCCGCTGTCCGTGCCGCGGGTCGAGCAGTCCTACCAGACCGCGCTCGAGGGCGACGTCCGCGGGCTGCGCGTTGCGTTCTCGCCCGATCTCGGCATCGGTTCGCACGTCGAGCCGGAGGTCCTCGAGATCGTCCGCCGCGTCCTGCCGACGCTGCATGAGCTGGGTGCCACGGTCACCGAGGCGACCCCGCCCGGGTGGGAGAACGCGATGGAGGCCATGTGGAACGGCATCTGGGTGCCGGGCTTCGCCTCCGAGCACGACCTGTTCGACTGGAAGTCGCTGCGCGGCCAGGTCGACGACCAGCTCATCGAGCTGATGGCCGAGGGCGAGCGGCTCACCGGTGTGGACGTGGGCCGTGCCGACGTCTACCGCGGCGCCATGTACGACTCGTGGACGACGTGGATGAACGACTTCGACGTCGTCGTCTCCCCGACGGTGGGCAGCGCGGCGCAGCCGCACGGCCGGTTCGCTCCCCCGTCGCTGGACGGTAAGCCGCTGCGCGACCAGCTGCTCGGCTGGCTGGTGACCTACCCGTACAACATGCTGGGCAACCCGGCCATCACGGTGCCTGCCGGGTTCACCGCCGACGGGCGGCCGGTCGGCGTGCAGATCGCTGCCCGCCACTTCCAGGACGCGCTGGTGCTGCGGGTCGCGGCGAACCTGGAGCAGGCGCGGCCGTGGGCGGACCGCAAGCCGGAGCTCTGATCAGCCGAGCGACCCCGAACCCTCCCGGAGGCACGCCACCCGGTGCTGCCCGGTCACCGCGGTGAGCGCGGGATCGACGGCCGCGCACTCGGCCACCGCGATCGGGCAGCGGGTGCGGAACCGGCAGCCCGAAGGCAGGTCGACCGGGCTCGGCGGCTCGCCC
>Ga0065720_1020722_pt1 | contig 13074 bp, 7 predicted proteins | sample Thericmetagenome_FD_59107 | JGI IMG/M metagenome (GOLD analysis project Ga0065720, IMG submission 59107) | Thermophilic microbial communities from the Joint Bioenergy Institute, California, USA of rice/straw/compost enrichment - eDNA_2 v2... | ecosystem: Engineered > Solid waste > Grass >... | reverse complement strand
GGGGGGGGGGGGATTCTCCCTCTTCTCACGCAGCTCGCTGACCTTGACGAGGACAAAGCCATAGGTAAGGTAGAAGCTGCAAACAGTCCTCAGTTTCCGAGATGCCATGCCGGCACAGACTTAGGCATCTGCAAAAGTTTGACCCCGCGACATCCGGCGCTACGTGTTTCCCCTCAGAATCTTGTCATCGCTGGTAAGACCGATCTACCTCGGCCATTGAAGTACCGGTGAAGGACGACGACAGCAAACCACAAAGCAGGTCGTGGTGCGGAATGAAAGGGAAAAACTTTTTAACACCTTCCCAGCTGCCAAGTTAGAGTGTCAGTTGCGACCTAGCGACCGGTCGGATGATCTGCTGCAACCGTCCCTCTTCGGTACGCCCAACCGGCCCCCCGTTTGAGGAATGGCGGCGTTGGGCCCGTCGGGAGATCTGAGAGACACACTCCATGATTGTCCGATCGGGGTGGCAGTTGTGAGGGGGGAGCAACAGCAACTACGGAATGAATGCCTTCGTCGTGCCGTTTCGTTTAAATAATGTCTTATCCAAAACAGGTCTTTCGAAACGAGTTGAGCCGCTGACGGCCGTGCGAGGCCCGTCGCAGCCACCAACAAGCGTTGACAAAATGCCGGTTTTAAGAGTTTTAGGGGAGGAGCAAACAAAGCCTCGGACAAGGGCGCAATAACCCCCCAAAGAATCACTCTCATCGCTTGCTCATAACATTCTGTTACCTGTCCCCTGTCCGCAACTGGGCCCTGGAATGAGGCTCTCGTGAAACCAAACATGAGAGGTTGCATTTAAAGCTACCTTGACCACTGTGTGGTAACATGTGGTTGACGGAAGAAATCCGGATGGTGGAAACTCTTTCAGTGTTTTCGATTTTGAAAGGCGGACAAATCCCCTTGCTCAGCTGGACCCCATTTGTGTGGCTCTCTGGCTGCATCGTCACCAGCACTTTAGCCAGGAACACTTTTCGATGTCTTTTTGTCCTCTACGGCCATTTTGTTGATCCTTTACGGAATTGAAAGATAAAGATGGGTCTTCTTGGCGTAACGGCTGTACGTAATCCTTACCTTGCACGTACAGTTTACCTACCTATTTTAGACTTTGTTTCCCAAAGAGCTTCTTGCCACCCCCTTTTTTTTCTTTGTTGACCTGCTCCTTCAGCTATGTTAGAGTTTTACACACAACGAATGTGAGAATGGAGCCATAAGACCGAACAATCCGTTCAAGAATGACTGTTCAAAGATTTTTCACATCCATTATCCGCCGGATGTGTGTGAAATCCACGGGTCAAAATTGACAGCATCAGACCACCCAGCCGTGACCAGCACACGAGGCTGGAGCTCTCTGAAAAAGATGTATGCAAGTCTAGTTGTACACTATTTGCAGCGTACCGCAGGTAGAGTGCAGCCAGCCTTGGAGAACCGAAAGAACCTCACATTCAGTACCGCAGGTGATTCCAGTTGCACCAAAGGAGAGGCACTATTGATGCAGCCGCATGGGCTGTGGGGTAAAAATGACGTCTACCATCACCACTCATCTCGTTGCCAGACACTCCACCTGTTCGGCGCCATTCGAGGTTGATCAATTGCTTGCGCTAGATTCGCCTTCCTTCGCCGAGATTCTCCAGCAGGCAAGAGTTTATGATGTGTGTCTATGACAACGTCAACCCTAGCTGAAGTCTGGCGATGGGGACGGATACAGAGATGCAGACATAGCTCGGCCATTGGCAGCTAGCCCGGAGAAACTAAACAAGAACTTCCGTCAGTGCGTATTGATACCAGCCGCTTCTTCTACTAAGCATATACAGAGTGATCAACTGCTTTACAAGATTTACCTATTCCCGTATCATCGTCGAGCATCCTCGAGAGGAGGCTACAACGCCCAAAACTGGAGATTTCCAAAAGCAAGCCCCTCCCACCAGACCGATCTTTCTCGCTACCACGAGTGTGGACACTCGCCAACAAACCCACTAACAAGCGAACTACGCGTCGATCACCGGTCATCACTTTTTTTAGCGTCTGATTTCTTCCGGTTCGACGGGTCTGGGCTCAGTCACTAGCAATGCACCAGCTCGGAGACCGGTAACAGTTGTCGTACCCGAACAACCGAGCTAGCTATCGCCGCGTGGTCGTAGCTTTGATATCTACGATTTCGGAGCACGCGTGGGAATTTGTGGGTGTGGCTAGCCGTATTTTGGAACCAAGCTCCGAGGAAAGAAACAGGATGGGAAAGCAGTGATTAGCTTTGATTTTACCGTTCCTGTGGATATCAGATTCAGCCAAGACTTACTAACTGGGTCCCTGTGATCGGGGAGCTTAAGTAGTGGGCATTCGGCGACTTCTGTGGGGAATAGGTGAAGCTAAAAGGTTCCGTCTGTTCGGGATCCAGCTTGTTGGAGAGTTCAGGACCTTCAGGTTGGTGGGTTCCTTGGTTTGAGCTGGGCTAGGCCACGCAATCTTTCAGGGCCGGGTGCTGGTAATAGGCAAGTAAACATGTGAAAAGGGTTATGGAACCGGGCCGATTGTGTTAGGATGATGTCCGTGTGTTCCGGGTTGATGATAGACACTTCTGCGGTATAGGTGGGCTATATCGTTTTGACCAATCTCCAACACGCCGTCTTTGTATGTCGATCTTGCTGGAGACGACAACCTAGATCACCTGATCTCGGTGGAAGTGTTGACAAACATTCAAGGGCAGCGGCTGACAGCTCACGACTCCTTTAAAAGCACTGCGATTCACTTGGAAGAGAACTGTGGAGGTCGATGTGTCAATATTTGAAGTAGATAGCTGATGGTCTAAGTAACAGGTTCTAAATTTGCAGAATCGCCCGCTGCTCTCTTCTAGATAGTTGTCTGTGGATAAGAAGTGAAGTCGTCCCATGTACAGCGAACGCCAAATGTTGGCCTCGTGAAAATAGTGGATGGACTCGGTAAGGCTGGATCCTTCACTTCATGCAAGCAACCAGGGTGAGGAACCCTATGAGAAGAGGTATGAGATAAGTGAGATGAGTGCATACTTGAAGTACGATTTTGCACCTGCCCTGTCCTTGAGGGGAGTACCTAGCTAGCTCACATGAATGTCTTCTCAAACCTCTTGAAAGTATATCCAATGAAAGGCAGGCACATCTCTGGGGTGACCTCCTCTTCTTGAAAATTACTTGCGGTGGCTTGATGGCCATTCGTGCCGTTAGTATTGGTAGGCCCATTGCTAAATCCTTCGCCCTGAGGTAGCTCGTCAACAGGGAAGCACGAAGTGTCTTCGTCAGATTCTAGGTGAGGTCGGAAAGGTGCCTCAATACGGCGAAGGGAGTTGAAGTCCACGCCGGCAAAGAATGGATGAGCCTTGATCTCGGCAGCACCACCGCGGCTACCGAGACGACTTGACGCGTCACAGATGAGACTAAAAGTGTAGAGTGTTAGCTTAAGAAAAGAGAGAGTAGATGACCGTAATACGAAGGTCAGGAAGTTGAGTAAGTGAACGAAGAAACTTAATTAGGAAACTGCTAGACTGGAAAAAAAAAGCTCATACCTTCTTATCAAGTGGGCTGCATTCGGATGAAGGTAGACATCGTCCGGGAAGAAGAACGTCTGACGCCAGTTGACAATCTTGCGGTAGGTATCATACGAGTTGTCCGAGGCGAACGGAGGCCAGCCTACGAGGCACTCGTATCTATAGAGTGTGAGTAATTTGCTCTCCGACCTTGCTCAGATCGTTCAGGAAGCCGACAGAAACCCTTACATGATTGCGCCGAGTGACCACCAGTCAATCTCAAAAGAATACCCCTGACCGGTGAACAGCTCAGGAGCAATATAGTCCGGGGTCCCAACCGCTGAGTATGCCATGAGTCTCCTGGACCGTCTCCATTCATTGATTTGAGCACGGTTGCTGACAGTTAGGGCAATCTCATCCAGGTTAACTGAGTTCCTGTTTGCCGGCTTGTTGTTTGGAGGAGCCGGCTTTTGAAGGAGTTCCCTGTAGTAGCTGTGGTCGTGACTCTTGCTGAAACCCTTAGAAAGACCAAAATCAGCCAGCTTGACATGACCCTCACGGTCGATTAGGATGTTGTCCGGCTTGATATCGCGGTGAATGAAGCCCAGGTTGTGAATGGCCTCGATGGCCATGATCATCTCAGCAGCATAGAAACGTGTGATATCCTCAGAGAAAATCTGATACTTAATCAACAAGGCCATCAAATCACCTCCCGGCAAGTACTCCATTAACAAGTACAGGGACGTGCTGTCCTGGAAGGTTGTGTACAGCTTCACAACCCACTCGCTGTCAGACTCGGCCAGGGCGTCTCTCTCCGCGCGCACTCGGGGAAGCTGCTCATGGGAGACCATCTCCGTCTTGGCCAGCCGCTTGAGGGCATACACCTTTCCATCTTGCTTCTTGCGAACCAACTTTACTTCTCCAAAGTACCCCTTTCCTATTGTCTTGATGGGGATGTAATTGGAAAGCTCTTCCTTGGTTCTTAGGAAACGTAGATACTTGGCTTCTGACATGCCCCCGAGCTTCCAAAGCTGCTCGCGCCGTGGTCCCACAGCAGGATCTTCGAGGCGTCGTTCAAGGTCCAGCTGACTGATCTCTCGTCAGCTAAGTGTCTCTTCCGCAATCTTGAGTAGTCATGCTTACCGTTCATTCCGTTCGCGGGCTCTCCTAACACCATCTTTGAAGAACGCCTGTGCCAACTGAAAGCAGCGCTTCTGGTTGTTATTTGCCCGGGGGCCGTAAGCCTCAGGACATCGTTGAGGAGGGGCTGGCGCAAACTCGAAGTTATCCATAATCATGCACACAGGGGGAGTGAATGTGGTCTGAGTCAAATTACGGGATCGGCCTTGCAATCCCAACGAACTTGTTCCAAAGCCTTCAGGTTAGACACGAGTCGTGCGGAAATGTTATAGCATCAAAAGGCGACAGACGTCGAGGCAATACTGACTGAAGGGGATGATGTCCCCGTGGTGAGCTGTAATTATGGTAATGATGGGCATCGCCTCACAAAGTGCAATGGCGGCTTTAGCGGGCCGACCCTCAGGGTGCTGCGACACAGGCGCTCTCCAACCGCTTATGGCGCCCGTATTGGCACGTCATGCGCCTGCCAACCCCGACGATCAATGGACGCGGCCGCGGTCACATCTTAGAGAGGGGGCTAAGGTCTGACAGTGCGTGGGGGGAGAGGAGCACCAGTCCCATCATAAATTCTATTATGATCAGGAACTCTGGCCTTAAGGCAAGAACGCCGAACATCGAATACGTCTTAGCGACCACACAGCTTGATGAACCCCGGGGCAAAGATTGCACAACTTGTGTGTAACTTGGGCTTCGATTCCAGTCTGTCGACGTGTGAAGCTCGCAACACACATCGAGGGGCATCTCGGGCCTCGCAAACGGCACGGGTGTGCTTGGAGTCTGGGGCGCCCCTCACTATGGCCAGCTTTGACCAATCACACGTACGGACAGTTAGTGCCTGCGGGGTGGCCAGCTGGTGGCTGCCCCGTTACGTACCCAAAGTGGAGCTCGATGTTAGCAGTGGTGGCCGCCACAGCCTGCCAGCAAATGCACTCCAACGCGCCCCAAGGCCCCGCTGGTGCCAGGCTGTCGCTGCAGCAATTCACCGACCAAGCGAACATCCGTCCACTGACAAGCAACAGCAGCATCGAGCAGAGAGAGGCAGCTCCGGGCATGGTTGATTCGGAAGCTCCCGTCCACTGAGTTTCCGAGATACAGCCCGGTTTTCCATCCTTCATCCAGTCGACATCCCGTACGGCTTTCTAAGCTTCCGGTGCTCCGTCCGTTCCCATCTCAAGGTCCTTTGCGTCGTGCGCTGTCCGTGACCCGGTTCTTTATCTCCCGTCAACTCCATCCCAAAGCTGGCCCAGTCACAGTGTCACCCCCAGACATCCATCCTCGGTCTCAACGCATTCCATAGATAGATCCAATATCAGCCAACGCTATTCATTCTTCTTCCCTCCTCCTGCTCCCCATTGATCCGACTGTGCCCAGTCCGGCACCGCCTATTGCAAAGCCTACGTCTGCTCTTAGCAAGACCTACGTCTGCGGGAACGCCAAACGATCCCGCGGACCAAGAACGCTCTCGCCGTGGCGGACCAAATCAGCCAGATTTTCTCCGACCAACCTGCTATTCCGCAGCTCCCAGACCCTCCTAGCAGCGATACGTCCCGTCCTGTGCCAAGCTCTTCACAGCAGCCCGTTATTTCAGGTGTCGGTCCTTCGTCCTCCAACGTACGGACCGCCCCTCAAGATATCGAAAGATTGTCGTCACCATCGCATCGCTTGTCTCCGGCACAGACACTGGGCCGAAGACAGAGGTCAACATTTGAAGAGCCGGAGGACGGGGGAGGAAACGCCCTCGCTTCAGAAGCCGACGCTTCCCGACCCGCTACTAAGAGACAGCGCCGCGACAGCATGTTGACTGACCACAACAACCACGCATCTTCGAGTCACGCCTCACGCCCCGTGACTAACGGAACACACGCTGTGGGGAACGGTTTTCGGGATACTGCAGACTCATTCGGACACTCGGGAACCGCCGCCACCATGCAGAATACTACGCTTAATGGGAGCAGCAACTCGGCGGCCGGACGGTTGCCTGACTACTTTGGCCACAGTCGGGAAGAGGTTACTCGGATCCTGATCCAGGCCTTGGATGACTTAGGATATACGGAGGCTGCAGAGAAGGTGGCTCATGAGAGCGGTTTCAGTGTGGAGAGCGGAGATGTGGCTGCCTTCCGGCATGCTGTACTCAGCGGCGACTGGCAGCGCGCCGAACAGTTGCTTTGCGGGAGCGGTTCAAACGGAAGCGGGATTGTGCTGGCTCCTGGGGCAGATCGGACAGCTATGAAGTTCGAACTTAGGCAGCAGAAGTTCCTCGAGCACCTCGAGCGAGGCGAGAAACAAAAGGCACTTGCTGTGCTCCGCCTAGAGTTGACCCCCATCTGTCACAACCGGCCTCAGATCATCCAGGCTCTGTCCCGTTACCTTATGACCTCTGGGCCTGAGGATCTCAGGAACAAGGCAAACTGGGATGGTGCAAATGGAAGATCCAGGCATATCTTGCTGTCGAAGCTCAGAGGTGGGTTACAAGTATTAGATACTTGCGGCAGCAAATGCTAACATTGTGAACAGAATCCATCTCCCCTTCGTCTATGCTTCCCGAGCATAGGCTCGCCGTGCTTCTGGACTGCGTGAAGCAAAGTCAGATAGATAACTGCCTTTACCACACTAGCAACGAGCAGCCGTCGCTGTACGTGGATCACTTTTGCGATAGGAGCCGGTTTCCCACGGAGGTTTTGGTCGAGCTTTCCAAGCCCGCATCGGAGGCGACGTCTCGACAGGCTGAAGAGGTCTGGCAGATCCGGTTCTCCCCTGATGGCAAGCGGCTTGCCAGCTGCGGAACGGAAAAGGCCATCAACATCTGGGATGTGGAGCGTTTTACGCTCGTAACACAGCTAGAGGGGCATGCCAAGGCGGGTATCGGTGATGTTGCGTGGAGTCCTGATGGAAAGTATTTGGTGAGCTGCGGCTTCGACCGTTCGTGGAAGCTTTGGGACACGAATGTGAGTCTTCCTCCCCATTTTCCGGTCATAGGGCAAGCCATTTGAGGCTAACTGATTGTTTCTTGTAGACGGGCGAGTGCCTGAAAGTTGCCGACACATTTGAGGAGCCTGTCAGCAGCTGTGTATGGACCGACGATGGCCAAACTTTTGTCACTGGGTCTCTCGACAAGGCCAAGCCTCTATGCACCTGGGACATTCAGGGTAACTGTCTGCATACATGGACCAAGTCACACCGGACTTGTGATATTGCGCTCTCTCCTGACCAACACTGGCTAGTTGCTATGACCGAGCAAAAACAGCTGCACGTCTACAACTTTGCCACGCGTTCGCACGTCTACGAGCTGTCGTTGACCAATCGGCCGACGTCGATCAGCATCAGCGCTGACTCACGGCATATGCTGGTCAACAAGACTGATCACGAGGCTGTTCTGATCGATATTGAGACCCGCGAGACGGTTCAGAAGTATACGGGCCAGAAGGGTGGGCAGTATACGATCCGGAGTGACTTTGGTGGTGCGAACGAGAACTTTGTTATCTGTGGCAGTGACGGTGAGCAGTTCTCTACATGTTCCATTCGTTTTTTTAAAAAAATATCTATCCTGTTGCTAATGTCTGATCTTTAGACGGACACGTATTCGTCTGGCACAAGATTACAGGGACACTCGTTCATGAAGCTGAAGCGCATCAGCCTCGTTGCAACGCCGTGGCGTGGCACCCTACAGATCCGTGCATGTTTGCAACTTGCGGTGACGATAATAGAGTCAAGATGTACGTGGTCACTCATGTCAGTGTTTTGCCAGTTGTAGCTAACCGGACTGTCATGTAGCTGGTCGTACAAGGATCGGGCCAAGATGCTACCGGGAACGAGCCGGCAGAGCAATGGAGTCTCCGACATTCGCAGCCTTTTAGGTCCCGAGATGTGGGCTTAGGTGTCCCCCAGCTCGAAGACCTACAACCAACTGGTTGCGTTTAGCTACCGATGATCCTGAGCGTCTTTCCTGTTGTGTCTGCGTTTTTCCGAGGATGTCAGGGTCGTGTCTGAACTTGGAATATGGTAGGGTTTATCAGATTTTTGTTCTTCAGACGGGTACAGTTGGAGATTTTTGTAAAGGGGTAATGAACGGCTTGGCGTATTGGCTTTCAAGTTCAATTTCTTTGCTTTTCAGTGTTTTGCTTTTCCCTATCCCTACGGATTCGCGAAGCGGTCACAGGGAGAAGTGGTTCATTTCAATCGGACTCTAGCATTCAATTCATGTTGATGGAGTACGTAGGGAAGATGTAGGGAGGGAAGTGACAAGGGCACTGGGCAGGCATTCGTCGTCAGATCAGGGGAATCATGATTTGGCATGGTGGTTGGGTGGTTGGTGGTAGGATGGCTGCTTTTGTCGGGTCCCGTTTTGCAGTGGTATCCTCCAGATATTTCATATACTAATCATTAGAAGAGTAAATGGAAGGAGAACAGTGCTTCTGGTGCGTGACGGTAGAAGGTCATGAGTGGTTTCGTTTGGCTAGGCGTGGTCATGCGCTCTCTACCACAGCTGTTGCTAGTCCAGTGAGCACGTAGGAAGGAGTATCATGCGGCAGTTGACAGCGTACATTGCTGACCTTTTGGGATGATTGAGGCCGGTTTATCGAGGGAAGGGATGCTAGGTGCTCAACCATTGTGGTCGCGTAGGGGTTGGAGAACGTATTGCGTTTGGAAGGGATACCAACACTCTTTGAATTTTCCTAAACTGACTATGACGAAGATATGGTTTCGGTCTTATATGAATTAACTGATAGTATCCTCTCACGTCCACTACCTATGTGTTAACACTAGATGTCAATGTATTATGCTCATGATGGATCCCTATCCATAACCGCAATGCATGCTAACTTGTTAGCCTACTGCTCTCAGTCGGATACCGTATCATCTCTGTCATATACTTGACACCTCAAAGATTGTGTTGTTCTAGGTCGAACTTGAGTGTATCAATGTCCTGGAACATGTAATGTAACACTTATACAGCGTCGTCCCCTGTTTTGATGCTTGCACAAAACAGGGCAAGGTAGCCTCTTTCTGCTTGTCCAGCCCCCCATTGGACAAGCAAACGGGCGGCTCCTTTTCCTCTATGATCTTCTGCTGTTACCAGGAGGGCGAAAACTGTGGGTAGCACATCAGCTTTGATTGCAATCAGACACAAAGCGCGTGGTTAGAAGCTTATCTACATAGGCAGAATGAGGTGCTTGCCCATTAACTGCTGGCCCGCACCACTGCTCCCAAATCGCAGCACCATGTCCAACACATCGTGCTGTTGGCTTTCATTGAATCACTTGTACATGCACTCCAAGACGCTGGTTTGCAGTTAGCAGTTGGTCAGCGGCACTGCAACCCGATTTGCCTTCAACGTCGTTGAGGGTAGTGAACCGTGATTCAGGGTCAGGGTTGAAAGAAAGGCTCATACCCGTCTGATGTCATCGCAAGTAGCCTTTCGAATCACGTGGATGACAACCCTCGAAAATGGACCTTTGGCTGCACAGTGGAGCTTCGGGCGAAGCCAAGAGGACCCACCCGTCAGCCGAAACTGGAACAAGGGACATGGGGCGGCGCCACGAGTCGTCGGGTTTGGGTGAGGGAGGCTCCCTGGGCCAGTGAGAGCGAGAGGCACCCAAGGTTCTGAGAGGCTGGCGTGGACAGTGGACAGCGAACCATTCACAGTGCATGAAAGCAGAGGCAGCAACCACCATCCACCATCCACATTCGTTCCAGATTGCGAAGACGACGACCTGACCCCAGCACCACACATCGCCAGAGCAGCCGCACGCCGTTTGACGACGTAATCGCGGTTCCATTGCTACTTGCGTTGCCGAAGAGGAATTCCATTCGAGACTTTGCGGCGCTAAAACACAGCGAGTTTCCCCTCTGCTGAAGAGCGAAGAACCTATCTTCATACCGACCACGTCCGCTTCACCCTTCCTGATCCTCCGCCGCCAACAAGAAGTGCAGCGATAACCACTCCAACAAACACCACACACCCTACCGACCGCCAAACATGACAGCTGATGCTCCCGCCGGGACGCTGGCACAGCCAGGAGGTATTTCGGATCCGAACCTCATTAAGTACGCCTTTGATGCCGCTTCCGCGTTAACCTCTTGTCGGGCGTTGACTGACCCTTGCCCCACCTTCTCTCAGGCTTGTCAACAAACTCCAAGACGTCTTCACCACCGTCGGCGTCAACAATCCAATCGATCTTCCTCAAATAGTCGTCGTCGGTAGCCAATCTAGCGGAAAGAGTTCCGTATTAGAAAACATCGTTGGCCGCGACTTGTACGTTTTCTTTTCCTTACTCCCCCCTCCCCCTCCCCCTCTCTAGCCTCTTTAGCGTTTGTCCCGTCTTGCGATGCCATCATGGGCGGTGAAGGCGAAGGGGTCAATGTCTTCTAAATACTAACATCACGACTTGTCTGCAGCTTACCACGTGGTCAGGGTATCGTTACTCGTAGGCCCCTCGTGCTCCAGCTGATCAACAGACAAAGCTCTGGAAATGCGAACGGCTTCGATGAGCGACTTGCCGACAGCACCGATAAGGCCGCCAACCTCGACGAGTGGGGCGAGTTCCTTCACCTGCCCGGCCAGAAGTTCTACGACTTCAACAAGATTCGCGATGAGATCAACCGCGAGACCGAGGCCAAGGTTGGCCGTAATGCCGGCATTTCGCCTGCCCCCATTAACTTGCGCATTTACTCGCCCCATGTGCTTAACCTGACTCTCGTCGATCTTCCCGGTCTGACACGCGTGCCCGTCGGCGATCAGCCCCGCGATATCGAGCGCCAGATCCGCGACATGATCCTCAAGTACATCCAAAAACCAAACGCTATTATCCTGGCCGTCACTGCTGCCAACGTTGATCTAGCCAATTCAGACGGTCTGAAGCTGGCGAGAGAGGTGGATCCTGAGGGTCAGCGCACCATCGGTGTGCTCACAAAGGTCGATCTCATGGACGAGGGTACCGATGTCGTGGATATTCTTGCTGGACGCATCATTCCCTTGCGGCTCGGCTACGTCCCGGTTGTCAACCGCGGCCAGAGGGACATTGATAACAAGAAGCCCATTACAGCCGCGCTCGAAGCCGAGAAGGCTTTCTTCGAGAACCATAAGGCGTACCGCAACAAGAGTGCGTACTGCGGTACGCCTTACCTCGCTCGCAAGCTGAACCTGATTCTTATGATGCACATCAAGCAGACGTTGCCGGATATCAAGCAGCGCATCAGCAGCTCCCTGCAAAAGTACCAGCAGGAGTTGGAAGCGCTGGGTCCGTCGCTGCTTGGGAACAGCGCGAACATCGTGCTGAACATCATCACGGAGTTCACGAATGAGTGGCGCACCGTCCTGGATGGCAACAACACCGAACTGTCCAGCACGGAGTTGTCTGGCGGTGCGCGCATCAGCTTTGTCTTCCACGAGCTGTACGCGAACGGAATCAAGGCGGTCGATCCCTTCGACTACGTCAAGGACGTCGACATCCGCACCATCATGTACAACTCGTCCGGCTCGTCGCCCGCGTTGTTCGTCGGCACCACGGCCTTCGAGCTCATCGTCAAGCAGCAGATCAAGCGCCTCGAGGAACCCAGCCTCAAGTGCGCGTCGCTCGTGTACGACGAGCTCGTGCGCATCCTCACCCAACTGCTTAGCAAGCAACAGTTCCGTCGGTACCCCGCCCTTAAGGAGAAGATCCATCAGGTGGTCATCTCCTTCTTCAAGAAGGCGATGGAGCCGACCAACAAGCTTGTGCGTGATCTGGTCGCTATGGAGGCCTGCTACATCAACACGGCGCACCCTGACTTTTTGAATGGTCATCGTGCTATGGCTATTGTCAATGAGAGGCACCAGGCCTCGAAGCCGGTGCAGGTCGACCCCAAGACAGGCAAGCCGCTCAACCAACAGCGCGCGGCTAGCCCTACACCGGAGGAGTCTTCGAATACCGGCTTCTTTGGTAGTTTCTTTGCTGCCAAGAACAAGAAGAAGGCTGCGGCGATGGAACCGCCGCCGCCGACGCTCAAGGCGACGGGCACGCTGTCGGAGAGGGAAGGAATTGAGGTTGAGGTTATTAGTATGTACCCTGGACTACCCTATTGCAGATGAGTGTGATTTGATGCTGACATGCATGCAGAGCTGTTGATCTCGTCCTACTTCAACATTGTCAAGCGCACCATGATCGACATGGTGCCGAAGGCTATTATGCTGAACCTTGTCCAGTACGTTGTACCTGCCCTTACGATTTTTATTATGGCAGTTGGCTGACAATTTTGGTTAGGTTCACCAAGGAGGAGATGCAGAAGGAGCTGCTCGAGAACCTGTATCGGCAGAGCGAGCTGGACGACCTGCTCAAGGAGAGCGACTACACCGTCCGCCGCCGCAAGGAGTGCCAGCAGATGGTAGAGTCGCTGCAACGTGCGGCTGAGATTGTCAGTCAGGTGCAGTGAAAGGGGCACCAGCCCCCCTCCAAACCCCCCCC
>Ga0065720_1020721_pt1 | contig 13075 bp, 11 predicted proteins | sample Thericmetagenome_FD_59107 | JGI IMG/M metagenome (GOLD analysis project Ga0065720, IMG submission 59107) | Thermophilic microbial communities from the Joint Bioenergy Institute, California, USA of rice/straw/compost enrichment - eDNA_2 v2... | ecosystem: Engineered > Solid waste > Grass >... | reverse complement strand
CACTTTCTTCTTCAATGGCAGCCTTCTTTTGAGCAGGCTTGGCTTGGGTCTTAGCGGGTTGTTGAGCAGCGGATTTCTTGGTGACAGGCTTAACTTCTTCTTCTTCACTGTCATCACTTTCTTCTTCGATGGCACTATTCTTTTGAGCGGGTTTGGCTTGGGTCTTAGCGGGTTGTTGGGCAGCGGGTTTCTTGGTGACAGGCTTAACTTCTTCTTCTTCACTGTCATCGCTTTCTTCATCCATAGCAGAGGGTTTTTTGGGTTGGGTCTTAGCAGGTTGTTGAGCAGCGGGTTTCTTAGTGACTGGCTTAACTTCTTCTTCTTCGCTGTCATCACTTTCTTCTTCAATGGCAGCCTTCTTTTGAGCAGGCTTGGCTTGGGTCTTAGCGGGTTGTTGAGCAGCAGGCTTCTTGGTGACTGGCTTAACTTCTTCTTCGCTTTCGTCGCTTTCTTCTTCAATGGCAGTCTTCTTTTGAGCAGCCTTGGGTTGGGCTTTAGGAGCTTCAACTTTCTTCTTGGGTTGAGGAGGCTCTTCATCAGAATCATCAGAAGATTCTTCTTGGACCTTCTTGGGTGGTTGAGCCTTCTTGGTCTGGGCTTGCTTATTAGCAACGGGCTTCTTGAATTCCTCTTCATCGAAGCTAGTATCGCTATCATCTTCAATCTTAGCTTGTTGCTTTTGCTTAATATTGGCTTTTTGAGCAGCCTTTCCCTTGGAAGTGGGATAGATGACGTCTTCAACATCAGAATCGTCAGAGTCAGCTTGGACCTATCATGATCAGAGAATTGGTTGAATGAAATAGAAACCTTCTTCTTGTTGTCGACTTTTTTTCCTTCATTAGCAGTTAATTGCACCTTCTTGGAACCCTTAGATTGGACTCCAGTTGTTTGTTCGTCAGAATCTTGCTAAGATATGAGAAAGGAACAGGAACTCTCATTACCTCTTCTTCGGTAAGCTTCTTTTTGGTGTTGACTTTTTCTTTGCCCATTTTATTGAATCGGATGGCTTTTAAAGATATTAAAATCCTTTATAGATATCGCGATCAATACGTTAAATAGGGACTCGATCAAGGAGAGTTTGATATAACTCGTAGATTTAATTTTTAATTGAGGCAATCCTAACCTTGTTTCGAAGCTAGGATTCTCGAAACCGGTCTCCTCCTGAGCCGCCCATTTTTAACTGACAACGAAGAATGGATTCAGGAGGACATTAATGTTTATGCAAGAGTTTACAGTTCAAAGAGAGAAAGACAGAATGAAGTTATATCTTTCGATGTTTTTGCGGAACTTAAAGAAAATAGGGGATTTTATTATACATAGGATACTGAGTAGATTTTAAACATTAATGATATATAAGTTAGTCTTGAAGATAGAGAGATCTGATCATTTGGCACTATTGAAGAAGTTATCTTCATAAATTAGTTGTTAACTGACTTATTTTCTGGGAACACTAACTGATCTTCCAGGATTGATGATGTAATGAATTGGTTTCTTCTGTACATAAGAATACTGAGAATTCTTATTAACCTGTAATTGTTGTGAAGTAGGATAGAGATTATTTTTTCGATGATCATATCTTTGTCCAGACACTAAGGACATATCTTCATTCTCTCTGAGCCTTCCACCATAATAACCATCTTTTGTGTTTTTAGGTGGATGTATTGGAAGGTTTTTATTGAAATTAAGCGAATCTTTTATGATCCTATGATCATAATTTCTGTCCACATGTGAAAATCTTCCAGAACTCTCTGGAGGATTTAGATTGTCAAGGTACATTTTATGAAGCAGCTCATTACGAGGCTTATGTCTTATCCCACCATAATTTAGGTTCGAATTATTGTCATGATAGGTATTAATGATCTTCCTTGATTTATTAGCGATATTATAATCAACAAGGATTTCAGCATAATTCCTCGAATGTCTTCTACTTTCGAGACTTTCCAGTTCAGGGAGGTATGAAGGATTGGAGATCATTGAATTAAAGTTGTTGGTAATATCTTTAAGAGGCAGAATAGGATATTTTCTTTGGTGGTTAGCTTTATCAATATTTTGATGCAAATGTCTGACAGGTAAATCATAATTCATTTGGATAGGTTCTATGTTTCTGGCACTAGAAATTTTTTCATGTTGAATTTTATATCTCATAACATTGTCCTGATTGTAGTCAGTTTCAAAGTTTCTGTTGTGATAATGCTCACCATTTTGACCAGGATTATTAACAGAGGGTCTATTGTTCAATGAAGGAAGTCTTTCATTTCTTTTGTAGGTATCACGATACCCTCTCAAATCTTCATCGGCAGTTCTGCCACTATCCAAAACAGGATAGTCTAGCTTTGATGAAATTGTAGGATATTGAAGAGGTTTAAGATACGAGACTTTCTCATTTTCTTTTTGAGATGTTATACTCTTTCTAACGATGTGCTGTGCAAAATCTGAAGCCTGGGTAAAATTTGTTGATAATCTAGTTTCATGAACATCAATTGTTCGAGACACATATGAGATACTTGGCTCATCAAAACTTTTATATAAGATTCGCCTTACATCAGGAGGGTTCTCAAGATCAATTTTTTGTCTTGGATTGCTTTCTTCTGTAATGTATCTTACTCTGTAATGCTGATCGAAATTATCAAAAAGCTCATCTGGGTCTATATCGAAAGAAGAGGATTTTTGCTCATTAAATGAAGTGTTTCCATTATTATTGGTTGTGTGACGAGGAGCGGGAGTGATCAATATTTGGGGATGTTCCCTTCTTGAGTGTAACTCATATTTGAATTGATCTCTTCGACTAACTGGTCTACTTCTGCAATTTATTCTTTCTGCAGATGGCTTTTTTGACATTTCATATATAAAGTCTGGGGTTTCAATCATATTCTCATCGGTATTCTCAGATTTCAAGTTGGTATCGGCTGTTCTCTTAAACTCATCTTGAGTATAGATTAGATCATCTTGTTCCTCTGGCTGCATGGGTATTTTTTCTTATTCTTTCTTGGTCTAATAAGATAACTTTAAATATTAACGAATTCTTGCAAAATAACTTGAAATCTCGCTGAAAAATATTGATTTGAGGTTGTGTGATATGAAGTTTCACTAAATAAATCTTTCATAGACTCCCCAGTTTGCTTACTCCGTTCTAACCTCTCTTGAACTCATTTGGTAAAGTTTATAAAATTTTAGTTTCCTGAAGAAAAATATGGGGGTTTGATCCTAAAGAGTGAGATACTTGATACCGTCTGACATAACTGAATGACATTTTATTTTTTTGGTCTTTATTTTCTTAGGATATCGTCCTAAATAGATTTGATTTTTCAAATTTTACTCAAATAAGTACCGAATAATTAATCAAAATGAGAAGGAAGCATGAGGAATTGAAAAGGGATGTTATAGATCCTTCTTTAATTGACCTGCCTGAAAATAAAAAGATCAAGTAAAATTGTAATGTCTGACATAATTTCCAGGACTACGAGATCTAAGGACTCACAAGCTTCACTAAGCACAGGGAATAATGTAATTTTTTTAAAAAGGTTCTAATTCTAAAGACAGCACATGCTTCTCAGGTAAGTTCTAGTTGGAAGACCACGAGTACAGAAAGATTTTTTGATTCCTTAGCCAAAATCCAAGAGAGTACTCAAGGCGAGATCGAAATGTACATTTCTTGCAGACTATAAGATATTTTGAATAGACTCGACGATGTGAACGTTCGAAAGAACTTAAGTCATACTTTAAACAATATGGACACTCAAAGTGATGGAAATGAACCCACTCTGCCAAAGTTAATCACCTTCAAGGATGCAAGAGCTAAAGCCAAGTTAAAAAAAATGAACAATCCAGACTCGCAAAACGAGAATAAGGCTAAATCATCCCTTCCAGATAAACTGGGCAGTCAGATTTTAAGGATAGAAAAAGGCTTGAATAATAAGAGAAGGTCGAGCTCTTTTAATTCAGAAGACAGAAGAGAGAATAAGATATATTTTGAAATCTCAGAAATTGGAAATGACAAAGCTACTTCATTGCCGCCAAATAAGATAGTTGTCAAAAGAGATCCCAGAGAAAATAAATGGAAAGAGAGACTAGAAAAATCAAAGTCAACATCTGCCCTATTGAGTAATAATTCCAAATTATTTTTTATATAGATAGCAAATTTCAAGCATATTCAGGATCTTGAGAGGAATAAATATATCTTAGTTCCAAGTGAGAATACTATTGAAGATAATAGAATCCCCAGTCTGCCTCAACAAAAACCCATCGAGCCATGTCTTCTCAATGTAGAGAGTATTACAATGGGGACGAACTTTTATAGTTCGCACACTTATGATTCTTTTCTTTTTGACACACAGCAGCTCAATAAATACGAAGATCTCTTGAAAGAAAAGAATCAAGAAATTGAAGCTTTAAAAGAAAAATTAAAGAGAAGTAAAAATACATGAATAATGCACTTATTTTGTTCTAGGTGAAGATCTTCGTATGGACTTGCATCATTTGCTACAACAATTCCGAGGAAGATTAAGAGTACTTTGTAGAGTCAAGCCAGTTGAGTCAGGAGTTCAGTCCATATTAAGATTTCCAGAAGCTTATGGGTCCGAACCTAGAACGCTGACAACCATAGAGCTCGCTAATGATCCGTCAAGAAGAAATAGATTTTTCTTTGATCGAGTTTTTGATCAGTCAAGTACTCAAGAAATGGTAAGAGAATAAAGATTTCAAATTAATTTCTAGATCTTTGAAGAAGTGAAACCATTTATTCAAAGTGTTACTGATGGAAAAAATGTATCAATTCTGGCATATGGGCAGACAGGAGCGGGAAAAACATTCACAATGGAGGGACCAAATCTTTCTTTAAGCAAAGAAATCGAATTCAACTCAGGAATTCTGCCTCGATCAATTTATTTCATATTTCAAGAAATGGAAAGAAGAAATCTTGAAGGATCACAAATTCTTTTAGAATTGGCTTGCATGGAGATATATAATGATGATCTCTTTGACCTGCTAGCTGAGGAGAAGGATCCAATGACAATGCCAACCAAGTCAAAATTATCCATTGTCTTTAATGGCAAAGAAGTGATAATTCAAAATCTGACCTGGAAGAAGATAAGCAATCCTCCAGAATTATTCTCATTGATTTCTAAAGCTTCTTTAAGAAGGTCAACAGATAAAACTCTCTGGAATGACAGGTATAGTTTATGCATTTTGATTTAAAGACATATAGATCTTCAAGGAGTCATTGTATCTATAGAATAAAAGTTACTCATTCAGATGGAGTTGAGGGATTACTTAACGTTGTTGATCTTGCAGGATCTGAGAGATTTGAGCCAAAAGGAACAACACAGCAACAACTCGGCCAGGTATATCTAAATAATGTGTCTTAATTTTATAATAGATAACAAATCAGAAGAAGCTCAAAACAGAGGCTGGATATATAAATAAGTCTTTAACCACTTTGGGTCGCATTCTGAGGATGATATCAGAAAATAAAGAAGCAAATGCTCCATATCGTGAAAGCAAACTTACAAGGGTTCTCCAAGTAAGTCAACTAAAGTCTATAGTTTGAATGTATAGGATTCCTTGGGAGGGGATGCACTTACACTTGTAATTGCCCATATTTATCCTACAGAAGAGAATTACTATCAGACCAAAGAGTCTTTACAATTTTGCTCAAACTTGACTTTGTAACAATTTTGGTGTGTAAATCTGTAAAGAGGTAACGCATATCATGAGGGAAAATGATAATACTTATTGTATATATTTCTTAAGATGTTTGTAATGTTTTGAGTGACCAACTGAAGGATATAATCTTTGTATTTGGAAGTTCTATCTTCAATAAATTTTAATAAGATGGGCCAATGTCAGTGCAACTGCAATGAAGCAGAAAGAACAGAGGTTCAATTTGGTGGTAGTGTTGATGTAAAAGCGAGAAAAATTCCTGACAATATTGCAAATTCTGCGAGAGAAGAAGATCCAGCTCTATTAGAAGATGGAAGCACAATCAAATCAAATAACGAAATTCCCCGCAAGGGTGCAAAAAAGTTATCTAGTATTCCAGATTATTCTAATCAGGAAACAAAAGAGACCTTGAAAAAGCTTGGTCCGTTTATATATGATGCCGATGATCCAGAAGATGCCAACCTTCCTGAATATGGACCTTACGAATTGGAGAATGGTTCTGTTTACATTGGCCAATGGAAAGATGGATTACGCCATGGTAGAGGAAAACAGATCTGGAATGATGGATCTATTTACGAGGGATATTGGAAAAATGATATGGCTCATGGTAAAGGCAGATTAATTCATTCTGATGGAGATGTTTATGAAGGCGAGTGGGTTCAAGATAAAGCTGATGGATACGGAGTATATATTCATACAGATGGAGCCAAATACTCAGGACATTGGCGTGCAGATAAACAACATGGATATGGAGTAGAAGAATGGCAAGATGGAGCTAGATATGAAGGAGAGTATGTTGACGGCAAAAAAGAAGGCCACGGAAAGTTTATCTGGGCTGATGGATCAGAATACGAGGGAGAGTTCAAAGACAATAATATCAATGGACATGGTACCTATAAATGGTCGGATGGAAGAGTCTTTGTTGGAGAATGGAAAGACAATAAAATGAATGGATATGGTGTTTTTACTTGGCTCGATGGAAGAAGATATGAAGGCGAATATAAGGATGATAGAAAGGAAGGGTATGGAGTTTTTACTTGGAGTGATGGCAGAAAGTATAAAGGATATTGGAAAAATGGTAAACAGCATGGTCAAGGAGTTTATATCAATGCAGCGGGACAAGAAAAAGCAGGAGAGTGGAGAGAAGGTAAGAGAGTTAAGACTGCAGGTGAAAATATGCCTGAAGATAACCATGCTGATTCATAATTTCTTAACATACTGACTTGAGATATTTGACCGTATATTCTCAAATCTATATTATATTCTATTAAAGTGATGAAAAAATCTTTCCATTTTCAAATATAAGGTTTTTTACATCATGCTACTCATATTCATAGCTGCACTATACACACAATTCTCATATGATAATAACAATACAAGAGATGATAATTTTAGTTTTTGATTTTGGCATAATGCTCTACAAGGCATGTATTGCTTGTAATTTGCTCATCAAGAGATTTCCAAGATGCTTTAATCTGATCTCTTATTTCTTCAACTTTCTCCAACATTTCTGTGTTTCCAACTAGATAATCTCCGCATATCTAAAACTATTAGACCTGGAAGAAAAGAGATACATTAAGGAAATTGTTGAAATATATTTGCTTGATGTCATATTCTTTAGGATTTTTGAAGAGATACATGAAGTATTCGATTAAGGCTTCAATCTAAAAAATTAGAGATAAGGTTATAATTTATTACCGCTGGGATATTACCAAAGGTGATTTTTCTCACTTCATAATCAATTTGAGAAGGTCCAAGTTTTTTCATTTCTTTGAAAATTTTATCGAATATCTCAGGACTTCCCTTTTCTTGAGCTTTTGTCACGAGTCTCTCTAAAGCAGAGCCAATTTCTTCTAAGAACTCATTTCTTTCATTCTTCTTGATAATTCTTGTTGTCTTTTCAACCTTCTTTTCTTCGGGAATTATTCCTTCCATTTTAGCATTTAACTCAGAAACTCTGCTATCGAATTCTAAGAAGAATGGTGCAACTGGATTATTTTCAACTGGTTTCTTTGGCTTATTTTTTTCTTTGATCTCATCCAAGTAGATAAGAGGGATCCATCTTCCAATGTCTTGTTCAAGAAGTCCAACCATGCTTTGTTTTTGTTCTTTATCTTCTCTTGCACAGCATTCTTCAATAAAATTCTTAAGATCTTCAATAGCTTTGTCATCGAATTGTTTTTCTTCTACAGCTCCAACCTTAGCCTTCTCCATAAACTTCTTTCTTTTATGACCCCATTCTTTCATCTTGATGTCTGAAACAAATTTGACTGGGATTTCATCTTCTCCTCCCATCAAGTCTTTACCAATCTTATTTGTCCAAATAAATATCTCTTTTGAGTTAGCAAATGATGTTACCAAGAAATCTCCACTTGGATCAAAATCTAATGAGGTAACTGGGGCTTTAACTTTGAGATTATTGATAAGTAGACCAGAAATGATATCCCAAACTTTGATAGTGCAATCTAGGCCACAGGACACAACTTGTTTATTGTTGACTGTGAAGCAAGCGTCCATAATTCTTCCTTTATGGCCTATGAAAACTCTGGCTCTGTTGAAACTGTATTGGTCATAAAGCTCGATTTTAGAATCTTCGAATACACAGCAGAAAAGGCTAGAGGTCTTTGAATGCTTCATAAAGGTGATTCTGGAAGGATATGTTGAGATAATCTTTTGGACATTTCCTGAGTAGAAATCCCAATTAACAAGGAGGTACTCTGAGTCAGAAGAAACTAGCACCTTATTATAAGAGTCAACAAATACGCCTGTGATGGGACTGGAGTGAACTTTATCAATAGTTAAGTTGGGTCGGGGAATGTTTCCTAAGTCAGAGACTTTCTTTTGGAAAGTAATTTGCTGCATGCCGCTTTGCATATTGATTTTAACTATGACTCCACTCTCATATGCAAGAATACCGAAATTGCCACATGCTGTAACAAATACTCTGACTAGTTGAGAAGCTTTGGAAGGATGTTCTTCCCATTTGATATCCTTCTTCACAAGAGTATGATCTTCAGTAGACCAGAGGAAAGGTTTGTCAAAGCTTTTATGGCAAGTTAGGACATTAGACCAGTCTGTTGCTCTGTTTGATGAGAAAGAGAAATCAACTATTTGGGATGTTTCTTGGATATTTTCGGTGTTGTAACCAAACTTTTTGAGAGTTTTATTCTTTTTCTAAAAAATTATCATCAGAAATATTTAGATATACCAAAGAGAAATTTCCTTCAAACCCTTCATTCCAGAGGAAATAGTCCTTGAGTTCAGCTTGATCGCTTAATGAAGATGCGATAACATGGTATCCCTCATCTCCATAAAATCCAAGTTTTTTGATGGGAGCAGAAAGACCGACTCTCTTTCTCAAACATCTGAATTTGGCATCTTCAAGCTCATCATATTGCCACATTATGATATTATTGTTGTTGTAGCTTCCTGATAATAAGATGAGGTCCTCTTTCATAAATTCAACATAATTTACAATAGATTTATGGGCATTCTTTATCACGCTAACAATATTTTCTTCATTCAGATTAAAAACAGTGATATCTCCCTTGTCATCACCAACTGCCAATAGAGGAATATCGGTTTGACTGAAGCTCATTGAGACTGGACGTGCATCCTTTATTCTATACCTTTGCAGTATTTTATCAACTTTAAGATTTAGCAAAAGAATATCTCCATTTGATAAGGCAAGAGCCAAGATGTCCAGAGCAGGAGATGTTTGCATGCCTAATAGAGACACTTTATTAACTCTGGTATGTTTTTCTCTGCTTTCTTCAATGATATAATCTTTTTTGTTATTGCTCACTTCCTCGAAGTATTTTGTCAAAGTTCTCTCTGTATCTGAGTAATCGAATATCTTTTGGGTTGTTCTAATATTTCTCAATTCCAGGTTATAGTCTCCGAGGATTACAATTTTATTTAAGTAAGTTGGAGGATGGACAATAGCTAGTGGCACAAAATCGAGAACAAATGAGGATATGTTTGTCTCAGGATGCGAGAAATCAAATGTAATAATTTCTTTTCCTTGAGTTCCGATGATAATGATTTCTCCAACATTTAGCATACAAGTGATTTTGTGTTCTGTCTTCTTGAAAATATTGACCTAAGGATTATGGCATTCATTGGTATAATGCTTACTAGATGATAATACTCAAAATGATAAATTTCATTTCCACAGGCCAAGAAGATATTCTCATTATGAGCTGTTACAGCTCTAATTTTCTTTGGAAGGTTTGGACCAAGCAATTTTACTTTCATTTCGGGAAGTTTGTACAGTTTGAATGAATGATGTGTTGAAGCTAGCAGGAAACTTTTTTTCCCGATATGAAATAGGTGTGGTCTGTTCTCATCGATAAAAAGCCCTATAGATCTGTATGGAACAAGTAATGGCTTAGAAGATGACATTTCTCAGGATATTAAATAAAATTAAAATTCAAGTAATAGAAAAAATTTAGTTAATGCCTCAATGTCTGGTCTTAATCTGATTCTCCATCGATATTTAAATATAATCTCAGGGATCCTCTTTCTCCTTGACGAAGGAAGTTCTGTTATCTACGCGTCTGAAAATTGGAGTAGTATGGACAATTATAAAAAAGCATATATCATCCTTATGATTGTACCTGTCATTGTGCAGGCAATACCGATTATGTACTATATCTATCCAGATTATCGGAGTTTGGCCCTAGAGTGCTTCCCTAAAGATGTAATGTTTTGTTTAGTGGATTTTTTCTCAGGTCCTTATGAGTTTTACTTGGCTCTTTACAAAAAGAAAATACAACTTTTCGTGTTGCTCAGAGTTCTTATAAAAGTGTTTACTGGGGTGCTTTTTCTTCCTTTACTTCTGCTTTCTTGGTTGGTTGGAACATTCTATATGCTTCCTTATACAATCGCAGCTATACTAGCTATTATACTCTATGGATTTCATTCCATTTTCATAAGTATGCTAATTTGGCTCAGAATACCTTACTTTGCTGAATTACGTACAACCCTAAACTATGTACAAGATTACAAACGGAGAAGAATAAATAGTTTCTCAACGCTCTTGAATATTTTGATAATCCTTGCTATATTCGGGGCTTTGTTTGGAACAATGCCTCTCTTCTTTGTTAAAGTTAGTATAAATTCATCTTTTGAAGAATGGCATTTTATAAACTCGGCAAATCTAGCTATATCTGTGATCACGATATGTTATCAGCTGATAAGAGGAATCCATTATTGGATCAAAGGTTCTAATCAGAACTTTGTCTATAACCAAAACAATCCAGCTTCAATCATAAATCAAGCATAAAACTTCTTTCTTTACTATATAAGTTTTAAAAAGAGTATGCATGCATGTATATAGATCAAAAATCTTGATTTATACTTAGAGTGGGCAACTATATATAAAATATTAGGACTTAATCAGTTCTAGTATTCTTGTGGCATCAGAAAAACCACTGCGTCAATAAAATTCTAAAACATGAATTAGCCATTTTTGACAAACTTCGACCAAAAAGGCATGACAAGAAATTTCAATATGCCCGAACGTTTCTATATTTTGATCAATCTTTACTGAAAAATAATAAATACGCATTAGATTTAAAGAAACAGAATGAGCAAGAATATCTTAAGATTAGAGGCTTCATTAGTGAACCCTAACTCATCTCGTTCACCAACAAAGCGCTCGGCTGTTCCAACTACCCAAAGAACATCCAGTCCTCGTATACAGAACCAACCATTTGTTTTAAGAATGAATCCAAATTTATCTCCTAGGATACAGCTAACTGCTTCCACCCGAGCCTCAGATTTAAATTACATGGGTCTGCCAACTTCTCCTGATAGAAAAGCAAGATCAAAGGGAAAGCAAAACGAAAAGGACAAAATTCTAAAAGCAAGTATTACTGATTGGAAGTCTCCTGAGAAGAAACCTCATGGTACTTTTGGCTCTCGAACATCCCTCTTTAGTCCAACTAGAGGAGGGTCTATGTCAGGCTCCAACTATGTCTACAGGTCCAGTGAAAGAGTGTCTGAGAGAGCTCAAGAGAACAGACAGCAGAAGGAAGAAGGCAAAAAATTAGGAGAAGACGCCCTGATGGCTGCTAGGGAGAAGAAGCAAATGGAGCTTCAAATGAGAATCCTAGAAAATAGAATCAAGAAGTTGCAAAATGAAGAAGTTCAGATGGCTAAGAAAATTAACAAGACTGCTGAACAGACTGCAAAGATGCTAGAGATTAAGAAGAGACACCAAGAACAGCTCAAAGAAAAAGAAAAATTCAGGCAGAATAAAGGAAAAGATATTGAAAAGAAAAGAGAAGAAATCAATGAAGGAAAGAAAATGCTCAAGGAAAGCATTAAAACTGCCCAATTGGACAGATTCAAGTGGAAGCAGGAAATCGCTCACAGTGTTAAGGAAGAGAATGGATATCAAAAATCGATTAAAGAGGAGGTGAGAAGGAAAGAAGCTGAAAAAAATAGAGAAATAATTGAAAGAATCAATGAACAACATAGACAGAGACTAGAACTCATAAAAGAGAAACAGGCTGAAAGAAGATCTTCTGCCAGACAGTCATTCTCTGAAAAGATAGAAAAATACCAAGAGAAGACTCGTGAATTGAGTGAAAAGTACAGAGAGCTAGAAGAACTTGAGCAAAAATTACTAGAGAAGCTCAGCCACACTTACACCCTTCATAAGAAGAAGGTCAAGGAGTTAGAAAAGGTCTACAACCTTAAAGTTGATACTAAAAAGCCTATCTCTCTCGAGCGCAAGGAAGGCGAAGAAGAGGAAGAGGAAGAGCAAGAAGAAAAAGAAGAAGAGGAAGAACAAGAAGAAAAGGAGGAGGAGGAAGAAGAAGAAGCTGAGGAAGAACAAGAAGAAAAGGAGGAAGAAGAGGAGGAAGAGCAAGAAGAAAAAGAAGAAGAGGAAGAAGAGGAAGAACAAGAAGAAAAGGAAGAAGAAGAAGAGGCTGAGGAAGAAGAAGCCGAAGAGGAAGAAGCTGAGGAAGAAGAGCAAGAGGAGGAGGAACAAGAGGAAGAAGAAGAGGAACAAGATGATGATGATTAATAGATAGTGTTTTAAACGTAACAAATCTTTATTATACATATCTATCTGGATAATAAATATTCAACTATTCAAAGAAATGATTATCTAGTGTCAACTGAAAATATCAACAAAGATAATGTGTGTATAAATAAAGATAAAACGGAGATATCAAGGTACAGGGAAATTGCCAAGAAGAAAAAAACATTAGAAAAATACTTTTGAGCTAATTCATTTTATTTTCTTCTTTGTTGGCTTGATAAGTTTCATCAGTAAGTTGCTGTTTTTCTGGGTTCAAACTATAATTACGTCCTTCTCCATTATTTATAGGGGTTTGAGATGGCCTTAATTTAGTTGAATCCATTGGGTTGTACTTTATGAAATTAGTATTAACCATACTCT
>Ga0065720_1003745_pt1 | contig 13079 bp, 14 predicted proteins | sample Thericmetagenome_FD_59107 | JGI IMG/M metagenome (GOLD analysis project Ga0065720, IMG submission 59107) | Thermophilic microbial communities from the Joint Bioenergy Institute, California, USA of rice/straw/compost enrichment - eDNA_2 v2... | ecosystem: Engineered > Solid waste > Grass >... | reverse complement strand
CGTCATTCACACAGCCCACGCTCCTCGACCAGCCTCACCAGCAGGTCCAGGACGGCGTCGACGGACAGGTCGTCGGTGTCGACGATCAGCGCGTCGGGGGCCGCGTGCAGCGGAGAGGTCTTGCGGGTGGAGTCGAGCTGGTCGCGGCGGCGCACGTCGGCGAGCACGGTCTCCACGTCGACCTCCCGGCCGGCCTTGCGGTCCTGCGCGGCCCGCCGCGCGGCCCGCACCTCCTCCGACGCGGTCAGGTAGACCTTCAGCGGGGCGTCCGGCACCACGACGCTGCCGATGTCGCGGCCCTCCACGACGATCCCGCCGTTCTCGCGCACGGCCTGCTCGATCAGTTCCCGCTGCCGCGCCACCAGTACCTCGCGCACCTGCGGGATCGCGGAGACCGCGCTGACCGCGCGGGTCACCTCGGGCCCGCGGATCTCCGCCTCCACGTCCTCGCCCGCCAGCCGGACGCCTGGGGCATCCGGGTCGGTGCGCAGCTCCAGCGCGCACGTCGTCGCGATGCGCACCACCGGCTCGACCGGGCCCTCCGGGTCGACGCCGGCGCGCAGCACCGCGAGGGTGGCCGCTCGGTACATCGACCCGGAGTCGAGGTACCCAGCGTTGCAGTGCTTCGCCAGCCGCCGTGACACCGTCGACTTCCCGGTGCCGGAGGGCCCGTCCATCGCCACGACCCCGCGCAGCTTTCCGGTCACGCCGCCGAACCCCTTCCGGTGCGCCGCCCGTTCCGCCTGGGCGACTGCGTCATCCGGGCGCCGCAGGCGGACGCCCACGGCGAACGCCCACGGCGCCCATGCCCGGGCTCCACGCTACTGGGGGAGATCCGTGCGCAGTGCAGCGGCTCCACGCAGGTAGACGTGACGGATCTCCGCCCGGGGTCGCGGCGTGTCGACGTGCGCGAGCAGCCGCAGCACCCTCGGCATCGCCCCGGGCACCGCGATCTCGCACGCGCACATCAGCGGCACGTCGGTCAGCCCGAGCAGCCGCGCCGCGTACGCGGGGAACTCGGCGGTCAGGTCGGGGGTGGCCGTGAACAGGATCGAGATGATGTCGTCCGAGGTCAGGTCGTTGCGCTCGAGCACGGCGGTGACCAGTTCCGCCGCCCCGGCGAGGATGTCCTCCCGGGTGTCGGCGTCGACCTGGATGGCTCCCCGGATGGCGCGGACCGTCACGGGACCACCGTCACAGCCCGACCGACCGGTAGAGCGAACCGATCTCGATCTGGTCGAGCGGGCGGAACTTGCCCGGCCGCTGGTTGCCCAGCTTGACCTCGCCGATCGCGGTGCGCACCAGCCGCTGCACGGGGTGCCCGACGGCGTCGAGCAGCCGCCGCACGATGTGCTTGCGGCCTTCGTGGAGCACGACCTCGACCGCCGCCTTGTTGCCGATCACGTCGACGACGCGGAACTTGTCCACCTGGACCACGCCGTCGTCGAGCTCGACGCCCTCGCGCAGGCGCTTGCCCAGGTCGCGCTCCGGCGCGCCGATGACCTCGGCGAGGTAGGTCTTCTGCACCTGGTACGACGGGTGCATCAGGCGGTGTCCCAGCTCGCCGTCGTTGGTCAGCAGCAGCAGGCCCTCGGTGTCGGCGTCGAGCCGGCCGACGTGGAAGAGCCGGTTGCGGCTGCGCCCTTCGAACTCCGGCTCGACCAGCCCGCGCTCCACGACGAGGTCGCCCACGCACGGCCGGCCCAGGTCGTCGGACATGGCCGACAGGACCCCGCGGGGCTTGTTCAGAGCCAGGTAGACCATGTCGTCGCGCAGCTGGATGCGGGACCCGTCGACGTGCACGATCGCGGTCTGCGGGTCGATCCGCCTGCCCATCTCCCGGACGATCTCGCCGTTCACCGCGACCCGGCCGGCCGCGATCATCTCCTCGGCGGCCCGCCGGGACGCCACACCCGCCTGGGCGAGCACCTTCTGCAGCCGCACGCCGTCCGGGCGCGCCGCGGAGCGGGTGCTCGCTCGGGCTCCAGCGCTCCGCTCGGTGTTCATCCTTCTCAACCTCGTCACTTCGTCGTCACAGCTCGTCGATGGCGTCGACGTCGGGCAGCAGGGGCGCGATCGGGGGCAGCTCGTCGAGCGACGACAGCCCGAGGCGCTCCAGGAACAGCTCCGTCGTGCGGAACAGCGTCCCCTGCGTGCTCGGGTCGACGCCGGCCTCCTCGATCAGGCCCCGGGTCAGCAGGGTGCGCAGCACGCCGTCGCAGTTCACCCCGCGCACCGCGGACACCCGTGCCCGGGTCACCGGCTGACGGTAGGCCACCACGGCCAACGTCTCCAGCGCCGCCCTCGTGAGCTTCGCCCGCTGCCCGCCGAGCAGCAGCTTCTCGACGTACGGGGCGTGCACGTCGCGCGTGTAGAACCGCCATCCGCCGCCGGAGCGGCGCAGGTCGAACCCGCGGCCGGCGTCGGTGTAGGCCTGCGACATCCGCCGCAGCGCCGTCGCCACCCGGGTCGTGGGCTGCTCCAGCGCTGCGGCCAGGGTCTCCTCGTCGGCCGGTTCGTCGACGACGAGCAGCAGCGCCTCCAGCGCCGACTCCAGCGCCGCGTCGTCGGCAAGGTCGTCGGCAGGGTCGTCGGCAGGGTCGTCGGCACGGTCGTCGACGCCCTCGGCACCGTCTTGTCCGGCGCTGTCTTCTCCGGCGCTGGCCGCTGCGGTCACCTGCTCCGCCCCGTCGCCGCGGGCGTGCGGCGCACCGCTGCCGTTCCCACCGCCGTTCCCACCGCCGCCTCCCGCGCCGGGGGCACGGCCGGGGTCGAACTCGACGAGCTCGTCGAGGTCGATCGGGGATCCGGGATCGTCGGTCACGGGTGAAGCATCCAGGTCATCAGGTACTCGGGTAGCCCGTCCAGCGTACGGTGAGCTCGCCGAACGGCTCCGGCTGCTCCAGGTCGATGCACTGCTCCCGGTACATCACGAGCACCGCGAGGAAGCGCGCCACCACCTCGATCGGGGCCACGCAGTCCGCGGTCAGCTGGGCGAACGTGGCCTCCCCCAGCTCCTCCAGGCGGGCCTGGATGATCGCGGCGTGCTCGGGTACCGACACGTCGTGGGCGTGCAGGTGGTCGGTGCGCACCTCCGGCGGCGGTTTCGGGCGGAACACCGCCGCCGCCAGCTCGGCGAACGACTGCGCGTCCACGCCGAGCAGCACCTCGGGCAGCAGCTTGGTGAACCGCTCCTCCAGCGACACCGACCGCGGGTACCGCTTGGCCGCCTTCTTCTCCAGCTCGACGAAGACCTCGGCGACCTGCTTGTAGGCCCGGTACTGCAAGAGCCGCGCGAACAGCAGGTCGCGCGCCTCCAGCAGGGCGAGGTCCTCCTCGTCCTCCACCTCGCCCTGCGGCAGCAGCCGGGCCGCCTTCAGGTCCAGCAGCGTGGCCGCGACGACGAGGAACCTGAGTGGTCTCCTCCAGGTCCGCGTCGTCGCCGAGCTCGGTGAGGATGGGCGATGAAGTCCGTCGGTGACCTGGTGCAGCGCCATCTCGGTGACGTCGAGCTCGTGCTTGCTGATCAGCTGCAGCAGCAGGTCGAACGGGCCGGTGAAGTTGTGCAGCCGCACGGTGAAGCGCGGGCGGCCGTCCGTCTGCTGCTGCCCGGGGGCCTCCTCGGGGGCGATGGTCACCGGGCGGTCACCGGGCCAGGACTTCGCGGGCGAGCAGCCGGTACGCCTCGGCCCCGTTGGACGCGGGCGCCCACGAGGTGATCGGCTCGCCGGCGACCGTGGTCTCCGGGAACCGGACNGTCCGGTTGATCACCGCCTCGAACACCAGGTCGCCGAACGCCTCGACGACCCGCTGGCGGACCTCCTTGGTGTGCAGGGTGCGCGGATCGAACATCGTCGCGAGGATGCCGAGGATCTCCAGGTCCGGGTTGAGCCGGTCCTGCACCTTCTCGATGGTGTCCATCAGCAGCGCCACCCCGCGCAGCGAGAAGAACTCGCAGGCCAGCGGGATGAGCACCTGGTCGGCGCACGCCAGAGCGTTGATCGTCAGCAGGCCGAGCGACGGCTGGCAGTCGATCAGCACGATGTCGTAGTCACCGAGCACCGGCTTGATCGCCCGCCCGAGCGCCTGCTCGCGGCCCACCTCGGTGACCAGCTGCACCTCGGCGGCGGACAGGTCGATGTTGCTCGGCAGCAGGTCCATGCCCTCGACGGAGGTGGGCCGGATGACCTCGCGGACGTCCGCGCCGCGCTCCATCAGGACGTTGTAGATCGTGGTCTCCAGCTCGTGCGCCTGCACGCCCAGCCCGACCGACAGCGCTCCCTGCGGGTCGAAGTCCACCAGCAGCACGCGCCGGCCGTACTCGGCGAGCGCCGCGCCCAGGTTGATCGTCGACGTCGTCTTGCCGACGCCGCCCTTCTGGTTGGCCACCGCGATGACCCGGGCCGGGCCGTGCTGGGTGAGCGGCTCCGGCTCGGGAATCACGCGTTGTCTCCCCACGGAATCGGCTGCAGTGATGCCGTCGACCTCGTCGACGTCCCCGGTCGCGTCATCGGCTGCGTAGTCGGTGACACCGTCGTGTTCGACGACACCGTCGTGTTCGACGTCGGGCCCCGCGACGCGCTCCGGGCGCGGGGCGAAGGGCCGCGGTGTGTCCATGCGGGCTCCCGGTCTGTCGCTGGCCGGTCCCGCGCAGGGGCCGGTGACCGCAGGGTATGAGGCGTCGCCGACGAGCAGCAACGCGCCCCGCCGTGTCGTGGCCGTCATCTTCAGCAGGACGCGGCGATCGTCTCGACGACGCTACCTGAGGGTAGCGATCACCCTCACAGGGGGTCACCGACGCGCGGTCGCGCGGGGATGGCTGGTCGCGTAGACCTCCCGGAGCGTGTCGACCGTCACGTGCGTGTAGACCTGGGTCGTCGACACCGACGCGTGCCCGAGCAGCTCCTGCACCACCCGGACGTCGGCACCGCCGGCGAGCAGGTGCGTGGCGAAGCAGTGACGCAGCGTGTGCGGCGACACGGCCGCGGAGAGCCCCGCGTTGTCGGCGGCGGCCTGCAGGGCGTGCCAGGCGCTCTGCCTGGTCATCCGCCCACCGCGGGCGTTGAGAAGCAGCGCGGGCGAGCCGCTGCCGCGGGCGGCCAGCACCGGCCGGGCCCGCACCAGGTAGGCCTCGATCGCGGCGAGCGCCGGCCGGCCGACGGGCACGATCCGCTCTTTGCCGCCCTTACCGCGCAGCAGCACCGTGCGCTCCGCGGTGTCCAGGTCGTCCAGATCGACGCCGACGGCCTCGGAGATCCGCGCGCCCGTCGAGTAGAGCAGCTCCAGCAGTGCCCGGTCGCGCAGCGGGATCGGGCCGGTGCCGATGCAGCCGGCGAGCAGCTGGTCGACGTCGTCCACGGACAGCGCGCGCGGCAGCTTCGCCGGCAGCGCGGGCGGTGCCACCGCCTTGGCCACGTCCTCGGCGACGAGCCCGTCGCGCGCGGCGAACCGGTGCAGCCCGCGCACCGCCGCCAGCGCCCGCGCCGCCGAGGAAGCCGCCAGCGGCGCCGGCCCGCCAGGGGGTGGGTTGCGCAGCGCCGTCACGAACCCCGCCACGTCGGACTCGCGGACCGCGCCGAGATCGTCGATGCCCTTCTCCGTGAGGTAGTCGACGTAGCGGCGCAGGTCACCGGTGTAGGAGCGCAGCGTGTTCGCCGCGCTCCCCCGCTCCACGGCGAGGTGGTGCAGGAACGCCTCGACGGCGGCGGCGGGAGCGATCATGCCAGTGCGGGGATGACCTCACGCTCGAACAGCTCGATGCCCGAGCGGTCCCAGGCGGCCTCGAAGAAGTTGCAGATCGCGTAGGTCATGCCGGCATCGCGCAGCTTCGTGAGCTTCTCCACGATCTGCTCGGGCGTGCCCCAGCCCGGCAGGTCGCGGCTGAACCCGGCGAGCCACTTCTCGGCCCTCTCCGCGCCGAGGTAGGGCGTGATGCGGGCGACGTTCGCCCGGAACCGCTCCTCGACCTCGGCCTCCGTCTCGCCGATGACGACGTTGTAGTTCGCCGAGCGCACGATCGCGTCGAAGTCGGTGCCGACCGCCTTGCAGTGCTCGGCGAGCAGCGCGGACTTGCGGGTGAAGCCATCCAGCGTGCCGTCGAAGTTCGTGTACTTCGCGTACTTCGCGGCGATCTTGAGGGTGACCTTCTCGCCACCACCGGCGATCCACAGCGGGATGCCGCCCTCCTGCAGCGGCAGCGGCCGCACGATGGCGCCGTCGACCTGGTACTGCTCGCCGGTGAGCGTGGCCACGCCCTCGGTCCAGGCCTGCCGCATGATCTGCACGCCCTCGTCGAGCTGCCGGAGCCGCTCGGGGGCGCTCGGGAAGCCGTAGCCGTAGGCGCGCCACTCGTGCTCGTACCAGCCCGCCCCGATGCCCATCTCCACCCGGCCGCCGGAGACGACGTCGCAGGTGGCGGCGACCTTCGCGAGGTAGACCGGGTTGCGGTAGCCCATGCAGGTGCACATCTGCCCGAGCCGCACCCGCTCGGTGACCGCGGCGAACGCGGCCATCAGCGACCACGCCTCGTGCGTGGCCTCCTGCGACGGCTTCGGGGTCGTGTGGAAGTGGTCGTAGACCCAGATCGACTCCCACGGCCCGGCGTCGGCGGCCTGCGCGAGCCGCTTCATCGTCGCCCAGTGCTCGGCGGGATCGATGCCCACCAGGTCGTGTCGCCAGCCTTGGGGCACGAACACCCCGAATCGCATCGCCGTCATGTGCGGTGATGCTAATCCCGTCGGGCGACGCCGACCGGGTGGCGCGGCGATCACCGGATGAGTACTTTCGCTGATCCCCGCCGACGGAGTCGTGATCTACCGTGACGCGATGAGCGCGATCGATCCCCGGCAGGATCCCGGCCGGCTGCGCGTCGGTCATCCCGAGCGGCAGCAGGCCGTGGACGCACTTGCCGAGCACTTCTCCCTCGGCCGCCTCGAGCCGGCCGAGTTCGAGCAGCGCACCGCCGCCGCGTGGGCCGCCCGTACCCGCGGCGAGCTGGATGCGCTCTTCCACGACCTGCCCGCGCTGCCGCCCCCGCCGGCGCCGTACCCGGGGTCGCCACCCGCGCCCTACGGCCGGGACGGAGCCACCGGGATGCCGCTCTCCGACAAGCAGAAGTGGGTGGCCGGGGTGCTGCAGCTGGTTCTGCCCTTCGGCACCGGGCGCCTCTACTCGGGCCGGGTCGGGCTCGGCATCACCCAGCTCGGCGTGTCGCTGTTCTTCGCGATGCCGCTGCTCACGGGCCGGTCGCCGGCGGCGCTCGTCGTCCCCGTGCTGTGGTGCTGGCTCGACGGGATCGCGATCCTCACCGGCCGCCCCGCCGACGGCCACGGACGGCTCCTTCGCTGAACCGGGGGACGGCGCGCACATATCCTGTCGCGGTGGGTGCCCAACCGGATCAGCGCCGTCTGCGCATCGGCGACGCGGAACGCAGAGCCGCCGTGGAGGCGCTCGGCGAACACTTCGCGCAGGGGCGGCTCGACGCCGACGAGTACGGCGAGCGCAGCGCCTCCGCCTTCGCCGCTCGCACCGTGGGTGAGCTTGAGGACCTCTTCCACGACCTGCCCCCGCTGCCGCGGCCGCCGCACCTCGGGCCACCCGTCCCGGCAGACCGGGCAACGGTGCCACCGACGCACCAGCCACCGACGCACCAGTCCGGCCCGGACGTGTGGCGGCGTCCGCCGATGGTCCAGCGGATCGCCCCGCCGCACCCGTCGCAGTTCGCGGGCCCGGACGCGCCCTACGGCCGCGAGCCCGGCTCCGGCATCCCGTACTCCGACAAGCAGAAGGTCGTCGCCGGCGTCCTGCAGCTGTTCCTGCCGTTCGGCGTGGGCAGGTTCTACGCCGGGCACGCCGGGCTCGGCATCGCCCAGCTGCTGACGACGTTCTTCTTCGGGATCGGGATCTTCTGGAGCTGGATCGACGGCTTGGTCATCCTCACCGGCCGGCCGACCGATCCGTACGGCCGCCCGCTGCGGTAGTTCAGTCGGCCTTCCTGGCGGCGAACGCCGAGGAACGGTCCGGCCACGGCGCGTCCACCGCACGGCCCTTCGCCGACGACCCGAGCAGCGCGTGCGCGGCGAGCAGCCCGGCCACGGTCACCCCGTTGACGATCGTGCCCGCCAGGGCCATGCGCACGGCCACCGGCAGCGACACCCACCGCGCGGTGAGATCGGACTCCTCGTCGTCGTGGCCGGTCGGGGTGCGGCCGACGTCGGTGAGCCCGCGGGCGAGGAACACCCGCACCGCCTCGTCGGAGAAGCCGGGCGAGGGCACCAGGTCGACCAGCACCTCCCAGTGCTGCGCGGCCAGCCCGGCCTCCTCGGCGAGCTCCCGCTCCGCCGCCTCGACCGGCTCCTCGTCGGCGTGGTCGAGCAGGCCGGCGGGCAGCTCCCACAGCCGACGCCGCACCGCGTGCCGGTACTGGTGCACCAGCATCACCCGGTCGTCCTCGTCGACGGCGACGATCGCGACCGCCCCGGGGTGCTCGGTGACCTCGCGCACGGCGGTGCGCCCACCGGGCATCACCACCTCGTCCTTGCGGACGGCGAACACCTTGCCGACGTAGATGTCGGAGCTGGAGGCGACGTCGAACGAGTGGCGGCTCACGACGCGCCCGTGGTGTTGACGGCGGCGCTGGCCGCCGTGTTGACGGGGACGCGGTCGCGCGCAGGCAGCTCGACCGGCAGCCGACCGGCGGCCTGGTAGTCCAGCGCGGCCTTCACGAACGCGGCGAACAGCGGGTGCGGGCGGGTGGGGCGGCTCTTCAGCTCGGGGTGCGCCTGTGTGCCGACGAAGAACGGGTGCACGTCCTGGGGCAGCTCGACGAACTCGACCAGCTTCCCGTCCGGGGAGGTGCCGCCGAACACCAGCCCGGCCTCCTCCAGCTTGCCCCGGTAGGCGTTGTTGACCTCGTAGCGGTGCCGGTGCCGCTCGGACACCTCGCGCGTGCCGTACGCGGCGGCCACGACCGATCCGGCGAGGAGCGTCGCCGGGTAGGCGCCCAGCCGCATCGTGCCGCCCATGTCCCGCTCCCCCGCGACGACGTCGCGCTGGTCGGCCATCGTGGAGATCACCGGGTGCGGGGTGTTCTCGTCGAACTCCGCGGAGTTCGCACCCTCCAGCCCGGCGAGCGAGCGGGCCACCTCGATGACCATGCACTGCAGGCCCAGGCACAGCCCCAGCGCCGGGATCTTGTTCAAGCGGGCGTGCCGGACGGCGCCGACCTTGCCCTCGATGCCGCGCACCCCGAACCCGCCGGGGATCAGCACCCCGTCGACGTCGGCGAGAGCCGCGGCCGCGCCGGCCGGGGTCTCGCACAGGTCGGAGGGCACCCACACGATCTCGACGCGGGCGCGGTGGGCGAACCCGCCGGCGCGCAGTGCCTCGGTGACCGACAGGTAGGCGTCGGGCAGGTCGACGTACTTGCCGACGAGCGCGATGCGGGTGGTCTCCTCCGGTTTGTGGACGCGGTCGAGCAGGTCGCCCCACACCGTCCAGTCGACGTCGCGGAACGGCAGCCCGAGCCGGCGCACCACGTACGCGTCGAGGCCCTCGCGGTGCAGCACCCGCGGGATGTCGTAGATCGAGGGCGCGTCGGGGGCAGCGACCACGCCGTCCTGCTCGACGTCGCACATGAGGCTGATCTTGCGCTTCATCGGTTCGGGGATGTCCCGGTCGGCGCGCAGGACCAGCCCGTCCGGCTGGATACCGATGTTGCGCAGCGCCGCGACGGAGTGCTGCGTCGGTTTCGTCTTCAGCTCCCCCGACGGCGCCAGGTACGGCACCAGCGACACGTGCAGGAAGAAGCAGTTGTCGCGGCCCACGTCGTGGCGCACCTGGCGGGCTGCCTCCAGGAACGGCAGCGACTCGATGTCGCCGACCGTGCCGCCGACCTCGGTGATGACCACGTCCGGCGCGACCCCGTCGGGGCCCGGCTCGGCCATCGCGAGGATGCGTTCCTTGATCTCGTTGGTGATGTGCGGGATCACCTGCACGGTGTCGCCGAGGTACTCGCCACGACGCTCCTTCGCGATCACCGCGGAGTAGACCTGGCCGGTGGTGACGTTGGCCCGGCCGGTGAGATCGCGGTCCAGGAACCGCTCGTAGTGCCCGATGTCCAGGTCGGTCTCGGCGCCGTCCTCGGTGACGAAGACCTCGCCGTGCTGGAACGGGTTCATCGTGCCCGGATCCACGTTCAGGTACGGGTCCAGCTTCTGCATGATGACCCGCAGTCCCCGGGAAGTGAGGAGGCGACCGAGGCTCGAGGCCGTGAGGCCTTTGCCGAGCGAGGACGCTACCCCGCCAGTGACGAACAGATGACGCGTCGCGCGAGGTTGCACGGAACTCTAATGTACAGCTCCCCGCGCTCCGGCCGCAGTGCGACCCGGGGAGGCCATGATCACCTCTGCGGATGATCAGGCCTTCGGGGCGGCACCGTCCGTCGCCGTGGCGGCCATGCCGTAGCGGCCGGCGCGCTCGTCGAGCTGCTCGCGCAGCGCCAGCACCGTGGACACGCGGCCGGTCCCGGTCTGCACGTCGTCGACGGTGGAGACGCCGCGGGTGATGTTGGGATCGGCGCGGGCCACCCCGACGACGCCGGTGGCGTCGGCCGTGCCGGTGCGCCCGACGAGCACGGTGCCGCGGCCGAGGCGGTCCATCTGCGCGGCGAACCGGGCGACCACGGCGGCGGCGTCACCGGCGTCGACACCGGTCAGCGCGCCGCCGGTCACGACGAGCACCAGGTCGGCCGGGGCGGGCACGTCACCCGGGCTCACGAAACCGGCTGCGGCGAGCCCGGACAGGACGCTGCTGGCCCCGTTCGTGTCCGCGCCCGGCCCGAGCAGCGTGCCGCCGATCAGCCCGCCGACGATGCTGCCGGTGTCGGCCGCGGCGGGCAGCTGCGCGCCGGGCGGCAGCAGCCGCGACGCCAGCTCGCGCAGCTGGTCGCCGCGGGCCGGGTCGCCGACCGCCTCGGTGAGCGCGACGGTGCCGGTGATCGTGGCGCCGGCCTGCCCGACCAGCTCGGTCAGCGCGGTGATGTCACCGGCGTCGGCGCCCGCGGCGGTGACGAGCAGCACCCGCTGGCCCTGCAGGATGCCGCGGATCGCGGCCGGCCCCACCCGTTCGGCGAACTCGTCGGCCGAGCGGGCCGCCGCGGCGAGCGCGTCCCGCTCGGCGGTCACGGCCGTCAGCTGGTCCTGCAGCGACGCGTTGCGGTTGGTCACCGCGTCGAGCAGTCGGCTCGACACCCCGCCGGACCCGAGCAGCAGCCCGACGGCGAGCGCCAGGAACACCGCTGCGATCGACACGATGTGCGCGCGGAAGGAGATCACGCGAACCAGCCCTTGATCGTCTCGACCATCGGTGCGACGACCGTGTCCCAGGTCTGCGCGAACCAGGCGAGCGCGGCGTCTCCGATGTTCGTGGCCACCAGCGCCCCGAGCACCGCCGCCGCCCCGGCCGCGACCAGCAGCAGGATCATCCCGGCGGAGATGCGGCTGCGGTAGAGCATCGCGATCACGCGGCCGTCGACGAGCGCGCCGCCGAGCTGCAGTCGGGTGAGGAACGTGGAGGCGTTGCTGCCGGAGCGACCGCGGTCGAGGAACTCCGCCATCGTCGCCGACATCCCCACGGTCACCACGAGCGCGGCGTCGTGGTGGGCGGCGAGCAGCAGCGCGAGGTCCTCCTGGTTGGCCGAGCTGGGGAAGGTCACCGCACCGACGCCGAGGTCCTGCACCCGCGCGAGCCCGGGCGCGTGCCCGTCCGGTTCCGCAGGCACGACGATGTCGGCGCCGCAGGTCAGGGCGCGGTCGGAGACGTCCTCCGGGTTGGCGACGACGAGATCGGGCGTGTGCCCGGCCTCGAGCAGCGCGTCCGCACCGGCGCCGACCCCGACGAGCACCGGCCGGTACTCGCGGATGTAGCTGCGCAGCGCGGCCAGGTCCTTCGTGTGGTCGTAGCCCGCGGCGACGACGAGCACCTGCCGGTTGGCGAGCTCGACCTCGACCTCGGGGACACCGTCGCCGTCGAGCAGCAGCTGCCGTTCCCGCTGCATGAACTCGGTGGTGTTGGCGGCGAACGCCTCCAGCTGGTGGGACAGTCCCGCCTTCGCCTCGACGAGCGCGTCCGCCACCGAGTCGGCGTCCTGTGCTGTGCCCTCGGCGAGCTTGAGCTCACCGGCGAAGATCTCGCCGCCGTCGATGCGGATGCGCGAGCCGTCCTTGATGGTGATCATCACCTCGGGGCCGACCCGGTCCACGAGGGTGATGCCGGCGTCGACGAGGATGCTCGGCCCCAGGTTGGGGTAGCGGCCGGAGATCGACGGGGCCGCGTTCACGACCGCCTTGACCTGGGCGGCGACGAGCGCGTCGGCGGTCGCCCGGTCGAGGTCGACCTGGTCGATGACGGCGATGTCCCCGGGCTTGAGCCGGCGCAGCAGGTTCTCCGTGCGCCGGTCGACCCGGGCGATCCCGACGAGCCCGGGCAGCTCCGGCCTGCTCCGGCTCATCAGCCCGGCCAGCTTCATGCGCACACCTCCATGCACGCACTCTGACACCCCGCCGGCGGCTTGCCCGGCAGAAACGCCGGACCGTGATGTCACCGACTCGTCGCAGCCTTCCTTCGGGTGGCCGAACGCGACCGATCGGCGGCACGGTGCGCCCGCGCGGTCTCCAGCAGTTCCTCGGCGTGGGCGCGACCGGTGTCGGTGTCGTCGAGCCCGGCGAGCATGCGGGCCAGCTCGGTGATCCGCTCCTCCTCGGCGAGGGCGCGGACGCGGCTGCGGGTCTTCGGGCCGCGCTGCTTGTCGACGACCAGGTGCCGGTCGGCGTAGGCGGCGACCTGCGGTAGGTGGGTGACGACGATGACCTGGTGGCGGGTGGCGAGCCGGGCGAGCCGGCGGCCGATCTCGACCGCGGCCCGGCCGCCGACACCGGCGTCGACCTCGTCGAACACCATCGTGGGCACGGGGTCGGTGCCGGCCAGCGCCACCTCCAGCGCGAGCATCACCCGCGACAGCTCACCGCCGGACGCGCCCTTGTGGAGGGGCTGCGGCTGGGCGCCGCCGTGAGCGACGAGCC
>Ga0065720_1004426_pt1 | contig 13080 bp, 12 predicted proteins | sample Thericmetagenome_FD_59107 | JGI IMG/M metagenome (GOLD analysis project Ga0065720, IMG submission 59107) | Thermophilic microbial communities from the Joint Bioenergy Institute, California, USA of rice/straw/compost enrichment - eDNA_2 v2... | ecosystem: Engineered > Solid waste > Grass >... | reverse complement strand
CCTGCCGGTGGTGGCCGACTACGACGGCGACGGCAAGGCCGACCCGGCGGTCTGGCGGCCGGCCGACGGCCTGTGGACCGTCCGGCCGTCGGTGGCGGATGCCCAGCTGGCCGAGGTGCGCCTCGGCGCCGAGGGCGACATCCCGGTGGCGGGTGACTTCGACGGCGACGGCAAGGCCGATTTCAGCGTGTGGCGGCCGCACCTGGGCGTCTGGTTGGTGGTCAGCTCCGGCGGCGAGCCGGCCGAGCCGATCGCGATCGGCATCACCGGTGACGTGCCCGTGGTCGGCGACTACGACGGCGACAAGAAGGACGACCTGGCGCTCTGGCGCGGCGTCGACGGGCAGTGGCTCATCCTGCTCTCCTCGGGCGAGCGGCTCACCGCGGGGGAGCCGGGCACCGGCATCGTGTTCGGCGTCGAGGGTGACGTGCCGGCCAACCGTCCACTGTGGCTGGACGCGAACGGGCAGCCGCCGGGGGTCACCGAAACCCTGCTCCGGGAACGGCTCCGCGGCCGCCAGGCCGGGCTGTCGACTGGGACCGATCCGTCGGCGACCGATCCGTCGGCGACCGACCAGCCGGCCGTCGACCAGCCGGCGGCCGGGTGAGCCCGCGCGCGAGCAGGCGGCGTCACCACCTACGATGCCGGTCATGTCCGCGCGACTGCTGAACTGGGCCGGCAACATCGAGTTTCAGGCCGTACGGCTGGCGCAGCCGGCCTCGCTGGACGAACTGCGGGACCTGGTGGCGTCCAACGACCGGGTGCGGGTCCTCGGTACCGGTCACTCGTTCAATACGCTGGCCGACACGACCGGCGCGCTGATCCGGCTCGACCGCATGCCGGCGTCGGTGACGATCGATGAGTCGACGGCCACCGCCACGGTGCCGGCCGGCGCCCGCTACGCCGAGGTCGCACCCGAGCTGCACCGGGCCGGCTTCGCGTTGGCGAACCTGGCCTCGCTCCCGCACATCACCGTGGCGGGCGCGGTGGCGACCGGCACGCACGGCTCGGGCGACCGGTCGCAGAGCCTTGCCGGTGCTGTGGTTGGAGTCGAGTTCGTCGATGCCTCTGGTGCGGTGCGGCGCCTGTCGGTCGGGGACGCGGACTTTCCGGGGGCCGTGGTGTCGCTCGGGGCGCTCGGCGTCGTCACCCGGCTCACCCTCCGCATCGAGCCATCGTTCACCGTCGCCCAACAGGTGCGGCTGGACGTCCCGCTGGAGACGATCGCCGGCGCGTGGGACGAGGTGTTCGGGGCGGCGTACTCGGTGAGCGCCTTCACCGACTACGCCAGCGGAACCGCCCGGGTCTGGCTCAAACGACGCATGGACATGCCGGCTCCCGCCTGGTCCGGCGGCCGCGCGGCCGACGCCCCGGTGCACCCCGTGCCCGGGGTCGATCCGGTGGCCTGCACCCCGCAGCTGGGTGTGCCCGGGCCCTGGCACGAGCGCCTGCCGCACTTCCGGGCCGATCTCGTGCCCAGTGCCGGGGACGAGCTGCAGTCGGAGTACTTCGTCGCCCGCGCCGACGCCCCCGCCGCGCTCGCGGCCCTGCAGGGCATCGCCGCCCGCGTGGCCCCGGTGCTGCACATCGCCGAGATCCGGACGATCGCGGCCGACGAGCTGTGGCTGAGCCCGGCGTACGGCCGCGACACGGTCGGGTTCCACTTCACCTGGGTCAGCGACGCCGCCGCCGTGCTGCCCGTGGTCAGCCTCGTCGAGGAGGTCCTGCTGCCGCTGGGGGCGCGGCCCCACTGGGGCAAGGTGTGGCGCGCCGACCCGGCCACGGTCCTCGCCCGCTACCCGCGCGCGGCCGACTTCGCGGCCCTGCGCCAGCGCCTCGACCCGGCCGGCAAGTTCGCCAACGCGTACACGACGGCTCTCTTCGGCTGACGCCGGCGGTTGGCGCTTGTTCCGGCTGACGCCGGTAACCCTTTCCGGCCGCCTCCGCGCGACCTACGGGACCGGGGCCGCGTGGCCACGGGCGAGAGTGTCGACCCGGCGCAGGGCGTCGGGGAGCCGGTAGGGTCCGGCCATCGATGTCACGAGGCGGGCCGCTTCGTCGATGGGTAGCCCGCACGCTGTCACGAAGAGCGGTCGGGTCGCCGCGCCCCGGCGGACCGACACGGCGTGGCTGGCCGTATGGAAGGACGTCTTGGCGACGCCGATCACCGGGATGCCGGTCGCCTCGTGGACGTGGCGACCGAGGCCGGGGCGGCCGACCGGGTCGAGGTCGCAGTAGCCGTCGACCACGAGCAGGCGCAGCGATGGCGCCCCGGCGAGCACGGCCTGGATCGCCGGGAGCTCGCGGGTGTAGAAGCGGCCCGGCTGGTACGCCGCCACGGTGTCGAGCCACGCCACCCGCTCGCCGACGATCCGGGCAAACGTCGGGTCGTCGGCGAGGACGAGCGCCGCCCGCGCACCCCCGTCAGCCGGGTAGTGCACATCCACCGCCCCGACCGGCCGACGGTCCTCCACAGTAGACACTCTGCGAGCGTAACCCAGCGGCGTACCCGGGCCGTCCGGCGTTGTGGCGGGGCGTGGGCCGGCGGCGTGGCTGGACGCGGGTCGGCGGCGGGCCGTGAGCGCCGTCACCCTCGTCGCATTTGCCCTGTTTTGGTCGCGTCGTCTCCGGGCAACCCGGTGCTACGGTCCAGTCGTGGGTCTGTGACCGGACCCGACGCCCCACGATCCGGTACCCCAGGGCCGGCGGGAGCCTCGATGCTCGGGTCGCTGACCGAGCGGTCCGTTGACGACCCTGGCTGGCCGCCCGGTGGGTCGGGCGCGGCGCCACTCGGGCCGCGCGACGGCGGGGGCCACGATGCGGCGCCGCCCGGCGCCCGACCCGGGTGCTACCGGCGGGCGCCGCTGGGGACGGGCCGGGTGCGGGCCGGAGCGGCCCCCGAGGGCGTGATCGGTGTGGCGTGCCACCGCGTTTTGTTGCGATTTGGTGACGGAACGCTCACCGACCCCGGGGGTGCCTGAGGCTGGAGCGGGGTTCGGGTCCCGATTGTGTGAGGGTCCTCACCGGTTCGGCACCCGGGGGCCGGACGAGCGCGGTCGCCGCCGAATCGTGTGAGCAGCTATGCAGATCAGTTACGGCCTCGCCGCGCTACTGGTGATCGGTGAGGACGGCCCGCGAAACTCCCGAGCGAGGCGCGTATCGGCGCTACGAAAGCCCGACGAGGGAGTTATATCGATGAGTCGTTTGATGCGAACCCTGGCCCCGCTGGCCGTCCTCGGCCTGGTCGCGGCCGGATGCAGCTCGTCGCCGGGGTCGGAGGACGACGGCGACATCAGCGGTGACGAGGTCGTCGTGATCGGCACCTGGGGCGGTGACGAGCAGGAAGCGTTCCTGGCCATGGTCAAGCCCTGGGAGGACCAGACCGGCGCGAAGGTCAAGTACGTCGGTACCCGGGACCTCAACACGGTGCTGTCCACCGGTATCGCCTCCGGCAAGCTGCCCGACCTCGCGGGCCTGCCCGGGCCGGGCCAGCTGATCGAGTACGCCGAGGCGGGGGCGCTCGTGCCACTGGACGACGTGCTCGACATCGACACCTACGTCGCGGACACGGCGTCGGCCCTGGTTGAGCTCGGCAAGGGGACGGACGGCCAGATCTACGGCGTGTTCATCAAGGCCGCGGTGAAGGGCCTGATCTGGTACAACCCGTCGCTGCACAACTACGGCGACAACCCACCGTCCACCTGGGACGATCTGCTGGCGCAGGGCGAGGCGAACAAGGGCAACGCCCAGGCCCTGTGGTGCGTCGGCATCGAGTCCGGTGCCGCCTCGGGCTGGCCGGCCACCGACTGGATCGAGGACCTGGTGCTGCGCACCGCCGGCCCCGACGTCTACACGCAGTGGTACCGCGGTGAGATCAAGTGGAGCGACCCGCGCATCCGCGAGGCCTTCGAGATCTACGTCAACGACGTGCTCGCCAACGCCTACGGTGGGCGGCAGGCCGTCGTGGCGACGAACTTCGAGACCGCGGGCGACCCGCTGTTCGCCGACCCGCCGGGTTGCGTGTTCCACCACCAGGCCAGCTTCATCACCGGCCTCGGCGGGTTCAAGGACGCGCAGGCGGGCACCGACTACGACTTCTTCCCGTTCCCGGACATCAACCCGCAGTACGCGGGCGGCGTCGAGGGCGCGGGTGACCTGTTCGGCATGTTCAACGACACCCCGGCCGCTCGCTCGCTGATGCGGTACCTGGTGACGGCCGAGGCGCAGGACATCTGGGTCAAGCGCGGCGGTGCCCTGTCGGCGAACAAGAACGCCACCAGCTACCCCGACGAGATCAGCGCCCGGTCGGCGGAGATCCTCGCGAACGCCCAGTCGTTCGTCTTCGACGCCTCCGACCTCATGCCCCAGGCGATGAACGACGCGTTCTGGCGGGGCATGGTCGCCCTGAGCAGCGGCAGCGCCTCCATCGACGAGGTGCTCGCGGATCTGGATGAAGTCCAGGCGGACGCCTACTCCTCGTCCTGATCAAGTCCCACGGAGATCTCGGAGGCCCGTCCCCGCTCAGGAGGGGCCGGGCCTCCGGATCCTCGGCGTCCCGCTCGGGAGGTATTGATGGATTCGCAGTTGCTTACCGCTATCCAGGTGGTGGTGGGGGTGCCGGCCGCGCTGGTCGGCTATATCTGGCTCACCGAGCGGATCGTCACGCTGGTTCCGCCGAAATGGCAGAAGCGGATCCGGCCGTGGTTCTGGCTCGGACCCGCGCTGGGCTTCCTTGGATTCTTCCTTATCTATCCCACGATCGGCACGATCATCCGGAGCTTCCAGAGCAAGAGCCCGCTGCGCCCGCGGTGGGTCGGCCTGGACAACTACAAGTGGTTCTTCACGAACGACGCGGCCCTGGGCGCCCTGTTCAACAACGTGCTGTGGCTGGTCATGCTGACCGTCTTCACGGTCGGGCTCGGCCTGGCCATCGCGATCCTCGTCGACCGGGTCCGCTACGAGCCGTTTGCCAAGAGCATCATCTTCCTGCCGTTGGCGATCAGCATGGTGGCCGCCGGCGTCATCTGGAAGTTCATGTACGACTACCGGCCGCCCGGACAGCCGCAGACCGGTACCGTCAACGCCGCCATCGGCACGGTGGGCATCGATCCGGTCGCCTGGTTGCAGTCGCCGACGTTCGGCGTGAGCACCTTCGCATTGATCGCCATCATGATCTGGATGTGGACCGGCTTCGCCATGGTCATCATCTCGGCGGCCGTGAAGGGCATCGACCCCGAGCTGCTGGAGGCGGCCCGGCTCGACGGCGCGGGTGAGTGGCAGGTCTTCCGCAAGGTCACGTTCCCCCTGCTCGGCCCGACCCTGGCCGTGGTCAGCACCACCATGGTCATCACGTCGCTCAAGACCTTCGACATTGTCTACACGCTGACGAACGGCAACTACGACACCGAGGTCATCGCCAACCTGATGATCAAGCAGCTGTCCTTCGGTGAGTACGGCCGGGCGAGTGCGGTCGCGGTGGTGCTGCTGCTCGCGATCATCCCCGTGATGGCCTTCAACATTCGCCAGTTTCGCGTCCAGGAGTCCGTGCGATGACCACGACCGTTCCGCCCCGCCCCCTTCCGCGCCCCCTGGACGTCCCGGCTCCGGCGCGGGCCAACCGTCGGCCCCGCCGCGTCGGACGGATCGTGCTGCACCTCGTCGTGGTCGCCCTGATGGTCCTCTGGGCGATCCCGACGATCGGCCTGCTGGTCAGCTCGTTCCGACCGGACTCCGAGCTCACCTCGTCGGGCTGGTGGACCGCGCTGTTCCCGCCGTACCACTTCACGATGGAGAACTACTCCGAGGTGGTCGGCCAGGCGGGCATCGGCCGGGCCTTCCTCAACAGCCTGTTCATCGCGATTCCGGCGACGATCATCCCCATCGCCGTCGCCGCCTTCGCCGCGTACGCCTTCAGCTGGATGGAGTTCCCGGGCCGGGACGTGCTCTTCGTGGTGGTGGTCGGCCTGCTGGTCGTGCCGCTGCAGACCACGCTCATCCCGATCCTGCGCATCTTCGCCGAGTGGGGCATCACCGGCGAGTTCCTGGCCGTGTGGCTCGCCCACACCGGCTACGGACTGCCGTTCGCGGTCTACCTGTTGCGTAACTTCATGGGCGCCCTGCCCAAGTCGCTGTTCGAGTCGGCGGCGATCGATGGGGCCAACCACGTCACCGCGTTCTTCCGGGTGGCGATGCCGCTGTGCGTCCCCGCCTTCGCGGCGCTGGCGATCTTCCAGTTCCTCTTCGTGTGGAACGACCTGCTCGTGGCCCTCATCTACGTCGGACTCGCCAACCCCGACAACATGCCGCTCACCGCGACCATGGCCAACCTGGTCAACTCGCTGGGCGGCGGCTGGTACCTGCTCGGCGCGGCGGCGTTCCTGTCGATGCTCGTGCCGCTGCTCATCTTCTTCACGCTGCAGCGCTACTTCATCCGCGGCATCGTCGGGGGCGCGGTGAAGGGCTGACCCTTGGTTGTGGAGCCCGCCCGCGGGGACGCCGCCGCTGGCGGGCTCCCGGTCCGCGCGGCACGCCGCGTCACCATCCCGCGCGGTACGCCGCGCCACCATCCCGCGCGGTACGCCGCGTCACCATCCCGCGCGGTACGCCGCGCCACCATCCCGCGCGGTACGCCGCGCCACCATCCCGCGCGGTACGCCGCGCCACGATCGCGGTGCGGCCACCGAGGGCTGAGGGACGAGCGAGTGCCTCACGGCGATCCGACAATCACCGGGAGGCGCTCGTGAGCAATCGGTGGCCGCACCGTCCGTCGGCCCCGCGGCCGCCGGGCTGCGGGCGGGGCCGCTCAGATGGCCAGGCGGTAGCCGCGCTTCACGACGGTCTGGATGATGTCGGGGCACCGGACGTCCGCGTGGCCGAGCGAGCCCCGCAGCCGGGACACGGCCATCTCGATGGCGTGATCGTCCACTGTGGAGGAGTACGGGAGATAGGCCCGGATCTCGGCGGTCGACAGCACCCGGCCCGGGTGCGACGCCAGCGCCCGCAGCACCGCCATCGGCCCGGCCTGCACCGGGACCAGCGAGCCGTCCACCACGACGGCCTGGCCGCGGATCTCCACCTTCCGGCCGCTGACGTCGAGGGTGAGGGCCCGCTGTGGCAGTTCGGTGAGCACGCGGGCGGCCAGCGAGCGGGGCACGGGCTCGGCGGCGCGGACCACCGGGATGCCGAGCGCCGTCAACCCCGACGCGGTGAGCGGGCCGAGGCAGATCGCCGGCACGTCGTGGACGAGCGCGTTGAGCACCTCGTCGAGCACCCCGTCGGCGCGGGCCTGGTCGAGCACGTTGTCGGTCACGGCCGGGCCGCCCAGCACCACCGCATCGACGTGGCGGCGCAGGATGAGGTCGTTGAGCCGCCGGATCTCGTCGGCATGGGTGGGCGGCCCGAACTGGTGCGTCTGCACCTCGACCACGCTCGCGCCGGCCTCCCGCAGGGCCTGGCACAGCTCCCGGTGGGTGTCGACCTCGATCTGCGCCACCAAGCGGCGGCCGGTCATCGGCTGGGCGATCAGGTAGCGGAACAGGTCCTCCGTGGTCGCCGCCGCGGTGGACCAGATCTGGGTGAGACCGAGCTCGCGCAGCCCGTCGGCGGTCACCGCGTTGCGGGCGAGCAGGCGGGCCTCGGCCAGGCCGGTGACCAGCTGGTCGAGCAGGCCCTCGCGGCGGGCGGCGGCCAGCCACAGCCGCAGGCCGAACGCCGAGGAGACGATCACCTCGTGCACCGGCTGGGCGACGCTCTCCCGGACGGCGGCGGCGATCGCGGCCGGGTCGGGCTGGGGCGTGGTGTGCACCGCCCGGAAGCCGAGCGTGCGGGCGCCCTCGGCCGCCAGCCATGCCGCCATCTCGTGGTTGCGCCGGTCGGTGGCGAGCGCCACCGTGAAGCCGGCGAGCGGGGATACCTCCGACCCGGCCGCCTGACCGCTGTCTACGGAGCGGCCGCGATCAGCGGCGTGGCCAGGTTCGGAGGAGCGCCAGGGCCCGGAGGCCGAATCCCTGGCGGTCGCCACGGCGTGCCCTCCCTTCCCCGCGCCCCAGCGGCGTCGGTAGGGCGCGGTAGACCCAGGTATAGCGGGTGCTGGGCGCCGGCCGCGGCGCCCGTGCCCCGGGCCGAGCGTGGGGCACCAGTGCGTGACGGCGGCCTCCCGGTACCCCTGTTGCCGAGGGGCGAACTCGGTCGTCGTCACGATGCAGTGTCGCGTGAAATGCCGGTAACAAGAGCGTTGCCCGTGGTCACGGTTGGGTCAACATCCGCTCACCGATCTTCACGACCGGCGGCCCAGGTCGGTCGGGGCGGCTGATCTTGTGAAGACACCATCGGTTCCGTAACGCGGCCGCCGCCCGGGCTGGTGCGAGCTCCCACCGGTCGGCGAGACTGCGAGAACGTCGGAGTGCGGGGGAGGAACCTATGCCCCGATCGGCGCGCGCTGCCGTGGCCGCGGTGGCGTTGCTGGTCCTCGGCGCCTGTACCGTCGCGACGCCGGAGGCGGCCGACCCCACCTTGGGCGATCTGCGCGGTCGGACGGTGCACGTCATCGCCACCTGGTCGGGGGCCGAGCAGGACAACTTCCGCGCCGTGCTCGATGAGTTCGAGCGGCGTACGCACGCCACCGTGCAGTACACCTCCGGCGGCACCGACCTGGCGGTGCTGCTCAACAGCCAGATCGCCGGTGGGCAGCCGCCGCACATCGCGTTCATCCCGCAGCCGGGCGTGGTGGCCGAGCTGGCCCGGCGCGGGGTGCTGGTGCCGCTGCGCGGGGCGGCTGCCGACGCGGTCCGGCGCAACTACTCCCAGACCTGGCAGGACCTCGGTACCGTGGACGGCCACCTGTACGGCCTGTACTTCAAGGTGGCGAACAAGTCCGTGATCTGGTACCGAGCCGACGCGTTCGACGAGGCCGGGGTCGCGCCACCATCCACCTGGGACGATCTGCTCGAGGTCTCCCGGACGCTGGTCGAGGCCGGCATCACGCCCATGGCGACCGGCGGCGCCGACGGCTGGGTGCTCACCGACTGGTTCGAGAACGCGTACCTGCGCATCGCCGGCCCGGAGCGCTACGACGCGCTGGCCCGGCACGAGATCCCGTGGACCGATCCCACGGTGGTGCAGACCCTGACGCTGCTGGCCGACTACTGGCGTACGCCCCGCTACGTGTACGGGGGAGCGTCCGGGGCGACCCAGGTGACCTTCACCCAGGCGGTCGCCGAGGTGTTCGGCTCCCGGCCCAGCAGCGCCATGCTCTTCGAGGGCGACTTCGTGGCCGCCGAGATCCACGCGCTGGACCGGGTCACGATCGGCGAGGACGCCCGCTTCTTTCCGTGGCCCTCGATCGGCGGATCCCCGCCCGGGGTGGTGGTGGCGGGCGACCAGGCGGTTGCGCTGCGTGACACCCCGGAAACCCATGCGCTCATGACCTTCCTCGCCTCGCCCGAGGCGGCGCAGATCATGGCGAGCCGCGGGGGGTTCCTGTCGGTCAACCGCAACCTCGACCCGGCCTACTACCCGGACGACACGACCCGGGCACTCGCGGCGGCGGTGGCCGACGCGCCGTTGCTGCGGTTCGACTTGTCGGATCTCACCCCGCAGGCGTTCGGCGGTGGGTCGAGCGCACACATGTGGGTGCTGCTGCAGAATTTCCTCGCCGACGACATGTCGCCGGTCGAGGTGGCGCAGCGGCTCGAGGACGCCGCGTCCCGGGACTTCAAGGACAACGGATGAGACGGTTCTTCTCGGTGGGTCGGCCCGGGGGGCGACGGTGGCGGGGCGAGCGCCGCCTGATCGCGGCCCTGTTCCTGGGCCCGGCCGCGCTGACCGTCCTGGTGCTCGTGGCCTACCCGATGGCCCACACGCTGTGGCTGAGCCTGCACGACACCAACACCGGCGCGTTCGTGGGCCTGGCCAACTACGGCCGTATGTTCGGCACCGAGGAGACGCGGCGGGCCATCCTCAACAACATCGTGTGGGTCGTGGTCGCCCCCACCATCGTGACCGTCCTCGGTCTGATGCTGGCCGTCCTCACCCAGCGGGTGCGCTGGTCCACCGCCCTGAAGACGATCCTGTTCATGCCGATGGCGATCTCGTTCCTCGCGGTGGGCGTGACGTTCCGTCTGGTCTACGACGAGGACCCGCAGCGGGGGGCGCTCAACGCCGCGCTGGTCGCCGTCCACGACGCGTTCTCGCCGCCGTCGCGGTACTACGGGGTGGCGCCGCGGGACGGCACCGGGCTCGTGCCGGCCGAGGGCGGGTACGAGACCGCCGATCCCGTGCCACCCACCGAGCCGGTGGCCATGCCGGTGGTGGGACTGCCCCGGGACCGGATCCCGTCGGAGGCCGTGCCGGCCTCGCCGCCGGAGGCGGGCATCGAGCTGCGAGGGGTGGTGTGGCTGGACTTCACCCGCGGCGGTGGGGGCGAGGCCGGGGAGATCGACGCGACCGAGGTCGGTCTGCCGGGCATGCGGGTGGAGGCCGTACGCGACGGCCAGGTGGTGGCGACCGCGACGACCGACGCGTCGGGGCGGTTCGTCTTCCCCGGGCTCACCGAGGGCGACTACATCGTGCGGCTGGCGGCGACCAACTTCACCGAACCGTTCCGCGGGGTGACCTGGCTCGGCCCTCACCTGGTGACGCCGGCGGTCATCGGCGCCTATATCTGGATATGGGCCGGGTTCGCGATGATCCTCATCCAGGCCGGGCTGGCCGGCCTGCCCCGCGACGTCCTCGAGGCGGCCCGGGCGGACGGGGCCAGCGACTGGCAGATCCTGCGGCGGGTGACGGTGCCGCTCGTCTGGCCGATCCTGGTCGTCGTACTGGTCACGCTCTCCATCAATGTGCTGAAGATCTTTGACCTTCTCTACGTGCTGCCGCCCGACTCGTCGCAGGACGAGGCGAACGTGGTGGCGCTGGAGATGTACCGGGTCTCGTTCGGTGGCGGACTGGACTACGGGCTGGGTAGCGCGCTCGCCGTGCTGCTCTTCCTGCTGGTGCTGCCGGCCATGCTGTTCACCATCCGCCGCCGCCGAAGGGAGAGACTGTGACGTCGTCGCCCAGGGCCCCCGTCGCGCACCCCCCGCCGTTGCTGGAGCCGCTGCCCGTTCCCGAGCTCGAACCGGCCGGCACGGCGGTCCGGGTCGAACCCCGCCCCAGCCTGCTCAAGCGGCTCGTCGCCATCCTCGGCAGCGGGGCGGCGAAGGTCTTCGTCATCGGGGTCGGCCTGTTCTGGCTCTTCCCGACGCTGGGCCTGGCGGTGGCGAGCCTGCGCAGCGCGGCCGACAACAGCGCCACCGGCTGGTGGACCGCCCTGACCGCGCCGAGCCAGCTCACCCTGGACAACTACGCCGCGCTGCTGAGCAACGAGCGGATCACCGGCTCGCTGTGGAACACCGTGCTCATCGCCGTACCGTCCACTGTGCTCGTTCTTGTCCTGGGCGCCCTGGGCGCGTACGCCCTGGCCTGGCTGGACTTCCGCGGCCGGGACGTGATCTTCGTCCTCGCGGTGGCGTTGACCATCGTGCCCGTGCAGGTCGCGCTCATCCCCGACGCCGCCGTGTTCCGGGCGCTGGGCATCTTCGGCGACATCCCGGCGGTCATCGCGTTCCACGTGGCCTTCGGCCTGCCGTTCGCGGTCTTCCTGCTGCGCAACTATTTCCTCGGCCTGCCGGAGGACATGATCGAAGCGGCCCGGGCCGACGGCGCCGGCGAGTTCACCGTGTTCCGGCGGGTGGCGCTGCCCTTCGCCTGGCCGGCCCTGGGGTCGCTGGCCCTCTTCCAGTTCCTCTGGGTGTGGAACGACCTGCTGGTGGCCCTGGTCTTCGGATTCAACAACCCGCCGATCACGTACGCCATCCGGGAACAGACCCGCGCCTTCGCCTCCAACATCGACGTCATCGCCCCGGGAGCGCTGATCTCGATGGCGGTGCCGTTGATCCTCTTCTTCACCTTCCAGCGCTACTTCCTGCGCAGCATGCTGGACGGCGCCCTCAAGTAGTGGCGCCCGCGCCGGTTGCGTCCCGGCGCCGGTGGTCAGCGGAGCTCCGGGCCGCCCTCATTCGAATATCGAATGCCCTCGCTCACCGGCCCGGGCCCGGGCCCGGCGCCGCAGCTGCACCACGACCGCGTCGACGGCGGCGGCCACCCCGAGCGCGATGAGGAGCCAGCCGGGCACGGCGAGGCCGGCCCGCAGCATCAGGGCGCCCACCACGCCGCAGAAGACGACGCCGAAGAGGGCCAGGCCGAGACGCAGGTTCAGCGCGCTGTAGGGCCGGTCGTGCGTGCCCCGGCGGCCGGGGGGCTGTGCCTGGATGGGCATGCTCCCCCCGTACCCACTCGGGGCCTCAGCCAATCAGAAGGACCCGAGCCAATCAGAATATGGTCACCCCGTTCACCCGCACGGGCTCGAGAGTGACCACGACCCGCTGCTGACCGGGGCCGTCGAATGCCCGCAGGTCGGCGTTGTACTTCGCGCCCACGCGGCTGGCGAACTCGTAGTTGTCGTCGGGCTCGATCCGGGCGTCGCCGCGAATCTCCAGGTACCGGCCCGGGTTGGCCGGGTCGATGATGAATATCGTGCAGGCCGGATTGCGGCGCAGATTGCGGACCTTCTTGCGCTGCGTGTTGAGCGAGACTTTGACCTTGCCGTCCTCGGCGAGAAACCATACGTAGGACAACTGCGGTCGGCCAGTGGGATCAATCGTCGCCATGGTCGCGTACTGGGCGTCCAGCAGGTCGCGGTACCCCTCGGGCACCTGCATCACGTCGGTCATCGGGGCTCCTTTCTCGGGTCACGCATGGCTTCTCGGTCAGGCATAGCTTTTGTCAGGAAGGACGCCTTCCTGGGCAAAAACCGTCAAGAGGGCGTCCTTCCTGACACTCCTGACGCACGGGGGCGGGTCAGGTCGGGTCAGGTCACCTGGACGGATCGCTTGGACAGACCCATCATGTAGCCCTCGATGGCGGTGGACGCCGGTTGTTCCGGATCGGTGGCGGCGCCGAGCGTCACGAACAGCGGGATGAAGTGGTCCACGGTCGGGTGGGCGTACGGCATCCCCGGCGCGACGTCGGCGTACCGGCACA
>Ga0065720_1004837_pt1 | contig 13084 bp, 15 predicted proteins | sample Thericmetagenome_FD_59107 | JGI IMG/M metagenome (GOLD analysis project Ga0065720, IMG submission 59107) | Thermophilic microbial communities from the Joint Bioenergy Institute, California, USA of rice/straw/compost enrichment - eDNA_2 v2... | ecosystem: Engineered > Solid waste > Grass >... | reverse complement strand
CCGACCTTCTTGCGCAGCGTCTCGACATCGACCTCCGGGGAATAGATGTCCATCCCGGCAATCGCGATCCGCCCTTCGATCCGCGTGCCCGGGATGAGGTCGTTCATCCGGTTGAGCGAGCGGAGCAGGGTCGACTTGCCGCAGCCGGACGGACCGATGAAGGCGGTGACCGCCCGCTCCGGGATGTCAAGCGATACGTTCTTCAGCGCGTGGAAATCGCCGTAGTACAGATTGAGCCGGTCGATCTCGATCAGCGTCCGCGCCGTCCGGGCCGGCGTAGTGGCGGATGCGGGCATTGGCATGGAAATGGACATGGGCTTTCCTCCGGATCGTCAGGATATCTTCGAGAACTTGTTCCGCAGCAGAATCGCCGCGAAGTTCATGAGCAGCAGCATGGCGAGCAGCACGATGATGCCGGCGGCGGCCAGTTCGTGGAACTCGGGCTGCGGCCTCGACAGCCAGTTGTAGATCTGGATCGGCATGACGGTGAACTGATCCAGCATGTGCTTCGGCAGAAACGCGACGTAGGTGAGCGCGCCAATCATGATGAGCGGCGCGGTCTCGCCGATCGCGCGCGACATCGCGAGGATGACGCCCGTCAGAATGCCGGGCAGCGCCGACGGCAGCACCGCCCGCGACACCGTCTGCCACCGGTTCGCGCCGAGGGCGTAGGAGGCGTCGCGGCGCGACTTCGGCACGGCGCGGAGCGCTTCTTGCGCGGAGACGATGATGATCGGCAGCACAAGAATCGTCATCGTGAGCGCGCCGGCGAGCAGGCTCCGCTGCAGCATGAGCAAGCGGACGAACAGGGTCAGGCCGAGAATGCCGTAGACGATCGACGGGACGCCCGCCAGCGTGCTGATGTTGAGCTGGATCAGCCGGGTGAACCGGTTCTTTCCCGCGTATTCCTCCAGCCAGATGGCGGCGCCGACGCCGAGGACGAAACTGATCGGCAGCATGATGCAAAGCATGTACATCGAACCGACGATGGCGGACTTCATGCCGGCGCGTTCGGCGCGGCGGGACGGAAAGTTCTCGAACAGCCCGGGCTGCAGCCTGCTGATCCCGTCGATGATGATGTCGATCAGGAGCGCGCACAGGGCGATGACGCCGACGGACGTCGCCGCGGCGAACAGCAGATGGAGGCAAAAATCGATTTTCCGGCGGCGGGCGATCTGATGGCGGTTTCCGCCTTGCAGCAGGTTCATGATCAATACTCCTCCCGGAATTTCCTGGCGACATATTGCGCAATACTATTCAGCAGGAACGTGATAATGAACAGCGCCATCCCGACAGCGAAAATGCTGCCGTATTCAATCGACCCGCGCTGTGTGTCGCCCAGGCTGACCTGCACGATATAAGCCGTCATCGTCTGGATGCTTTCGAGCGGATTGAAAGTCAGATTCGGCGTCGCGCCCGCCGCCACCGTCACGATCATCGTCTCGCCGACCGCCCGGGAGAACGCGAGCACGAACGAGGCGACGATGCCCGACAACGCGGCGGGCAGCACGATCTTCAGCGCCGACTCGAACTTCGTGGCGCCGAGCGCGTATGCGCCGTCGCGCAGGCTCTTCGGCACGGCGTTCATCGCGTCCTCGCTGAGCGACGTCACCATCGGGATGATCATGATCCCGACGACGATGCCGGCGCTCAAGGCGTTGAAAATCCCGGTCTCCGGAAAAATCGCCCGCACGATCGGCGTCATGAAGCTGAGGGCGAAATAACCGTAGACGATCGTCGGAACGCCCGCGAGCACTTCCAGAATCGGCTTGATGATGTTCCGCACCCTGCGCGGCGCATATTCGCTGAGATATACCGCGCTGGCAAGCCCGATCGGCATCGCGACGACGCAGGCGATGATCGTAATGAGCAGCGTGCCGGCGAGCAGCGGCAGAATGCCGAACGCCCGCGGCTCGAACAGCGGCGACCACCGCGTGCCGGTCAGAAATTCAACAATCGGGACTTCGCGGAAAAACAGCACCGTCTCCGACACCAGCGTATAGACGATGCCGACGGTCGTGATGATCGAGACCGAAGCGCACAGCATAAGCAGCACGGGCATCAGCCGGTTCATGACGGATTTGCGTTCGTTCTTGAATGAATAGGCGCCGGCGGCGCGGACGGTCTCCGGCGTCTGCTTCAGCGGTTCGACGGCCCCGCCGGTCTGCAGCCACTCGCCGTTCATGCGGCGACCCCTCCCTGTCTTAACGATTCGTTAACAATTGCGCCGAGAAAAATGTGATGCCGTGAAGCGACATCACATGATTCTCCCGGTATTCGGCGAGCAGACGCATCCGTCAGACTTTGATCTTGGCCGCTTCTTCCGCGTATTTCTCGTCCGGCAGCGGGACATAGCCGACTTCCTTCGCCATGCCGCCGATGTTCTCGATGTAGAAGCGGACGAAATCTTTCACTTCCGGACGTTCTTCCAGCGCCTTGTTGCTGACGTAGATGTACAGCGGGCGGGACAGCGGCGAGTAGGAGCCGTCCTTGATCGTGTCGAGCGTCGGCTCGATCGGACCGTTGCCGCCGTCGATCGGCACGACTTTCAGTTTGTCGGTGTTCTCTTCATAGTAGGCGAAGCCGAAATAGCCGATGCCGCCTTTGTTGCCGGCGACGCCTTGCACCAGCGTGTTGTCGTCTTCGCTGAAGCTGATCTGGCCGTCGCTCCGGATGCCCGCTTTTTCCAGGATGACTTCGTTGAAGTAGTCGTAGGTGCCGGAATCGGCGCCCGGCGAGAACATTTTGATTTCCTCCGCCGGCCAGCCTTCGCGGACGTCCGCCCAGGTCTTCACCGTGCTGCCTTGGGCGAAGATTTTGTTCAGTTCTTCCACCGTCAGATAGTCGACCCAATCGTTGTCCTTGCTGACGACGACCGACAGACCGTCATACGCCACGCTCAGTTCCGTGTACGCGATGCCGGCTTCGCTGCACGCTTGCGCTTCCGAGTCCTTGATCGGCCGGGATGCGTCGGCAATCGGGATTTCGCCGGCGCAGAACCGCTCGAAGCCGCCGCCCGTTCCGGATACGCCGACCGTCACGCGGACATCCGGCTGCTCCGCTGCGTATTCTTCTGCCGCGGCTTCCGTCAACGGATAGACCGTGCTGGAACCGTCAATTTCGATCGAACCGGACAATTTCTGCGCCGCGGATTCCGCCCCGCCGTTGTTTTGTCCGCCGTTCGATTCATTCGCCGGCGCATTGGTCGACTGGTTCGCATTGTTTGAACCCCCGGCCCCGCTCGTCGTACCCCCGTTGCTCTCATTGCTCTCGCCGCTTCCGCTTCCGCATGCCGCCGCGAATACCATCACGGCCGCGATGAGCAGCGGCAGGAAGCCCTTGCGCATCTTCGACATTCTCGGACCACTCCTTGTACATTGTCTGTATGATGGCTTTCACCGACCATGCTACCGGGCAAGTGTTAATTCGAAACGCCGACTTTGTAAAATGTGTGTTAAAACTGAGATCAAAATTTGATGAAACAAAAACCGATGACGGCTTGCGTCATCGGCATATCGAGTTTATCCGCTAGTCAAAGAGCTTCTCTCCGTCCTTGCTTAGGTGTTCTCCTTGAACGTCACAAACACTTGCAAGTGGACACCTTTGCCTTCTGAAATCGCGTCCGTACCCTGGATCCCCGGAAAACTCAACTTTTCCCGCCATTCATCGCGTTCTTCATCCGGAAATCTGTCGGCGTATATATTGAAAATATAGGCCAATACCGCCGCATGGATCTCCGTCTTTCCTTGCGACATTCGGATCCATTCCTTGGGCAGTACGATTTTGGTGTCTGTGCTTTCGATTTCCTGATTCGAGAAATTAAGCACCAGCGATTTTCCGTCATTGACCACTTCGGCAATTTTGCTTTTGTTGTCCCATCTGATCTCACTGACCCGTGAAGCAAACAGGTCCCTGATGGGAATGTACGCTCCTTCGCAGGTGAACTCCTCCAACGTATTTCCTTGACCGATCTTCAATGAGGTGTAGGGTCTTTCCGGAGAACTGGCATTTTTGGCCCTGTCCAGCAAGGTTTCTCCCTCAATGGCTGCATCTGAAACGAAAGTTCCTGTAAGAAGCAGCAAAATAGTCAACACACACGAGAGCATGAGTTTCTTTTTCACGCAAATTCACACCTCACATCTCCAGATGTGGTAGATTTTTTTATTTAGACGCTGCCACAGCGGAATTCGTTTCGCCAGGCCGACCAATCTCATCGGAACTGCGGAACCCGTCTGCCAGCTCGCGGATTTCCGCCGCCACTCGTCCGGCCATCTCGCAGGCGGCCTGCGCCTTCGCGTTGATCTCCCGGGCCGTGCCGTGATTGTCCGCCGCCGCGGCGAAGATCCGCTCGAATGCTTCGCCCGCCCGTCCGATCGCCGATCGGCTGCTCTCGGATACGCGGATGCCCGCCATGAATTGCTCCGCCGTCTCCTGCACGGAAGCGCGGATGGCGCCGATCATCTCCGCGATTTCGCCGGCCGACCGCTTCGTCTCTGCGGCGAGCATCCGGATCTCGTCCGCCACGACGCCGAATCCGCGGCCGTGCCCGCCCGCCCGGGCCGCTTCGATCGACGCGTTCACGGCGAGCAGATTGCACTGGTCGGCCAGCCGCTTGATCAGCGCGGTCACGCTGTCGATCGCTTCCGCCCTCTGCTGAAGCTCGGCGATCCGTTCCCGCTGAACGGCCATCCGTTCGGCCAATGCGTCGAACGCCCGGTCGGCGTCGACCAGCGCTTCTCTGCCCGTCCGGGTAAGTTCCGACATCGATTGCGACAGCGCTTCGCCGTGCATGCCCGCCTGTTGCACTTTGGTTACGGCGCCGTCGATGTCCGCCATCAGCCTTTCCATCCGGCGGATGATCCGCTGCTTCGCAACAGCGGCCTGCTGCTGATGCAGCTTCGACAGGCCGAGCAGATCGGCGACGGTCAGGATGCCGGCCAGCCTCGCTCCGTCAACGACAATGACACAGTCATACAAGGTGGATTCCGCGCGGCCGAGCGTCAGGTCCAGCAGTTCCTGCAGCGGCATCGCCGCATCGGCGACGATCGGGCGGTCGTCCATCAACCGCGAAATCGGCTTGTCGCTGTACAGGCTGGCGCCGAACCGGCTGCCAAGCCTCCGGATCAGCTTGTCCCGCATGACCAGCCCGCAAGGCACGCGCTCATCCTCGCACACAACGATGCATTCCGAATCGGCATGCCGCTCGAACAGGCGCATGACCTGTTCGCATGTCATCTGCGGATCGGCGACGACGGCACATCGGATGAATGCTCTCAGATCGATCGCATGCCCCGCGTCCGCGTCAAGTTTTTGGTCCATCATGGTCAACACCGTGGTTCCCCCTTTTTCTTTCCGGGATTTCCCAAGGCCCAGCATAGCCAAACAAAATTAAATCCGATGACGCGATTCGTCATCGGAATGTAAAAGGTCGGTCCGGAGCGACGGCAAAAAAATCGTTATTAAATGTTGGAAAAAAGAAGGATTTGTCGCGCGCTCTGGCGAAATATGTTAATCCATTCATACATGACGTATTGAGTTGCAAGGAGCGTCAAGATGGACGTCCAGGATGTTTTGCTCTTTCTCTTCTTCTCGTCGCTCGAATGGCTGGCCTTGATGGTTCTTACGTTTGCCATATTCAAGTTTCAGCTCCCGGGGTATTGGGGAAGGCTGTTGTTGTCATCTTTCATGCTTTCGTTGCTGTCTTATATGGTATTGATTGAATTGAAGCTGGGCGTGGTTGCTTCGCTCATTCAAGTGCCAATCATATTCATCTGTTTTTGGCAGTTTTTCAGAATTCCGGTGTTTTATGCCGGACTGATGGTCGTTAACGGCTATGTCTCATACATTCTGATTCAAGCCATCATCATTTCCGTGTTCCAATTAACCGGCATCGTCATTGCACCCAACGTTCCGGAAGGTTTTATCGTCCAAATTCTTACTTCATGCATCGCTTTTCTGTTAGCATGGCTGCTAATTCGAACAAACTGGGGATTCACATTTGTGCCTGACACGGATCGCGTAAAAGTGAAGTGGACGAAACTCAATGTTCGGCTGCTGGTCATGAGCATTGCGGGATATGCCGTTCTGGCAACTTGCAGCTATCTGTTCTTTTCTGGATATACCCCGGTGCTGGTCCTGATTCTTGGCACCGTAGTATTTGGTTTTCTCCAATATCTGGTGTTCAAGAGGGAGTATAACGAACATGGTTGAATCATTAGCCGAAAGGTTGGCCGTCAGGATCAAAAAGGCCAACCCGAGCCAGACTGCAAGTGTTCCCGTCATGAAATTCGCCCTCATCATCGTCATCAACTTCTTGATCCCGGCGGTTTCATCGCTGATTTTTGGCGCCTTGACGGGAAAATGGACCGAGACGCTGACGGCTATGGGCTTTTTCATCGCGCTGCGAATGGCATCGGGCGGGTACCATTTTGAAACACCGCTGCCTTGCATGCTGGCGAGCTTCTCGATTATCGCCATTCCTCCACACATCGCATTGACCGAAACCTGGACGCAGCTCCTGACAGCCGCAGCATTGATCCTGACAGCTTGGCTCGCTCCCGCGAACATGAAAGGCTACAATACGATGCCCGAGAAATACTACCCGTTGCTCAAGCTGGCATCCGTACTGATTGTTTCCGCCAACTTCCTACTCCTTTCGGGAACAGCAGCCATCGTGCTGGCTGTTCAAGGCATTACCTTGTTAATTCACAACAAGGAGGTGACCCCGACATGAAGCAAATCACGGCCAAGCTGCTGTCCGGCATGTTGAATGGAATTGCAGGCTTCTTCGTCAAAACGGCTTCACCCTTTATTTACCGTCCCGAGATCCCGGAAGAACTGAAAAAGTAACCGCCGCGCATCAAGGGCTGTCTGTGGGGCTTTCTCATCGGACAGCCCTTGGTCGACGGTTATGGAGTTGAATGGATATGCGTTTCCCGGTTACCAAAGANCCCGGCAANTTCTCGGAAGTGATCGAACTCGACCTGCGAGAGGTCGACTATATTGAAACGCATCCGTCCGGCTATGTCGNGTTCCACATGAAGGACGAAGTCTTCTTCCCGATTGTTCCGAAGCTGTCCGTTCTGGAAGCGCACCTTGAGCAGTTGGGCTTTCTCCGCCTGGACCGAACGAATCTGAGCAACATCCGGAAGATCCGGCATTTCGACGAAGAGCGGTCGCTCGTATTTTTTAGCGACAATATTTCGAAAACAAGCAAATTTTCCACGGTATCGTCCAGAGTGAAGAAAATTTTGAAAGAACGCCTTGCCAAGCGAAACGGAAAGCATTGAAGCCGCTCCGGGCAGGGGCGGCTGTTGAACCATAGATCGACAAGCCCATTGTATCGAAGGGACTGAAAATTGCGCGCTAGATCACGTCTTTCTCCTCAATCGGCAGCGTGAAGCTGATCGTCGTTCCCGCGTTCGGCCCGCTTTCCGCCCAAATGCGGCCGCCGTGGCGTTCGACGATTTTTTTGCAGATGGCCAGCCCCAGTCCCGCCCCGCCGTAATGCCGCGAGCGTGACTTCTCCGCCCGATAGAACTGCTCGAACACATGGGGCAGATCTTCTTCCGCGATGCCCGTCCCCGTATCCCGGACCGAAATTCGCAGCTCATCGCCGCACAAGGCCGTCTCGATCGCAATGATCCCCCCGTCATCCACGTACCGTCTGCTGTTCCCGATCAGATTGTCGAAGACCTGCGCAATCGCGCTCTCGTCCGCCCGGATCCGCACCGAGGGGATCGGTCTGGCCACGTCCAACCGCACGGGCTGATCGGCAAACTCCTCCTCGACGGGAAGAATGATCGATTCCAGCAGCTCCCGCGAATCATGCGGACGCAGCGACGCTTCCGGGTCGGCCAGGTCCATCTGCGTATATTGGAAAAGCGTCTCGATCAGGCGGTCCAGGTTTTCGGTCTTGCGCTTGATGACGGCGATGTAGCGGCTCATTTTTTCCCGGTCCCGGATGATGCCGTCCTGCAGCCCTTCGACGTATCCCTTGATGGAGGTCATGGGCGTCCGCAAATCGTGGGAAATGCTTGCAATCAGCATCCGGCGCGACGCTTCCAGCTGCTCCTGCCGCTCCAGCGACGCTTTGAGCCGGTCGCGCATCACGCCGAACGCCGCGCACAGGTCGCCCATTTCGTCGTTCTTGCCGTAAGTCAGCCGGAAATCATACCGCCCGTCCATGATGTCCTGGGTCGCGGAAAGCAGTTCGCGAAGCGGCTGCAGAATGTTTTTCTGTATGATCCATCCCGCGGCAAGGCCGCAGATCAGAAACGGGATCACCAGCGCCAGCACGATCTGCACGATCGCGATGCCGACCGGCACGTCATCCGTGCTGAATCCGGTGACGGCGGCGGATAATACGGGGAAGACCAGCATGCCGAGGAAAGCGGAGACGAGTCTGCCCTTGATTCCGATTCTCACGGCCCGCCCCCCTCGAACTTGTAGCCGACGCCCCACACCGTCGTGACGAAACGGGGATTCGAGCTGTCGTCTTCGATCTTCTCCCGAATCTTTTTGATGTGGATTGTAACGGTATTGAGGTCTCCGTATTCATTGAAACCCCACACGCTGTCATAGATTTGCTGGCGGGAAAGCACCTGGTTCGGATGCTGCGCCAGAAAGCGGAGCACTTCGAACTCCTTCGTCGTCAGCGGCACGATCTGTCCGCGCCGTCTGACGGTGTATGCCTTCAGATCGATCTCCAGATCGCGGAACGTCAGCATGTCCGTGCGGCTGTCCGGCGCCGAGAGATGATGATATCTCCGAAGCTGCGCCTTGACGCGGGCCGCCACCTCGCCCGGGCTGAACGGCTTGACCACATAATCGTCGGCCCCGAGCCCCAGCCCCAGAATCTTGTCCACCTCGGACTGCTTCGCGCTCAGCATGATGATCGGAATATTTGATTCCGCACGGATCGTCCGGCAAACTTCCATCCCGTCGAGCCCCGGAAGCATGATGTCCAGCACGATCAACTGCGGATGGTATTCCCGGAACAGCCGGATGCAATCTTTGCCGTCGCCGGAGATGATCACGTCAAACTGCTCGGCTTCGAGATAGTCCCGGATCAGTTCGGCAATCTCCCGGTCGTCGTCGACGACCATCACTCTCGTGCGCGCCATCGGCATCCCTCCGTCTTCGATTATAGCAGCACATCCTTTCGTCTCATATAAAAGGCTCCGGCCGCATGGAACAGGACGATGTACGCCGCAATCACTCCCAGACCGGAGGCCGCCTCCCGAAGCGAAGCGCCGCGGACGGCGGTCCCGTGGAACGAATGCATCAGATGAACGATGGAGCAGTCCGGATCCAACCCGAAGAGCGGCAGAAAAAGATACAGCGCGGCCGCGATGCCGATCGTCAGGCCGACGCTCTCCGTGATCAGGGCAATGAACATGGCCATCACCCCGAAGCCCGTACAAGGGGCGATCGAGGCGGCGGCCGCTTTCAGCGTAACGGCAACGCTGCTTCCGTCAATCGGGCTGCCCTGCGCCAGCAGCCGGTCCCCCCAGCCGAACGCCAGGGTGCCGGCCGCATATGCCGCCATGACCGAGAAACCGGTCAGCGCGATGACCGCCGAGGCAAGGGCCGCCGCTTTGGCGGCCAAGACCCGGCCTCGCCCGACCGGCCTGAGCAGCGTCAGCTTGAGCGTGCCGCTTCGATACTCGTCCGCCACCAGATCGGCCGCGAGCACCGCGGCGAACAGCGCCAGGATGAACGGCTGGCTGTCGATCATGTGGAGCGGAAACGATTGGCCGTTCATCCCCGCGGCGCTTTCGTCTTGCTGCTGCGGGGACAGTATCCGGAAAATCGTGATGAGCTGCAGCGCCAGCACGGCCCCCATGAACAGCGCGAGTTTGCTCCGGCGGAACACTTTGAAGCATTCATTTTTCACAAGCCCCATCAATATCCGTCCCTCCCGTGCGTAATCAGTGCAAAATCTCCTTCTTCCGGAAAATGCGGAACGAAAACATGGCCATTACCGCCGCATACAGCGCCAGAACGCCCGTCCGCTGCAGCGCGAGGCCCCAATCCGGATCGGGGATGAACGTCTTATGGTAGTACACCATCTGATATGCCGGCGACCATGGCGCGACAGCTTCGACCGCATTCAAGTTCAAAGCGATCGTCATGATGACCAGCGCGCTGATGATCGTGAGGCTCATGCGGCTGGCGAGCACCGCAACGGCCGTCACGAACAGCCCGTAGACCATGAACGGGAAGACGAGCAGCGCCGCCGACGCCAGCGTGAGCCGGATTCCCTGAGCGGGTGAATATACGCTGCCGGCATACTCCGTCCCGTCCCCCCACCCCAGACAACAGGCGCCGACCGCGTAAGCCGCGGTGACATAGAAGGCGGTCATGATCACGATGAAAACGAACAGCGATGCCAGTTTGGCGCCCAGCAGCCCGCTTCGGCGAACCGGCCGCAGCAGAGCAAGCTTCAGCGTGCCCCGCCGGTATTCGTTCGTCACGCTGTCGCCGAGGAAGATCGGAATGAAGATGACCATGAACTGCGACAGGAGATCGAGCGTATTCAGCGGGACCGACTGACCGTTCCGGAAGGTCCACACCACCATCGGGTCGCCCGGCGTGTAATTGTAAAAGTTCAGAACCAGAATGACGATCATGATCGCGGCGAATGCGTACGGTTTTCGGGTTCTGAAGAGCTTGTACAGCTCGTTGGCCAGCAAGTTCATCATCTTCGCACCTCACGAACGCGTCGCTTCGAAATACAGCTGCTCCAGCGAAAAATCGCCCGCCAAGGCGGCAAGCTCCCGCATATCCCCTTCGATCAGCAGCCGGCCGTTCTGGATAATCCCGAAGCGGTTGCACAGCTGCTGCATCTCGTGGAGCAGATGGCTGGAGATGAAGAAGGTAATGTTCTTCTCGGCAGCAAGCTGCAGAATCAGTTCCTTGATCTCTTTCATGCCCTGCGGATCCAGCCCGTTGGTCGGCTCGTCGAGGATGATAAGCTCGGGCTCATGCAGCAGCGCGTTCGCGATGCCGAGACGCTGCTTCATGCCGAGCGAGTACGTCCTCACCTTGTCCCGCGCCCNTCCGGACAGCCCGACGATATCCAGCACCTCGCGAATCCGGGATTTCGTCACACCGGGCGCGAGGCGCGCCATCAGGGCGAGATTCTCGCCCCCCGTCAGGTAGTCATGGAAAGCCGGCGTCTCCACGATGGCGCCGATGTGCGAGATGGCTCGCTTGAATTCTCGCCGCAGGCTGACGCCTTTGATCAGGACGTCGCCGGAATCGGGAAAAACGAGCCCGGTCATCATCCGGATCGTCGTCGTTTTGCCCTGTCCGTTGCGCCCGAGAAAGCCGTAAACATCCCCTTTCATCACCCGGATGTTCAGATCGTCGACGATCTTCCTGCCGCGGAACGACTTCGTGAGATGCCGGGTTTCCATCAGCGGCGCGGTCTGATTTGCGGCCATTGGCGTTCCTCCCTTGTTTCGTTCTGCCGTAGCGGCTCTCACGATCATCATCCGATGCAAAACTTAACCGCCGCATGCGAAATCATAAAAATTCCGTATCGGTCGGATTAAAATTTGATAAACTTCGGGCGGGCAACAAAAATGGCCGGCCAGGATGGTTCCTGACCGACCAATATTGCGAATCATATGCCGTCTGTCCGCTCGATCCATGCCGCGAGTTCCTCGAGCCGGTCGATCCGCAAGTCCGGCATGATGCCGCGCTCGTTAAGACCGGGACCCGCGCGGTACGCGGCGAACGCGATGCCCGCGCCGGCCGCCGCGGCGCCGTCGATCCACGAATCTCCCACCGCCAGCCACCGCGATGGCGGCACCTGCGGATAGCGCGCAAGCACGGCGCGGACGCCTTCGGGCGACGGCTTCAGCTGCGGCACCGATTCGCGGCCGAACACGGCATCGAAATAATGCCGGAAGCCGGCATCGCCGAGCGCGCGTTCCGCCGCGGCTTCGGCGTTGTTCGTCAGCACGGCGAGCAGCAGCCCGCGCCCGTAAAGCCGCTCGAGCATATCGCGCGCGCCCGGCTCCGGCACGGCGCCGCGCATGCCCTCCGCCTCGTGCCGGGCGCAGATCGCCCATACCTGATCCAGCGCGCCGCCGGCGAGCCCGCGTTCCATCGCCGCATGGATGAGCGACCCCGTCGTCCCGACCGCCGTCTCGTCCCCCGCAAGATACCCTTCGCGGACGAGCCAGGCGCCGACCTCGCGGCGCATCGCCGCATAGTCGATCCGGGACGCGATCAGCGTATTGTCCATATCGAACAGGACCGCCCGGACGCGCAGCCGCGGCTTCGGCATCAGGCTTTCTCCAGCACGTACATCCGCGTCGATTCTTCCCAGATTTCGCCCGGCGCCAGGCTGAACAGACCGATCTCTTCAGCCGGGAGATCGGTGTTCGGCGCGTTCACGAGATTGACCTGCGGTTCCGGACAGAAGAATCCTTCGCGGGCGCCGTTGTTCCAGATCATCCACTGTTTCCAGGACGTGCCGACGTCATACACCAGCGTCACGCCGATCCGCGTGTCGGTGAGCTCCATCCGGTTGCGGCCGTTCTGCGGCGCCGCCGTATAATGGTTGTCCATCGGCGCGAAGAACGGATAGACGCCGTCCGTCTTCATCGCTTCCTCCTCCGGCGAGAGCGGCTGATGCCGTCCCGTCGGCAGCATCCGTTCGCTCAGCTCCCATCGCTTGCCGACGGTCAGCTTCAGCTTGCAGTCGCGCGCGGTGCTGCCCGGCGCGAACGGCGCATTGACCGCCGTATGGAAGGCGAGCAGCACCGGCATGTCGGCGTCGCCCTCGTTCACCATCGTGATCTGCTGCGAGAGCCCGCGGGCGCTGAGGCTGTAGCGCAGCCGGATCGTGAATTTGAACGGCAAATACTCGTACAGCTGCTGCCCCTCGTCCACGGTCAGCTTCACTTCGGCGAACGCTTCTTCGCCATCCGAGCCGAAGCGGACGAGCTCCCACACCGAGCTGTGCGCATAGCCGTGCAGGTGGTTGTTCGTCGACGCTTCGTTCACCGGCAACTGATAGACGTTGCCGCGCCATCTGAGCTTGCCGTCCTCGTACCGGTTCGGCGGG
>Ga0065720_1003942_pt1 | contig 13085 bp, 10 predicted proteins | sample Thericmetagenome_FD_59107 | JGI IMG/M metagenome (GOLD analysis project Ga0065720, IMG submission 59107) | Thermophilic microbial communities from the Joint Bioenergy Institute, California, USA of rice/straw/compost enrichment - eDNA_2 v2... | ecosystem: Engineered > Solid waste > Grass >... | reverse complement strand
TGATCGCGGCCTGTCGCGGCGCGCGCCGCGATCGCGCGAGGCGACGCCGGGAAGCCCCGACGCCCCGATGCCCGGACGCCCGGACGGCCGCGCTCCGGAGGCAGGCCGATTCCGGGGCGCCGCCGTACGGCCACGACATGCCGACGCGGATGATCAGGTGCCGGGTGGGCGCGGCGGGCGTCCCGTCGGCGCGCGGGGAAACCCACGCGAGGGCATCGCCTCCAGGCTCGGCACCGTCCGTCGCCGGTGCCCGGTCTCTCCTCCCCTGGCTCGGCCCGCGCCGGAGGGCTCTTCGCGGCAGGCCCGGGCACCCGCGTCCGGTCATCGGGGAAGGCTTCCTGGTTCATCCCGTGCCGCCGGTATGGCGGAGATGATCCCGGAACGGGCGGTTCGGTGCCCGCCGTCACGCGCCGGGCCACACCCTCCCCGGCTNTGGCGAGGGAGNTGATCCGGCCAGTTCGCAGCGATGGGGTGNCCGCTGTCGTAAAGTCGCCCCATGAAGAANACAGAGCGTAANCATTATGTAACTAACAGTGCAATATGGTCGGTTATCCGCCACGATGTGCCGGCCTCTCTGGTGGTCTTCCTCGTGGCGGTGCCGCTCTCCCTCGGCATCGCGGTGGCGTCCGGGGCGCCGCTGATCGCCGGGTTGATCGCGGCGATCGTGGGCGGCGTGGTCGCCGGATCGCTGGGCGGCTCGGTGCTCCAGGTGAGCGGGCCCGCGGCCGGATTGTCGCTCGTCGTCGCCGACCTGGTGCAGACCTACGGGTGGCGGGCGACCTGCATGATCACCCTGATGGCCGGGCTGCTGCAGCTGGGGTTCGGGCTGCTGCGGGTGGCGCGTGCCGCGCTGGCGGTCTCCCCGGCCGTGGTGCACGGCATGCTCGCCGGTGTCGGTGTGGTGATCGCCCTGGCGCAGCTGCACATCGTGCTGGGCGGGCAGCCGCAGCGGTCGGCGCTGGAGAACCTCAGGGAGCTGCCCGCGCAGATCATCGACAACCACGGGCACGCGGTCGCCGTCGGCGTGCTCACCGTCACCGTGCTCGCGATCTGGCCGCGCCTGCCCCGGCTGCGGTCGGTCCCGGCGCCGCTCGCCGCCCTGCTCGCCGCCGCGGCGGTGGCGCACCTCGCCGGCTGGGAGGTGACCCACGTCGACCTGTCCGGCCTGGACGGCTGGGCGACGCCGGCGTGGCCGGAGGGCGACTGGCACGGCATCGCCGGTGCGGTGCTGCTCGTCGCGGTGCTCGCCGGGGTGGAGTCCCTGCTCTGCTCGGTCGCCACCGACCGGCTGCACGACGGGCCGCGCGGCGACCTCGACCGGGAGCTGATCGGCCAGGGCGCGGGCAACCTGATCTCGGGCGCGCTCGGCGGCCTGCCGATCGCCGGGGTGATCGTCCGCAGCACCGCGAACGCGCGGGCGGGGGCGCGCAGCCGCGCCTCGGCGATCCTGCACGGGGTGTGGGTGCTGGTGTTCGCGCTCGCGTTCGGCTGGTCGATCACCCTCATCCCCATGGAGGCGCTCGCCGCCCTGCTCGTGTCGATCGGCGTGCAGATGGTGAACGTCGGCCACGTGCGCAACCTGCGCGGCCACGGCGAGATCCCGGTGTACGTGGTCTCCATGGGCGGCGTGGTGCTGATCGGCCTCGCCGAGGGGGTGCTGCTCGGCCTCGGCCTGGCGGCGCTGCAGGCGCTGCGGCGCCTCGCCAGGATCTCCGTCAAGGTGACCCGGGAGCCGGAGGACCGCTGGCACGTGTCGGTGTCCGGCTCGCTCACCTTCCTCGGCGTGCCCCGGCTGGTCGAGGCGCTGCGCGCGATCCCCGCGGGCGCGGCCGTGGACGTGGAGCTGGAGGTGGACTTCATGGACCACGCCGCGTTCGAGACCCTGCACCACTGGCGGGTGGAGCACGAGCGCGGCGGCGGCACCGTGGAGATCGACGAGGTGCACGACGAGTGGTACTCCGCGGCCGCCCGGGGCACGCGCGTGCGGCCGGTCAGGTCGCTCCCGCGCACGCCGTACCACTGGTGGCTGCCCTGGTCCCACCGCCGCCGGGGCGTGCGGCCGGGTCGGCAGCACCACGTCCGCCACGGCCGTACCTCGCAGCTCCTCGCCGGGACGCGCGAGTTCCACCGCCGCACCGCGCCCCTGGTCAGGCCGGTGCTGAGCCGGCTCGCGGCGCGGCAGAGCCCGACCCACCTGTTCATCACCTGCTCCGACTCGCGGGTGGTGCCGAGCCTGATCACGGCGAGCGGACCGGGGGACCTGTTCACCGTGCGCAACGTCGGCAACCTCGTGCCGCGCCACCGGCTCGCCCCGCCCGACGACTCGGTGGCCGCCGCGGTCGAGTACGCCACCGAAGTGCTCGGCGTGCACACGATCATCGTGTGCGGGCATTCCGGCTGCGGCGCGATGTCCGCGCTGCTCCACGCCGAGGCGGACGCGGACACGATGCCGAGCCTGCACCGGTGGCTGCGGCACGCCGGGCGCAGCCTCGCCCGCTTCCACGGCGCCCCCCGCGGCGGGGGCGCCACGGCCGGGGCCGCCGCCCCGGGCATCGCCGCCGGGGCCGCCCACGCGACGAACGTCACGGCGGGGGCGACCCTCACCGCCGACGGGCCGGACGCCGCGCACGCCCTTCCCCCGGCCGCCGACGACGCCGCGCCCTGCGGCGCCACCCTCGCCACCCCGCCGGAGGCGCCGAGCGCGCTCGACCGGCTGTGCCGGGTGAACGTGCTCCAGCAGCTCGACAACCTCATGACCTATCCGACGGTCTCCCGGCTCGTCGCCGACGGCCGCCTGGAGCTCGTGGGCCTCTACTTCGACATCGGCTCGGCACGGGTCGAGGTCCTCGACCGGGACACGCCCGAACGCGGCCTTGTTCGCCGACGGCATATGAAGATTGGCGGCGGCGAAACGCACTCCCCCGGAGGGCCGCATACGTTGAGGCCATGAAGATCTTGATAATAGGCGGCACCGGATTCCTGGGCCGGGCTGTCGCCGAGGAGGCGGTACGGCGCGGCCATGCGGTGACGACGTTCAATCGCGGGAAAAGCGCCGCGGACGTCGAGGGCGTCGAATCCGTGCGCGGCGACCGGGAGGTGCGGGCCGACCTGGAACGGCTGGTCGACGGCCGGACCTGGGACGTCGTGGTGGACGTGTTCGGCCTCGTGCCGCGGGTCGTCGCCGAATCGGCCCGGACATTCTCCGGCAAAGCGGGCATGTACGCATATATCTCAAGCGTCGGCGCCCATCGTGATTTTCCCGCGAAACCGGTCGACGAGGGCTCGCCCCTGCACGAATGCTCCCCGGACGCGGGCCCCGGCGACGGGAACTACGAGCTTTTCAAGGCGGGCAGCGAGCGCGCCGTCGAGCGTTTCTTCGACGGCGCGAAACTGATCCTGGAGCCCGGCGTGATCCTCGGCCCCTACGAGAACGCCGGTCGCCTGCCCGCCTGGTTCGACCGCCTGCGGCGCGGCGGCCGGTTCATCGCGCCCGGCGACCCCGGCCGCCGCCTGCAGCTCATCGACGTCCGCGACGTCGCGGCCTTCCTGCTGGACCTCGCCGAGCGGGGCGTCGGCGACCGGTTCCTCGTCACCTCGCCGCCCGGCGTCACCACCATCGGCGAGCTGCTCGCCGAGTGCGTGCGGGTCGCCGGCTCGGACGCCGAGCCGGTGTGGATCGACGACCGCTTCCTGTTCGAGCACAAGGTCCAGCCGTGGAACGAGCTTCCGCTGTGGGCGCCGGAGCATCCCGGCTTCGCCGGGGGCTTCCAGGTGCGCACCGGCAAGGCGCGGGCGGCCGGGCTGCGCTGCCGGCCCGTCGCCGAGACGGTGCGCGACACCTGGGCCTGGTTCAGCGAGCCGGGCGCGCCTCCCGCAGCCCCCGCCACCACCCGCGGCGACGTGCCCAGGCCGGGCATCGCCCCCGAGAAGGAGGCGCGCATCCTCGCCGCCTGGGACGCCCGCCTCTGACCCCCTCGCCCGGATCCGGCGCCGCCGCCCGCGATGGCCGGGGCGCCGTCCGCCCTCGGGCGGGCGCGCCGCCCCGCCGGTGAGCGGGCCGCGATCCGGTCGGCCGCCGCTTCGGCATCGGCCCGGCCCGAGGCGGCCCGGGCGGGCCCACGCGGCCCGCTACGCCGTGGGCGTACGGGTTGCGCTGGGGGTGAAACGGCATCGCCGTACCGGCGGCCGGGCTTCCACAATGCGGGCATGAGAATCTTGGTGATCGGCGGCACGGTCTTCCAGGGCCGGGCGATCGTCGAGGAGGCGCTGCGGCGCGGCCACGAGGTGACGACGTTCAACCGGGGCAAGAGCGGCACGGACATCGAGGGCGTCGAGGCCGTGCGCGGCGACCGGGAGGTGCGGGCCGACCTGGAACGGCTCGTCGACGGCCGGACCTGGGACGTCGTGGTGGACGTGTTCGGCATCGTCCCCCGGGTTGTCGCCGAGTCGGCGCGGATGCTGTCCGGGAAGGCGGATACGTACGTCTACATCTCCAGCGTCAGCGCGCTCCCCGGCTGGCCCGCGGACGTGGTCGACGAGGACTCGCCCCGGCACGAGTGCTCCCCGGACGCGGGCCCGGACGACGGGGACTACGGCAGGTTCAAGGCGGGCAGCGAGCGGGCCGTCGAGCGGTACTTCGACGGGAACCGGCTGATCCTCGCCCCCGGGCTGATCCTCGGCCCGCACGAGAACGTCGGCCGGCTGCCCGCCTGGCTGCGGCGCGTGCATCGCGGCGGGCGGTTCCTCGCCCCCGGCGACCCCGGCCGCAGGCTCCAGATCATCGACGCCCGGGACATCGCGATCTTCGCGCTCGACCTCGCCGAGCGGGGCGTCGGCGACCGGTTCCTCGTCACCTCGCCGCCCGGCGTCACCACGTTCGGCGAGCTGCTCGCCGAGTGCGTGCGCGTCGTCGGCTCGGACGCCGAGCCGGTCTGGATCGACGACCGCTTCCTGCTCGACCACGAGGTCGCCCCGTGGACGGAGCTTCCGCTGTGGGCCCCGGACCAGCCCGAGTTCGCCGGGATCTGGCAGGTGTCGACCGCCAAGGCGCAGGCGGCCGGGCTGCGCTGCCGGCCCGTCGCCGAGACGGTGCGCGACACCTGGGCCTGGCTGCACGCGCTGGGGGTTCCCGAGCGGTTCACCCAGTACCGCGACACGGTGCCCGAGCCGGGCATCGACGCCGAGAAGGAGGCGCGCATCCTCGCCGCCTGGGACGCCCGCACGCGGTGACGCGCTTCGCGGCCGGGACGCCGGGGTTCGGCATGCGCCGCGGTGCGGTTCCGCGGCCTCCCGGTCCTCCGGCCCGTGGCGCCGAGGCGGCCGTGCCCGGCGGCCACGGGCCGCCACGGGCTTTGCGGGACGGCCCCGTTTCGTCCGCGATGTGTCGTGCAGGGCATCGGACGCCGGTCCGCCGCGAAGGCGGACCGGCGTCTCCGCCCCCGCGGGGAGCCGGCCGCGTTCCCGGCCGGTGGCGGGGGGCGATGCGGACGTTCCCGGCGGCGCGTGTCCCCGGCGGCGCGGTCCCCCGTGGCCGCCCGGTCTAGCCGGCCAGCTTCCGCAGCGAGCGGACCGACCAGGTGAGGGTGAGCACGCTCAGCGCCAGGAAGAGGACGAAGGCGACCGGGATCGTGCTGTCGCCGTAGTTCCCGGCGAACAGCGCGCGGCCCGCCTCGACCGCGTAGTAGAGCGGGTTGAACCTCGCCGCGGTCTGCATCCACTCGGGCGCGACCGAGATCGGCAGCATCAGGCCGGAGAGCAGCATCAACGGCAGCAGGAAGAACTGGATCACCTGCGACATGCCGTTCTCGTCGCGCACCGCGAGCGCCAGGCCGTACGAGAGGTTGGCGGCGAACAGCCCGGCCGCGGCCATGAGCAGCAGCACCAGGCCGATCGCGGCGAGGTCGACCCGCAGGCCCATCAGCGCGGCCACGCCCAGGATGATCAGCGACTGGATGATCAGCATGATCACGTCCTTCACCACCCGGCCGAGGATGATCGCGGGCCGCCACGCCTGGCTCACCGCGAGCCGCTCCAGCACGCCGTTGCGGGTCTCGTTGATCATGCCGAATCCGGCGAACGTCGTGCCGAACAGGGCGATCATCACGAGCGCGGCCGGGGTGAACAGGACCAGCGCCTCCTGCAGGGTCCCGTTCGGGGTGATGCTGGTGAGCAGCGGGGCGAACAGCAGCAGGTAGAGGACGGGCTGCATGATGCCGAACAGCGGCCAGACCGGGTTGCGGCGCAGGTTCCCGAGCTCGTAGCCCAGGAACAGCATCGTGTGCCGGAACTTCATCGGAGGATGCTCCTTGGGTCAGGCCGCGTCGCGGAGCGAGCGGCCGGTGTGCTTGAGGAAGACGTCGTCGAGCGTGGCCCGCTCCAGGGAGATGGACCGGATCGGCAGGCCGGCGCCCTCCAGGGCACGCAGCAGCTCCGGCAGGTTGTGCTCGCCGTCGTGCAGGTAGGCGCGGAGCCGCTCGCCGTCCTCCTGGGTCTCGGTGATGTACGGCTGGGCGTCGAGCAGCCTGCGGCCCGCCACCGGGTCGTCGAGCCGCAGCGTGACCACGTCCGCGGCGAGCTCCTTCTTGAGGGCCTCGGGGGTGCCCTCGGCGACGATCCGGCCGTGGTCGACGATGACGAGCCGGTCGCAGAGCGCGTCGGCCTCGTCGAGGTAGTGGGTGGTGAGCAGGACGCTCGTGCCCTGGTCGCGCAGGGCGCGGATCTCGTCCCACAGGTTCGCCCGGTTCTGCGGGTCGAGGCCGGTGGTGGGCTCGTCGAGGAAGACCAGCGGCGGCCGGTTCACCAGGCCGATGGCGAGGGCGAAGCGGCGCTTCTGGCCGCCGGAGAGCGTGCGCACCGGCCGGTCGGCGATCTCGGTGAGGCTGAACGCGGCCATCAGCTCGTCGGCGCGGGNCGCGGCCTGCGCCCGGGACATCCCGGCGATGCGCGCGGCCATGATCAGGCTCACCCGGCCCGGGGCGTTCTCGTCGACGCCGCCGTTCTGGCCGACGTACCCGATGTGCTCGCGCACCTTGGCCGCCTCGGTCACCACGTCGTACCCGGCGACCCGCGCGGTCCCGGAGGTGGGCGCGGTGAGCGTGGCGAGCATGCGGACGGTCGTGGTCTTGCCCGCGCCGTTCGGCCCGAGGCAGGCGAAGATCTCGCCCTCGCCGACGGCGAGGCTGATGCCGCGGACGGCCTCGACCTGCTCGGTCTTGCCGCGCCCGCGTCTGGCGGTGAACGTCTTGCGCAGGTCGTGCGCCTCAATGATCATTGGTGTCTCCGTTCGCGGGAATCGGGCGCGAAGCCCCTCCCGGCGGGGGGGTGTGCTCTCGTCAGGTTCCGCTGCCGGGACGTGAGCGAGACGGTTCGGACGGTCCAGAGGTCAGGGCAGCTCGCCCCGCTGGACCCGCTGCAGGGCGTCCTCGATCCAGTTGAGCTGGGCCTCGAGCTGGGCGGCGTTGAGCCGCAGGGTCTCGTCGATGTGGCGGGGCGCGCCGTGCGCCCGCTTCGCCGCCATCGCCCGGCCCATCATCTCGATCGCGGCCCGGAGCTGTACGGCCCGGCCCTTCATCGCGTCGACCAGATCGGCGGGCGACAGCCGGTCGAGGAAGGTGAGGGCCACCTGGAAGGGGTCGACGATGGGCTTGATCTCCCACCAGTGGTTGAGCAGCAGCCGGGTGAACTCGGCCCGGCCCTCGTCGGTGATCTCGTATACGGTCTTGCCGCCTCTCCCCTCCTCCACTCGGCTCAGCAGCCCCTCGTCGGCCATCTTGCTGAGCCCGTGGTAGATCGACCCGAAGGCCACCCGGGCCCACTGGTCGGCGCCCCAGAGCTCCAGGCGGCGCCGTACCTCGTAACCGTGGAGCGGGCCGTCGAGCAGGATGCCGAGGATGAGGGTGCGCGTCGAGGACATGTTCAAGTTTGTATTCAAATTTGTATGGCTGTGTCAACAGGTATTCGGGCCGGGCAGGGCACGGCCCCGAAGTGATCGGGCGGCGAGATCGCGCCGGGGCCGCCGAGGGGTGGAGGCCGCCCGCGGTTCCGCGGCAGGGCGGCGGAACAGGGCGTGGCGGCGGGGCTGGGCGCGGCTCGCCGTGGCACGGTTCAGATCACACGCGTCCCTCGCGGAGCAATAGGCTGGGCGGCATGTCCGCACGTCCGACCGCTTTGATCACCGGGGCGTCCCGGGGGGTGGGGGCCGCCGTGGCCCGCGCCCTCGCGCCCACCCACGACCTGCTGCTCGGCGGCCGCGACCGCGCCGCGCTGGAGAAGGTGTGCGCGGAGCTGCCGGGCGCCCGGCCCTGGCCGGTCGAGCTGACCGCCGTCACCGAGGCCGACGTCGCCGGGATCGACCGGCTCGACGTNCTCGTGCACAGCGCCGGCGTGGTGACGCTGGGGCGGNTCGAGCGGACACCGGCCGAGGTGTGGCGGCGCACCTTCGAGGTGAACGTGGTCGCCGTCGCGGAGCTCACCCGGCTGCTGCTGCCCGCGCTGCGCGCCGCGAACGGGCACGTGGTGCTCATCAACAGCGGGGCCGGGCAGCGGGCCAACCCGAACTGGGCGTCGTACGCGGCGAGCAAGTTCGCGCTGCGGGCCTTCGCCGACGCGCTCCGCCTGGAGGAGCCGTCGCTCCGGGTCACCTCGGTCTACCCGGGGCGGGTCGACACCGACATGCAGCGCAGCGTCCGGGCTCAGGAGAAGGGCGAGTACCAGCCGGAGAAGTACCTGCGGGCGGACTCGGTCGCCCGCGCCGTGCTGACGGCCGTCACGGCATCACCGGACGCGCACCTCACCGAGATCACCGTACGGCCGTCGGCGGGGCCGGCGAACTGAGCCGGGGGCCGACCCCGTGGCGGACGCGTGACCTCGCCGGTCAGTTCGGCCGGGCGGACATCGACCCGTCGATGGAGGAGACGCGGCCGTACTCGTCGAACTCGGCGACGGTCTCGAACCCCGGGCCGCTGATGGTGAGCCGCGTGTGGTCGGGGCTGAACGCGGCGCCGAGGCCACGCCGTACCGCGTAGCCGTACAGGGCGCGCCGGTGGTCGCTCAGGCGCAGGGTGGCGAGCCCCTGCCCGAGGACGCGCATGACCCGGGCCGGGTCGGGCGGGGGCAGCCGGAAGTCCGGGTGCTCGATGAGGAACGCCACCCGGGTGCCGCCGGCGTCCCCGTTGTACGAGGCCCACTGGCCGGACACGGCCTTCGCGGCGTCGGTGAGCATGCCCGCGACCTCGACCGGTTCGGCGGGCGAGCCGGGCAGCGCGTCGAACGGCACCTCGGCCGAGGCGAGCTCGGCGATGCCGTACCGGTGGCCGAACTCGCGCAGCGAGGCGGAGAGGGCGACCAGCGGCTCGGGGTATCCGCCCGGGTTCGCCCAGGCCCACAGCCAGGATCGCGGGCCGGGGGCGGCGGTGCCGATCAGGTGGAAGCGGGTGCAGACGAGGGACCTGCTGCCGGCGAACTCGAAGCGTCCCGCCCGCAGGTCGACGTGCCAGGTGTGGTGGTCGCCGAGCACCTCCGCGAGGTGGAGCTGCTGCTCGAGGGAGAGCAGCGCGGCGTCGTCGAGGATGTCGGTGAGCGTCAGCGTTTCGGGCATGCGGGGCAGACTAACGGCTCACTCCGCCATAGATCAGCGCAAAGCACTAATTGACCGGCATGCTGCGCCACTTTATGGCGAGACCGACCGCCATGCCCCGCCCCGAAGTCCTCCCGCCCGCCGACGCTGAACCGCGCACAGCGGGCATTTCACCATGGGGTAGAGCCACTGGTATCCGGAGGAGCCGCTGCGCGGGCGGCCCCTGCCCGACCTCGGCCAGGGGCCGCTCCACTGTGGGGAGCTTCACATGCACCTGCACTGCTATGTCTGGACGGGCATGGGTGAGGACCTCCGCGACGAGGCCGATCGGCGCGTGCCGCCCCCGCCCGGAGACCCGGCGTCGTTCATCTCCTCCCCGCTGCCCCCGATGCGCACCTGCGACTGGCTGCTCAAACCGGCCCGCCGCATCGACGCCACCCACACGACCGTCGACGGCGCCCTCGCCTGGCTCGCCGAACGCTATGAGGCGGCCCGGCCGTCCTTCCTCCACCCGGACGCCGAGGCCGCGATCGGCCTCGGCCTCCGCCTCGACCTCGCCCGCGAGGCCCTGGAGGGCGGCGTCGACGTGCAGTGGGGCTTCTGGCTCACCGGCGGCCGCTTCACCACCTGCGGCGTGGTCTGCTGCTCGCCGAACCGCCACGCCCGCCACCGCTGCCCCGCCGCCTGACCACCCGCCCAGACGGCGGTGCCGTACGGCCGGGAAACGTCCCCTGCGCTGCCTGCGCGGCGGCAGACGGCGCCGCCCGTCCGGGAGGGGCGTGGTCTCGGACGAGGCCGGATGTGCCCGCGGGCGAGCGGTCTCCGAGGCGGGGCGCGTGCGGCGGACGCGCCCTGTGCCGGCCGGAGAGCCGGGCCGGCCGGAGGGCGTTCATCGGGCCGGGGCCGGCGTGGGCCTCTCCCGCGAGCGCCGATCCGCGCCCCCCGGGGTGAGCTCGGCGTTTCTCAGCCACGCCTGGCCGGGGCCGGTGAGGGTGAGGCCAAAGATGATCATCGTGGCGTCGGACGGCACGTCGGCGCGTACGCATACGTGCGTCCAGCCGGTGGTGCCCCGCAGGGCCTCCTGATCGCGCTCCTGCGTCCCGCCGCGGCTCTCCGGCGTGACGACCGAGAGGAACAGCGCGGCCTGCTCGGCCACGTCGGCGGTCCGGATGTCCGCCGCGAAACGCACGCTCCGGCCCCGGTAGGCGTCGGCGAGGATCACCTGACGCAGGTCGGCGAACCGGAACGGTCGCGGCACCTGGGCCTTGAGGTAGCCGCAGCCGTCATCGGTGCCGCAGGTGTAGTCCCCCACGTGGTTCTCGCTGATGTCGGTCAGGAAGCTGCCGCGCAGTTCCCAGCCCTGCAGGCCGTACGAGAAGTCCAGGTTGCACGGCTCCGCGGTGCGTTCGACCTTGCGGACCACCCCCGCGAGCGGGATGCCCTTGGCACTGATCGCGGCGTCGATCGCCTCCGCGAGCGAGCCGTACCCGGCGAGGCTGAGGCCCTGCTCGTCGGCGAGCTCTTCGGCGACCAGGACGGGGCACCCGTAATGCCTGGCGAGGGCCAGCCCCTCCCCGATGCCGGCCTGCACGACAACCTGCTCACCGATTCGCGTCCGAAGGTGGACCTCCGCGCTGTACAGCTCGTCCCCGAGCCGGTGGATCCGTACGGCCTCCACCTGGCGGCCGGTCCTGTCCACCAGCTGGAACACCAGCTCCCCCGGCGCCACGAGGCCGTAGGCATGCTGGTGGCGGAGCCACAGGGGGAGCATGCGCCCACCGGCCTCGTCCACCAGCGCGACCAGCACCCACATCAGCACATGCTGCACATCGGCGACCCGTAGGTCGATCACATCTGCCTCCCACGTAACGGCTACAGCATGGGGTACGGCCGGCCGGGCCGAATACGATCACCGTTCCGGTACGCGATCACCCACATTTCCGCTTCAGCCGCTGCACACGCCTCGGTCACACCACCCTGAACCCTCGGCCCGGTTCCCGCCCAGGTCGCCGCGATGAAGCGACCCGCGCCCAGGATCGCCCGGCGGCCACCGCAGCAACGTGCGCCCACACCCGCAGCCCTCGCCATCACCTCAAGCACCACCCCACCCAATCCGATATCGCGAATTTCGGCAGCCGTTATCCCGATCACCCTACGACGGCAGATGCCTCCTGATTTCAGCCGCAGCCGCCCAACAACGCCGTCCGNCCCCTACAGCCCTGATATGTCCCANAGCGGACGCCGCNCAGAAAGCTCTCACCTGCGGGAAGAGATGCGACCCGCGCCGAGACANCCCTCGCCATGCCTATTGCGACCAAAAAATGCCACCGAGGGAGGGGATCAAGCTACTGTGACGTCATACATATCCGTGTGCAGCCGACAGAGCCGGAGACCCGATGCCCCATCCGTCTCCCGAGCCCTCACCACACCCGCGGCCCACCGCGGGACCCCAGCCACACCCTGAACGCACCGGATATCCGACAATCAACCCGACTCCCGAACCATCGCCACAACCCCAGCCCACTCCGGTCTCCCCTCCGGCGCACCAAAACACCGCACGCCGATCCGGCCACCCGACCGCCGGCGCGACCCCCAATCCCCACCCGACCGTCACCATCGGGCCGAACCCGGTCGACTGGAACTACTCCGCCATCGACCCGGCACAGATGGACGCCTTCGAGAAAGCCCTCGCCCGCGCCCAGGACACCCTCGGCACCGCCGAAATCCAGATCCGCCAGGCCCTCGAAAAACTCGATCTGGACACCTCGCCCCTGACCGCCCTGCGCGAAACCCAGACCTGGATCGGCAGCAAACGCCCGGAACTCCGCCGCCGCAACGAAACCATCCAAGCCGTCCGCGAGACCTGGTCCCCCGGCTCCGGCCAGGCGACCGGCCTGACCCCCTTCGACGAAGGCCTCTACACCAGAGCCGGTCACAACCCCGACGCCTACGCCGCCGCCCACGCCCTCAACCAGGCCGCCCAGACAGGAAAGCTCGACGACACCACACTCGCCCAACTGGAAAAGCGCACCGACGACGCCGACTTCGCCACCGCCCTGATGTACGCCCTGGGCGCCGCCCAGTTCCGCAAACTCCTCACCAAAACCGGCGAATCCACCGACCGGACCACCGCCCAGCGCCTCCAGGCCGCCTTGGGCAAGACACTCGCGACAGCAAGCCCGCGCCTCACCACCACCTGGCGCGCGGAACTAACGGCCGACGGCTCCGCAGGCCAGCACTACTGGCTCTCCCGCGCCCTCATGCACGGCACATACGACGCCGACTTCCTGGTAGACGTAGCCAGAAAGATCGAAGCCGCGAACCGAGCCCCGGTCCTCGACCCCCTGCCCGGTGTCCTCACCGCCCTATCCCACGTCCCTGAGGCAGCCCAGGACTTCTTCGCCGAAGACCCCACCCTCCTGAACCGTCTGATAAACGAGCGAAGGACACTCGATGACGGCAAGGCACTGAGCGCAGCAATCCTGGCCGCGACGACGGTCTTCCGCGACCA
>Ga0065720_1003796_pt1 | contig 13088 bp, 8 predicted proteins | sample Thericmetagenome_FD_59107 | JGI IMG/M metagenome (GOLD analysis project Ga0065720, IMG submission 59107) | Thermophilic microbial communities from the Joint Bioenergy Institute, California, USA of rice/straw/compost enrichment - eDNA_2 v2... | ecosystem: Engineered > Solid waste > Grass >... | reverse complement strand
AACTCGGATTATTGGATTCAAAGTCCAATGTGCTAACCATTACACCATAGGACCTGGTTGATGTTTATCCCTCGTTAGGTTCCTGATCGAAATTCTTCTACATACCCAATAAACACTACTCTGGTCTCTACTGCATCCTGTATTATTTCAAATGCAAAGATAGCATTGAGGAAAGAGAATGAACCATTTAACAAAGTTCCAAACTGATCCTAAGAGGTACTAGAAGGAGTTTCTGCGTATTAAAGAGTATTAAAGAGTGAACATTCATAACTAATATAACTCAGTATAATGTTTCTAGTATAAACGGTAGAAGAAAAGTAATTAAACTTATTAGAGTTATCAAATCTGCAACTGCGATGCTGATGATATCAACAAGGTGAGCAGCTTAGTATTTTAGTTTTTGTTGATTCATTTGTTTAAGATATATTATCTATATTTATAAAGAATGACCAAGAATATGATATTGGAGGGTCATTCAATTGACCATGAGCCCAACATTATATGATTTAGTGGTTGGATTATTGTTAACATTTTGATTTCGCCCATCGCAATCTTATTTCTAGTAGACCACAGATTATAACCTATATATAAGGTGTGTGCATAAGGATAGCTGTGTAGATGAGAGGAATTGCTCAAGATAAGCAAATGTTAGACATAAGAGGGGTATTTAAGGATATAGAACAGGCATTGGAAACAGTACAAAAAAGAATAAAGCATTTTACTTCTTTCTATTTTTAAGTTCCTTAGAAATCCAGTCCAGTCCTTCAGTAAGACCTTCACCAGTAGTAGCACAACATCCCTCGATTTGCCAAGGTCTTCTGAGCTTGTGCAACTCCATTTTATTCATAATTTCAGAGACGCTCATAACACCGATATCCTGCTTATTAGCAAAGACAAGGCACAAGGCATCCTTCAATTCTTCATTGTCAAGCAAGGCATGAAGTTCTTCCTTAGCAAGCTCCACTCTTTCCTTATCGCAGGAGTCAACAAGGAAAATAACACAGTCAGTGTGATCATAGTAATGTTTCCAGAGGTCTCTGATACTTTTTTGACCACCAATATCCCACATTGTCATATTAAGATTCTTATATTTTATGGTTTCAACATTGAAACCAATGGTGGGGACAGTGGCCATGTATTCTCCGAGCTTTAGCTTATAGACCATTGTGGTCTTTCCTGCTCCGTCAAGTCCGAGTAAGAGGATTTTGGTGGGTTTAGATTTGTTGAAGGAAGCAAGACCTTCGACTAACTTAGTAATTAAGGCACCCATGTTGATTTTGATGTGTTGTGATTAGGAAGTTGTTGTTTTGTGTTTTGTATTATTGTTGATCTGTCTAAGAGCATTCTGTATTTAAACTGTAAATTTTTCCAAGTGAGATCTGATATGATTCCTAGATGTTTCCTTGCAGGAAAATTGATAATTAAACTATAATTGGAATTTGGTCAGACTTAATCAGAAAATTATTCTGCAGCTGTTTGACTCAAATAAGCTTTACTTATAAGGACTATCTGATTTCTTAGCACACTCTAGCTTTTATCATTTCTTGCTGGAATAGTTTTTAAGAAATTGCGAGCAGGATAATTTTTCAAAAAAGATTAGTCTAATTGGAAGTCGTCTAGACTTTTTGACATGATATAAGCTTTCAACCCAGTCAAAATAGAGAATATGAAGCTTATTATACTGATACAGGGAACTTTCAATCTGACTCAAATATATTTTTCAACAAAGTGATTAAGAATAAGAGTTAGATGAACCTGGTTACAGACTGGCTTATCTATTTAAGATACTCCAAGCCCCTAAGCACATTATTGTGCATCACACCACAATTATCATAAAGGATTGTAGATTCTCCACCCAAAAAGAAATAGCATAAGATAAAATTTGACAGTAAAAGTGTCAATTAATACTTCAAATGTGCCAAATTGTCTCAAATTTGGTCCTATCTGGGTTTGGGACAGGGAAATGTGCGATATTGGCAGCTGAAAATAAAGAATAAAAAGTGAAAACAAAAAAGAGGTCCTACCGAGAATCGAACTCGGATTATTGGATTCAAAGTCCAATGTGCTAACCATTACACCATAGGACCTGGTTGATGATTATGCCCAATTACCCGATCGAAAATGTCGGAATGCTATGATAAAGTCTACTATAGTCTCATCTTCACGCCTTAGTTCCTGGTTTGTAGTTTTCAGGTTTTCATTCAGGTTTTTGTGATTAAACTTTTATCAGAAATTCTCTATTGTTGTTTTAAATTTTATGGATTCAAGAGTCAAAGATATTGAACTCAGGCTCCTCGGAGAAGAGGACCAGGAAGATGAAAAACCCTCAGAACAGCTACACTTCAAGTCCCATTTCATTGATTACCTGAGTCTAAAATCCTCACCTGAGAAATACATACAGAAGCCCAATTTCTTGAAAATGCTGACGTTTACCGACATTTTCCCTAGTATTCGCCAGCTAAACCAGCAAACAACATTCGAATTAAAGGATGTTCCACGTCCAGATGCATATTTCAATACCGAAAGGAACGTAATAGAGCTGGATTATCACTGGCAAAAGGAATTACAGTCTAATAGGGAGCCCTCTTTGTTCAATGCAATCTACAATACCTACAAAAAGGAATGGTATACAGTCCTGAGTCTTATGTTCTTCGACAGCACTTGCAAAATTGCCTACACAATCTACCTAGGAAAATTCATTAGATCTATTACCTCGTCCAACCTTGGAGGTGAACTTGATAAAGACGAGATCATCATATCAGCTATAGTAGTCATAGTGTTCAATCTCCTGTCCTTTTTACCAAGAAACTGGTATTTCTTCCACATCTATTCCACTGCAGGAAGGGCCAGACTGGCCATCACAGGTTTTCTGTACAAAAAGCTTAATAGTATCTCCTTGACCTCCCTGAAGGAGCTCAACTTAGGAAAAGTCATAAATCTGATTGCCAATGATTTAAATGACGCTAGTGAAGGGAGTGTCTTTGTTGGTGCAATGGTTTTGATGCCCTATATGATGCTCTTAGCCCTCTATATCATGTGGCAATTCTTTGGATTTTATTGCATCTTTGGAATATTGGCGTTGGTGTGCTGTGTCACCTTGCAGAGCTTTCTAGCCAAATTGACTGAATTGCCGAGAAAAGAAAAGAGCATCCTGACAGATGAGAGAATTAAGAGGGTAAATGAGATTATCGAGTGTATCAGACTAATCAAGATGTATGCTTGGGAAACCCCATTTCTCAAGCTTGTGGAGACCTTGAGAGAAAAAGAAGTCGCCTTTATGACAAAAATCGTCTCCATTGATGCATTGGCAAGAAGTTTATCACTAATTTCTGATCATTTTGCTATATTCATCATTTGCTATTTCTATACTGCAGCTGGAGGGCTTCTATCCCCTGAAAAAGTGTATTCAGCTATCACAATTCTGACTTATTTGAGTTACACTGGAATATTATTCTTCCAACAGGGAAGAATGTATACGGTAAATCTCAAAATTGTGCTAAAAAGAGCTGAGGATATCCTAAAGATTCCGGACATTCTCACTGTAGAAGAAGCCTCCAAGACTAAACAGTCTACTTCCAGAAATAATAAAGAACTAGTTTTTGAGAACTTTACAGGCTATTGGTCCAGGGATGCCAGGAATCCTTGTCTGAAGAATATTAATCTCACAATAAAACCAGGAAAAGTCACTGCCATTATTGGAAGAGTGGGTTCAGGAAAGACTTCCCTTCTCCTCTCATTAATGAGAGAACTCCCTGTAACAATGGGAAAGCTGAATTATTCAGGAAGTATAGCATATGTTGAACAGGAGCCTATCATTTTCTCAGGGACAATACGATGGAATATCCTATTTGGAAGACCTTACAATGAATCTCTATATAAACAAGTCATTAAGGCCTGTAACTTAGAGACAGATTTAGCTCTTTTTGAAGACGGAGACTTGACTCTTATTGGTGAACGGGGAGTCAACCTATCAGGAGGACAGAAGGCAAGAGTTAGCTTGGCCAGAGCCCTCTATTCACAGAGTGATATTTATCTCTTAGATGATCCTATTTCAGCCTTGGATGCTAAGGTGGCTCGAAATATCTTTGATAAGGTCATCAAAGGAGATCTAATGAAGGATAAGATTATTCTCTTGGTGACTCATCATCTAAATTTTGCTAAGGAATCTGATTATGTAATTGTTATGAATAACGGAGAGGTAGAAGCAGAGGGGAGATTCAAGGACCTAGAAAAGATGGGTATCGATCTGCTAAGTATCTTCCAAAGCGACTCTAGAAAAGCCAGTGCTTTAAGTCTGAATGATGATGCTGAGAAAGAAGAGGAAAAGAAAAAAGATGTAATTTCAAAGAAAGAAGCTAAGGAACTAAAAGAAGAGTCTGTAACCATCTCTTGGGCTACCTACAAGGCATATTGTACAACAATTGGTACCTGGAAAGATGCTATTATTGGAGCGATATTATTCTTAGGGTTCCAGGGTGTTGTAATCTATTATGGACGATTCTTAGGTCACTGGGCCCAAATGCATGTCGAACATTCTGTCAATCAACCTGTTGAGACCTTTGACCATGGCCCATATGTAAGGTCCTGCATCATTATGCTGTTGCTTATTTTCGTTATCAGTTATTTCAGAAGAATCTTTGTGACCAGATTTTTGCTCCTAACCAATTCTGAGCTCCATTCAAGGATGCTCAAGGCCTTGGTCCGTGCTAAAGTGCTCTTCTTTGACCAGAATCCTATTGGAAGAATTATTAACAGGTTTTCTAATGACTTGGGAGTACTTGACAAACAAAATTTGATTACATTTTTCGACTGCATTGATGGAACTATCATGAATGGCTCCCTCTTATTGACTGTCTGTGTTATTAATCCTCAGATAGTTCTCCCTTCAGTGTTGATTGCTTACTTGCTTTATAAGGTAAAGCTCTATTTCACTAAGCCAATGGTTGAAGTGAAGAAATTGGACTTGACTTCAAGAAGTCCTTTGTTTTCTATGGTCTCTTCTACAATTAATGGCCTAATGATTATAAGAATCTTCCAACAGGGAGGTAACTTTATCAGAGAGTTTATGGATAAGATTTATCAGAATTCTAAAGCTTTTGTGTTCATGAATAAGTCAAATAGACTCTTTGGAATGATGCTTGATGCTGGCATAACAGCAATTACTATTCTGGGAATTATTGGTTTCACAATCTTAGTTTTCCAGGTCAGTTTTGAAAGCTCGTTAGTAGGTTTATCCTTGGTATATTTGATTCAACTGGGCCAAGAGAGTAGTTATGTCATTCGGCAGACCTTACTCTTCGACATTATTATGCAAAGCGCTCAAAGAATAGTCGACTACTGTAAACTGGAAAGTGAAGCTCCCGCCTCGATTCCCGAAAAGGATAGAGAAATAGATAGACCCAGAAGATGGCCTTTTAATGGAGAAATTGTCTTCAATAATGTATTCTTGAGATACACAAAAGATAGCAACTATGCTCTCCAAGGCCTCTCCTTCAATATTCCAGGAGGATGTAAAGTTGGAGTTGTAGGCAGAACAGGAGCGGGAAAATCTTCCATAATTCAGACTTTACTCAGGATGAATGAGATTGAATCAGGCCCAGGATTCGAGAATAGCTTTATCAAGATAGATGGAGTCGATATCCGTGAAATTGGCCTCAGCTTGCTTAGAAGCAGATTGTCTATTATTCCCCAAAATCCCACTATTTTCACAGGAACTATAAGAAGAAATCTGGATCCATTTGAAGAATACAGTGACGCGCAACTCTGGAAGGCCCTAGAGGAAGTTCACCTAAAGGACTATGTAATGTCGCTTGACAAGCAACTGAATACGGATATGACAATAAGTAGTTCTGTTTTCAGTACAGGACAAAAGCAACTTCTCTGTTTGGCAAGAGCCATATTGACTAGAGCTAAGATTCTCATTCTAGATGAGGCTACAGCCAATGTAGATGTGGAGACGGATAAGTTTATTCAGGATAAAATTATAGAGAAGTTTGGAGAGTGTACTATCCTGACGATCGCCCATCGTCTTATTACAATTGCCCATTATGATAAGGTTCTGAGTATGAAAGAGGGTAGATTAGAGGAATTTGATAGCCCATATAAGCTTCTTGTGGAAAATGAAGGTGATGATGAAATCACGAAGAAATCCGGGCTCTTTGCGGAGATGGTGCTGAGCACTGGAAAAAGCATGAGCAAGAAAATTTTCAAAATTGCGAAGGAGAATTATGAGAGGACTAAGAAGAGCCTTTATAAATAGGTATTTTGCTCTTCTCTTTGTAATTATTGAGTCATGATACTGTGCACAATTCTATATTATATTTAATAGAAATTTGAAATGTCGAAAAGTATCATAAACCGCCTTGAAACTCTCTTATACTTGCCTTAAGGTGACTAAAACCCTGTCACAAGAGTTATAGGTAGTTTTTGGGGAGGAGTCTGATTAAATTTAGACGAAAGACGAATTTAGAAAATATAAGATTTTCGAATTCTTAAACAATAATTTTTTATTTTATGATCGAAAGTCTTGACGCAGAAGAGCAGCAGGAGCAGTATATTCAACACATAGAGCACAAACCTACGGTCTCTGTTGTTGATCTAAATGCCTCATTCTATTCTGTACTCTTTCTCTAGTCATTAAACCTATTTCTAGGACATAGGAAGAGCCCAAGTTGAAAAGGGAAATAAACACTTTTTCTTAGCTCCCTTCATCATAGGAATGCTGAATAATACGGGGTACACCCTCGTTATTTCCTCTGCACAGGATCTAGCTGCGAGATTCCATCAAGAAAATTTCATGCCATTTTTTGCCTTGTAAGTCATCTGTTATTGATCTGATTCTGTAGTACACCCTCTATGGTCAATCTTCTTCTGACCTTTGTGAATTCGAGTGTTCTTATCAAGATTCCTCACTCTGTGAAGATCGATATAACACTGATTCTATCTACAATAGCCTATGTCCTATTGGCATGGAGTAATAGGATGACCACCATCATAGGGTTCTTTATTGCTCTTTTTGCCTCTCTTTTGATGGGTGTTTCCTTTACTATAGGAGAACTTACCATGCTAGGTATATTCTCTTTCCTGAGGCTTATTATCTAGGGTATCTTAAGGGATTTGGACCTAAAGTCATCAGTGGCTGGAGCTCAGGAACTGGTATTGCAGGTCTATTTGGAACAACTATTAACTTGAGTCTGAGATACATAGAATTAGAGCCTTTCTGGGTAAGAATTATTCAAATTTTCTAATGGCAAGATCTTTTTAATTATGATTCCAACAAATGTTGTCTTCTTCCTCTGTTTTGCTTGGCTAAAGAGGCAGAGGGCTCAATTCACTTCGGAGTCTCTCGCTGGCTCGGAGTATTCCTCCTCTGCTGGAGATATCCTAGCTGAACTCAATGAAGAAGACAGGGTTGATCCTCACAAGAGGGATGCGCTATTAAATAAGCCCTTGACTTGGAGGAATTTCTGTATAATTTGGCCTTATTGTGGCTGGCTATCCATGAGTCTTGGTGCAGTAAAAATTTCTCAAAAAGGGATTTAAATTTGAATAGGTCTATTGCTTTGAATATACGATTATCACTGCTTTTGCAGACAAAGCAACAATAAAAGCCAGGAATTCACCAGACTCTAATCCCTTCGAGAAGAACGTATATATTCTGTTGTCTTATTGTCATGTTCTAGTTATACATCCTGCTCATTCTCATGTACCAAATTGGAGTCTTTATCTCCAGAAGTTCATTAGAATGCTACAAGGTAAAGAGGGTATGGAACCTCGTCTTCTTACAGATGGTTAACTGCGCAATTTGGGGATATATTGCCTATGATCAGAATGTTAACGATTATTTCTTATTCCCTTATATGATCATTGCCGGCCTCTTTGGAGGAACTATCTACGCCAATGTCCTTTATATGCTTCTGAAGGACAGGAGGATCAAGAAGAGAGAGAAGGAAATTGCTGTAAATATTCTGAATATTTTCAATTTCCTTGGAATTATCTGTGGAGCTAGCTTGTCTTTGATTCTTGTAAATACTATCTATTCTGATATCAAGTAACCTGTATCTGATGGCTGTAATTAAGACTCTTTGTACTATTTAAAGGCGAGAACTTTGTGAAAGTTCTTCGAAAGAGCTTGGGAATGCCATTTTAACATAAGATACGGATTAGAGTTAATCAATTTTCTAAAATATTTCTACAGCATGGGTCTTCCCAAATTAGCAAAAAGTTTGAGGAATAGTTCCTCGTGAGGGAGAGCACTATATAGAGAATATAGCTCTCTTTTTGTGTATCCTACACTCTTCTTGTAAAAAAGCCAAAGTTTGATAAACAAAACAATAATTCGAAACGGAATCTTATTGAGTTGAAATTCATATTCGGAGGATTAAACAAATTCAAATGCCTAAGTTTACAATTATAAAAATATTCCTTGATATTAGATCTGCCTTAGTATAACATTTACACAATGATATCAAAATTACGATGCGTGACACTAACCTTCAATCTCTCTTGGTCAAGAGCACCTATTCGCCGCTTGGGGTTTATGAAAATAAACACAAATTCTTCACCAAATACCACTAATATACCAAATCTTGCTCAAGAAGATAATCTAGCACCCTACAGGTTACCCACAGAGTTCAAGTCCACAATTACTAATGAACCCACCCCCAGCAAAAAATTTTCAAGCATTCACCATACCTTTACAGAAACGGATACTCATCCTAGCCAAAATTTTCTAGGAATGAAACTTCGTCGATCTATAGCGAAGAGCCGTTGCTTTGGCCATCTAATTAATAATAGTTCCCAAAGTAACCATCTTTGGGAGGAAATTACATCAAGCCAGAGACTTGATCGTGACTCTCTGGACCTTTATGCTTATATGAGACATAACAAAGTTGGATCACATATACTAAATCTCCCACTTGAAACCGCAGAAACGAACAAATCACTAGGAAAGCTGCTTTTTGATGAAAGAAAATTTGACTATTCTTTGGATTATTATTTCAAAGCTCTGAACTTAGCAAATAGCCGATCAGGACAGTTGCCACTAGAAACAGCGTCAATTTACTATCACATAGGAGAAATCTATGATAATCAGAGAAAATATTTGCCCGCCCTTGAAAATTATCTTCAATGCGTCAACTTTCTGGAACCATTAGAAACAAAAGACACCTTACTCCCACGAGCTCTTAGGAAAGTAGGCAATATTTATGCTGAATTAGAAAATTTTAGAATGGCTCTTGAATATTATAACAAATCTAATACCTTTTCTTCTTTGCTAGAATTTCAAGAAAAAGCCGAACTATATGAAAATATAGCCTGGGTACATGAGAAGCTAACAGAACCTAAGCAAGCTTATAAATTCTACAAGAAAGCCTTAGACCTACAAACAAAGCTTGTTGACAAAAATTATGACAAGATTGCGAAGTTATATGAATCAATTGGATTCATTCTCAAGGACCTGGGAAAGGAAGACCAAGCCTTGAAGTCTTTTGAGAAGATGTTGAGCTTTACTAGCTCCTTAAATGATCCAATTAGTAGATTGAATAGCTTGGACTTGGTTGGCATGCAGAGTCTTTCCATGCAGAAAATATACCAAGCGGCCAAGATATACACAGAAATTGAAGGCCTGCTAAAAAACAAGGTTACCCAAACATTTGACCTCAAGGATCATGAGCAAGCTCTATTGTTCATAAGGATTCTGAATAATATAGTTATATTAAAACAGAGAGGTCAAAGTGAGATTGGTCTGGAAGAATTCTTAGAGGAAATGCTTGAAGTTGTATCACAGAACGAGGAAAGTCTAGAGAGCCCTAATCTCTCGATGTTGTGGTATAATATTTCTAGTCTATATTTTCTTGTTCAAGACCATAAGAATGCATTTAAGTACTTTGAGAAGGGAGTTGAGTTTGAGCGTAAAGAAGGGAAAATTAATAAGATGCAGGAGATACAAGCTTACGAAAGGCTTGCAAAATATTGCCTTTCCAACAATAACTTTGTTGATGGGCTAAAATATGTGACTATTCTCTCAGATTTATATACTGAAGTGTTTGGGAAAGACCACCCCGAGTCTTCTAAATTCTCGAGGCTGAAGTATGTAGTTTCCCAAAAAGTAGATAATTTATCCACAGTAAATGATATCAATTAAGGAACCGACTGGGATTTTCCGTATAAAAGTTCAATCAGATTAGTTGTGATTAATGTTCTTTCTATCGTAGCTAATACTTAATATACTTAACATAGCTAAAACAAAAAAGACAATGGTGATATTTAATAAAATTTATTCCATTAGATTCAATGAAGAAAAGCTGATAGAATTAAAAAAAGCGCCCACCGTGGGGCTCGAACCCACGACCACTAGGTTAAGAGCCTAGCGCTCTACCGACTGAGCTAGACGGGCTTTACATTGGCTCTGTTGCCTGAGTCCTATAATTTCGCAATTTTTCGCAGAATTTTTATTTTATCGCTTTGAGAAATGTTCAAGACCTAGATCCACTCAAGATAAAAAGAGGAAAAGGGGGAAATTTTGCATATTATGTTTACTGAAGAGATGAACTGGTTTAGGGAATTGAATTCGTAAATGATATTGATTGAAGACTGTGTAGAGTCAGTTATTCCTTACTTATGAATATATGAATATTAAAGGGATATTATCTTCTTTAGAAGCTCTCTTACATGATAACTGCTAAAGCTTTGAGTAGATGGGGGTGCTATTTGTTTAATTTGGTCTTCTTTGAGAGCAGGCAGATGCCATCTTGCAATATAAGAGTTCAATCCCTGAAGAACCTGATTTCTTGAGAGTGTTTTGCCTTCAGTTTCATTGAGATCGGAATAGAAAGTAGAGACAATTTTTTCGAACATATCTGGTTGTGAGTGAGATCTTAGTAAATTTTTAACACCAATATAATTGGCTTCATCGGTGAGGGGCACCAAATTCTGGATACCTTGCTTGATTTCTGATGAGAGTACTGAAATGACATAACCAAATACTGCAAAAGATGCCTTATTAACCAAATCTGGTTTTGTGATTCTGTCGTTCACACTATAGACAGAAAACAATATGCCAGCAACTTCATTGCTTCCAGCATCCAGATTCCATGTTAATTTATTGATGAGAGAAGTGAATTCTGAGTAGGAGAGGCTTCCGCTTTTGTCAAGGTCATATTGAGAAAAGTTGGCATTCCAGTAAGGTAAAAAGTGGATAGGCATGGTCTTTTTTTGTAAAAACTCTAGTTCACTCACAAGCTTGGTGAGATAGCGAAGCTGGTCACCAACTGTCTTTGTTTGAGAAGGGGCAACTTTGGAGGGAACACTGTGCATAAGAGAGACGCTGGCTCTATTCGTGCTGTAAGTGGAGAGGCGAGACCTACTCCTGGAATAAGTCGAAAGGGTGACTTGTGAGAGACACAAGACAAACAAGGTCAAGAGAAGAACTCTCATTGTTCGACAGATTAATTTGATTATTATAGACTTGAAGAGATTTACAGAATTTATACTCCAATTTGAGTTAAGATTGTTTTGAGCAATCCGGTGATTCGTTTTTTCGCATTTTTAGGCGTTAGATTAACACTCGTTATGATACTTACAACGAAATATTAGGTGAAGTCAAGAGAAAATTACCTTCTTAGCGTCTCTTCATAGATAGACTTTCAAAAATTTACTAAAGAAACGTTTATATCTTAGACGAAGGATTTCCACACACGAGAGTGCTTGGCTATAGGCTAACCTATATAGCCCTCTAAAACTCGCACTTTTTCAGTTCCAAAATTTTGTTTAACTGTAAAGAACACTCTATCTTTACTCATTCTTTGGTCTGCTAGATAGATTCCTAAGAGAAATAGTGTATATTACCTGTTAGCAGGTGCTTCAGTTGCCTGGAAGAATTTCCTAAGTTATACATATATTTGAAACTAGCCTAGCACTGATCTATGAATAACCTCAATTTCCTCCTTCTGAAAGCGTCTCTATTGTATGGATTTGGGTTTATACAGCTCGGCTGCCCCTTGAACAAACAGCATTAGTTAGGATTAAAAGGAGTTTCTTCCTCAGGTTAATGAGAAAATTAAAATTCCTCCTTATTATATTAGAGTTAAGCATCCTAACATTGATGTCCCTCTGATATGAGAAGAGTTTCTAGGTCATCTACGACTTGGGAAGGTGTTTTTGAATTTTTCAAAATGGCTACTTCAGGTCTTTGATTGTAGATGAATACTCTCAAACCCGTTATCAGGCAGTCTAGTTGGCTGCTTTTAGTGCGAGAGTTACGCTCTGAACCAGTTATCGATAATTCCCTATAACAACCCCAAAGCAAGGGATATTTTTTAAATTTGAAACAAATCATCCTGAGATACCTAGCTGGATGGAGAGTAACCAATAATGCTCTGATTAAGATGAATAATGAACGAAAACATGTTGGTGGATGTTAGTAATGTGGGTTTATTCCCATTTTCTAGAAATGGTATTATCATGATCGTTTCGATAAGCATGTACAGGTGAATTTCAATAGTTCTGAAGACCGGAGGACTATCACCAAGCATTCGTGGTCTAACGGTATGATCGTTGCCTTCCAAGCAGCTGACCCGGGTTCGACTCCCGGCGGATGCATTTTTATTTTTTTCCCCCTTTTTTTGTTCTTGAACAGAAGATACTAACTAGCATGCAGAGCTCATCATTCCAAGGATTTTCTGGTTTCTTTTGGGGTTTACGATTCATTTTGCCTTGGTATTTCTCTTAGAAAATGTTGTTATGTTTATGGTATGACATCATGTTAAAAAATCTTTATAGATAATCGTAGTCTATTAGGCTACAAAGCTACTGGGTAGAAGATATAAACGCTTATTCAATAATTGAGTCAGGAAGTGCTTAGAGGGAGATGATTTTTCTTTTCATTTTGACTCCTTATGAATTCAAAATGGTGCTTGACCAAAATTAGGTAAAATGAAATAAAGAGAAACATGAGATAACGTGTTACACCAGACATTGAGGATAAAGACTATTTCTTCCCTGGAAAAGGCTTCTTCTCATTCAGAAAACTCAAAGACAATAACAAGCATTCGTGGTCTAACGGTATGATCGTTGCCTTCCAAGCAGCT
>Ga0065720_1004086_pt1 | contig 13090 bp, 15 predicted proteins | sample Thericmetagenome_FD_59107 | JGI IMG/M metagenome (GOLD analysis project Ga0065720, IMG submission 59107) | Thermophilic microbial communities from the Joint Bioenergy Institute, California, USA of rice/straw/compost enrichment - eDNA_2 v2... | ecosystem: Engineered > Solid waste > Grass >... | reverse complement strand
TAGTTAAATTTCTCAGTTCTACAAATCTAATACTAGGAGTTACTAAGTACAAAATGAAGAAAAAAATTAAAGCCTTTTTTGTATTAATTATGCAAGAATTTTTGATATTAACAATATCACACACATTGAATTATTTAATTGCATATTATCCAATAAATGCAGCGTTTTCATTCTCCTTCCATAGTTTATAGAAATGGCCTTCTGGGTTCTGCAACAAAGCATGTGGTGAATCGAATTCTACAGCACGTCCCTGACTCATGACCAGGATTCTAAAATCTTACAATAACATAATTAAGTCTACCTATCAGAAGATATAATGGTCTTGAGCCTATGAGCAATTGTCAAGACTGTACAATCAAGGAAATTTGACCTAATTGTATTCAGAATTTTCTGCTCAGTTCCAGTATCGATGTTAGAAGTAGCTTCATCAATAAGAATAATCTTTGATTTGTTGAGAATAGCACGAGCAATACACAATAATTGCTTCTCTCCAGCACTCAAGTTCTCCCCTCCTTCCTTAATCTCAGTTAAAAGACCCAAAGAGTTCTCAAATTTGCTTTTCATTTGAACCTTTTCCAAACAATCCCAGATCACTTCATCACTATGTTCATGCAGTAGATCTAGGTTATCTCTTAAAGATCCCTTATAGAGCAAAGGATCCTTTGATTTAAGAAAATTACATAGAGAAAGTACCTGAGGTATGATAGTGATTTTTCTTCTTAAATCACTCAAACCAAGCTTGGAAATATCCACATCATCAATCAAGATTGTGCCTTGCTCAGACTCAATGATTCTTAGAATTGTCAGGAAGAGTGTTGATTTCCCTGAGCCTGTTCTTCCCACGATCCCGATCTATCAAGTTAAAAATTCTCTAAATCGTTCTACTTTTTCTCCACCTTTAATCACAAATGATAAATCAGTAAGAACGTATGGCAAGGTCGGCCTATACTTCGCCCAGAGATTCCTAAACTCGATCCTACCTCTCTGTGGCCAAGTTGTTAGGTCCACCCCTAGAGTTTCTGGATTCTCGGTCTTGAAAGACTTTTCTGTCTCCACCCTATATAATAAGAAAGAAAGGCCCTCTCTTACTTGGTAAATGCCTTGCATCTCTCAAGGGAAATAAGCTTAGCCTCAAAATCTGCTATTGCCTTGAGGAACCAACTCACATCTGAATTGAGAGTCATCACCTGTGTGACCAGAAGTCCCAGAAGTCCAGCTCTGGCGGTATCCACAGTTATCAGGAGCTAATATTAAAATTGACATCACAAAATTTTACAGGGAATGAAGTGACTAGAACTAGGATCATGAGAGTGCAAAGAGTAATCTTGAGACTGAACCAATTTTGGATAGCATTCATAACTATCATGTTCTTGATGTTTTCGTCTTGCAAGTGACTGTATTTCTATATTGATAACCTCAAATATTTGGCTCAAGATACCTTCAGGAAATTATTTTCTTCTCCATAAGCTCTGATGCTGGTAAGACCGTTGAGGGACTCAGAGAAGAAGCTCAGGACTGGGCTCTTCGTAATACTTTCTATAGAATTATCGAGATAATTTTATTCATTACCAAGTCTGTAGATTTCTCTTTGGACCTTCATGTATCTATTCTGATAATACAGAGCAATTCTGAAAAACAAGAGAGCAACAGGGTACACCCAGAAAGTGCCTGCATACCCGCAAATGAAGAAATCCGACAAAAGAATGAAGACGTATAGCAGGACGGCATTAAAGGATTGGACGAGATAAGTATCAATGACTGTTAAATCCTTGCTAAATCTATTCAGAAGTCTTCCTATAGGAACTCTGTCAAAGAAGAGATTCACTGGAGCTCTGATTATTCTGTCAAACATCTTTTTGTGAATCTCTCTGGAGCACTCAATAGCCTGGAAGAAAAGAAGTCTTCCTCTGATATAGCAGATAAGAGCAAAGAATATGGCCAGACCCATATATACCCCAAAGTAGAAGAGGTTATCGTCTTCAGTAGAACGCTCACTCCAATAGGACATCCAAATATTGGCTCCAGTGTAGATAACCCCCCACAATAGCATTGCTAGAATATCAACATAAAAATTTACAGCTTACAGAAAACAAGTTTAACGTAGTAGGAGGTGCCACCATAATATTGGAAATAAGCCTTCCAGACACTCCAAGCCACTTTTCCGATCTCTCGATCCTCATTTATCATTAGTTTTTCATATAATTTCTTGTCTTCTTCCTTTTGAATTTTAGCCATGCTATCGCCTCCAGACTCCGAAATCATATGGTCCTTCTCAGGCATTTGTTCATTATTATCCGTAGTTGAGAAAATATTATTCTTCAAATTTCCTTCTGTGTCTTCTGAATTTTGTCTTGGAGATCCATTGGTCTCTTCTGTTGCCTTTTCTTCTTCCTCTTCCATCTGCTTCTCATCATTGTCTGAAGTAATCTCCTTAACACTAGTTTCACTCATCCTACTCTTTCGCTCCATTTCCTTGTAGATTTCATTATGCTTTATCTCAGCATAAGTCCCCTCACCAACTATTGTCCCTTCTTTAAGTAAGTAAACATAATCAACATATTTGAGTGATTCAAGCTTGTGAGTGATCAATATTCTGGTACGATATTTTAGGTAGCCTGAGAAGCATTCTTTTAGGATATATTTTCCAACATGGGCATCAACAGCACTAGAAATTACAACAAGAATGCTTTCCTTACCTTAGTGGGTCATCAAAGAGGTAAATATCAGCCTGTGAATATATGGCTCTCGCAAGGCTGACTCTGGCTTTTTGTCCTCCACTCAAATTTACACCTTTCTCTCCAATCTCAGTCTCGTCCTGCTTGATCAAGATCTTAAGGTCGGACTCAAGGCAGCTATATTTGATGGCATCTTCGTATAGGGCTTTGTTCATAGGCTTGCCGAATAAGATATTTTCTTTTACAGTTGCATTGAGAATCCATGGCTTTTCTCCGACAAATGCAAATTCTCCATTAATTCTGACTACAGGAGGATCCTTGGGGTCGTATCTCATTTCTCCCAGAAGGGCATAGAGGATAGCTGATTTTCCACTTCCAACACTAAAAGGTCAAAGGAAAAATATTGGAACTACTCTCCTAAAATAGCGACAAAGGAACCTTTCTTAATCTTCATGTTAATATCTTTCAACACCCATGTATTGCCTTCAATTACGTCTTGGGGATTTGTCAAGATTTCTATCTTGTCTTGTTGGTCTTTAGGAAGTTTCTTCCTAAGCTCTTCTCTATTTCTCTCAGCCGCTGCTGCTTTTTCAGCTTCCGTTACCCAATAGAATGATCCATTTTCAATGGTTACAGCATAATCATCATTTGGATTCTCATCTTTTAGAATATAACTTGTGTCTATGTCATCTTCCTTGAGATAAGACTCAATTCTTGCACTTGAAACTCGAGCTTCCATCATCAGTGACAAGAATCTAGGTAACAACCTCCATGCATCCTAGAGATTTAGATATAAACAAAATCAACAATACCGATAAGATCGAGAACACAGAGACAACTCCGAATACCATTCCAGGATGCAAGTCACCATACAATAAAATAAAACTACCCAGAACTGTTGCATTGATGAAGATACTTCCTCCCCAGCCAGTCAAAATTTGCCAGCATAAGATTCCAAACTGCTTCTTCAAGTATCCTAGTTCATTATCTCTGGCATTACAAACCTGCATTTTAATTAAGTATGTATCTTTTTTACCTTTTCAAGGAAGTAATCTTCCCATCCTGACATCTTTATATACTTAATTCCTGACAGTGTCTCTTCAGAGATCTTCATTCTTTCATCTTTCTTCAGCATAACAGTCTTCTGGTATCTATGTCTAATTAATCATAGAAGATTAATCCTTACCCAAAAAATTGGCTTGCCAACTTCCAGTTCAAATATGTCAAGAGGATAATTGCAAAAAATCCTGGGATTAAAGCCCATTTGACCATCTGATACAACATGACACAACCTACAACACAGACCAGAGGAAAGGCAATAATCGGTCCAAAGAAGAACGACAACCAATAGAACTTTTGCGCATCAACTTGTACGTAGTTCATAATAGACCCTGTGGAGTGATTTAAGCTTCGTATCATTGAAAATCTGAGCGATTTCTTATAAATTAAGGAAGTAAGAGAGTTAGTGATATTTATTCCCAGAAGGGCCTAGGCAATAAGACTTTTTAGGTTTGTATTACTATGTTGACGCTGTTATTTACATTGATAAGAGTCAATGCTATACGGGTTAGTACCATAGCCCCAACCAGAATTAGGCCTTTAATCTTGTCTGGATTCGGGCTTAAAATGTAGGAGACTGTCTGCTGAACCAAAATTGGAGTAGAGAACTGGAGAAGAGATGAAATTAGAGAGATGGAGATCGATTTCCAAAATAATTCTAGAGGTTTGAAAGGACTTCTAAAAGGTTTACTTTTGTGAGCTCCCAGGAGAGATCGAAGTAAGGGATTTTTCTTGTTTTTGTTCTTTTCCCAGCTTTTTTCAACTTTCAAAAGATTATGCCCTGCTTTCTCAGATTCCCTGAGGTCGTTGTGCATATCTTGCTGGAAGGTCTGTCTATTCCCTTTCTAAAGATGGAAAATAGATCGAAGAAAATTACATCTATTATTTTCCCAGCCCAGATCAGAAACCAATGGTTTAGAAAATTGACATTTAAGTATTGTGGACGCTTGCGAGTGCATACTTCTTGCTCAAGAAGCGGAACATTTAGTTGAGAAGCCATTTTCGTGTTTTCAATACCAAATAAAATTTATTTAGGATTTTTGAATATCAATTCGATAAGTCTCTCGATTTCTGATGAGAGAAAATCTTTTAGAATGTTCTTGCGTTGGTTAATAAAAGCACAAAAGAGCTACTTTGGTAGAATTGGAACCTTTTTCAGGTGCCCACCAGCATACATGAGGTTACTTAATCCTAACGTGATCAGGTTTCTTGATGAGACCTGTAGTAAATGCGACAAACTTTTTCTAGAGTCATCTTGAAAATCATCCTTTTCGAACAAAAGATAAGCTGGTTTAAAGAAAATAATAAAGATTTGAGGGTGTTATTAAGTATTCATGTACCTGATGAGTTCCTTACGTCCAAGATCTATTGCTCAATAAGTTATTTACAGCATAACTAATACATATCCATTTCTAGCTTTTTCTCTGAGTGTTGCACTAGAAAATGAAGATTGATGAAGACCCTTAAAGGCTCAAAGGCCATCTAGTTCGGGTTTTGTAGCTGCATGGAGAATTTATTTGCCAGAATGGCACTAAACCCTTCCAAGAAGTTCTGTTGCTTAAAATAAAGTGAATTTATTAGTCAAGGCCGCCCTCACACTAAACTGTGGATCTGAGTGCTGTTGTTGACTGTCTCTTGTTGAGGTTTACTTATTTTTTCGAGGTGGTCGGGTTGGTTCTAAACCTAAAATTGGAAAAATTCTATGGTGCTCTGCATCGGTTTAATGTAAACATCAGTTGTCTTCAACGAACTAGAAGAATCGATATTTAAAGCTTGATGGAGGTCTATCCATCAGATTTTGACCCTTTTAGGGATAATGGTAGGAAACAGAGTCATTTTATGCATACCCATATGTACATATGAATATTTCACAATTGGTCATTCCTTGAAATTGATGCCTACAAATACTCCGAATGTCACATGCTTCGTTGTAAGTGAATATGAAGATCCCTTCTAGGGAAACGAACGCATCGATTGAGTCTGCTTTTATGGTCGACTATATTATTTTTTCAATCTAGTGAAGGGATTCACGTGGGCATGTGTCTATTTTCCAAAATGCTACCTATAGGAAAGGGCTATGATGGTTCATAAATCATCCAGAATATGAGAGGGATTCCCTCAACAAATTTTGCATAAAGGGATTTTGTCTTAATATTTCTTCATAAATCCTAAAATCTGATAATATGATCAAAAGGTCCCTAGAAGATCAAAATCTATCCTAAATTTCGTTATTCTATTGACTTAGGTGTCTAATTATCCCTATTTGTGATACTACAAAGTAGGCTAAATTTTTAATCATGTCTTGAAGTTCAATAGTTCCTGCAATCTCTTTCAAGGTAACTCCAAAGGTTTCTATATCTTTTGAATGCACTGTCCAAAATCTCAGCTAAATGATAGGTCTCTTTTGGGTTTTGTGGTTACATAATATTTAGTATGACATAGAATAATGAATACTTTACAAGGCCAATTTTACGAACAAAATTAAAAAACCCATGACACAATAGTGATCTGTGAGAGAGTTCATGACAAGGTCGTATTGATTCTAAGAGAAGGCATTAGTACGGAAGTATTAAATAGGAAAATTTTTTTGAGGAGAAAATTTTGGATGAATACTCGAATTTCGAAGTAAATGCATATGTTCTCAAATGTAAAGCCATAGACTATACAGCGAGCAAGAGGAACATTGAAATAATGAGTTAAGATAAAATCTATAAGGTTGTCACAAGGTGTATAGAAATAAAAACATGTGGAAGAGTGAGAAAATTTCTTCAAAGGAGTAATCTTAAGCAAAAGAAATTCTCTTTGAGACAAGAGAAGATTCTCTTTGTTTGCCATGTCTTACAGGGCAGCGTTGTACTCCATTCTTCAAAATTCCTAGTGGAAATGTTCCAAACTTATTTATTTGAGGACCTTCCTCATCTGATGTTCCCTGAGAAGAAGAGTTTCTTTCGACAACGCCAGAAGCAGTCTTTTCTGGGAGTTTACAGAAAGTGGCTCGACATGAAGGTTGTTTACGAGGACTAGAGCTTCTTCCACGATTGAATGGAGTTTTATTGATAAGATTACTGAAATTAAAAGAAGCAGCGTCTTGAATGTTTAGTCTGGAGTCTTGGTTAGGAAGAGGTTGACTATGAGACTTAGTAACAGTCAGAAATGGTTGAACAGACATTTCTAAGTGTGAAGAGGTTTTTAAAAGTATTTGATTATTGTTTATACATTCTAATTTTTTGAAGATTAAATAGGCTGCGAATAAATTCCCGATCAATGATTTTAAATAAACTGTCAGAACTCACCTACTCACTACTAATAGGCCACCCTGTGGTGTAAAACTTCATTCTCAAGGATTTCCAACATCTTGGGATCATATTTTCCCACTCACTGATTGCCTAGTGTCCTGCATCTCAGAGGCTAATTAATGATTAGGAAAGGCAGCTTGGAATCAAGGATTACCTCCTAGGACACTTAAGGATATGAAATTCGAGCAGGATTGTCAAGTCCTACTAGGCAAAGAATTGGGAGGAAATGGATGAATGCAAATAAAAATACTCAAAATATTGATACTGAATAACTTAATTAAATTCTGCGTTTAGAACCTGATTTATGAATCCTCTGGCTCATGGGAGAATGAAATTATGGAACCTCGCCTCTAAGATTTCCACTTGGCTTGTGACACCTCACTGGCTGAGTGGTTTAAGCAGTCACCTGGCCAATTGATAGGGTTAGATTGCTAGCCTTATGCTCAATCCCAATAAATAATTTCTTAGTCAGATAAATTTTATGTAAGTCTGATCAAATTTCCAAATATTGGTTATATGACAGCGAAGTGTACTGCATTCAGAGTTCTTAGCTAAATCATCCCTAATTGAAATTTACAACCAGGCTACATGTTTTGCGAGAAATCAGTTCTTATGCATCTCTAAATGATAAATGCAGCTTCCAACGAACAGTCAGACAGAATCTGCATAGAGTTTTCTTCTACTTCAGCTTGGTTAGTTGTATAACAAGGAGGTTCGAGCCCTTTGTGAGAGTCTAGATTTTAAGGATTTTAATAAATTTATTTTCTGAGAACCAGATCAGAGAATTATTCCCAATCCATTGGACAAATATTATGTTATAATGACAAAAAAGGAATGGTAAATTCTATTTATGTAATTCGTTATCTAAGACCTTAATCTAAGTAGTAAAGAACTCGACGTAATTTGTCTGTATCTAAAAGGCTTTAAAAGAAACAGTCTTAAATTCAATCATAGGTTTGTCTCCATTGACCCTGTAAAATTGGTTGAACTCAAAATTTTAATAATGCTCAATATATTAAATCAATAATGGGCTTTGTAAATAGGTTTACAGGACCTTTGTTTGACTAAGAACATACAAATCGAGGTTACAAGCTAGTTTGATAGATTCTTACCATCCTCAGGTATGCTATCACCATGCGCCCTTACAGCGGATTGGCATCTAACTTTATTTACTTCTATAAGACTCATTGCATCTTTTAGCTTGTCAATCATTTCCTTCAGAGAAGTCCTCTTTCTCTCAATTTGAGGGTCTTCTTTGAGTCCTCTGATGTAATTATTCTCTTGGCTGATCCTCTTCTGAAGATGATCTTTGAGCTTCGACTGGAACTTAACCAAGAGAATTGAACCTACAATCTTGGGAATCTGATCACTCAGATTCCTGTCAATAATGTGGAAGTATTTGCTGATCTTCTCATAGAACAAGAAGACCTCGGCTTCAGTCAGGGCATCTTCAATCTTGAGTTTATATTTCTCTAATTGTTGGTATTTCTGCTTGTATTGTGGACTGAGTTTTGCTTCTTCTATTTTATCCATAATGAGATTTTCCCTAATTATCTCCTTAGGAATGTGAAATATATTATTCTTAGCATCTATACCCAGTCGGGTTGAGGGTATTGAACTAGGTTGGGTGTAGGAAAAGTGTTTGGATGAATTTACATAACTTTCATCTATGCACAGTTTGTTGTTTTTGACTTGGAGCTGACCATTTTGATTATATTTTGTATCTTGTTCTTCTTTTGGTTCCTGAATCATGGTGTGATCCAAAGTCCATATTATATCTTTCTCTACTTCGATGATTTTTTCAATGAGGTCTTGAGTTTCCTTAACAAGGATTTCAAGGTAGCCGAAACATTCTTTTTCAAGAAAGACTCTGGCGTCGGGATTAACTGTATTCAAATTATCAAGAGCATGTTTCAAAGCCTTTTTATTATGTTCGGCTACTTTTTGAATGAACTTGCGAACCAGAGGGACCAACGCTTCGAGTTCCTTCTTTACCATATCAGAGAAGACCTTGCTGGGGAGGAACCCGGGCAGATCAAGTTTTTTGCACTCGACAAGATCGAGAATTACTTGTGCTGGGGAAAGGTTTGAGAGGCCTGTGTTAAAGAGCTTGGCTTTCGAAAGGATGAATTCACTAATCATCAGTCTGAATTCTGCGAAGCCTTGGAATTCTGAGGGATTTAGACGAATATCTCCAGACATAATCCCCTCCAGATGCTTGGCGAGTCCTTCTATGAGTTTCATGAAATAATACTGCTTCATTCCTTCATCCTCAGGAAAGGGCTCCTTCAAAGCGATCAAGGCTTTTCTGTATTTCTCCAAACTCTTTTATATTTCCTCTGCAATGTTAGGTAGGTTGTTCAAAATATGTTGGTACAAAAGCTGAGAAAGACGTTCAGCTAATCTTTTAGAGCCGCAGCGGTCCAGTACATGTGAATATTTCTCATGACCTGCAAACCATTCCTCCTCTTTTTCAAGGGCAATTTTAACACTCATCTTCTTATTGATATCCTCTTGGGATCTATTTTTCACTGCGATATAACCATGTTTTAAGGGAATCGCTTTATTTTCCAGAATGTTCATTGCATCTGTCCCTCTGTCCATCAGGTCTATCTTGGTTATAACACCAAGAGTTCTTGATCCGGTTGGATCAAATTGTTGAGCCATTTGGATGGAATCTGAAGTCGTCAAATCCACGCTAGCAGGAGTTACACAGAGGATGATCGTCCTTTCATCCTTGATGTATCTTCTGCTAATATCCTTGGTGATTTCTTCGATATTTTTTGGTTGATTGCCAATGGGAACTCTTGTTATCCCGGGGAGGTCAACTAAAGAAAGGTCAGGGACGAAGGGTGAATAAATAATGAGGACAATAGGTTTGTCGATGATTTGTTTACCATCTCCAATCTGTTCTTGTTTCTTTTCAATGAGGTCTCTGAGAAGAGAGAGATCCTCAATTGTTTCTGTTTCACCTTTGAATTTAGCGTACGGCTTGGGCTCTTCCCCTGATTGGACAGGAAGACGAACCAATCTGAGCTCCAAAGGCATACGAGTTACGACCCCTTCACCTCTAGGGAGAAAATCATACCCAACGATAGATTCTAACAAGGAACTTTTTCCTGCGGACTGAGTACCGATTACACAGATCCTTGGTAAGGAGATTTCGCTTTCTATCCCGAGATCTCGGAGACTATCTCCAAGTTTAATGAAGTCTTGTAAATGAGAACTTATATTCATTGTTGTTTACTACTATATGAAATCAAGCCCTATAAATATATCCCAGAATTTTCCGAATTGAAATCCTCTTTCTAAATGAAATTTATAATGATTTTCAATCTGCTCCCCTATTTCTACGATTGCTTNNAGNCTNNACTGTCTACCGTTCTTCCTTCTTATTTGGAGATATTGCTTAGAGACTTGGACAGCATTACTCTAATACTTTACTTCTTCATTGAAGTCTAGGTTATCTAAAACTAAATTCTCAGAAATATGAGGAAAATTAGAGAGCCTCATAGATTCTTGGAACCTAATCTGCTTATATTAATCACTCTTTGAACTAATTGCCTAAGATATTGGCTTCTTCTTTCGATACGCCAGAAATTAGGCCTGATCCAGGATTTATTCTATATATTAGATGATCTCCTTGACATGATGGCAAGGCAGGCAATGACAAACCCTCTGATCTTCTCTAAAAGCCTTTAGATATCCTATTTCCTTCTATTTCCTCATTTTTGTTTAGATGACCTGAAAAATATCTCATGAATAGGTGACCTGTTCAAAATATTATAGTAAGTAATTCGTAAAATGAAAGGGACTCTAGCTTTATGAGGGTTCTTGTAAGGTTTTGGCTTGAAAAGCCCAGAACTACGTATCTATATATTTGTATTTTTATTTTTGATACACTAAATCCTAGACTTCAGCTTGGATATCTCAGTAAGTCTCTATCTGAAATCTTAACAAGATTAGATCATGAAAATGAACTCTCATTTCCTACAACAGCAATTCTCTCGTAAAAAGGTCATTTTTATCCTAGTGCCTTATTTTCCTGTAATATTACTGAAAAATTTTCGCGTTAAAAGATGGCACATCCAAAGTATTGCAAGTTGTGAATCCTTTAATTTTTGGGACACTAATAAAGGAAATACTGTTTTGGTTAGGCTCTTAAAGACGAAGGTATTAGCAAAATCTCTTAAATATCTACGAAAGTTTACTATTGGAACGGAGTTTCTTAAACGTTCTCGGACTATTCTTTATCACTGTAGGGCTTGCACAAATCTCGAGGTTTCCTTAGGCTATTATCACCCTTGCAAAACAATCCTAGCTACTGTTGTCAAATTTCTGAATCCAAGATTAAAAAGTGTATTTCTGAAAGTTAGTGACCTCAAAAACGAGACTCTCCAAGGAACACTCTCATTTCTTCATCAGCTGAATCAACGCTGCAAGATAAGCGAATTTGCATTTGACGCGAATTACTCAGGGGTCCCGGAGATTTTCAACAGAGATGATTATTACGACTATGAAGACGATGATGAGGGGAGATTGGAACAATTTGACGCCTTCGTGGACTTAATGAGGAATCTTTCGAGTACTCTTTCGAAGATGACGTGGCTTAAATATGTGTATGTCGGACCTTCCCATTATTTCTTAAGAGCAATTAGCCCGTACCTTGAGATGTTTAATAACCTTCGTAATCTTACAGAAGTAAGATTCCTTGAGTTTTTGTGGTTCGTTGAAGATGGTGAATTCGATTCAGGGTATTGGGACGATACAATCAGGCTTGCAAGACGGTTTTTCCAAGGTTTTACAAATGTAGCAAAGCTTGTTCGGGTGACTCTCGAAGTTAATGATGAGTCAGTACGAATCCTCAATCTCATTATTGATAAATGCAGTCAGCTCAAATATCTAAATCTTTATATATTGAACAAATCACTGCATAATTCTGATGGGTTCAGCAATCGTGTTGTTCCTGAAGGTCTGGCAGAGAGCCTCGAAAAATTAGGTAATTTGTCTCAATTAGAGGGGTTTAGCTTAAAATATCCATTGGCAGAAGGCTCTCCAGAAGTTAGCTTGTATAGTATTCACAAGCTAGTGAGCCTTCAAAGGTTAAGTGTTGAGAAGCTTATTGATGGAGAGGCTAGTCTCTTGAATTATACTGATTTAGGAGAGGGTATTGCTGGACTTCATGGTCTCAAATATCTGAATATTGAAGATATTCCTACAAAGGAACAATTAAAGAGATTCTTTGGATCGTCTTCAAAAAACTCACTCTCTCAACTTTCAGAAATTCGCTTTGACTTCAATAGTAGTGCTGACATGTTTATCGGCGAAGAAATCAGTGACTGGATGTCAACCAAACTTAATGTAAAATGCTTCATTCTTAGACTTTCAGTCAGAAAAGGAGCTTGCATAGTTTCAAATACCGTCAGAAACTGTTGTAATGCTGTATTATATTTGAAGAACCTGTCAACTTTGAGTCTAGTTTTTGGGTCGGACTCTGTCCATTATGGAAAGGACTTGCCTAAAATTTTAAGAGATTTTGATGGAGAAGACACATGCATATTGTCAGATTTTCTATCAAAATTATCTAGTCACAATCTAAGAAGGGTTAAACTAGGGATTGCGGACAGCTATCTGACGGATCAAGAGCTTCACAAAATACTCACTGCTTTTGAAAATATGCCCAAACTGAACCTCTTAATTTTTGGAGGAAGCTTCAAAGCTATTACTGTTGAGGGGTTTGAGAGATTGAAGAAATTCATCCACCGGCCAAGAGCTTTAAAAACTGTTCAAATTGTTCCAAGATGTTGGTTGCAAGAGTATGAAAAGACTTTTGCGAACCTGATTCTGAAGACCTATGGAGTCTCAAAAGCCTCTTGTTTTGATTCATTCTTTGACTATGATGTATTCTAAAACTTTCATGAATTGTGTAGACCATGATATTATAGAGAATGCAATGCTATAATTAATAACAAATAAAAAATAGCTCCCCAACCGGGACTCGAACCCGGGTCTGCAGGGTGAGAACCTGCTATCCTAACCAGCTAGACTATTGGGGACGTG
>Ga0065720_1020710_pt1 | contig 13091 bp, 11 predicted proteins | sample Thericmetagenome_FD_59107 | JGI IMG/M metagenome (GOLD analysis project Ga0065720, IMG submission 59107) | Thermophilic microbial communities from the Joint Bioenergy Institute, California, USA of rice/straw/compost enrichment - eDNA_2 v2... | ecosystem: Engineered > Solid waste > Grass >... | reverse complement strand
CGTAGGGTGTTTTATTTGGTCCTCCGGCTATCCTGATGGCACTACGAGGATCAGCAAGATACAGCCAAGCGAATTCTTCTTCAGACCAATAATAAATTTGTTGTGATGTTCCAACAATATATGTGGTCCCTTCTGGATCAACCCCTATGTCAAGGGCTGCTCCAGGAAGCTGTTGCCAGTAATTTCTGGCACAATACTCTCCTGAGGTGATTGCCAGCAATAAAGCTAGATAAAGCAATGAGGACCACAATTTTTTCATGAGTTTCAAATAGTTTATATTTGTCTCAAAGCTATTGCTTAAATATTTGGTTAAGCGTTACAGTAACAGTAACTGAAACGAATTTGGCTAATAATAGAGTATTGATATATACAAGCTTCTTCAAGAACTCTCACAAGAAAGCTCAAACGAGCTCATGAAAGTAAGTTAATATACAAAATTTACAGTAGTGGTGTTGCTCCTTTTTTAGGACTTAGGATTTCAAATTAATTTGGAGGTTTTATCCACAGTCAAAATTAGGTACAATTAATCTGAGGTGAGGAGTCATTAAGATGTAATAATGTGGGGAAGAAGAAGGGTATGAAGTAAATGAGATACCCCTCGGGTTTAGTATTGCGAAGAACCAACCAATTAGACCTATTCAATAGCCTAATTTGATTTTTCATCAATTAAAATCTTGTTATTTTTTTCCCCATAATCTGTGAGAATCTGATTTACTAAGATATGGTACCACTAAATATCATTTCGAAGAAGAGTTGATTGTTAGAGGAAGGCTATTAATATCAAGGATACAAATCGATCTGTATGGATAAAATATTGTGCCGCTGGATATTATGTATAAAATTCAGCCAGCTGTGCTAACATCATTTGTAATTTAGGTCAATAAGCAAATTAACAGTCTTTTTATTAGAGAAGTTTATAAAAGTTTTATTTTCACTTAAAATGTCTCCTCTAGTAATTCTTCTATGCACTAGTATGTTTCTGAAAGAGATTTATCTCTATCAACCTGGTTTCAGATCTAACTTGAGTTAAATTGGGAAAGGTGAAACTTAATTTTCAATTTGAATTATATTTTAAGGTTAACGCATAGAGGTTTAATTTCTGTTTTAGGTATGCTAGCTGTGATTTAAGACAAAAAATGCTCATAGCTGTCTTAGCCTTCCGTTAGATTCCTTATTTCCTAAAAGAATTGCTTCCTTTGTCAAAACCAAAGCAGAGTGTCTCTTTACTCAGGATTTTTTCCCCCAACTATTTTAATAATCAACTTTTTAGATGTGAGCTGAAACAGATAAATGGTAGCAATGCTAGCTTGAAAGTAGATTACTATTGTCAAGGACCACTTGATGACTCAGAATTAATAAGCCAGACTAGAATGAAAAACTAAAAAAAACTATAAAAAGTCTAAATCCTTGTATAAATACAGGAGAATACTCTATGAAAGCATTCCTGTTAGCAGTCAGGTTGAATAAAATTTATTCTGATGATAAACCAAAATTATGACTATTCCGATGTTATTCGTAGGGTTAACCAGATTGAACAGGAATACTGTCAGGATATGAACGCAGTAAATAGAGATATGGAAATCATTGGCATTCTTTACGGTTTGATACAATTCAAAGTTATTTAAATATATCTATAGAGAAAAAATTAATATTCGCTAAGAGAGCTCAACAGGCTTCTCAATAATGCCAATGATAAGGTAAATTCCAGACAAAATTTTGGGCATAAATAGTTCAAATTGTTCCAAGAGGAATCCTGTAAAATCCGGCAAAAACAATTAAAAAGTGAATATCTCAAGAAGGTGAGCTCTATAATTTCGAAGAATTAACATACAGATACCTGAGTATAAGTCTAACTTCACTACAGCTTATCAAGAATTTATCAAGATAGAGAATGAATATCTTCAAGACAAAAATGAAGATTTAAATAAAAATGTGCCCTTTCTCTTATTAAAGGATTAAAATTATTAGTCTCTCAAAAAAATGAACGAAATGGAGAATATGCAAGAGGATATTGAGCCTCTCAGAACAGATATCCAAGTCTTGCCTGATGATTTTGTTAGGGAAGTCATTGCCCCCAAAAGACCAAGAATCTCAAAAGTATCAAAAATTTGCCCTTAACTAATTTTAAGGCTAAAAGATTCTACAGGAAGCACAGGAAAATGATAAACCTTAGTGTATTATCACTCATCGCGATCTTGGCAATTATTATTTACCTGATTGCAACATAACCAAAATTGTGATTTTCCTTTTTTTTTTTAGAAAATTTTTTTGGAGTTAACCTCAATGACACTATTCTTATGATTCATAGTTCTTTAGCGTATCCTGTACTGCTTTCAACAAAGAAATATACACAACTAAAAATTCTTGCAACATGTCCTTCATATTTACATTTCTCAATTTCCTTTTATTTTTTTTTTCTCTTTATGAATCCAAAACCAGATTTTCGGTCGATGTGCTCGAAGGATTCTCCAGCATAGGACCTCCGACTAGAAACAATTTAGAGCTTCAAGTTGTCTTTGACCACCTTCAGAAGCCTGGGATATTCTGCTACCCCCTTTTTTAATTCTATATCAATGCAAATATTTAGCTGTCTGTACTTGTCCAAGATGGGATGGGTCTTCTCATTATACTCCTTCATTCTGTTCGAAATAACGGCTTCAGTATCATCGTCTCTTTGGATAAGATGTCCTCCACACTCATCACATGTACCTTCCTTTTTCGGCAATAAGGGTGGCATAACATATTCTCCTTTATTGATATCACAAATATTATAAGATTGTCCACAGTTTGCACAAACTCTTCTTCCAAGTAATTTTTCAAGTAAGATCTCATAATTCAATTCGATATTGAGGACCAGATCCACCTTGAATTTCTCCTGGAGTTTCTCAAGTTGTTTTAAGGTCCTTGGGAATCCATCCAGGACCACCCCGACTGCTGAAGCTGGCTCCTTCATTTTCTCTTCCAATATTTTAAATACAATTTCGTCATCTACAAGCTTTCCTGACTGAACAATTTCCTTGATTTGCTTGAGAAGATTAGGGTCAAAGGTAGAGGGGACTTGACCTTTGATGATCTTACGAAGCTCATCTCCTATAGAGATTGGATTCAATTTGAGATCCTTACAAAGTAGCCTGGAGTAAGTTCCCTTACCAACACCAGGTGCACCGAAGAAGGCAATTATCTTCTGATTGGGAAAGGCTGTAGTAGAGAAACTTGCCTTGCATAAGGATGGGAGAAGGAAACGGGTCTTTGTTAAAGAAAACATTTTTATTAAAGATATTTGTTAATAAATAATGCCCTCAATTAGTTCCAAAGCTTTAAGGGACAACCTTCATGACTTCAGGACAATGATTAGGCATGACTTTTAGATCTTTCATAGTAAAAGGAAAATATTATCGTCCAGATAGAGACTAAATACGCCATATCTTTGTTAGGAAATAAAATAAATTTGCTAAGAATTTTCAAAAAATGAATGCCAACGCTCTGAACGAATATGTCATTAACAAATTCTTTGAGTATGATGAGTTCTGTTTTGACAAATGTGTCAAAGTTCCTGAGAAGCCTTTTTCCCAAAAAGAAGAAGATTGTCTAAGTAAAACAAGATGAATCGTTAAATAATCATTATTAGAGACTTGTATCACTAAGATGGTCAATGTTTTCAATAAATTACACTCATTTCAGGTGAAGAAAGCGACTACATCGAATCCAATTCAATAACTCCAGACTGAAATGTCTTAATCTATGTATCATTTTCATGTATTAAACTTATTTTTGTATTTGAGTTCAAATGTATCAAAAGATGTAAAGGGTGAGTGTTGAGAATCTTAACTCAAAACGAATATGTTTGAGAACAAAATATTAAGCTATGAATATATTCAATGAAAATATTCAGATTAGTTTAGTTATTCGCCTTCGATGTTTAAGCAATGAATGAGGTTTATATTACTTGTATAACCCGTGCTAAATATTATAGAAGTATTAGCAACAGGCTGTTAAGCATATTTTTTAGGTTGCGAAGAAAATTTAACACTTAACAGAGATGCACCCATCTTGTGAACTTTACTCTTAAAGTGAATGAGTATTTCATACGTTATTTGAATTCTGGCTCTATTATTTTCACTTTCCTCAAAGTGTACTGAGCGCTTTATCATCTATGTTTTCCTATTCTTCTCTTCAGCATTATGAAATTAAATTGCTTGAAGGTTATTCCTAACCCCAATATTTATTTCTTAGTGCCTATATCAAGAGTGATAAGCCTAGCTCTATAATGTTCTTAATACCAATTTTCAATTTATCATCAGTATCCCTCCTCAGACTTCTGTTGCTCAAGAGGATAATGTTCTTAGTCTAATTTCAATAGAAATTAATATCTAAGAAGCCACTCTCTTTTGATCTGTTGAAAATCTTAGTGTACTATTTAGAAAGTATTTTTTATTTCTGTTCAAAAATTCTTATTGATATTAAGGTATTCAAAGAGTCTTCGGTTATTGAGAGTCTATTGAGACACAGAATTGAAAGATACTGTAATCTCGAGATTCATTTTCTTATGGCGAGGATCAGATATCGTCATGTGTTCTAAGCCTCAAACTAGAAAATTAAAAAATAAAATCCTAAATATGTCCATCTTTGAAAAACAACTCGAGGTTTCCAATGATCCTCAAGTACTTACCCTCGTAAGAAGGCTGAATGACTTTGACAAAATTTGTTTTAAAAAGTGCATTGACACTCCAGAAAAGAGATTATATGAAGAAGATGAAAAATGTTTGAGTAATAAATAAGAAATTTCCCTGACTGATTAGAAACCTGCTCAACCAAGATTAATAATGCAAGAAGATATATCGCCAACAAACCTAAAGACGATAGTCTAAAAGAAACCATCAAACCTCCCAGCATTAGCGAGCTTAAGTGATTATTGTATATAGATCTTCCGTAGCTTCTTTGTAATTATTCTTCGAAATAATGGGCATGTCATATCATATTTCCACTTCAAGAAAAATCTCTTTACTCAAACTTTACCCTTGCAGTTAAGTCTTTATCGTTACCTCAGAAAAGATGGGTTATCAGATTGATCTATAAGATGTCCTTGTATTGAATAAGAGGTTTTATGAAACCTGACATTTCTGGAACCCGATGAATTTTATGGAACACTTAAAAAGAAGATGTAAGGAGAGTTATATATATATATATATATTTAAATAAAATCCAATATCAGAACTGAAAAATGAAAACTTCAATCCTTATTTTGGCAATCCTTGTTGGTCTAGCTGCTTCAAAGAGTCTATCATATGTTGGAACTTGGGGTGTATACGATGGCTGTAAAACTGGATGCTGCTGCCCCACCAGAGATTCTATGATTAGAATAGAAGATACTGGAACCGAAACTATGGAACTATCAATAGTTGAAGGACATTATACAAGTGAATGCAGCAGCGATTATGGATTCACCGACAAAACCAAGATCCCTTTACCCTGGGATGATGGCACTAGCAAGACTAAATTGGATGACGGAGTTACAAAAGACATGACAAAAAAAGACTCAAGCACTGTTACCTGGAAGTGGCGCCCTCAAATTGGAGAAGCTGATCAAGATGCACCAGGAATTAAAAAGGGAGACCCAGTTGCCTTGATGAGAGTGGATCAAGGAACAGTCATTAATTGTGAATTTATTATCGGAGGAGAGATCATTAGACTGGCCTTTGGTGCTCTTGTACTGATTGCCATGATGATTGTTTTCTAAAATATAACAGATTTGGAAATGTTAATTATCTATGTCAGTACATTTGAAAACAGTAATAACATGATGGAATGTGTACGAATATTAAGTTATATATATTCAGCAAACCAAAAATTCTCTCTTCTCACACTTTTTCGAATTTTCTCTAGCTTAGCTGGCTTCAAATTCTGTCTCAAAAAATCTAATTTATGAATTTGAAAAGATATACGCATATATCAGTACTAGAATCTATTAATATCTAGGAATCTCGTGTACTCTAATAGTCTAATACCTTCTCTTAATTGGTTCGTTGATTCTTGAAATTAATATTTTAAGTTTCTCTCCTTCGTTCTTGATGAAATTCGGTCCTTATATTTTGCGAGAAATTTCATTAACGAGGTGCAGGATTATGTTGAGCATTGTTTTCATATTAGACATTGGGCAGAATCTATGAATCCAGAGAAGGATATCTATTTCATAAATAAAATTTAAGACTTTATTTCCATGAGCAGCCATCCTGTTCTCGACCTCAAAAAACCAGAGGAACTCTCCAAGATTCCTGTAAAAAGAATCCTCAATCCAAAAGCTCTCATAACCAGCTCCCACATCGAACCTTTAGACTCTCTAGCCGAAGCAAAAATGTAATTTGAATTTTATTTTCCCCCTTTTCTGATCTATTTTAGTTGCTTTAACACTTGTATTAACCCTGTCAAACAAGACCATGAAGTCTTTGAGAAATGTCTAGGTACTTTGGGCAGAACATAGCTTAATCTGATAGTGAATTGTTCAGTCAAGTTCTCCAAAATCCATGAGTTTATGAGGACTAACGACTATATGAACGCCTTGATGAAGCCGCATGAGAAAAAGAAGAAATAAATCTTTCTTGTATATTTCTACTTTCTTGTTTTCCTTTATATTTTAAATAATTCTGAGCAAATAAGATGTTCAAAAAGAGAGAAATTAAGAAAACCAACGTCCTAGACGAATTTGAGAAGAATAAAACCTCCGAGCCTACCCCCACTGAGGGTACCGAGGAGCCTGTCCTCAAAAAGAAAGTCAAAACCAAGTCTGATTTTTCTTTCTCGGTATAATAATCCTCTTTTTCACATATTAACTCCCCACTAGACTAAAGAAATAACAGAAGAATACGGAAGGATTGTAAACGACCAGACAGGTGAACTTATGTATAAAGCAAGACCCGAACTAGTAAATTGGTCTCCCATTCAAAATGAATCTTAATAGATCACAAAGGATGCTGGTAATGCCTTCGCTACAAATGAGATTGACACCATCCATGAGCACGATATCAAGGCCAGAAGACTTAGACAACTTGAGCTGAGCAAGGAAATAAAAGCAGGAAAAGTTGACAAGAAATATTACCACGGAGAAGCCGCCTATGCAGTATATGCAGAAAAGTCTGAAAAGGATATCCATAACTCGAAATATACAGGGTATAATTATTGAGAAAACTCCTCTAATATTCCTAGAACCCTTGGGCCCATTAGAGCCCCCTCCAACGTTAGAGCAAGCTGCAGAATTGACTACAATCCAAGTTTGTGTAAGGATTGGCATGATACAGGCTACTGTGGTTTTGGAGGTAAAAAACCCTTTTGTCTAGACTTAAATTCTTAGATAGTTGTATCTATGTTCATGACCGTACAGACTATAAATCAGGATGGGAACTGGAAAAAGAATGGGAAAGGGAACAGGCCGAAAGAGCCAAGAGATTCTCCGTTACAACAACTGGAAACTACCAAAATGAGGAGGAAGAAGAGGAAGAGGAGGATGATGGACTCCCCAAGGTATGCCAACTTTGTGAAGAGGAATTCAAGGAGCCTGTGAAGACCTCCTGCCAGCATTTCTTCTGTGAAAAGTGTATAATGGAACATTATAAGTCCAATAAGCGCTGCCCTGTCTGCAGCCGTGCCCTCAATGGAATTTTCAATACCGCAATGGAAATAATTACTAAGATGAAGGCAATGGCCAAGGATTCCAAGAAAAATAAGAAGGAGCGTATTTTGATTGGCGAAAAGAGAGAAGGTGCTAAGGGCAGTGAAGAAGAGGAGGGTGAACCTACTGGCCTTGAGGGTGTAGAATTTGCAACAAATGCTAAGGAGGATGAATATGATGAAGAGAGGGAGAAGAGAAGAATGGAGAAATTGGCCAGAGAATTGAAGAATACAGTCTCTCAACAAAAAGAGAAATTTGCAGCTAGTGAGACAGACTGGCAATATTAAATGTGCTTGTTTCAATATTAAGTATCCGATTTGGAGTATAGTGCCATGTTTTCACTTTAATCAATTGAAATTTTGCAGACTTTCTAAGATAATTTAGCAATCTCAATTCTTGATCTTGAATTCAATGCAATTTTTGCTTTATCTTTTTTATTGTTAACCTGTGAGTTCCAGTTATTCTCGAAAATCTAAATTAACTATTCTCTTGCTATAGATTCTGCCGTCATTGTCAAAGCTCTTTCAAAAGGCAAACAATTTGAAGTAAATATTATCTGAGCAAAAAATAAGATATCATATGAGATAATTATACTTCCTTACCAGCTAGTCACTTACGATAATCTTTACCAGTAAGTCTGTGCTTAACCTGTTCAGATTGCTTATTTTAATTCTTTGGTATAGAACTCACCATCACGAAGCTATAGTTCAAAGTATTTGTGGATTTTTCTGTCTTTGTGATACTAAAAATGCTGAATAACTCGAGCTAATCGTGTCCCATATATTTGAGCACTTTAATAAATATCCAATTGAAAATTAATAGGAATATAACTTTGTTTGGCAAATCATTTTCTTGAAGTAGCATCGATAAACATTTTAGAGGAATTTTTAATTGTTTCTTTTGGTATTTTTGAATTTACAGATGTATCACTGTTCCTAAAGCTCTCCTCTCAACGAGAAAATCTCCTAATTTCTTATCCTATGAGCTAGGACAATTTTGGAGTGGAGGAAATAACCATATGAGTATCTTGTGTAATCAACAGAAATAAAAATAATTAAACTCTTTGAATTTTTATCGGCACTATGGACTTCGATTCCCCTCTCCCTAACAGGCGTATTGAAGACGAATACAGTGACGAAGAACACTCAGACTCCGAATTAAAAGCCAGCCACCTTCATAAATCTCTGGCTCAGTCCCGCAGGCCCACAGATGATCAAATTTTGAACTATAAAGACATCATCACTGACGAACAGACCCTTGAGTTCATCAAGAAACACTTCTCCCAGACTTTTATTGAAGTTTCTTTCAACGTTGATGCTTTTATTGAGGTCCTATTACAAGAATTCTTTCTGAGGAACCCCAGTGTTGTTAGCACTGTCGAAGATGTCAAAACATTCAAAAAGGAGCTGAAGAAGCTACTTAGAACCAGCCTAACTACTAATGATGAGACCTCCCTCTCCCTCAATGCCTTGGAAGTTCACACTAAATCTAAAGGATTGTATAATTTTGTTTTCGATCTTGCCATGGAGGCACAAAGCATGATGAAGATCAAGGAGAATAATAAGATTAATGAAGCTATACTCGAGGAGCTTAACGCTGTCTCCAAGATGCTCAACTGTAAGCGCCAAGAGCTCCTCGAATACGAGCAAAGACTCAAAGACTATGAAAGATCCCTTGGCGAAAGAGAAGAAAAAATGAAAATGCTCCTACAATCTGAATACGAACGTCTCCTCAAGTCCTTCGAAGACAACTACAAGACCAAAATAGTAGGAATTCAGAAGCGGTAAGTCATAATTTCTTTCAAATTACCCCCTAGGGTCCTCGCCCATGAAAAGACCACCAAGGCCAAAATCAAGCTTTTTGAGACCAAGGCCAAGGAATTCAAGGCAGTGGCCACCTCCAGTACCAATGCTGAGGACAAATGGAAGACTAAGGTTACTTCCCTAGAAAAAAGCAATGAGTTCTTAAAGCTCAAGGCCCAAGAACTTGAGAAAAAGCTCCAGTTGGAACAGGAATCCAAGGCCACCCTTACCAAAAAGATTGAAAAACTGCAACTGAAGATCACCTCTCTCGAAAAAACGCTCAAAGAAACCCAAGAAAAACAATCCGAACCTCCCTCGGAGAGAGCCTCCGAGAAAAAGGAGATGCCACACCCCGATGACATCATCAACTATCTTGCCGCCAGTGAGAAGCCTCTCGAAATTGTCGACCTCAACACCTCCAAAAACATCCCTGAGGAAGAGGACGAAGACGATGAGATCATCGTTGGCGATAAGTCCCAGCCTCCTACAATCCGCAATGAAGAGAAAGCTCCAGTCAAGAAAGGTGTCTCCAAGGTTCTTACCTTCGATACCTCCCCCGCACAAAGCTCTGTCAAGAAGAAGTTAGTCACAAAATCACCCTCTTCAGATGAGGTGAAAGTCCTCCTCAGCGTCATACATCATCTTGTTATATCTCTTAAGTCTACCCTCCCAGTCATCGTACAGAGTAATCACCCTGCCCACAAGGGTGCTACCGATACCATAGATAACCTTATTGCGTTGACTAGGAGCATAGATGGTGAAATGACCACAACCAGAGATGCTACAGAACCTGAGGAAAGAAATATCGATATTGGGGAGATCTTCTATCCTTGCTTCAATAATCTGATCGGAAATATTACTGAGCTCCTCCCCCTCCTCAACAAGCCTCACAATATCAAGCACGTCTTTACAATAGTCGAGCTCTATTACAAGCTCCTTAACTTCTTCTTCAAATTCCAGATCCAGAAGAAGTTCCCTGAGGGCAATGACCGCTACCTCACAGAATTCGAGATCCAAAGCTCCATGAACAAGGTCAAGAGTACTCAGGACCATGTCAACGAGATCATGTTCTCTTCTAGGGTGATGGAGATCCCCTTCATTCCTCAGACAGACTTCTGGAAGAAGATCATAAAGACCACCAAGCCCCTCCAGAGCAGAAGATCTGAGATTCAGAGCACTCTCTTCCGTTCGATAAACAAAGAAAACAAGAATCCCAACAACAGAGCTGCTGATCCTTGCCTAAACTTGTTCAATGAGGAGACAGTCCAAAAAGAAATTTCCGCTCTCTTGAAGAAATTCCTCGACCAGACAGAGTTTATGCTCAAGAAGGACACTGGAAACCAAGAAAGTATAGTCTCCTTCCATACAAGCCTGAACCTGGAGACCCAGAAATACCTCCAAATGACCAGAGTATATGTTGCCCTTATAGTTCTGCTTCTCAGCAAGAGCAGAAAGGAGCAAATCCAAGCCATAAACTCCCTCCTTGTGGATCTCAATTCAGAGAATCCTAAGGTGGCTGAGTACCTTAAGCTGTTCTTTGTGGAGAGCGAAGGCCTGGATATTGTCCTTTGGCAACTTGAGAACAGCTCCGATGACCTTCAGGCCACCCAGGTTATTACTGACCTATTGCTGTGCCTCAATATCAATGGTAGCCATTATAAGCCTTTCATTGACCAGATCAGTAAGGATGAGGTTGTTAAGGTAAGATTGTGGATATAATATGTTGAGTTTTTAGCTTATTTTGGAAATTATAGTGAGATATGGGGATAAGAAGGACTTCTGTGAGAAGATGTGTGTCATTTTCCAGAGAATAACATACCATAATGACTTGAAGAGTAAGGAAAATTTTATTGAGAGTAAGTTGGTAGGAATAGTTGAGAATAAATATATCAAATTCTTCAGAGAGAAGCTCAGTGATTCCGAGCTTCTCAAGAACAATGAATTCTTCGCCACGAATATCAGATCTATCCTGTCTAACCTTGATGCATTGTAATCCTATGTATTATAATACTCTCATCTGTACCTATTCTGTCTAGCTATTATTATTTACCACTCATTCCAAAATTGTCTTACATTGCACTCCAGAGAACTAGATTAAACTTTCTGACTATATATTTAAGAAATAGGGAGACTTATAAAAATTATTTGTCAAAGATGGGCTGTGATCATGCCATAAGATGCTATAAAGCCCAGCATCAAAGTCCTGAACAGCTACGAGAGCAGGCCAGGAAGACTTTTATCTACTTAACTAGATGCAGGACATTCATTCTGTTTCTCAAGAAATCATTCCTATTTCCCGAAATTTTAGATCTTTGTTAGAAAATAAATTTGATTTTATGCAATTTTTGATAAAAATTTTGATAATTTTTTTTAATGAAAGAATAAGTGCACTTTCTTCATAATTATTTGGCATAGTGGTGCTATTTTCCCTCAAATTACTTGGACACTTTGAAAGTTGAGGATAACTTCCTTTATATCACAAGACTTTTGCAGAATACTCAGCGGCCATGTAAGAAACTTCTGGTCCTCACCTAGTCCGCATGTCGCAAGGCTCGCAAACATTTTACACGAGTCTAGAAAACGAGCCTCTCAAAAGTATGATGATCTCTCAATTAATACCAGATAACTTTATAGTCCACTTGCTTTTTAGTGGAAATTCAGAATATCAGAAATAATAATAAAGTAAAATCCCTATATATTCTATCTCAAGAAGGAACTGTTTGAATCTCACACTTTTTCTGCTAGAGGATGTGCAAAGCAATAAAGCTTGTAGTGGCTGAAAAACTTTCTGTCATTAGGTTTGAATTTGTTATATCTAAAGACATAATTCACAAATCTGAATTTGGGAGTGATTAGGTCTTTGTCTTTGATGTATTTCTTAATACAGGAAGTTAAACTTTTGCTCAAAGTCTCTGATTGAAAGATAAATCTCTCTCCTCCACGAGAATCCTTATTCAGAGGTTGAACATAAAATCCATATTTGTCCAGTGGAAGCAACTTGTTAGATTTGTCAAGCATATCAAAAGTGTAGATATCATAATCTGGAATCTTCTTGAGATTAGTGATCTTAAACTTATCTTGCACATCAAATAACGAATCCAGGTTAATGATATTTTCAATGTTATGATAAGAGAGCTCTCTCGGATCTACAAAAACTATAAGGAAGTTCAATTCATTGCAAATAAAGCATTGATCAATCATAGTTTCAGAGTCAGGCATATCAATAAATCTGACCAGCTTGTTCCTTGAAGTTGGAGAAGGAGTGGCCTCTATATTGTTAATCTTTTTAGAAACGAGAGGTTCTTCGCCTTGATCGTCAACAAGATCGACCATCTTCAATAGGAGGTCTCTTTCAGCTTTGTCAAGAATGTCTTTACAAGAAGCCACAAGACCAATGAGAAACCATATTTTGTCTTCTTTAGGAAGATTCGTATATCCTTTAGGATCTTTCTCGACTTCCCTATAAAATTTTAGAGACCTTAGGGATGACTCCTTTTTGTCGCTTTTCTTTTCATAAATGAGAGGATATATGTTAGGTGAGATGATATTTCCTTCAAAGACATTTTGCAGCATGAGTGTCATCAAGGACAGATTGGTCAACATAGATCTTCTCCTTTTCCCAAGCA
>Ga0065720_1003743_pt1 | contig 13091 bp, 15 predicted proteins | sample Thericmetagenome_FD_59107 | JGI IMG/M metagenome (GOLD analysis project Ga0065720, IMG submission 59107) | Thermophilic microbial communities from the Joint Bioenergy Institute, California, USA of rice/straw/compost enrichment - eDNA_2 v2... | ecosystem: Engineered > Solid waste > Grass >... | reverse complement strand
GCTACAGCAGATTCTCGGACAAACGGCATGATATTTTGAATCGTTTGGGTAGCTACCTCAGAAGCCGTCCGTCTATCACCCTCCGCCGCCCGCTGTGCAAAGTCCGCCTGAGCCTTCGCGTAGATGTTGGAGAACATTTTCAACTGCTCAAGCTGAGACGTTCTATACTGCTCGAAGGAGCGATACAGGAGCATCAACGGAGTACCTACAATGGAACCGGCCAAGATGTGACGAACCGTGTTGACGATGGCCCCTTGTAGACCGAACTGGTTGAAGTAATTGTCCCGACGAGCATAAGGGTCGTTTACAAGAGTAGAGGTCGCGGCGCTGGTTCTGCGTTCACGAACCGTCTCACCTTCTACCTCAACCTGACCCATTTGCCGGATTCGGCGAGCCCGGTTAATGTCCTTCGGAGAAACCTGTACCCCTGCTATCTCTGCCTTCATGTGAGCGAATTGAATGTCAATTTGCTCACGAATCTTCTTGACGATCTGATTGTTAATCCTTTCGATTTCACGAATCAGATGGTATCCGAGAGAAGGTGAATACCTGATCTGTACAGACTCGATGGCGTTGACCATTCTCCGTACTTCCTCGTTCAGCCCGCCGCCTATTTTTCTGTTCAGGGCTTGCTCCAAACGGGAGAATTGACGACGAAGCTCCGCCGAGTACAGTTCGCCGGAAGTAAACCGGTGGTTGGCGAAAATCCGATTGAAGCTGTCAAGATCAACACCAAGCTCCCGAGCCATGAACCTTCTCAGTTGCGTAGACACTTGGTTCAGTGGACGCTCGAATACGCTTTGGCTCATGGAGCGGATGCCAGCCGAAACCTCTCGAATGTAACGTTGAGCCGCATCGTTCACAGCATCTTGGATTCCTTCGATGCTCGGAATCCTAGTGGAATCGCGACTCGTCCTCACCTGACTGATAGCGTTGTTGATCGCTTCCGTGACCCTGTTCCTGATAGAGTTGAAGACCCTGTTCATATCCCGTTCCGTGATCTCGAACTCTCCGCCCGAGGCCACGTTGGGGTTCAGCATAATCTTCTTTACGTGTTCTTTGACCCTGTTGATGATCTGCTGAACAGTGTCCTTTCCGATGTGGAATTGCAGGGACGCAAGGTCTTGAGCAGAGATCAAACCTGCTCCGTGTTTGTTCAGGGCCGCCACAAGGTTGTTTAACTGAACACGGACAAGACGAGCAATGGCCTTGTTTACCTCATCAAGATCGTCCTTGGAGATCGGGACTTTGCCGACTTGCAGGTCAGGGTTAATGTCGATGACGATGTTGGCGTATGCCTGAGCAAGCTTCTCATTCAGCGCCTTATCAACCTTGGAGAAGATGTTTTGGACGGTACGAGCGTTGATCTTGAGAGCCTTTCCACCGTACTGTGCTACCGCGATTCCGTTGGCTTCGATTAGGTTATTGATCTCACGTTCAATGTTGCGCCGTAGGTTTTGCCCCGTTCCCCTAGAAACCTCTGCGGACAAAGAACTCATGGATGCCCTCATGGCGTCAATGCGCCTTTCCATGCCAAGGAACTTACTGTCGAGCTTTTCCAGCGCTTCGCCGAACAACGTGAGATTGTTCAGGGATTGCTGAAACTCAAGGACTATATTCGCGCCAAGGTTTGGTAGCTCGTTAGCCATTGTCTCACCGCCCTTATGAATAAAACTCCTGCACCCTCCCTAGAAGGAGCAGAACAGGAGCCGAAGTTACAGTAGTTTAGCGAGCCATTCCATATCTTCTTCCGTAGCAACCTTGTAGCCGTCGATGTACTCTGTACCGTCTTCCGTCTTGCCGGTGATTCCTGCCGGAACACCGTCTTCGTTGGTAGGTGCCCCGCCTCCGCCAAACATGGAAGCAAACCCCATCGTGGATACTTTTACAGTGAAGTCGATATGCTCATGGCATTGTTTCAAGTAGTAATTCAACTGCGGAAGGGTCAATTCCCAAACTTGGTGCTTATCCAAGTTACAGTAATGGGCCAGTTTGAAGAAGATATTCGACCAGTCTATGACCCTGTTAGGGTTACTGTCGTAAGCGGCTTCTTCCTCCTTTGTGTTTACAAAGACTTTTTTAGCCCATTCAACCCAATCATGCAGTCGATAATTTGCTTGGCAATCACAAGATCAACATACTCCGCAAGGTAGTCTACCGTGATGTGCGGGTAGTACGGCTTGAACGCCATAAGCAGAACTTCCATCAATTCTTCATACCGGTCGTCGTCCTCGCCCTCCATTACAATGAGGTTGGAGATGATAATACCGGTGTCGATGGTGTTCAGGAGCTTCATGAGCTTACGGGCGTCTTTCAGCCCCAAAGGAGGGATGCGGTACGTCTTTCCGTCCCGGAGACGAACTGATTCATCATCCTCGAAGAACACCTTCTCAATGAAGTCTGCTTCCTCCTGAGAGATCGGCGCTGGAGTCTTGTTCGTGTTTTCTTCCTGAGCCTCGCCGCCGCTCTTAGGGATGGACATGTTCCGATCTTCGCTCATTCTTTCTTCCCCCTCATCTGTTTTCTTCCCCCTTGTAGTAAAAAGAGTGAGCGCAAGCAGGGGGAAGGGTACTTACGCTCACGACAGATAGTTACTGTCATACACTATGATAAGGTGATGGTGCCCAACAATAACCGATAAAGTGAAAAGAAAAGACCCTCCGTAGAGGGTCTTATCCATTAGCAGATGTCCGCCGTGTTCGGGTTGAACACTTCGTAGCGCTTGATCGTGCCGAGCTTGTTGTCCACCCGTTCCGGGTCGATGACCGTCAGCGTGACGCTGTGCGTCGAAGCTTGCTGACGAGCGGCGTCGAGCGTGAAGTTCGACTTCACGCGGCAAGCGTACAGTTCCGTTTGGAAGCCTTGGATAGAGCCGTCTTTTTGCTCGAACAGACCGTCGTGGACAACCGTGACGGTCAGCGGGAAGTCCTTCGTCGAGATGTCCAGCACGTCAACGACTTCGGTACGCTTGTAGTTCACGTACACGTCTGCGCCTTCCATGTGCGGGTTGAACGTAACGACACCTTCATCGGTGATCGTGTATTCGTGTTCAGCCGGGCTGTTGGCTACACGCTTCAATAGCTTGTTGTCTTTCAAGGTACGGATGGAGACGTGCTTCACCTTGCCGTTCGTGCCGCCCTCGTCGAACAGGGTAGCACCGAAGCCAAGCGTGATCTGACCGTTCTTTACCGTGTGACGTTCTTCAAGAACCCACACATAGCCATCCGGGTCGGACGTCGAAGCTACAGCATATGCTACGAACACCGTGTCCCCGTCGTCAGCGCCCGACACAACCGTCAACGTGTTGGCCCCAACATTGTGCGTGACCGTGACCAGCGCACCTTCGGCGTTGTCCTTGCGGACGGTAGGTGCCGGAGAAGCGATGGATTGTTGGCTCAGGCTGATCGTAGTGCCGTTAACCGTAGCCGTTTCGTAGACCATCTTATACGTTGCACCGGAGACGCCTTCACGCAGTTTCGAGCCGAGAACAAGACGTACCATGTTCAGGTCAAACTTAGCGTCTTCCGCCGTAATGTCGATGGTCTTCTTCCGCAGGAGCGTATCCAGCGGTACAGACGAGTCGCCGCCCTCGATGTCCTGCATGTCAAGCTGGATGTCCAGCCGCATGTTGTTCATCGTACCAAGAGTGATAAGCTCGTCACAGCCCGGAATCTTAGCCATGAACTTGCCCGCACCCTTGATAATCATTTTCTTGTTCTTGTTGTTGGTGTGCGACATTTAGGTCACCCCTCTAACCCGATAGTGAATAGAATTTGGGTGAAGAACTTGTAAACGTCCTCTTGGTCAGTCTCGACCTCACCCATTGTAAGGAACATGCTTTTGAACGAGTTGACGCACTTCAAGCCGATGTACTGTTCCTCGAAGATTTCGTTAATCCTGTCGGCTAGGTTGATTGCTGTTTCTTCGTCTCCACTGATGACGTAGATGTCGAAGTCGAACGCAACCATATATTCCAAGTGGTTCTCACCACGGACGCCGGGATTAGCGTAGAAGGAAATGATCGGTAGGTTCGGCTTTACAAGCTCCGTGGGCCGTCGTTTCTTCTGAATGCGCCGCGCATATTCCTCCAGCGTCGTGGAGTTATCGAAACCCATGAGTTCACGAATCACGGCATCTTCACGAAGAACGGTATGGATGTAAGCGTACAGGTCTGACATCCGTAGCATCGCATCACATCCTTACCCTGATGTCTCGTAACTTAATATAAGCAGTGATTGGCACGTTTTTAACGGCTTGCAGAATTAGCCTATCCAAGTTACGGGTGCCCGTCTTTAGAGCGTTTCTGAACCAAAAGTGAGCGCGTACAGGGTGTCCGAAGATGTTCTTCCGAGGAATCTTTTTCTTGACTCCTGCCTTTACTGACCCCTTATGCACGTTGCCGCCCAAGTCCGTCCATTCCCTATCACGGTAGTATATTGGTGCTCTAAACTGAGCGGGACGTTGCGGGTTCCACCCGTACCCTCCCGGACTCCACCCAACCGGAGGTTGCATGTTACTTCCCGTACCGTACTCATAATAGAGCGCACGGAAAGACTGGTTTGGTGTCGCGTTATCCATGTAGAGACGCGACACAAACCTTGAGGTAGCCTCTTTGTTCGTAAATTTCAAGGCGGCGGGGAACGAGGTCACGTACTTAGCATCTACTTTCCGCACCTTGAGTTGTGCTAGGTTTACCAAGGCGGCCTTGTAAACTTCTCCCGTCACATCGCCAAGGGCCTCACGGATGCTCCGCTTCAACGCTTGTTCGTATCCGTTGCGATCAAATTTGATAACGTCCGCCATGAAATCACTTCCTTACGTCACTGCAAACTTCCAAGACCAACATCTTCGGGAAGGTGTCATAGTCGGTAGCAGTGACTTTGAAGGTCTTTTCCTGACCTTGGATTACGAGCGCTATCTGATCGGTTTCCTTTACAGACAAGGCCGTCGTATAGACGCGGTATTCGGTATCAGGGTGGATACCTGCCTCGATCTGACGAAGATCGCTGGTAACCTTCTCTACGAAGCAAGGGATGCCCTGAACCTTGACCACCAGTTCGTTCTTCAAGTTGCCCCGCGCGTCTGCCACTTTCTCCAAGCTCTTGATCGTCAGTAGGTGGTTACATTTCAGGAGATTGCAAACAACGGACAGGGTTGTATTTTTGAACGGCTCGAAGTGCGTCCCGCTGACGACATAGTTCTCGTCCTGCGAGTGGTTGCGTACAAAATCACCGCTATCTATGTCAACATCGGGAAGAAAGATACCCTCCTTGAAACTCTCCAACTGCTTCATGTTGGTGACGGCCTTGTTCATTCTCCCGATGAGTGCTTTAGTATCGTAGGACGTAGGGGTTCCGTTGACGTACCTAGTTACTGTTACGTCATTCCCTTGTCGCCGGATGATGCGGGCCTTATGATTCCTCATACTGCTCCATCACCGCCCTTTTAGAAGGTGCGATAACGAACACTTTAGAGTCTCCGCCCACACCAAACCCTTCAAGCAAGTCCATAGCCCTAGACATCAAAGTATCGGCCAACTCAGCGTAATCCACAGCCTTACGTTTCCATGTCACGTCAATGGTCTTGACTTCGATGTCTACACGGCTTGCCATCGACGGGCACAGCAGATAAGCGATGATGTAAATGGTGGCAAGGCGAACTTTAGCCTTGTCTACGTCAGGCATATCATAGTAGTTCGGAACGAGGTCGAGGACTTGGAACTCTGCTACATCGAGAATAGCAGGGTCGTCTATATCTTCATTTGGCAAAATGTCCTCATCGACCCCGCCAAGCAACCGCCTGACAGAATCGTAGAATTGCGTATCTTGAGCAGGGTCAATGATTAGAGCCACGACGAACCCTCCCTTACAGGACTTCGAGAATCTGCAACACAGGCTGGCTTGCAGAGACGAAGCAAATCTTCTCGACGCCTTCAAGCTCCGTCGTTTGACCAAAGATCAGACGTTTGGACTTACCGACAACAGCAAGACCGTCCTCGCTGTAATAAATGTCTCCGTAGCCTAGATTCTCAATGACCACGGTAGCATTGCGGTTTCTGACGTTGTAGATGTAGTCGCTGTAAATTCCCATCTGATGGGAAGTCTCTCGGACTACCTTACGCTCCGTTGAACGTTCTTCCTTCGGATGTTCCGCCACCGGCTCTTGTGCCGGTTCTTCAACATGAGCCTCGTCAGCAGGAAAAGACTCCGCCTTAATCTTCGCAAGCATGGCTTCCAACTCAGCGTTTTTCAGTCCCTTGATCTCAGCCTCTTCTACGCCGAGAGAAACCAGTTCCGCGATCATCTCTTTCTTGGATGCCATTGACTTTTTCCCCCTTTTGAGGATATAATAAGTGAAAAAGGTGGGAGGGATTTCCTCCCTAGCCCACCTTAGTCATTACAATTAGCCCGAGATCGGCGTCACGATGTCAGGCAGAACTACTGCCGAAACCTTGGACACGACCTTCTGAGCGAACCATTCTTCCGTCTCAATCCACAGCGTCTTCGATTCTTCGCTGTAGTATTCGCGGGTCTTTTGGTTACCCACGACATTTGCCGCAGGGTTCGTCCACTGGAACGTGTATGCGGCGGCCGGAACATCGCGGCCCGGATTCGACGGCAGGTACATCAGTACGGCGTTGTTGCCCCAAATGTAGTTCGTCATGCCGCCTTCTCCGACCCGTCGTTGAGCAGACGTAGCCTTACGCGCGTTCGCAACGATCAGGTTGTCCACTTGAAGCAGGTCTTTGATGGCCTCGTCCGAAACGAAGTCCGGCGACAGCCATTCGTTGAACCGGGTCTTGAATTTCGGGTGCATTTTCAGGATGTTGTAGACCGGCTTCGACAGAACCAGCGTGTTCAGGTTCGGAGCGCCAAGACGCTCAGCCTTTTCACGAAGCTCGAAGATGTCCCGAATCGGGTTGGAGTTCTCGAAGTCGCTCCATTTCACGATGTCAGGGTTCGTGTTGGCTTCGCCGACCGTCACCCGCAGGTCTTCGTGGAAGTTCAGCGGGTTCGTCAGCAGTTCAGCCGACTTGATTTCCTTGTTAAGCAGGAGCTTCGCCTTGACTTGCTTCGCCGCCATCTCCTTGAGGTTGAAGATACGGTCTTGGTCAGCGTTTGCGATTTCTTCGTCGTACAAAGCGTAGCGCTTTGCGTACCCTTCGCAGAAGTACGCATCGTCGCTCCAACCAGTACGCATTTCACTTGCTACCGTACCCGGAGCGCGACGGATGTCGTCATCGGCAATCATATGGTCTTGGTAATCGAAGACCATGTAGCGGTCAGACTGCTTGTCAACCTCTACGACCGGAATGACCCGTTCGCCGATATATACACCGTTCTCCTGATATGCAACGGAGATGTTCGTCAGGTACTGGTCGTAGTGGGTGTTCTTAATGTGATGTTGTGGATACGTTGCCATGCGTCAGAACCTCCCTTTATTACCCTTATTGGCCGCTCGCCGGAATGGCGTAGACCTTCGGACGAATCAGGACTTGCACCTTCTGACCGGCAACAGCGCTGTTTTGTGCTTCGCCAAGAACGTAGGCAACGTCGCCTTCGCTCAGGCTTGAAACACCCTTCGCCTTGCCGCCAGCGGCAACAATGACATCTTCGCCGAATGCGATGTTGCCAGCGGCTTCGATCTCGGCGATGCGGTCAAGTTGAACAGCAACCGTACCGCCGTCACGATCTTCGTATTGATACGTGACAACGCCCACGCACGGTAGGTTATCTTGCTCAGGAACCTCCACTTCACGCGGAGAACCTTCAACGTACTTGACGGCTTGGTCAACGCCGACGGTCTTGTACGTGTCGTTAGCGCGGAACGTGAACGGGCGCTGGAAACCAGTAACATTACCCGCCATTGTTTGTCATCCTCCTTTATTGCGCGGCCTTGGCTTCGAGTTCAGCCAGCGCTTGCTTCGTCAGTTGTTCAAGGTCGCCGCCCTCTTTCTTGAAGCGAATCATAGCGATTCGAGCGGCTTCTTGACGCATTTCTTCCTTGCTCAGAGTAACCGGAGCTTCGTCCTTCTTGGCTTCGACTTGTGCTTCCGTGACCTGAGCCGCCGCCTCTTGCACAGCGCCGGAGAACTCTGCCTTCATGGCAGCCAGTTCTTCCTTGATTTCATCCACGCTCAGAGTGCGCAGATACTTTTCATAGCGCTCTGCATTGAAGGCGTTTCCGCGAGCCGCGATACCGGCCTTCACCGTGTCTTGAATCAGGTCTTCGGTAAACTGGTCAGCCAGTTGAGCCTTGGCCGACAGGGATTCAACCTGCTCGTTGGCCTTTGCCAGTTGANCTTCCAGTTCAGAGACACGAGCAAGAGCCTCTTTCAGTTCNCTGTCCTTTGCCGCAAGAGCCGCCTCATGTTCGCTCTTTGCGACCATTTCTACGGTCGGCTCCGTAGCCGACAGNTTNGTGTCAGGAGCNACTTGACTCATTTCTTCACGCCCTTTCAGGAACTTTGTGAAATCTCTACGCTCGGAAGTGGTCGTAAAGAGTTGCAGATTTCCTTTCGAGAGGAAGCAGAATAGCTCTGCACCCATCGGAAGATTCTTAACATCGTCTACAGTATAGAGTTCCATATCTCCGTATTTAACGGGCTTTTGTAGAGACTCTGCTTGACTGCGACTCAGTTGCTGAGAATCTCCGTCCGTAGACGCCTTTTGAATCAGCGCCCGGTTGACCGCCCCGGCATAGACTAGACTATTCTCGACTCCTTCTCCGTCTTCGACAATCAGGTCGCAACGGACTTGCTCCCCGTCTACATCATAGGTAAGTCCGGGGATATGTTCACACTTCTCGTAATCCCGAATGCTGTTCTTGCAGATAGAACATTTCGGGTCATGGATGGCAAAGCCTATAGAAGTGTCAAATACGTGACCTACCTCGATGTGGTCTGCGATCTGCTGGTTAGTCATGCCGATCTCAGTGGCGAGTTCTCGCCGTTCTCCGTCTTCTCCGACCATGTGCGTGACGATGTAGTGGTCAATGTAGAGCGTCTTCACGCTCTCTCCGTCAACTTCGTCTGCTTGGATTTCAGCATCGAACGTTCTACCGAACGGTAGCCTGCTGTTGTCGTGAGATGCTAGAAGGCCGACACCTTTTTGGTAGTCCTTCTTGAGTTTTTGAAGCATCTTCTCGGTCAGGTTGATGCTATATTCACCGAACCAGCCCCACCTAGAAATCGGCAGAGTATCGGCAGACAAGCTACGGAAAACGTACACTTGATCTTCCTTTAGCTCCGTGTGAGAAAGCTTGTTGATCTTCCTCAACTGTGCCGGAGTTGGACGCGGCATGTGTACACCCCCTAGCACAAATTATCCTATCTTCTCGCATTATAAGAGTATGCGTAAGCCCTCTTAACAAAGAGGGCGTACATCACGTATTGGAAGTGCTATCAGACGACTGAGGGTCTTGCGGCTGTCGCTCGTCCGGCGCGCCCTTCGGGTCTACCTTACGAACACCAAGCATCTCCCTATCCGGCTCCCCGACAGCCTTATGTCCTGTGATTTCCTCCGCCGCCTCGTCTTGCGTAATCCAGCCGTTGTCGCGCTTGCGTTGAGCGTTTTGGATTGCAATTTGCTCGAAGTTGACCTTTTCGAGTTCGGTGCGGATTTCCGTGTCGTTGAACTTGAAGAACACGTACCCCTGCATACCGTTTATATTCAGGTACTTCGTAAGCGCTCTCGACAGAATAGACTCGATCAGACGTTGGATGCGCTGGACAGATTTCATGAAGATTTTGATTTCCATTTTCGCGTACTGCTCTGTCTGCCCGGTGCTTCGCCGCCCCATAAGNGTNGAGAACTGCTTCAAAGCGTTGTTCATCATCGCGTCNATGACGGCCATGATCTTTTGAGGGTCAACCATAGCCTTGGATGCTTCNACCATGTCAACCTCGACAGAATCGAAGTGAACGAATGCGGCGTCGGGGTCGAGCTTCGAGTACATGTCAATGATGAGTTGTAGCTGTTGATTCAGCCACTCCTGCTTCTTTGCTTCGTTGTTGCGAATGCTGATCGGCATACGCTTGAGCAGGACTTCCTCGATGATCTTGATGTCGTACTTACCGTACCCCTGATTGTGGATGATAGCCTTCAAGTCTTCCAGCACCTGCAAGTGGAAGGCAATCGTCTGAATGACCGAAAGGAACGGAGAGGTTCCATAAGGGTCGGTCGCCGTTTCGTCAAGACCTTCGTAGAAGAACGTCGGAATGTCAAGCTTTATCTTGCCTGTAGAAGCGTTCTGATACGGAATAAGACGACCTTTTTGACGCTCGAACACGATAGTGTCCGGGTCTATAGCCGTAAAGTACAGAACGTCTTCAAAATTCCTGTCCATGACCATTTCAATAGCCGTGGCCCCGCGAATCAGCGCGTGTTCGATCAACTCATCGGCAAGCTTGTCGATGCTTCTCGTCTTCTCGAACCCCTCACTGTAGTAGTAATCCAGCCGAAGAAGAAAATCGTCGATCAACTTTTGGCCGGACTTGTGTTCCGTCTTCCCGTCCAGCAGGGTGACCTTTACGCGGTATCCTGAGTTCCCGATAATCTTGAAGTTCCAAACTGCCTGAGACACGTCAGGATGGTTGTTCTTCAAAATCTCAAGGATTTTCTTCGGAGGATANCGCTTCAAGGTCTGTTCTGTGATTCTCATATATTTGGTCGGGTTNAGTACAAACCCNTCCCCGCCGTCATCNGTTTTGCGGCTCCCGCCGAAGTTCTCAGGAGGAACGGTTCGTTCATTTCGCGCAAGCGCTTCGACTTCTCGTACCGGTCGGTCGTCGGAAACGCTGAATGCGAAAGACAAAATCCTATTGAGGATTCCCACAATATCACCGTCCTTTTTAGCTAAATCTCATTATAGTGAGGAAATCTCTTGCATTAACTACAAGAGGTCGGCACACAACTGAGCGATCTCAGACCGCTCTCCTTTTTCCAAGTGGATGTGTCCAACACGCTTCTGCCCTTTTAGTTTCTCTACAACATACGTCAGTCCGCTACTGTACTGATCGAGGAACGGGTGGTCGATCTGTGCCGGGTCGCCCACCAGTACGATCTTCGAGCCTTCACCCAACCGAGTGAGGATGGTCTTAACCTCGTGTCTATTGAGATTCTGTGCCTCGTCGATAATGATGAACTGGTTCGGAATCGACCGTCCCCTGATGTAGGTCAGGGCCTCGACCTGCAACTCCCTTGACATGCCCGCGAGGATTCCTTCAAGGTCGTCGTCCTTTTTCGTGTCAAACAGTTGCTCCAAGTTATCGTAGATCGGTTGCATCCACGGACGTAGCTTGTCTTCGATCTCGCCCGGCAAGTATCCAATGTCCTTACCCATTGGTACGACCGGACGGGCAACGAGAATCTTGCGGTAAAGACTGTCGTCGAGGGTTTGTTGAAGTGCGGCGGCCAGCGCCAACAGGGTCTTACCGGTTCCGGCCTTTCCTGTGATCGTCACAAGATGGATTTCCGGGTCAAGTAGAAGATCGAGCGCCATCTTCTGCTCCACATTGAGCGCAGTCAATCCCCAAACCGGGTCGCCGGTGTAGTGGTAAAGAGGTTTAAGCTTCCCGCCACGAACACGACCGAAAGCACTTTGACTTCCATTACGAAGGATGATAAACTCGTTTTCGTTGGAGCCGTCGATGTGCGCTTCCCTATCTCTGTAGAAGCTGTTGATGAGTTCCGGGTCGGCGTCCTCGTGGACGACGTAACCCTTGTGCATGTCGTCGGTAGAAGTTAGAACTTTGTCGAACTGATAGTCCTCGGCTTTCAGACCGACAATATCGGCCTTTACACGCACGTTAGCGTCGAGGGATACTACTACCACCTCCGCCCCGCTATCGCCCGCCTCGCGGGCGCTCAGGGCGTGTGCGGCGGCAAGCAGGGCGTTGTCACCGGTTTTCGATAGAAACATATCGTAAACCTTCGATTCGTTAGGGGTAAGCTCAAAGTAAAGTGTACTCCCATTCCGAAGAACTACGCCTTGACGAAGGTTACCAAGCTTCCTAAGCTCGTCAATCTCACGGCTAAAGGCGCGAGCGTTAAATCCAAGACCGTCAGACAACTTTTTCTTAGAGTCAATTTCCTCCAATACACAGGAAGGTATAACGACAACATTGTTGTCGAACGAATAAATTGCTGTGTAGTCCCGTAGAAGAACGTTGGTGTCGAGGACGTAAAATTTCTTCATAGACTACTCCCCTGTCTCGGCGCTCCCGCCGTTGTGCGTACATCCTCAATATAAGAACAACAAGGAGAGAAATCACCTTAATCCCGAAACCGCCCGCGAAGCGTAGCTTTCTCTACTTCAATCTTTTTAACAACTCTTTCTATAATTCCTTTGTAACTCTTACCATTCAGCATTTTTACAATTCTAAATTCGTTGACCTGTTTTACCATTCTGTAAAACAGAAAGGTAGGAGTTACAATTCTGATTTTTGTAGAATCTGCTTTTAATAATATCGCAACCTTTCTACATCACGGTACGATGTTTAGGGCGAAAGGAGATGATGAATTATGAGAAGAAGGTACGACTTGGGAGTGACCCTGCACTTTGGCACCCACCCTGTCAGGGTGGGCGTACTCAATGACGAGGTTGTGTTTGCACTCAATGACCTCCTGAGCATAACCACTAAAAGAAGCAAGCCGAATGTCACTTTCGCTACGAGTAAAGTTCCCGACGACCTTATTTACCGTGCTACGGCGGTTGACGCCGGTAACGGTCTTGTGACCGCTGTTACAAAGATCGGTGCGACCATAGCTGTTTGCAGACAAAGCAAGGCCGATATGGACAAGGTTGTGAGCCTCATCAAATGGATGGACACGGTGGACAAAGAAAAAATAGGCTCTTCGGATTATGTGGTGGAATGACCGATTGCCATTATCTATTATTTCAAGGAATTAGGAGGTTTCTATGAACAATGTGGATAAACAGAAAGAAGGGTTAAGCGAGACGGTGCGATGGTTTGCGGAATTGATGGAGGATAAACTCCGCGAAAATGACTACAAAGGCGGTTGGGATAACGAAAACATCTACTGGCTATGGGAACGCTTGAGAGATGAATCGAGCGAACTGTTAGCCGC
>Ga0065720_1020720_pt1 | contig 13093 bp, 14 predicted proteins | sample Thericmetagenome_FD_59107 | JGI IMG/M metagenome (GOLD analysis project Ga0065720, IMG submission 59107) | Thermophilic microbial communities from the Joint Bioenergy Institute, California, USA of rice/straw/compost enrichment - eDNA_2 v2... | ecosystem: Engineered > Solid waste > Grass >... | reverse complement strand
TAAAGTATAGCTCTAATTTCCTTTCTTTGATGAGGATTCTTGAAGAGTAGAGCATTAGTGAGTCGATTCGAAATCTATACAGGTAAATTCAGAAGAATTTAGATAATCTCTGAAATCAAAAATGATATCGTCTTCCATCAATTCCAATCCACTACAATAAGCATTGGAGAAGCTTCTATAATGTTTCTTTCCTGGCAAAGCTAAAATATCAGAGAATAAGGGTTCTTCTTTTTTCCAATGTTCAGGTTTGAATACTCTGTCAACGTAATTTGGATGGTAAAAGGCGATGTTATGCTTTCCCCAAATTAACTCTTCAAGTCTATATCCACCTTCCAAATCAGCCATTTCAGGATTTTCAGTTGGATTTGCTATACATAGTGTGACATTCAAAAAATTATTGGTGACTGTGCGAAATCCCAGGTGCATTCCCTCATGAATGAGGGATTGAATAATCTTGGCTTTTTTCTGCTCTTCTGTTTGAAACATTGGATTTGTGAAGATGTCATAGTTTAGAAAAATAGTCTGGTTAAAACCAACCATACCCCAAAACTTAGCATTTACCACCCAGATAATACGAATGGATTTGAAGCAAGCTATGAGTTCTTCAAAAGAGTTCTGAAGCTTGTACTGTTTTGCTAGCTTGGCCAGAGCTTTTTGAACAGTTTGGAATTGACAATTTCATTGTTAAATAACTCTTGGGCTGCTTGAGCTAAATTATGTTCTTTTGGGGATAGTTCAGTATAAGTTGGCCTACTGATAAGGTATTCTTGAATTTTAAGTGAGAAAGGGTCAGTTTGATAACCAAAAGCACTTCTTGTAACGTTAAGGAGATAGGATTGTCTTAGCAAGGTTTCACGAATCACAGACGTCAAAATCACCAGCCCAGTTAATTAAGTTATGATACAAGACGAATACTTGGACATACTCTACTTCCTTGGCCGTTTGAAGGAATCGGGCGATAAGAGTGTCTATTCTTGGGAACACTATTGAAAGAACGATATACAGAGAGTCCTGACTAGGTGGATCATTCATGGGAAGTACTAGAAAGAAATTTTCATCAATCTTGCCCGAAATGATATTTGAGAACTCAGCCAAGATCTTATGTGCAGCAGAGAGCCTCTCCTTGTTGTCTTAGGATTAAATTGGTTAAAACTTTTGTTTAATTTGTTCATATACTCGGAAAATCCTTCCAGTAATAGGGGAATTTGATTAATAGGAATTCCTAATACTTTCCTTCTTTGAGTAGATTCCTCCTCTTCAATCTTATTGCTTGGCTCCTGGTTAGCCTCTATTGGCTGTTCAGGATAAATTAATTGCTCTTTGGAAGAGGGAATTGTTTCCTTACTATTAGAATAGAGAAAGTTGAATACTTTGTTAAAGTTTGACTCTTCTTTTGATTTTGTATGGCCGATGTCTAGGCTCTCACTCCAAATCATTCATAATATTCATCAATTCTTACAATTTCTCAGGAGATTTCTCATCATAAAGGTCTGATTTCTCCTTCGAACCTTTTTTGGTCTTACGATAGGATCTTCTGCCCCGTGAGTCTGACCTGCTCCTACTTTTACTGTTTGATCTGGAGCGGTATCTATATCTGTGTTTACGCCTAGCAAATCATAAAAGCAACAAGACGCTCTCACTTAGAATCTGAAGATCTTTCCTTTCTTTTTGATACTCTCCTCAGAAATTATTAACATTGTGATAATGATACTTTGATTTAGACTGTTGGTAAGCCCCTTTTGGAAAATTCTCGCTGTGAATCATGAGACCATTCAACTAGTAAATGGCCACCTTTAAACCTTTTACCATTGAGCTCTCGAAAGGCACACTCAGCATCAATTTCATTCTCAAAAGTAACAAATCCATATTTTTCCTGCTATTTATTGGGCAATTCAAATAGGCTTACTCGAACTTTAACTTTACAACGTCCATATTCAGAGAATAATGCCAAGAGATCCTTTTCACTTGTGTTACTGCTGAAACCCGAGAAGTAAAGCTGCATTTTAAAATTTATTTACAAAAATTTGGCTTAGGTCGAAATTTTGGTCAGAAAAGATTTCTTCAGTAAGAGTACAGTATTAATGAAATATCCTCTTTTGACATTTTTTTAGCATTAGTAGTTCCGAAATGTAAGAAATTCATACCTAGACACTATGAAATATTACAAAAACATGAACTTTTTATTTACACAAAGCTATCAAATCTATTACTTTCCAACTCAATCTTGGCTTTAACAGAGTCTGTAGTGATGAGCATATTATCACAATAGGAATATCTTCAAGTCTGATAAACAGATGAGTCAAAGCCCCATCCGTGATCTCTGTATTCTCCAAAAAGACCAGATTTACAGTGTTGAGATGTTTCATTTTAGTCAACACACTTGACAGCTTATCCACAGTGTTATTTGTAATCCCCAAACAGGACTGAAGGTCCAGGTCCAGCTCCGTCAGGTACTTCATCTCCAGAATAGAATCACAGAGCTGAATGATTCCCCTATCGGAAATAAAAGAGCATCCCTTAAAGGAAACTCTCAGTTTCCTAAGGTTCTTCAGCTCTGAGAGGCCCACACACAAATTTATAAGGCATTCATCTGTCCTATTAGCATTGGTTCGTTTCAATACTTCAGCCAAGACTTCATGGAATAAAAGGGTTTGGGCCTGGAGGAACATGGAATAGTCTTGAGCAAGGGAAAAATCTATGTCCAGTTCGGTCAGGCACTTGAGGCTTTTCATTGCGTTACCCAAACATGCTATTCCCTTTTCTGTTATTCTCCCACAGCGGGCCACATTAAACTTAAGACTCCTTAGTTTCTTAAATAGGACTAAGGTTCCTGAGATATACATCATGCCCTCATCGGTCAGCTTCAGGCAATCTGAGAAGTTGAGTGAGAGTAGAGTAAGGTTAGTTCTTTCGTTGAGGTAATCTGAGAGAATAAAGATCGAGTTATCGTTAATTAGACTTGACGAGAGATTCAATGTGATCTCTCTCAGCTCGTCCAAGTTGGAAATTGGATTCATTAGTAGAGCTAGACTCTTATCATCGAACTTGGACTCATAGGGAATGGATATATTCAGCTTTGTCAGTTTAGATAGCAGGGAAATCGCATCAGCTAATTCCATTATTTCATTTTTCTTTAGAGGTCTATTGAGTCCGAAGTATAATTTCAGTTCCCTAAGGCCCAGATGGTTCTTTAGATTCTTAGCAAGCCCTAGGAGACTATTAGAAGCCTTAGGTTTCTCTCTGAATGAGCCTAATAATAGCTTAGTAAGATATTTTGAATTAATTTGGCAGATTTCTTGGAAGTCATTTTCCTTGACCTCATCACAGAAGAGGTTATTTAGGCTTACCTCCCTAAGGTTTGCCATGCTCTTGAGTGCTTTTCTTATGAAAGCTAGTCCCTTATCACTCATTTCGCTACAGCGAAGGAAATTCAGTTCCACCACTTCAAGATCCTTCAAACAAACGAGAGAATCTGCCAAGCTCTTAAGGTAATTATTCTGCACTTCTATAGTTACTAAGGTAAAATTGAGTTTCTTTAGGTTAGTCAACAAAGATATCGAGCTCCATAAAGAAGACAATCCAGAGGCCACCTGAGGGCTAGCCCGACCCAGGGTAAAACTGAGAGTTTCTAGCTGAGTTTTCTTTCTGATGGCGAGCCCTAAATTGACAATGCTATAGGAGCTGAGATTTTGGCAGTTAAAAAAGGTAAGATTGAGGATCTTAAGTTGGGCTAGCTTGACGATACAGGTAGCGAGGGAGCTGATCCCATTGTCTATGACTTGATAGCACCAGTTGTAGGCAATGGAGAGCCTTTGGAGCTGTCTGAGTTTGGAGATAAAGTGACACATATTCTTAATTCCGTCTGAAGTGAGCCTAGAACAAGGAAAGATGAGGCAGTCCAGCTTTTCGAGGAATTTTGTCTTGGATAATTCTAGCATGAACTGGGTAAGGACGTAGTCGGAATTATCTTCCCTGATAATGGAACTATCGAGGATTAGTCTTTTGAATTTTACAAATCTTTTGGCTGTTTTGAGGGCGTGGAAGAGGCTGGTCCTCTTCTTGAAGAGTTTCTTGAGAGTCGCGGTGATTTTGGAGTTGTTGATTCCTGAGAAGGTCAGTCCTAAGGAGCTAAGGGATATAGTCTTGCAATAGGAGTATTTGTGTATTTGAGAGCCTTTTGTGTTGCTCTTGTTGAAGTCTAAATATTTGTATGGGTTGAAAGAATACTTAGACATCAGTGAGAAGTCCTTTTTTGCTCAGATAAAGGGTTTTTATTCCTTAGTGCAGGGGCACTTCTGTATAAATTTAAAATAAAAATTATCTTAGACATACTCTGTATTTGCCATCTAGAGTTGCATTCCAGGTTACCTTAATCTATTTTATTCTCTAAACCTGCTACTTATCTATGGTCTGGCTGTAATATCAGTCTGAGATCTAGTGTTGTTTGATTCTTGACATACAGTTTAATGAAAAAGCTTACAACAACGAGCTCATAAAACTATACTTATTCAATATTACATCCTCTGCCAGCGGCCAATCCACTTATGAATGAATCCTCCACTGAACCAGAGCATCCACCAAGCAAATCTTCTTCCTCCTACTATAATGAACATAAGATAGCTCCAAAGACTCAGAATAACTTGTTCAGCTGAAGCTCTCACAAAATTCTTAATGCCTGTCTCATTTCCAGTCGACAGGACCTTAACCCCCTTCCTGAAAGTGCCAAAAGCGAACCCTAAGAGGACTAGAGCGAAAAGGGCCTGGGCACGATACCTATATGAGAACAAAAAGCGAACAGATACTGCAATTCCAATAATGGCAAATATAGACAAAAGATTCAATAAAAACTTGTAAATATCATATTTGGTTATCTCACTGCAAGCCTTACGTATAGACTTGACACATTCTGGGGTCTCGAAGCTCCATCCTCTCCTTTGCTGAGTCTCCTGTGGATCATAAATAACGTTCTGAAGAACAGGGGCCGTGTTCATCATAGGGATTATAGGGACTAGGGTGGGATATTGACCTTGCCCAGGGATATAGGTGAGGGGAACTCCTTGATATACAGGGAAGAGGCTGCCTTGATCTGTGAAGGTGGGCTGATAGGCTTTTTTCTGAGTGTTTTCATCCTGCTTAGTAGATAAATTTTCTGAAGAATGGACTTGTTGAAGTTCGATATCAGTAGGGATAGGCTGAGAGTCTTGAGTGAAGCTTTCCTCGGAGATTAAGTGAGAGTAAGGGTAGTAAATAGTGTTTCCTTTTGGAGCTGAACTGTTCATACAGAGTGGCTTTTGAATAAATTTAGTGAAGTTCTATTTATAGAATTGTGTTGGGTTTATCTCTGGCCACCTTGAATTATCAGTATCACTGCAGTTCTATAATTAGGTTTCAAATTCTTATTCAGACTTGCCTTAATTTTTTAATCCCTAAAGAAATTTTCTTCGAAACAATCGCTCTCAAACAAACCTTTCTTCGTTTCATTGGGTTCCAGATGATTTCCCACACGAAAAGATCTTCATATTTAACAGTACATTGGATTCTTCTTCAGAAAAATTTAGAGAGCTAGGACAAAGAGTTTACCCAAAATAAACGGAAATAAGTCAAAAAAGCTGGTGTAGTTGCTCCTATGGCCCATTATTAGTGAGTACTATGCTTGGGGTCATCAGAATATATAGATAATTTTGCACTTCACTGACTCCTTGATCTCTTTGTTTCAATTTAAGATAGCATCTTTTTTTATTTTGGGACAACAGATCAAGAAAAAAATTATCTACTAGTTAGCTTTTAGACGATAATATTGGTCCAGTTATGTCAAGCGACATATTTCTGAGGACTAAACAGCTGATAAAATAAAATTATTAAATACCTTTTCATATCCCAAAATGGACACATCCCTCCCAGAGACCTACAAAGCCGTTATCGGTAAGAGAGACGGTGGCCGTGGCGAACTCCAAGACGTTCCCATGCAAAAGCCTGGCAAGAACGAAGTTCTTATCAAGGTTGAATTTGCTCCGATCAATCCATCCGACATGGGAACTGCCATGGGCTTCTATCCTGTATATCCTCCTCCAAACTCAATCCCAGAGAATGTCCCCACTAGAGTCGGACTCGAAGGCAGCGGCACCATTGTTGCTGTTGGTGAAGACTGCATAATCAAGCACGAATTAGGCACCAAAGTCAGCTTCTTCACCCTTGGATCTTGGGGACAATACATCATTGTGCCTTCTGAGAGATGCATTCCAGTCCAGCCCGGAGTCTCCATGGAACAGGCTGCTTGCATTGGAAATCCTGCAACCTGCATCCATTTATTCGATCTTACTGTCAAGGGAGGCCACAAGGCTGCCATCCAGAATGCTGCCTCCTCAGCCTTGGGAAGAATGATGATCAGATATTTCAAGCTCAAGGGTGTCAAGCTTATCAACATTGTCAGAAAGAACGAATATATCGATGAACTCTTGAAGGAAGGTGCTGACTACGTCCTCAACCAAGAAGACGAGGAGTTCCCCATAAAGCTCAAGGAAATAGCTGCTAAGGAAAGCGCCACTATCGCCTTCGACTCTATTGGTGGCGATATGCTTGGAACCATCCTCTGGTGCATGCCTCCTGAGTCTGAAATAAGATTGCTCGGTGCTTTCTCCATGAAGCCCATCCAGGCAAGCATCCAAGACCTCCTCTTCGAAGGAAAGACTATTAAGGGAGTCTGGGTCACTAGATTCTTGCAATCTTTGAAGCCTGATGAAGCCCACAAATTTTTCACTGAGATTGCCTCTATGATTAAGGATACCTTGAAATCCAATATTGCTAAGAAGTTCAAGCTTGAAGACTTCCAGGCTGCCCTCAAGGCCTATAAGGAACTTAGCGGTAAAGGAAAGATCTTGCTTTGCCCTTGGGGAAATGTTGAGTAAGTGATTTAATACAATAAACTGAATATATACTCGTTATGGTATTGATGGGATTATCTCGTACAAAAACCTAAGTTATACAACAAGAACTTAATTATTTAAGGATGCTTTGAGTGTCTCGTATAATAGTTCCATAGTCGTTTGAAATAGGATTTTTCCCTATTCAACAAATTAGCTGGAGAGTCGAATTCAACAACTTTCCCCTTATCTAGTACTAGAATCCTAAAGAATGAGCATAACTTAGCAACAATTTAGGCACTTGTCTGAATGAATCACGGTCTTCAACCTGTGAGCAACGGTAAGGACTGTACAATCAGCGAATTGCTTGTGTATAGTCTCCAAAATGATCTCTTCCGTTTTGATGTCTATATTCGAAGTTGCTTCATCGATTAAAATGATCTTGTTTTTCTAAGAAATCAACACCAACGACGATCAAATTACAGCTAATATTGCTCTGCAAATGCAAATAAGCTGCTTCTCTCCAGCACTTAGATTACTTCCACCTTCCTTGACCTATATTCCCAGTTAATACTCAGATAAAATTTTGTACAATAAACTTGAGCCCATTTTCACCCTCAAATTTCTTCTTTAGGCAAGACTTCTCAAGAGAATCCCATATTTCTTGATCAGTATATCTTCCAAGAAGATCAATGTTGTCTCTTAGTGTCCCACTCACAAGCATGGGATCCTAGAAATGAAAATCATGAAGTTAATGTGGCAACCTGGGGAATTATGGTAATCTTTTGCCTGAGATTATACAGCCCCATTTTTGATATATCAATTCCATCAATCTCAATAACTCCTTTATGAGCTTCCAGAATTCTCAATAAGCTCAGCATAATTGTTGATTTCCCAGATCCAGTCCTTCCGACAATACCAACCTATTTACTCAGAATCTCAATTTCAAGACGAACTTTTTCATTTCCTCTAATTTTTATTGAGAGGCTTTTTAACACCTTAGGCAGATTTTCTCTATATTTCACAGAGTAGTTGTCCAAAGTAATCGCCCCTTGCTCGGGCCAGTTACTAGGAACAGTGGCACTATTGTGCTTTGGCTCTCTTTCTGATGGCAACCTAGGAAGTTTATGAAACTCTCAACAGCTATACTCTGTGAATTGGAAGCATCTTTCAAGAGAGATAATCTTGGATTCGAATTCGGACTCAGAATTCAGCAGGCCAAACATAAATAAATCAATGAAAGGCAGACTTGAGGTGAGGCCTCCAATCGTACCCTCAGATAACCGGCTTTTGTCCATGAAAACGAGCTACAAGTTAAGATTTCAGGCAGAATCGGTACGAAAGGTAAGAAGGTGAAGAAGGTGACAATCAGTGATCGCAAGGCTATCTATATCTGGAACCAAAAATTCAGTGAGAGACGAAGGAGTTTGTTCTTGTTATATTCATCACAAAGATAGGTAAATTTCTTGAAAATGATCAATGTTATTAGATAATTACCTTCATGAAGTCATCTTCTCTCTTGAAGGCTCTAATAACTGTCAAGCCATTTAGACACTCCCCAAACAGGCTGATAATGGGGGCTCTTGTTATTTGTTCTAAAGATAAGAGATTGTTAAGAAAATTACCTAGTTTAATGACTTCCCTTTTGACAACAAGGAATTTTCTTTGGACTCTCCAGCTCAAATACAGGAAGAATAATGTCAATGGGAACATCCATGGTGCCCCTAGCAGGAAAGCTGTTATAAAGTCTCCAAAGAGAAGGAAGAGTTCAGAAATCATACCATTCATAGACCCAAACAATCCTTCATCTACTATTGTCAGATCCCCAGTGAGCCTGTTAAGGATCCTGCCTATAGGAATTCTGTCTAAGAAAGTAGTTATTGGAGCTCTAAGGATCGATTGGAACATTCGATCATGGAGAGCGTGCGAAGAGCTAATTGTACTATACATAATTGTGAGAATTTTGAGCAAATTTGTTAGACCAGAGAAAATTCCAAGGACAAGATAAGTAGCAAAGTATATGTAGTTCTGATTTCCTTCAGGTTTGGCTTCACTCCAGCTGGAATGGCAAATACTTACTAAGGTACTTGATAAAGAAAATATGCTTGCACCTTAAAAAATAGGAGATAGTAAATCAAAATTTACTCGCAAAGAGAAAGAATATACTCTTTCTTCCACCAAGATGTTGGGCCAATAGCTTCAGAGTCTGGAGGGTAACATCCCCTTGGCTACTCTCCTTGATGATCAGATCTAGATCTTGTTCTTTTGTTTTCTTTAAAATTGATTTTTCATCATTTCTTTTCTCTTTCTCTTGACTTTGGTCTGAGTCCTCATCATCAGAGTCCTTTTCTTCTTCTTTTATTTGTTCAAACACCTCGTCTAGGTTCTCTGGTGTTTCCTCTATGACTTCTTCTGGTTTTTCTTTGGGCCGTATCTTCTGTTGAAGCTGCAATAGTGCTTCACATTCTTTCAAAGCACTGTAGGGTCCCTCATGAACGATTTTGCCATCTTTCATAATATAGATAAAGTCAGTCAAAGGTAGGCATTCAAGCTTATGAGTTATTAAAATCCTTGTCTTGTCCCTAAGATAACCTAGAAAACAATCTTCTAGGACTTTCTTACTTACTTGAGAATCCAAAGCACTACAAGTGTAAGATCTATAGGAATTCTATTACCTAAGAGGATCATCCAGTAAATAAATATCCGCATCTTGATAGCATGCCCGAGCCAGGCTGACTCTTGCCTTCTGGCCTCCACTGAGGTTGATACCTCTCTCCCCTACTAATTAGTCCTTACGCTGAGGAAATTTACCGATTTCTGTTTGATCTCCCTTCGGAAGGATGTGAATATCTTGATCCAAGCATGTGCATTTTATAACCGCTTCATATCTCGATTGGTCGAATTCCTTCCCAAATAATATATTGTCTCTGAGGGTCTTATTAAGGATCCATGGATTCTCTCCAGCGAGAGCCAGAGATCCAGCGATTACGAGTTCTGAATTTTTTGTCTTCTGGTGAGCCATCTCTCCCAGAAGGGAGTATAATATAGAGGACTTACCACTTCCAACGCTAGAGGCTTAAAGGGATGTAGTGAAGTTACTCTCCAATAATAGCTACAAATTGTTTCTTTGGGATATCGAGATTGAGACTTTCAAGCTTGAATGCATTTTCATTGTTTGTTGATTGCCACGAGAAAGTAGAGTCAGTTACCTTGACAGCTGATTTCCCTTCATTTGGTGCAATATGTCTGATTCTCTCAGTATCTAAAGGATCTTCCAACAAGAAATTCTCAATTCTCCTTATAGAAACCATAGTCTTGACAACAAAAGATATATACTGAGGTAACTGCCTCATGGGTGCCTTTGAGGTTATACTGTTATAATCTCTAGTACCTGGATCACAAGAACTATAGCAATCAATGGAAAGATGACCTCAGCGTTTATGGTCTTTCCACGGAGAATATGGGTGAAAAGAATGGCTGTGATAACGAATGTAGGAGCGATATAGAAGGAAAATATCATCATGCCTTTCCAGAAGAAGCTATTTTTAAAACTGGAAATTTCTTTCTCTCTTATTTTGGAGATCTAAGAATGGTTGTTTATGTCTGATGAGAAAATATACTTTATTGAGGAAATATTCTTCTAAGCCTGCCATCTTTATATACTTCACTCCATTCAAAATCTCCATAGTGGTCTTCACTCTCCTATCCTTATTAGCGATTAAAATATTTTCCATTCTAAAAGTGTAAAAGCTTTAAAATAATAACACTTTTACATGAAAAATCTCTTTGAAATCAAGAAATTAAGCCCTCCAATAATCACTAGAGTTACTATTCCAGATACAAAGGCCCATCCAACCAGGCTATACATCAAACAAAAGCTAATAATGAGCTGGAAAGGGAAGATGATGATGGATGGAATGACATATGAAAACTCTCCAATTTTTCTGGAGTCCACCTGGATATGAGTGATCAGATTTCCAATAGAATATTTCTTGGATCTAAGAAGAGAAAAGCTAAACGCTTTAGAAAGAATCATGGTAATAATATTATTCTGGATCGCAACATCAAATATAGTCTATCAGTAAGAAGAGAATTCAGAATTTTACAAAGAACTTGTTTTTCTGACTTGCAATGATTGAATTCAAAAGCCTGGAGAGAATCAAGACCATTAAAAGGATGATTCCCTGGATATGGGTGGTCTCTGGGTCTCTTATATAGGTAATCATCTCTTGCATGATTACTGGCGAGGAGTATCTCAAGAGCTCTTGGACCAGCAAGAGGATAATTGCAATAATGAAGACTTCTTGGAAGGCTTAATAAGAACAGAAGAAATTACTTTGGTTTGCTTTGAACAATGTCCTAATAAAAGGGCTATTTTTAGGATTTCTTGAAATTTTGTTCCAATGATATTGGAAGGCTGCTAGGTGGAATTCAGCCTTATCAGAGTCTCTAATATCGTAATGCATGTTTTGTGTGAATGGGTAGCTGTTTCCAAGCTTCTTGTTTATGAAAATATGTATTTTTTACTTCGGTGATTGGATTGAGCCAGGAAAAGAACAGTTCTAAGATGAGATTACTATCATAATACTTTTTCTTAAGAGATGGATTGTTCATTGCACGTTTTTGCGAGTTAGGGATATTGAAGCTTGATTTGTTTAAGGATTCACAACAAGACAAATCTTTAGATTTTTATTAAAATTTATTGCATTTCTCCTTAAGTTAACACTAAAGGCAGTAGTCATTTCTATCCAGCTAAAATACTAATACTTAACAAAGCAACTTGTGAGCTTCCCTGATCAAGACATAGGCAAACTTCATAAACTATTATGGATCCCCTAATTATCTTCAACATGCTAGATTTAAGATCTTCTCTGAAGCATCAATTTCAGCCAATTTTTTTACAACAGATCAACAATTCACTGATCAGCATGAAAATAAAAATACTTAGACTGAATGACTTTCTTCCCTCTGTATTTAGATTTACTTGAGGCCTTTTGGAATTTTATTTTGGTTTTCTCGAGATAAATAAATAACACGCTTACTCTAGATTGTCAAACTAGATTATTCTAATATTCATGTGATAACAATACTGCTACCATATGAGAGGTTAAAGTATGAATTTTTAGCAATAGATTCGAAGCGTGAATACCTTTTCTTATGAAACGATGTCAAATGTTAAATATCTATGTAGTTTTAGATCATAACTTCCTCGCCTGTCATTCCATGTATTTTCCCACACATTGAGGTAGCAGGGCAGTACTTAGCATTTTTGCAGACGGGAGGAAGTTCAAAGATAATATTACTGAATTCCTTGGAGAAAGTATTTAGCTGGAAGAGGAACAAATCATGAACTCCAGTTCTGAACAGTTGATAAGGAGCATGATCAGAAGCTCTTTCAGTGTAATAAGTGATATCATCGTCATAATTAACCCATTCATTGAGATTGTCACCAGTGGGGCCAGTAACAGTCTTAGCATATTCCGAATCAGCAGCCCAAGTTGGCTTCAAAACATCACAGCCTTCGGCTGCTCCACAGCAAATACAGCAGCTGTTCTTCTCAGCAAAGTACATATATCTGTTGCCACCCGTTATGATTTGTGAGCAGGCGGTATTTCCTGGGAAAATGGTGTTGCAAAGGGGATCTTGAGCTCCATTGAGTCTGTCAAGTCTGGTGAGCCTGTTGAGATAATCATAGCTGTACAGGCCGGTTGTTGTTCCATTGATGAAGTAGGTGGTATTATCCATATAGTATTCGGTGAATTTGGCTTGCCATCTGTTTGGCCAGACTGGGGCGGATGGTCCCGAGAGAACAAGGACAAGAAGGGCACAAAAGACAATTGTCTTCATGAGATGATTTTTGATAGATATTCAAATATTATAATATGTATTTTGTTTCAGAACTCTGATAAGATATATCAAAAATAAAAGTTTATTGCAGAATCATGGTTCCAGAATAAGCCTTCCCTATCATTAAATAAATTATGATACAGTCACTGAAGTTTGCCTTAAACTTTTTGCAGCAAACCGTTGAATTCGTGTGTAGGAATTACTTGAAGGAGGAGTAAGTTAAATTCATCAGAAAGCAAATTCTATTTTCTCCGCCTGACCGATAGATAAAAGTGTTTGTGGTGGTGGTGGTGGTGGTTGTTGTTGTTGTTGTTGTTGTTGTTGTTGTTGTTGTTGTTGTTGTTGTTGTTGTTGTTGTTGTTGTTGTTGTTGTTGTTGTTGTTGTT
>Ga0065720_1003971_pt1 | contig 13099 bp, 9 predicted proteins | sample Thericmetagenome_FD_59107 | JGI IMG/M metagenome (GOLD analysis project Ga0065720, IMG submission 59107) | Thermophilic microbial communities from the Joint Bioenergy Institute, California, USA of rice/straw/compost enrichment - eDNA_2 v2... | ecosystem: Engineered > Solid waste > Grass >... | reverse complement strand
CTTCAGGGAACAGATCTAGCCTACCCTGACCGCCCCGCATTTTCCAGTATGAGTCGATAAGGAAGAAGGGAAGACGCGCCGAACCGAAGAGGCTGCCCTGACCAAAAACCCGATCAATCGGATATGTGGGGTGGCTCGCTTGAGGTGCAGACAGCATGAGCTCATTGGACGCGCATGCTGGCAAGAGCGCGACGGAACGCACCGGCGCTCGGCAGGTTCCGATTGCAGTTATCTAGGCGTTTGATCGCGCACTGGAGGCCTTCCGTGCCCGGTGAAGAAATCGGATCGAAGTGGTTAGCCGCTGCGGCGCCGCAAACAATGGGGCCCAGGTCCCGCGATGATGAGCGGCGCGTCCGCCTAAGGCAAAATCGCATGTACGCGACCGGGCTTTTGGCTGCCATGGGCGCCACATATTTCGGCACCTACGCCGTCCCGGACCCGAGTTTTCCCGTACTGCTCATCCGAGCAGGGGCCGAAGGTGGCGCCGTCGGAGGCTTGGCCGACTGGTTTGCAATTACCGCACTATTTCGCAGGCCGCTGGGGCTCCCAATTCCGCACACGGCGATTGTACCCCGCAGCAAGGAGCGGATCGGCAACGCTGTAGCGCTCTTTATCGAAGAAAACTTTCTCACGCGCGAAGTCGTGCTGCGACGCCTTCGTGACGCGCAGCTTGGCCACAGGATCGTTGACTGGCTCGCCACTCCCGAGAGGGCTCCTCAGATCGCCGCCTCGATTACGCGCTCCCTTCCTCAATTGCTCCGTGCTCTCGACAACCCGGAACTCCATGATTTCGTCCGCCGCGCCCTCGGCGAACAAATGGAGCGGGTCGACATCGCGCCAGTGCTGGGTCGCCTGCTCAATGCCCTGACTACAAGCGGCGAGGCCGACAGGCTATTCGATACCGCAACGGACGCGGCGCTGTCCTGGCTCGAGCAGCACCGAGAAGACATTTACCGGATCGTCGGCGAGCGAAGCCGCTGGTGGATTCCGAAGGCGATAGATAAACGCATTGCGCAAGCAATCGTCGACGGCGTCAGCGAGCTGCTGAGCCATTTACATCAGCCGGACAGCGACGTCCGGCGCCAATTTCGAAACGCAATAACGCAACTCGTCGACGAGCTGCTCCACTCGCCGGAGCGCCGCACGCAGGTCGACGCCGCAAAAAGGCGATTGCTGTCCCACCCGGATGTACAAAATTGGATTGGCTCGCTCTGGCGGAATGCGCTGGCAGCTGCCCTGCACGATCTCGAACAGCCTTCACCCAAAACGCAGGCAACTATCGAAAACCTGCTTCACGCAACGGCACGGGCCATACAGGCTGACCCACGCGCGCTCGCGCAGATAGAAGCCGGGATCGAAAAAATCGCGCTCACCCTCGTCGTACGCCGGGCTGAAATCGGTGCGGTAGTGGCGGACGTTGTGCGTGGTTGGGATGAACGTTCCATGTCCGAGCGACTGGAGCTCACAATCGGCAGCGACCTGCAATATATCCGCATGAGCGGCACTCTGGTCGGCGCCAGCGTTGGCGCCCTGCTCTTCGCGGCGGTGCACCTGCTCGGAATCGCGGATTGATTTACGCCGAGCGACCGCGCAATCGCGCTGCTTCTTGCCCTTCTGCCCGAGAATCGCGGCGCTCACGTGTAACGAGGCGGAAGAATAGCGGCACAATCAGAACCGCCAGGAATGTTGCCGCCAGCATTCCTCCAATAACACCCGTACCGACTGAATGGCGGCTTGCCGAGCTCGCACCCGTCGCAATAGCCAGGGGCACGACGCCAAGGATAAACGCCAACGATGTCATCACGATTGGCCTGAAGCGCAACCGCGCCGCTTCAAGCGCTGCCTCGTACACGCTGAGCCCCGCCCGATGCCTTTGCGCCGCGAATTCGACAATGAGAATCGCGTTCTTGGCGGAGAGACCAATTAGCGTGACCAGTCCAACCTGGAAATAAATGTCGTTCTCAATTCCGCGAAGGAATATCGCCAGAATGGCACCAAACACAGCGAAGGGTACTGCAGAGACCGCTGCGAGCGGCAATGACCAGCGCTCATACTGCGCAGCCAATATCAGGAACACGAAAATCAGCCCGAAAATAAATCCCTGGGTGCCCGTCCCTGCCGACTGGATCTCCTGATAAGCCGAACCGGTCCAGCCAATTGTATAATCGGAAGAAAGCATCTGGCTGACCAATTCTTCAATCACTGCGATGGCCTGACCTGACGAGTAACCCGGCGCGGCGTTGCCCTGAATCTTGGCGGCCGGGAACAGATTGAAACGATCGACGATATCAGGCCCCACGACGCGAGTGACCGTCACGAGCACGTTCAGGGGCACCATCTCCCCGTTTTCAGACTTGACAAAAACGTGCCGCAAGTCGTCCGGCGCTTTTCTGAACGTGTCTTCCGACGACAGGGTCACACGGTAGGTTCGACCGAACAGCGTGAAGTCGTTCACGTAAAAGCTGCCGAACGTGCTCTGCATCGTGTCGAAAATGACCGAGATCGGCACGCCCAACGCCTTGGCTTTCTCCCGGTCCACGTCGATCCGGTACTGGGGCACATTGGTGTTGAACGTCGTGGCAACGCCCGCCAACTCCGGCCGACGGTTCGCGGCATCGACGATCATCTGCGCCGCCTGATAAAGGCTTTGCGGGCTTCCGCCCGATCTATCCTGCAGGAAAAACTCGAAGCCCCCGGTCGTGCTCATGCCTATGATCGGCGGGGGATTGAAACCGATAACGATGCCGTCCCGGAACAACGCATTAAGTGCACTGAACGCCGGCGCCAGATTGCGGGCGTCGAGCCGCGGATCCTTGCGCTCGGACCAGTCCGTCAAGCTGACAAACGAAATGCCGGAGTTCGTCTTCTGCGCACCGGCAAGGAAATCGTACCCTGCGACGGAGACGACGCTTCGGACCGCGGGATTTTTCAGCGCCCCCTGCGTGACCTCGGACACCACCTTCACCGTCCGATCCAACGAAGCCGCTGGCGGCAGCGCGGTGACGAGAAACACTGAGCCTTGGTCCTCGGCCGGCACCAGGCCGGTCGGCACTCTTTGAAAGAGCCACCATGTTGCGCCGGCCATGACCAGGACGAGCGCAATTCCGAGCACCGCATTCCTGAGAAAGAACGACGTGCCGTGCATAAATAACTGCGTGAGCCATTCGAAGCCGCGATTGAACAACCGCGCCGGCAACCACGGCTCCCCGTGCACCGGCCTCAATAGAACAGCGCACAGTGCGGGGCTCAAAGTGAGAGCAACAATACCGGAGATGATGACGGAGACGGCGATCGTGATCGCGAATTGCCGATAAAGCTCACCGGCGAGGCCACCCAAGAATGAAACCGGAATAAACACAGCACAGAGAACCAGAACGATGGCTACGATCGCTCCGCTCACCTCCTGCATCGCCTGGACCGCCGCCTCGTAAGGACTCTTGCCCTCAGTCGTCATGATGCGCTCGACGTTCTCGAGCACGATGATGGCGTCGTCCACCACGATGCCGATTGCGAGGATAAGGCCGAAAAGGGTCAGCAGGTTTATCGAGAATCCGAGCGCGTACATTCCCGCGAACGCGCCGATGATGGACACCGGCACGGCCAAAATCGGAATGAGCGTGGCCCGCCAATTCTGCAGAAAAACGAAAACGACAACGACGACCAGGATGATCGCCTCGATGAACGTTGAAATCACAGCTTCGATTGAGGCGTTGATGAAGCGCGTCGTATCGTAAGGAATGTCATAAGTAATTCCCTCCGGAAATCTGCGCGAAAGCCGTTCCATCACTTCCGCGACATTCCTCGCAACCTCCAGCGCGTTCGCATCCGGTTGTAGATAGATTCCGATTGGAACCGTCGGTGCACCGTTGAGGGTAGAGACAGTGGAATAATTGAGCGAACCCAGCTCGACGCGTGCGACATCCTTCAGGCGCAACGTTGCGCCGTTTTCATCCGACCGCAGGATGATCTGCTCGAACTGCCTTGGATCGGCAAACCTGCCTGGCGTTGTGACGGAGTACGTGAACGCCTGCGGATCCGTCATCGGCTCTTCGGCAAAACGCCCGGCGGCGAATTGTGCGTTCTGCTCCCGAATGGCGGCAGCGATTTCGCTGGGCGTCAGGTTGTATTTCGCCACCTGGTCCGGCCGTAGCCAAATTCGCATCGAATAATCCGAGGCGCCGAATAAGGAAGCGTCACCCACTCCAGGCGTGCGGCGCAATTCGTCGATCACGTTGAGGAGCGCGTAATTTGAAATGAAAATCGTGTCGTATCGCCCGTCAGGCGACGACATCGTGAGCACCTGAAGAATCGAGGTCGACCGCTTCGATACAATGACTCCCTGCCGCCGGACTTCTTCGGGAATTAACGGCAAGGCACGCTGCACGCGGTTGTTAACGTTGATGGTCGCCTGATCGGGATCAGTTCCAATGCGAAAATAGACGGACAGCGTAAGTGTCCCGGCGCCGGTCGACGTCGACTGCATATAGATCATGTCCTCGACGCCGTTGATCTGCTGCTCGAGCGGTGCCGCGACGGTCTCGGCAATCGTTTCGGCGCTTGCCCCCGGATAGGTCGCGGAAACGACGACTTGCGGGGGAACAATTTCCGGATATTGCGCGACCGGTAGCGCCCGCATGGCAACGAGGCCAGCAAGCACGATCACAATGGAAAGGACGGTGGAAAAAATCGGGCGATCAATGAAAAACTTCGAAATCATGGAGGCCCTCCAGCCGGAGCGCCGGCCGGCGGAGTCTGCCCCTGAGGCCGTGGGCCGGCCGGAACAGGTTTGACGGTGCCACCTGGTCTGACGCGGAGGATGCCGCTCGTGATCACGCGGTCGTCCGCCTTGAGGCCCTCTTCAACGACCCGTCCCTGAGAAAGCTGCGGCCCCAACCGTATGGGCCGGACCTCAGCCTTGTTTTCGTCCGCAACAACGAAAACGAACGGCCCCTGAGGCCCCTGGCTGATCGCCGCTTCGGGAATGATGATGGCATTTGGCAGCGTCACGCCCCGAATAACGATGCGGACGAATAAGCCCGGTAACAGTGTGCCATCCGGATTGGGAAATATGGCTCGCGCCTGGATTGTTCCCGTCCGGGCATCGACGCGTTGAGCCGCCGTATCAATGCGACCTTCATGGGGGTAAACAGTACCGTCTCCGAAGTGCAGCTCTACTGTCAGGTCTTTTTCTGTCAGCGGTTTTTCGCGCTGCTCATTGAGCCTTCGAAATTCTTGCGCTTCTTCGTTCGTGAATGAGAAATTCACGTAAGCGGGATCAAGCTGCGTAATGCTGGTCAGCAGCGTCTGTTGAGCTTGGACCAACGAGCCCTCAGGAGGAGATGTCAGCGCAGTCACGCCGGCAACGGGCGCCTCAATAACCGTGTAACCAAGATTTAGCTTTGCGGTGCGAATTTCAGCCTCGGCCGCTCTCACCGCTGCCTTCGCCTGATCGCGAACGCGCGTTGCCTCGTCGAGCTGACGACGGCTTGCGAAATCGCGTTGTTGCAACTGGCGGATCCGCGTGTAGTTCTCCTCGGCCTCGCGCAGCGTCGCTCGATCTTGCTCCAGCTGGGCTTCTGCGCGGTCGAGGGCAGCCTGGAAAGGCGCCGGATCGATGCGAAATAGCACCTGCCCCTTCTTTACACGCGCCCCCTCGTCGAATTCCCGCTTGAGCAGAATGCCGCCAACCTGGGCGCGGACCTCCACCTCGCGAAACCCGGCGATACGCCCCGCGTAGACAATAGGAAAGGGCACCTCCTTTTTCGGCTCCACCGTGATGACCTCAACTTCGGGGATCATCGGCGGCGGCTGAGTTGGAGCTGCCTTTTTTTGCGCAGTCGTCAGACTCAGGCGCTCCACGATGGGGCGCAAGGGCTCCGGCCACCCAAAGCGAAACACGTAGACGGCGGAGGCGAGAACGCCGCCGAGCACAGCGATCGCGACGAGCCGCCGGATCATAAATGCCTCAGGCCTCGACCATCGGTCTTTCAGAGCGAACCTAAATCTTTAATCTGCTGAACCAAGCCACTGCCCGCCAACAACAAGCCGGGGTTTGCTAAGTTCCACTTGCTGGTACAAGAGAAGGCCTGCGGCTTGCGGTCGACACTAATCTGATTGCTGACTAGCTCAGGCTTCGGCGTTGGACCTGGGTCGTAGTGACATCCGGCGGCCAGCCACGTTGTCGCCAAAATCCCCTTTGGCTATTGTGCGCCGGCCGGGGGCATGGTGGCCAATCTGATGGCCGCCTTAGTCGCCCTGCTGCCGCAGCAGGAGATACATCATGAGTCTTTCTATAAATCGCCGAGGTTTCATCGCAGGAACGGCCGCGCTGCTGGCCGGTGGGGCTCCTGCCCTTGCGCAACAAAAGTTCTTCCGTATCGGCACGGGCGGCACCGCCGGCACCTACTATCCGATCGGCGGAATCATCGCGAACTCCATCTCTGGCAACAGCCCGCATGGCGTGCCGGGTCTGGTCGCCTCCGCCGTTGCGTCGAACGGTTCTGTGGCGAACATCAACGCTATTGCCAGCGGGGCAAGCGAATCGGGGTTCTCGCAGTCGGACGTTGCCTACTGGGCCTACACTGGCACGGGCCTCTACGAGGGCAGGGGCAAGGTCGAGGACCTTAGGCTGATCGCGACCCTTTTTCCCGAGACGCTCCACATCGTCGCGCGCGCCGACTCGGGAATTAAGTCGGTCAAGGATCTCAAGGGTAAGCGGGTGTCCATCGACGAGCCGGGCTCGGGCACGATCGTCGACTCGCGCCTCGTGCTCGCCGCCTTTGGGCTTACGGAAAAAGATTTCCATGCCGAGTATCTGAAACCCGGCCCGGCCAGCGAGAAGATGCGCGACAACTCCCTCGACGCTTACTTCTTCGTCGGCGGCTATCCGGCTGGCGCCATTGTTGAGCTTGCGGCCACCATGGACATCACGCTGGTACCCATCACGGGGCCGGAGGTCGACAAGCTGCTTGAGGAGCAGAAGTTCTTCTCGAAGGACAAGGTGCCGGCCGACACCTACAAGGGCGTCGGCGAGGTCGAAACCATCTCGGTCGCGGCCCAGTGGGTGACGAGCGCCAAGCAGCCTGAGGATCTGATCTACGCCATCACCAAGGCGATGTGGAGCGACGGCACCCGCCAGGCGCTTGAGGCCGGTCATGCCAAGGGCAAAGTCATCACCCTGGCGAACGCCGTCACCAGCCTCGGCATTCCGCTCCACCCCGGCGCTGAGCGCTTCTACAAGGAAGTGGGCATCCTGAAGTAATTGGCGGCGCAACAGTTCTTGCCGTCACGACCACCGGCCGCCCGGCGGATATCACCGCCCGGGCGGTCAGCTTTTCGCCTCAGCAGCGCAGAGCCCTCTTATGACCAGCTGGCAGGATCAGAAAGTCACCCTCACCTCGGCAAATCTCGACGAGGCGAAAGCGCGCGAACTGGAGCAGAAGTTCGACAGTGAGGTCCGCTTCCGCAGCCTTGCGCCCGCTGCCGACTGGTTGATCGGCGGTCTGCTGATCGTGCTCTCGCTGTTCCACTACTACACCGCCGGGTTCGGCCTGCTGCAGGAGACGGTGCACCGGGGGATCCACCTTTCTTTCGTGCTGGCGTTGGTTTTTCTCGTTTTCCCCATCAGCAAGCGCGGTTATGAGGCGCCGGCCAAGAGCACCCTTTTTCGTCCGCTCGGCATCCCGATCTACGACTGGTTGCTGGCCATAGGAGCCGTCCTCGCCGTAGCGCATGTGCCGCTCATTCCACTGGACGAGCTCGCTTTCCGCGTCGGCAACCCCACGACGACCGACGTCATTCTTGGCGGTATTCTCGTCATCGCGCTGCTGGAGGGCACCCGCCGGTCTCTGGGCTGGCCGCTTCCCATCATCGCGCTGATCTTCATGGCCTATGCGCTGGCCGGCCAGTGGATGCCGGGCATTCTTACGCATCCGGGCAACTCGGTAACGCAGCTCATCGACCACCTCTACCTAACAAGCCAAGGCATCTACGGCGTCGCCCTCGGCGTCGTGGCCACCTACGTTTTCCACTTCGTGCTGTTCGGTGTGTTCGCCACGCGCATCGGTCTCGGCCAGCTGTTCCTTGACTGCGCGGCCTGGGTGGCAGGGCGTTTCGCCGGCGGCCCGGCCAAGGTCTCGATCTTCGGTTCGGCGTTATTCGGAATGATTTCGGGATCGTCGGTCGCCAATGCAGTGACGGTCGGTTCGCTGACCATCCCAGCGATGATCCGGCTTGGCTACAGGCGCGAGTTTGCCGCCGCGGTGGAAGCCGCCTCGTCAACCGGCGGCCAGATCACGCCGCCGATCATGGGCGCAGCCGCGTTCTTGATGATCGAGTTCCTCGAGCTTCCCTACACGACCATCATCCTCGCGGCGCTCGTGCCCGCCTTCATGCACTTCTTCGGCGTGCTCATGCAGGTCCACTTCGAGGCCAAGCGCACGGGCCTGCGCGGGCTGCGCCCAGACGAAATGCCAGAGATCAAAGCCGCCCTGAAGCGCGACTGGCCGACTGTCATTCCTCTCGCGGTGCTGCTGTGGGTGCTGTTTGCCGGCTACACGCCCTATCTCGCAGCCTTCTGGGGCATCACGGCCTGCATCGCCGTCGGCCTGCTCAACCCGCGCCGCCGTTTGACGCTTTGGGAAATCTTCGAGAGCCTGCGCGACGGCGCGAAGTACGCGCTCGCCATTGGCGTTGCCGCGGCCACCGTCGGCATGGTGATCGGCGTCGTCACGCTCACCGGGGTCGGCTTCAAAATTTCCTTCATCGTGACGTCGGCGGCCGCTTGGCTTGCCGCCGGCGTCGGCGCGATCGTGCCCGCCTGGTTGATGTCTCCCACAACGCTCACGCTATTGTTCACACTCATCATGACCGGCGTGGTCTGCATTTTGATGGGCTGCGGAATTCCGACCACGGCCAACTACATCATCATGGCCTCGATCGCCGCGCCGGCATTGGGCTTGTTGAATGTCGAGCCGATCGTCGCCCACTTCTTCGTCTTCTATTACGGACTCCTCGCCGACATCACCCCGCCGGTGGCGCTCGCCGCCTATGCAGCTGCGGGTATGGCCGCAGCCGATCCGTTCAAAGCAGGCAACACCGCTTTCCGCCTAGGCCTCGGCAAGGCGCTTGTGCCGTTCGTGTTCGTGTTCTCGCCGTCACTGCTGCTGGTGACGAAGAACTTCAATTGGCCGGATTTCATCCTGGCATTCGCCGGCTGCACGCTAGGAATCGCTTGCCTTTCCGCTGCAATGTCCCGCTTTGCGCTCGTGCCCTGCAAGAGGTGGGAGATGACGCTGCTCGTCATCGCCGCACTGCTGCTGGTGGCGCCTGAACTTTATTCAACGCTGCTTGGGCTGGCCCTGATCGTGCCGGTGGCGGTAAGGCAGTATGCGGCCTATCTGGAGAGCAAACGAAGCGCAGCGGTTGCCGCCTGACAAAAACAAGCACGCGCGCCGGACCCGACGCGCGAGCACTGATTTTTGTTTCGCCCTAATCCGCTTCAGGCACCAACCGCAGTCGGCTCCCGGCGTCAGAACCACCGTCGCGGCGTATCCGGGCGATACTGGATGCAGGCCGACTGCACGCGATTATCGTGGCCAATCAACCGGCATACGCGCGCCTTCACGCTCGGGCTTTGCCGTACCTGGCGGGCAGTAACGGCGATGCCGTATTCGCGCGCGACCTGAGCGAGATTGGAATCCTCGCAGTATGGCGTCGCGATCGGCTGGCCATTGACGATCTGGAACGCTCCGCGGCAAACGATCTTGGCATCGGCGGGATCAGCACCGACAAAACCCGCAGTCAGCGCCATTCCCAGCAACAGAAGAGCCCTGGCTCCCGCCAACATGGCTTTGCTCCTTGAATAGTCCATCAGCGCACCAACAAACCTTACCACGGACCGGACAACCGGCGAAACGCCGGGGCACCGCGCTCAGATCAAGTTGATCCGACGTCAATCACGGCAATATTTCAACACCGAGCAACAAGATTAGCGCCAGCCAGACGGTGCAAGCGCGCAGAATATATTGAAAATTTTGCTCACAACCATCCGGAACCTTGCAAGTTGTATTTGGGCCTTAAGCCGGAGTTTTACTCACAGAACTTCGGTACGCGCCGACCAATGCTCGCGACGCGCAGGCGCTAACCTCGACTTTGCGGAGACGCTCATATGAAAACGACAACGGCTTGCTCGCTTGCAGCATTGGCATCCGCCCTGGTGATCATCTCACCCCAGGTCAATGCTGCTCTCTTCTCGGCGGATTCTTTCAAGCTCGGACTGACGGGAAACAACGTCAACAAAGTGCAGGGAAACAAGGGCTTCAAGGGCTGGGGTGACGGCTACGGCGTTCCGGAAGGCCAGAAGGGCGGCGGAGTCGGCGGCGGCGGTTACGGCGGTAGCGGAGCTGGTGGCGGCACCAAAGGCGGCGACGGCGGGGGCTATGGCGGCAGCGGCGGAATGGGAGGCAAAGGCGGCGGCGCCGGAGGTGGCGGCTGGGAGGGCAAAGGCGGTGGCAGCGGCAAAGGCTCCGGTGGCGGAGGATGGGAAGGTAAAGGAGGCGGCGGCAAGGGCGCTGGCGGCTATGGAGGCGGCGGCTACGGTAAGAAGGGCCATGGAGGCGGCTGGATGAAGGAAGGCCGACGTCGTCACGGGCATCGCCCGCGGCATTACCACGGCCCCGTTTTGCGCTTCCGTGGCCCGTGCGCGTGGATGAGGGTGCGCGCCATGGAGACAGGCAGTCGCTACTGGTGGCGTCGGTATCGCAACTGTGTGCGCGGCTGATCTCACGAAAAGCAGGCGTCGTGACGACACCGCTGGCCTCGGCGCCCGCTTCAATTTGATTTCATGAGACCGTACCGGCAGTGGGCCGCCAAGAGCTTGCTGCCGGCCCGCTTTTTCTGCCGACTGCGGATCAATCGCGAATGAAGAAATGGGAGCGCAAAGCTCAGTTCAGCTGCCAGATACGAATGTTGAGCAGCGTGGCGTAGCTGACCCAAGCCAGATAGGGCAGGAAAAGCAGAACCGCGGTGCGGTTCGCCGGCAGAGCAAGCACCATGAACGCGACGATGGCCAGCCAGATCATCAGGCTGATGATCATCGCGAGGCCAATCTGATGCGCGCCGAACATGGCGAACGACCACGCGCCGTTGAACACGAGCTGCACGATCCACGCCGCGAGCGCCACGCCCATCCCCTCCGCGCGCCAGACCAGCCACCCCGCCACGGCGATGAGCACGAAGTGCACCGTCCAGACCGGCGCGAACACCCATCCGGGCGGCGTCCAGGCAGGCTTATTCAGCGCCGCATACCACGGCCCCGGCTCGAACATCCCGCCAAACGCGCCGACCAGAGCGACGGCGGCGAGGAAGGGGAGGAAGGAGGGGAAGTGGGTCATCTCTCCTTAACGGATCGTCATCAAACAACGTTCCCATGTCAATCAGCCTGGACAATAGGATCGAACAGTCCGTAGACTTACGTAGCTATTCGAGGTGCCGTCGGTGGGACCTTTTACGCTCAGGGGAAAACCAGCCGCGCAGTAGAGAGTGGTAAATTTCGGACGCCAACGGCTTGCCCTGCAACATTGACGCTTACGCGAACCAGATCTAAACAGCAGTGATCTTCCGAACTCTATACCATTACAGAGAAGCGAACAGTGCCGCTCACGATTTGCTTGTATCTCGACGACTCAGGGACAAGAAATCCCGATCGAAAGACTCAGCAAAGACAATTTGATGACTGGTTTGCTGTTGGGGGAATCCTCATCAACGAGGAAGACGAAAACAAGGCAAGAGATCTTCACGATAGTTTCTGCGAGAAATGGGGGATCACTTATCCGCTGCATTCATGTGAAATACGCTCCAGGCAACACAACTTCTCTTGGTTGGGTTCTCTGGATAAGAATTCTTTTGAAGAATTCATGCGCGAGTTAACAGATTTGATTGTCGGAATTCCCGCGCAGGGACATGCTTGCGTTATTGATCGACCAGGCTACGCGAAGCGCTATCAAGAAAAGTACGGCCGACAGACATGGATGCTATGTAAGACCGCGTTCACGGTGATCTGCGAAAGAGCAGCTAAGATTGCGCGGGCTAAGGGCCGAAAGTTGCGCATCTTTCCTGAACGGTCTGGACGTCGGGAGGATAGCCTTATTCAAGATTACTATAACGAGCTCAGAACAAAGGGGATGCCATTCTCTGGCGACACCTCATCTAAATATCAGCCTCTAAGCGCGGAAGAACTGAAAGACACTCTTTATTCGTTGAAATTTAAGGCTAAAAGTTCCGCCCTCGCGCAGCTTGCTGACTTGTATTTATATCCAATTGCAAGAGGGGGTTACGAAATGGGATACCGCCCCTACACAATACTCAGAGCTCATAAAAAGCTTATTGATGATGAACTTGATGATGAGACCCGGAACATTATAGGGATAAAGTATAGCTGTTTTGAACATGTAAGACGCGGATAACAAAAAAGCCGAGGCAGGCACCTCGACTTCTTTGCAGCCCCCATACGGGGACCCCGTAGGCTAAGCCTGCTCACTATATAGCGACTCAGTAGGTCGTCGTCAACTTTTTCTTGACATCTGTGCAGAACCCGTTCTCTGCCTCGATTCTACAACTCAACATGTGGTTTACTATACCCACTGATTCTCCCAACATGTTGCTACGACAGTAGCATTTCCACCGTCACTTCTAACTTGGTCCGTGAGGAGAGAGACTCCAGCACCCTCTCATCCGCCCTTTGGGCACTTTCCCGATTCATCAGTTGACAAATGTTCCTGTAAACCCTCCCGTCAACGCCGATTCTCTCGCTTCTCCAGCAAACACTAAAACGGATCTTCAGCGATGAGAATTTGGGTAAAAGTTCCGCACACCCTGGACGCCGGCCAATGACGTTCGGCTCGTCCGCGCGACACCAGCCCTCGTTGGGTCGACCTCAGCTTGATGTCGCCGTTGGCATCGGCGCGGAGCTTGCGGTCCCCCTATCTCCGCGCCCCAAACTTATCCCCGCCCTCCAACCCTGAGTCATAATCCCCCTCGTCCGCCCGCGAGGGGACGTTTCCGGAGGCGTCCTGAAACGGGGGCGGATGCGGTCTCACGG
>Ga0065720_1020719_pt1 | contig 13100 bp, 8 predicted proteins | sample Thericmetagenome_FD_59107 | JGI IMG/M metagenome (GOLD analysis project Ga0065720, IMG submission 59107) | Thermophilic microbial communities from the Joint Bioenergy Institute, California, USA of rice/straw/compost enrichment - eDNA_2 v2... | ecosystem: Engineered > Solid waste > Grass >... | reverse complement strand
AACATGGCTTTGGAAATGTTTAATTGCTGTTGGACGCTCTCTTATGGGATCCCAATTGAAATTGCTTAGTCCTTCTTTTGTAGTCTTAAACTTAGCTTTGTTGATTTGACTCATTGTAGTGAATATTTTCATCCTTTCGTAATTATGTGGGAAATGCTTATTATAAGTAACCTGGAGTCTTCCATCAAAGTCTTGGAATATGGGCATTTTGGAAATTCCAGTTTCTGAGTCAAGTGAGTATATTTTTCTGTCTTCCAAGAAAATAAATGTACAGGTTGGATATTGCTCAAGCAAATCTTCTTCCCAGAAAAATTGTTCGTTTTGAGTTATACCAATAAGTGCTGCTCCTGGGGCATCACATAAGCTCAAAAACATTTCGGGAAGACTGAAAATGATGGGATATGTATATCTGAAAGGCTTAATGATAGATAAGAGTACGCTTATCGTAGCTGACAATAAAGCCACATCTCTACAAAAGAAAATTAGTTTCTTTTCTAAGAGAAGAGCGCTGAAAAGGAATTTAATATCCTTCAAAGGTAAATAGCTAAATACCATAAATGCGCCCCATAGACTCTCCAAACTGGAGACTTCATTTGGTGGGGGGAGGAACAGAGAGCCAGATATAGGTTTTTCAAGAGGAGTCTCTATCTTTATTTCGAATTTGCTTGCATATTGGGGTTTAGCTTGACAACTCTTGAGAGAATCTAGTATCATTTTGAGAGGACCTGTAAACTCTTCCAATGATGAAATGAAATCACATTTGGAAGGAGCTTGCATGTCTTTCAAAAAGAGATTTTTACGGAACGAGCGAAAAAGATTGAGAAGTTGTTTGATGATGCTTAAGAAAAGATGGGCAATTGGATAGTATGTCATGAAACAGAAGACATAGTTTGTCTCGAAAAATGGCCTTTCTTGGCCTTCTCCACCTTCTAAAGTGATAAAATCTTTTGTGTTTATCATGATGAAATAAACAAGATGATGCGAATTCATGGCATCAACGGATTGGTCCCATTCAGCTGCAATGATATCATCTCTCCCAGGCAGTAAAGGAAAAATACTTCTTTTTCTATAGGCTTTTTCTTTAAGAAGAACTTTGTGAGTAATTTGTTCCTGTCTCTCTTCAGAGTCAGTAATATCAGTTACAGGCACTCCAAACGGGAAAATGAAATCTTGAACTCCATTTTTGGGTCCTTCTTTCAAACTTTCTTTGCCAGCATGATTCCATAGAATCTTTGCGGGTATGGTTCCTGTGAAGTCTCCGAAGTCCTTTCTAAATTGTTCTAAATCAGCTCTTTCTAAGCTGACCACAAAGAAATCTTCAAAAATAGTCTCAGGATTGAAAATTTTAAGCTTCTTTTCACCGAGTTGTTTTGTGATTTTTCGACGGAGCAGTTGAGGGTCTTCGTATTTGAGTCCAACTTTTGTTGGGTCATCAAGAATTTTAGGGTCACCGAGAAGAATGCTCTTTGAGGCTTCTTTTAGTTTCTCTCTAGCTCTAGGGTCAGCTGCCAAATTCTTTCTTCTTGGTACAACATCCGATTTTCTTGTCAACTCCTCTGTGCTGTTTTCTGGAGACTCAAAGCCTTCTAGTCCTATTGATGCCATCACATCAGAATGTCGAATAGGTAAGGTGTCTGAGCGATGAATTTCTTTTTGAGGCTGTACAAATTTGTTCATTTTGTTCAAAACGCAGAGCTCATCCCCAATTGGGCAATCAGGAACATCCATATCATCACATTTCGATGGTTCACTATGGGTTTTTGCTGTCTGCAGTCTCAGTTTTTTCTCATCATCTTCCGGAGTAGAAGAATTGGTGTCAAAGAGAATTTCGTCTGCTCTTGTTTTTTCTTTTTTGAGTACGTTATTCTCAGCCCTTAATTCCCAATTTTCATCTCTCAGTCTTTCATTTTCCTTCATAAGCAACTGTTTTTCTCCTTTGAGGAGTGTGTTTTGTTCTAAAAGCTGGTTAATTTGGTCAAGCAGTACATGTTGCTTGTCTCTGAGCTTCATTATTTCAGCTTCAAAGCATCTAAGCCTCTCTTGGCTTTCTTGTTGAATCATTTTCTTTTCTTCAGTTTGAATATAAAGTTGTTTTTGAAGTTCATTTATTTTCTCTTCCAAAGCCATCTGATTTTTGCCAGAATCCTCAATTATCTGAATTTGAACAGCCAAGTTTTGTTTTAGATCGTTATTTTCTTGTTTGAGTTGGGCAATTTCACACCCTTGTGCTACAAGCTGGTTCATTGTTACCTCGAGCTGTTGTTGGAGGAGCTGTATGAAATCTTCCGATTTGGATTCTTGATTCTGGTTAATTGAGGTTCTGCCAGAGACATTCACTAATGTTGGACTGGTAGGTCCATTTGAATTAGATTTACTTATAGTACTTTTCTTCATTGAGGTTGCACAGAGTAGTATCTTGCTTCAATACAATAAGGATTGTTTTTATAAAATAATTAATATTTTGTTCTTATGTAATATAGTTACTATGAAAGACAATATGAGCTCCTCATGATTATATTGATCCACATATTCTTAAAATTTTCAAGTAAAATCCTTTCACTTTCTTTGAGAAGATTATGCCCAACTTCTCCTGATTGCACCCTCTATGCTTATCTATTTTCCTCTAATTGTTCTTATTTGAGAAGAAACTTAAATCAAAATATTTTAAAGAAAATTCAAAAAAGGGTTTATATATCCCTCTCAGGATCTATACAGAATACAGGGAAAATTTTCTCCATGATATATCCTTGTGTCTTGATAGGTTCGTATCTCTAAGCAAGTTAATCATTACTTAAAATAAGCATACCTCTCCGTCAATAGAATATATGCCTCTGTTTCCATAAGGCTCAATTCTGAAAGCCTTTATTTTCAGATACTCAAGCTAGAACATTAGGAGAAAACAAGCAATAATATACTCCAGTAGATTTATCAGGTACATCTCCTTTGAATAAGCCACCTTCTAATTTGAGTAGTGTGCTACTAATAAGAAATCCTTATTTCTAATTTACTTCATTAATTTTCCTCTCTTAGCATTTTTCCCTCTAACTGCACAGTAATGTAAAAATCCATCATCAACTTGTGCAGGTGGAGCACTTTGATCTTTAGTCGTGATATAAGGCATATTATTGATCAGGCAATAAACAAATGTATCTATGACTTTATTCATAGCATTCATAAAACTACCATCAATCTTCACCCAACTTTCTGGTACTTCTTCATCCAACTTTGGCATTTCAGAAGGATCTGAAAGAGTTTGGCACAAAGCTATCTTTGCTTGATATTTTCTTAAGGACAAGACCCTCAAGGCTCCCATAAAATCAAATCTAAATCCTCCCATCCAACGGTATCTATAACATTTTTCAAATTAAAGAAAATATTCTTACTTTTCAGACTCAATATCCAAATCTGAAATAACAGCCCAGTTAAATGACAAGAAACTGAAAAGTTTATGTCCATCACTTTGTTCGATGGCAGCTAAATCTATAGGAACGGTTCTTCCTTTGGCAATCAAATAAGCAGCACTTTCCAAAGAACACTCTTCACCTGCTTTGTCACACATATTCTTTACAATAGCATTTCCACTTCCTCCTGGAATAGCACCAAGAGGAATTTTGCAAGCTTCTTGCCAATCAGGTCTGGTCATTAACCCTATAAAACTTATTCTCTAAATTTACTTATTACCATTTATGACTTCATGAGGAAGACCATCACCACTGACAGTGACAATACCGTCGAATTTCTTTAATTCAGAAAGCTCAATTTTTTGCAAATATTCCAAGCAATGTTTGTAGTGTGTTGTTCTAATTTCAACAAAATCACAGCCCGCTTTTTCTAATCAATTACAAAACTTATGACTCAACTTTCCTAATATCGCCTTGGCTTCTTCCCATCTCTTTGGGGCCTTTCCTGATCCACCTGCAGGATTGATAAAGACAAGTAAAGTCCTTTTGAATTGTGGGACCTCAGAGAATGAGAAATCACTAACGGAGTCTATAACTGTAACAGATTGATGTGTCTAGGTTACCCAGAAATCCAGGCTGATTAGCACAGAGTAATATCAAATTCCTCCATTTTTCAGCCTTTTGAGCAGAATCTGTGTAGTATTCCCCATCCTAAAATCTCAATAAAATGACGAATTCGATTACAAAAGACTTTCTTATGATCTGTTTTCCTCCGAACAGCTTTTGTTTGGATATTTTAGAGAAAAAGTGGATAACCAGAACATAATAATCATCACTTTCTTTCAAAAGAAGACTCCTCTTCTCTTTGGCATCCATTTTTTTGACAGTAACGCCAAGTATATTTCCATAATAAATATGGACAACAGGATTCTCATGGATCATGAGATGAGTATGAGAAATTGAGATATCAATTAGTGCGAGCTTCCTTTGTACTTTTACAAAGAACGAATCGGTATGCAATGGCTGTACATCAATTGGTTTGCTCAATGTACGTTTCTTGTTGACAGGAATTTCCTTTTCTTCTTCGTACTTGACTTCCTCAAGGGGCTGTTTGTCCATTATAGTAAAAAAGGTTTTTTTAATCAATAAATTTATTTCAATTCTTGTAGGAAGCAAAGAAGGAGATAAATAATAATTTACATCAAAATTGCAAATATAGGTTACTTGCCCAATTCGGAGAATGTGCGATAAACAGTTTGGCTCAAATTTGATACAAGTAATTCAGAAGCTCTTTGCATATCAGATCGAACCCTATTCAAATCAGATAAGGCTTGTCTGTTTTGTCTTTCTAAGTCGGAAATTCTGTTCTGCAAAGTTCCTTTAGTCTCTTCCCATCTTTCTTTTTCATCTTCGTGTTCTCTGTTCAAGATATCAATTTGTTCTTGATACAAGACTTCCTTATTGTGCAGGGTCTTTTTCAATTCTCTAACATCAGATTCAAGCTTTAGGATTTGGTTATCCTTATTCATGATCTCATTTTGCAAGGATTCACCTCTCAGCTTTTCTTTGTTATAGTAATCAACATTCGTGGTAACCTCATACTTCAATCTCTTAATTTCTTCTTCAGCACTATGTAATCTATCTTCGAGGTAGTTATTTCTTCTTTGATAGCTCAAATCCTTTTCTTCAAGTTCTCTTTGGTATCTAAAGATTTCTTCTTCAGCAGCTCTGAGACTAGTTTCGAGTTGTCTGATGGTGGCCAAACCCTTTTGTCTTTCTTCTTCTCTGGCCTTGAAGGAAGCATCTCTCACCTTATCTTCAAGTCCGAACATAAGGCTTCGATTCTCTTCAGCAAGTCTTTTAACCTCAACCTCAAGATCTCTATTTCTTTGAGTTAAATATTCATTTTCTCTGGAAAGCTCTTTAAATTTCAGGTCAAAGTTGTTTTCGAGCTCAACAGTTTTCAAATGATGATCATTTGTAAGTCTTTCGATAGTGCTTCTGAGGTTGGCATCATTAGATTTAAGGTCTTGTTCTAATTTTCTAATGGTTCTCTCATATTCCTCAATATTTTTGACATCAGCTAAATGGTCATTCTCATACTTCGCAATCTTGTCCTGCAACATTTGATTTTCTTTCTTCATTCTAGCATTATCAGCTTCAATACTCTTGATTTGACTTTGATAAGCAGCATTTTCTCTAAGTAAGTGGTCAATTTTGTTTTGAAGCTCCCTAGTAGTAAGATCTAAATCCTTGTAGAACTTCTCTTTAAGTTCGGCATTTTTTCTTGACTCAACGAGAAGGGCTCTCTCAAGCTCAGTATTAGCATGCAAAGCAGCTTGTAAGTCAGCGAAAATTTCCTTTTCATCCCTGTGATCAGATTTAGGTGCACGGAACCTTTCTCCAGTTCCATAATTATGAATTGAAATGGCTCCTCTATTGCCTATTTCTTGGGTTCTTCCAAATCTCTCTGCGGTACCCTTGGCTCTATTTTGTTCTAACTTAGCATTAATTTCTTCAAGCAACTCTTCTGTAATATTATTTCCCTTAAGTTCAACGTAAAGGATTTTATCATTGGTTTCAAGAGCTCCTGAAATTGCTTTGGCTCCTTGATTTCCAAGTTCATTCCATCTCAAATCCAAGTTAACAAGTGAAGTACTGGATCTAATTATGTTGGCAATGCTCTGAGAAGCTGAGGAGGTAATCTTGTTATTTCTAAGATCAAGGTGTTCAAGTGTGTTATTTTGAGCCAAGAATTCTGCTAGAGCCTCTAATCCTCTTATTCCGGATCCGATGTTATTCCATTCAGCTGAAAGAGTCTTAATTACATTGTTGCCAATTAAGGATTCACATATTCTAGCGAATCCTTCGGCTGACAATGCATTTCCTCTCAGTTCAAGAGATTCAATTTTCTTGTTCTTTTCAAGGAATTCAGCTACAATCTCAGCACCTTCATCTCCAAATACCATATCAGATAGTCGTAAGCCTTTAGAGTTTTGATGAGAATCTAAGTATACTCTGAGATCGAGTCTAGGATCCTTCTTCTGATTGATGGGACTAGGATCATTGCGAAAATCACGTGAAAAGCTCTTGGTAAAGCGAAATGCTGAATTATTCATATTTGTATTTTTAAATTTATTTTAACGATTAGACAAACACAAGCTAAAAGAAACAATGTTTAAAATACGAGCTCTTCTTTTTACTTTCAAACCATATTTACAATTTAATTTGTTAGGGAAGGGCTATACTATCCTTATTTTCAAATTTAGGATTTGATTATAGCTGCTTCTAACATTTTTCTGATTTCTTCTTTGACTAAATTCTTTCCAATAAATAGGAACTTAGAATTTTTTTGTGTATCCCAGACCACATCACTTTCCTTTATTTCGTAGATTTCATCCACTCTAGAGTCTTAAAATTATGTATTTCATAAAGTACCCCTGAAGCGAATGCTTATGGTCTGATCCATGAATATTGACTAAGCCTTTGCATCTAATCACATTCATGTCATGTGGCTTTTCCCACAACAGAGTTGCGATATTCTCATCGAGTTTTTTATGCTCGAAAGCTACGTTCTCAAACTCGAAGATCAAAAATTGAATATCTTCATCTGGATGCACATGGTAATCGTGATCCTCATGTCCCAGGCTTTCTAGTTCCTCTTTATTTTTGCTTATACTATTAAAGCTCTCATGGCTGAAAAGGTCATCTACAGGAACTTCGCAATATTTTGTTCTGATAATCTTTGTAGTTGGATTCAATTGTTTCAAATGTTCTTCAATTTTGTCTGCTTCTTCTTTTTCTACTCTGTCCTGAATTGTAAGACTGACTATGAAAGATTATTACGATATGATTCAGCAAAATCAGATCTGCAAACATCAATTGTCTTAAATAAACTTCATTTTCATGAATGTTTTTAAAAAAAGAATGAGCTGCCACAACTGAGTATATAACTCTTAAGTTTGCTGGAGCTTTGATCATATCTTCCCCAATCCAGAAGGACTTTATGGTCTAAATCGCTGTTATTAATATATCAAAACTCTACATTTGATGGATCAGCCAACCCATTTGTTTCAACGAGAATATAATCTAACTTGTATTTTTCTGATTCACAAAGAAACTCTATCGCTCTGTGCAAATCTTCCCTAATCAATCAATTTTCCAAAATATATTTCTAATACTTTGCAGAACAACAAATACACCCATTAGGTAGCTCATAAAATTTGTCAAATATCTTTCCATCAGCCATTTGCATTAAGGGACTTTCAATACCCATTTCTGACAATTTAGAGAATAAAAAACATCTATCTTACCATTGGAATATTCGTTTTGTATGACAGCTACTTTGTATTTGTTTTGATGTTTTAATAAATGCTGTACTAGCGTTGTTTTACCTGCTCCTAGATAGCCACATATCAGAATAATTCCACAAACAGTCTCATTTTGGGTTGAATCCATCTTAATAAATCTAAGATTCTTCGCAATAACTTTTAATAAAGATAACAAAGAAAACATGACAACTAATTAAAAACAGAACTATCAAGCATATTTATACATTGAGATAGTTAAGTGCGGTGATCTCACCAAGAGAAAGAGGAAAATTGTGATAATATTTGAAAAGTGACAGAAGCAAGGGATCTGTTATAGAGTAATTCCTTCTTACATAGCAAGTTCCCAAGGAGTTTTCCCTTGTAGGTTTACGATGTTCTGCAAAGCGCCTGCATTCAGCAATCTATCTGCAATCTCAGCGTGTCCATAAGCTAGAGCCAGATGTAAAGGTGTATTACCATCATTCTAAAAAAATTATTATTCACATTCCTCATTTTTACATTTGGGATATTAACATCTGCTCCTTTTTGGAGAAGGGCGTCGACAATTTCCAGAAAGCCACATTGAGCAGCAATACCAAGTGGACAATTTCCATCATCATCTTTAGATTCGACTAATGCTTGTGGGTATGTCAAGAAAAATTCATAGAGCTATTTTTTAATTTTTCTTTGGATATTTGCTTACCTCATCATATCTGTTTTCTCTAACAATCAAGAATAATTGTTGAACAGGGTTTAGTTGTCTCTTTTTCATGTGGGAGCTTGCGTGTGTTCTCATCAAAATAGCATGTTTATCCATTTTATTCTATTGAATATTAGGTTATGAAAGTTGAACTTACCTGGCGAATATCAGACTTCATGACGTTGACTTTAATTGACTTAGCAGGGTGGAACGCCAATTTATTATCTTTGGACTTTCTGTTTCCTGTGGGATCTCTTTCATCATAGCTCGGTTTACGAAGAAGCTAGAATATATAATAAAGGACAAAAAATTTTACATCGACAGGATCTAACTTTTGTTGGAGCGTTTCACGAACGATAGATGCGAATTTTTGAGAGAGAGCTCTATTTTGACTCCTATTCAAAAATGGTTTATCATCTTTCTTCATTAAATTTGGTGTGGAGGGTTGTTTCTATTAATTAGACAGTTATCCTAAAAGTTACCATAAGAATTCCAGTCGTATCAGGTTCTAGACTCTTTGAACTGTCACTTCGTGCTGGAGGCTCAACCAAAGTTGAGTTTGGCATTGACTTTCTGGTAGGGATTTTAAGTAGATCTTGAGCTGTTTCCTTGAGAAGGTCTGCGCCTGTTCTAAGTTTCACTCTTGGAGATCTTTTAATTCTTTCTATAATACTATCAGGTTGCAAGAACGCTTGAGATTGCATTTTTTCACCTGATACAAGTGTAGTATCAAGGGTATTTTTCTTGCTTGCAATTTCAACTTCTGCAGTCGGAGATGTCTTTTCTTTTCTAAGGTCTGTGCTCAATGTGTCTTTACTTTCAATTGAAGCCTTTTTCTCAGGAGTCAATTCTAGGGTTACTTCAGAGTCTATATTTATTAATTAGATTTCTCTTAAATTACTGTTGTCATTAGCTTTTGAAATTTTGCTTGGAGAGTTAATAACTATGCTAACAGTATTTTTGGAGGATATAGTTTGTGGCTGAAGTATTTTAGGGCTATTTTCTGTTTCAGTAAGAGCAAAGGGACTAAGTCTTCTGGAACTAGAATCGCCATCATTAGATTCATTCAAGATTGCCTCTTCTTTGAATTTAGAAGCAGAAGTCTTTAGCGCATCGCTTCTGTTAGAATCTTGGTTTTCCTTTCTTGGAGCAGCCTTTGATATTCTTCTCGTAGAAACCGCCTTGATTAATTTCTTCTTCTTCAGGTTAGGATTGCTCTAAATAATAATTTAACTGAAGTCGAAACACTTACAACTATATTTCCTTCTGCTTTCTTCAATACAATTTGGCCTTCATAATTTCCAGTCAACAGCTTCTCCTTCCATCTAAAAAGGAGTTTTCTACAGAATTCTAAGTTATGGTCAGTAGTTTGCTTCATGATCTTAGCAATTTGTGTTATATTATCGTCCTCTTTGATCTTTTGCAAGTTAAGCTGATTTAAAGCTAAGTAGTCCCAGATTGTATGTGAATTTTCTTGGAAGATTGCAGCTTGTACTTTCTCTTCAAGAATAGATAAAATTGTTTTGCCTTTCTTCTGGAATATAAAATTGGTTTTGATGCTCTGAGGAGTTGCACCATCGTAGTATGTGTTGTTGGCAATGAAAGAAGGATCACTTTCATACTTCAATTCATCATGTATAAATTTCTGATTTTGGAATTCTAGTTCCTCTTGTTTCGATCTGATTATTCTTTGACGAGAAATACTATGTACAAATTCTTTGAGCGCTTGTTCATCCTCTGGGTCTTCATATATGATACTGGAAGGAGAATCAATCCATACTGGAGACTGATCATATGAGAACATTTTAGAGTTTTCCTTCTCTCCTTTAGGCTCACTACAAATGAGCTTCTCAGATTTTTGTAATTGATCTTCCTGGTTTTTGATTGTAAAGGGATGCTTTCTTCGAATAAGATTATCATAGTAATTTAAGAAGTCGCTCAGCATTGAATCTGAAGAAAAATATATATCTCTCCTTCCCCAAGGAAATCTCACATTAATCTGGTCAAATGTCCCAAGAAAGACCTCTTTATCATAATCTTTCTCTTCCATTTCATCATGATTAGCAAATGGCGCAAAGTCAACCTCATTTACCTCGTTCTCTTTTATTTCAAAACGGTCCAGTCTGAACTCATACTTAGTTGGATTTTCTATAGAGTTAGTATCTTTTATTCTTGGAGTATCCAGATCGGCTACACTGCTTTCTTCTATGATAGGAGGAATAATATTAACTGTAATTTTCTCAGCATATGGAGTCTCAAATTTAGTTGAAATGGCTCTTGAGAATGTTCCTTTACTGCCTATTGAATGAGGGGTCTCATCATCATTTTTAAGCAGTGTTGAAAAATCGACATTTTTATTTTCAAGATCCTGAGGTTCTTCTGACTTTGTATGATATAGAGCAGGAGGATTTCGCTCTGAAAGGTATCGCTCTCTGACATGCTCTATTTTATCTAAAAAATTTTTACAAGATTCTTCGTTCTTCATGATAGTGAAGGTTCTCATAAAATTATCTTTATTATGCTTCAATCTCTTCTTCTGTTTAAAGTTTATTTTAGCTTTTATCCTCTTTACTTCTGGATTCTCTTCTTCTTTTTGGTTTTGGGTATCTTTAAAATCAAAACTTTGGTTTCCACCAGAATTTTGTCTTTTATACCTATTGAATCCGCTCTTGCTGTTTCCTCTCTGGTGTTTCGGAGGAGTGTTATATTCTATGTCTATAGAATCATCATTTAAAGTAGGGACATGACCAAGTGTTGAGAAGCTTTCAGTTTTGAAAATTGAATCCCTTCTCTCACTATTCATGGGGCTGCCAATGTTAGCTTGGGCCCTTATCCTGCCTAATGTAAACGATGATCGCCTCTTTTGTTGAGCCATTCCTGGAGAGAGTGCATTTTTTGCATCATTCAGCATAATACTTTTTAATAACTTGATATTTTTCCTATTATCCTCAATATTGGGAAGAGGCTTCTCAGCTGAATGCTCAGAAAGTGAAGTCAAAGAACTCCTATTAGAAGCTGCAAATTTACTTAATTCTTTTGATCCTTTTCGAGATGGTGTACCCTGGTCTTGCTGTGGTAATTTTTCGGAAAGAATGGTAGAAGATCTTCCATCTGGCGAACTGTGCTTTGTCTGAGGTGATTCATGCTCATTTCCTTCAGATAGAGGAATTCTAACTTCTTTTCCTACCTTATTCTCTTCATTCTGAACCTCTTTAGGTTCTTCTATTTCTTTTTTACTTTCTGTTTCCTTTGCTATCTCGTCATCATCTTTGTCAATGTGCTGATCCTTAGAAATCAAAATAGGATTTGCTTTTGGAGGTGAAGTCGGGTTATCACCTGAACTCATTTTAAGAGTGGTTAAACCCTTTTCTTCAGTGAATGTGTCCTTCCTTTCAAAAGGTGTACTCAAAGGCAGAGACTGGCTTAAGTCTCTATTTGTTAAGTAATTCGAAAAATTCTGGGAGCCTTGGGAATTTAGGGATCCAATATGTGGATGTTTAGAGTTTGTCATGTCATTTGTACTTTGTCTTGAGAAATCACGATTCAATGAGGTTCTAATGGTGGATGTCTCAATTTCTTCTGACTTAGTGTGTGAGCTAGTAGATAGAAATTTTTTTTTATCAATAGAGATTTTTTTGAGAGGGGTAGTGGCACTGTCACCCAGGTCAGATCTGCTTGCTGCACTTACCATGATCTTAGTATTCTCCTCTTTTCTTTGAGTAGATAATGGATCTTTGTTGCTTTTATTAATTTGATCTTTTAAAGTTGGACTGGGTTCTTCACCTAGTCGAGTGTTTAATGTTTGACTTAGCTGTTTTTGTACTTTAAGTGTCTTTTTCATCCCTTTCTTTGTTTCGCTCTTCACTATTTCCTTTTTTTCGTCTGATTTTTTGTAAATCATCTCAAAACTGTGCTTGTAATAATGTTTAGGAAATCCACCTAAGGTTTTCTGAGTCTCAGATTTCTCGATATTCTTATCAACTGAAGACGATTGACGGTAATTTGTTATACTATCAGGTTCTGTAATTGAGGAACTGACCCTTGTTTTCTTATATACTTTTTCAATACTTGTTCTTGTGTTGATGATCTGACTTAACTTCTGAATTTTTGCTCTTGGAGAGATCTTTGAAGTAAGCTTTTTCTCACTATCTGTAGGTTTTCTAGGGATACTTTCGATTGAGTCATCTACTCGGGTTGGAGATAATGATGACGTTAAGTTTGTCATGAGTCTGCTATCAAAAAAAGAAGCCATGTCATTAGTATCTCTTCGTACATGTGCTATGGAAAATTCACTTATTGGTGATCCAAACTGAAAAACAGATGAATCATTATACAAAGAGGAATAAGGAAGTGAATTATTCTTGGCGTGTGCAATTTGATAGCTATTCTTTGCAGTTGCAAGTACAGCAGCTAATTCATGAACTGGAGATCGCTCCAGAACAATTGACTCTTTGGGAGAGACCAAAAGAGTCGGCAGAGTAACTTCTGTTTTGGTTTTGGAGATCAGTTCCATGGATTTATACTGAGGCTTGACATGTTAATTAATAGTTGAACAACTTACATGATTTTTCAGAAGAGAATGAAGAGTTACTCTGGAATTTGACGTCTCTGCATTTCTTTTAGGTTTCATATAACTTTTTATTTCATGTAAATAATCAATTGAGATTTAATCTGAAAATGTTTCAAAGA
>Ga0065720_1020717_pt1 | contig 13104 bp, 7 predicted proteins | sample Thericmetagenome_FD_59107 | JGI IMG/M metagenome (GOLD analysis project Ga0065720, IMG submission 59107) | Thermophilic microbial communities from the Joint Bioenergy Institute, California, USA of rice/straw/compost enrichment - eDNA_2 v2... | ecosystem: Engineered > Solid waste > Grass >... | reverse complement strand
CCTGACATTCACGGCGACAAGGTCGTTTTCACCTACGCCGGGGACCTCTGGACGGCGCCTTCATCCGGCGGGACAGCAACACGCCTGACGGCTCATCCCGGGCTGGAGCTGTTTGCCAAATTCTCACCCGATGGGCAGTGGATTGCCTTCACGGGCCAGTACGACGGCGACGAGCAGGTCTACGTAATCCCCTCTGTCGGCGGCGTTCCCAAACAACTGACGTGGTATCCGGCGCGGGGCCCCATGCCGGACCGGTGGGGCTACGACAACCAGGTCTACGGCTGGACGCCCGACGGCAAGTCCGTCATCTTCCGCTCGACGCGCGATGGCTGGCATTCCGGAGATTCCCGTCTGTACACAGTGCCCGTAACCGGAGGACTGCCCAAAGCTCTGCCCATGCCGACGGCAGGAGCAGGGGACTTTTCGCCAGACGGCCAGCGCGTCATCTATTCCCCGCTCTTCCGCGACTTCCGGACGTGGAAACGCTATCAGGGAGGCTGGGCACAAGATCTCTTCATCTTCCACTTGAAGACGGCCGAGCTCGAGCCGATTGCGAACAGCCCGAGGACAGAGCGGGACCCGATGTGGATCGGTTCCAAGATTTACTTCGCAAGCGACCGCACCGGTACGTTGAATTTGTACGAGTACGATCCATCGTCAAAGAAGACGCGCGCGCTCACCGACTACAAAGATTGGGATGTCCGCTGGCCGAGCAAGGGGGATAAGGATCAGATCGTCTACGAACTGAATGGCGAAATCCACGTCGTCTCTACGAAGGCAGGAAGCAAGCCTCAGCGTATCCAAATCAATGTTCCCTATGACGGCCTGGCATCGCGGCCCTCGCTCATCAACGTCGGCAATCAGGTTACCAGATTCGGTCTGAGCCCGAAGGGTGAGCGCGCACTCTTTGTCGCTCGCGGCGACATTTTCACCGCTCCGATCGAAAAGGGCACTCCGCGAAACCTGACCCGCTCCTCAGGCGCCCACGATAAGGACCCCGCCTGGTCGCCTGACGGCAGCAAGATTGCCTTCCTGTCCGACATGTCGGGCGAGGAGGAGATTTACCTCGTCAGCCAGGACGGCTCGGGCGAACCGGAACAGCTGACAAAGAACGGCAAGGCCATGCGGTACAACCTGCAGTGGTCACCCGACGGCAAGCGGATCGCCTTCTCCGACAAAGATGGCAAGCTGTACCTGCTCAAGCTCGACGATAAGTCCGTAACGGAGATCGCGGATGAGAAGCGAGGGCTGCTGCTCGATTACGAGTGGTCTCCGGACAGTAATTGGATCGCCTACAGCCTTTCAAACGAAAACGGAAACAGATCTGTCTACATTCACAGCTTGGCGGACGGCCGGTCCCATCGGATCACCGACCCCATGTTCAATGCGCAAAGCCCGTCGTGGGATCCGGAAGGCAACTACCTGTACTATCTGAGCGACCGTGAGTACGCTCCGCTGATCAGTTCGATCGAATTCAACTTTGCGGGCGCGCGAAACCGGTCCATCTTCGCCTTGGCGCTTCGCAAGGACGTAAAGCATCCCTTCCCGCCGGAAAGTGACGAAGTCACCATTGAGAATCCAGCCACAAAAGAGGCGGACGCGAAGAAGCCGGAAACCGCAAAACCGCAAGCCAAAATCCCGGAAGTAAAGATCGACTTCGACGGGCTGGGCGAACGCGTGGCGCGAGTCCCTGTGGAGGCGGCAAACCTCGGCAATCTGGTTGCTGTGAAGGGCCACTTGCTGTACTGGCGAACAGGCAACCCCTACTATGGCCGCTCGTCAGAAACGCCCCCGGCGCTCGTGATCTTTTCGATGAAGGATCGGAAGGAAACGGTGCTGGCCGAAAACATTCAGGCCTATACGGTTTCGTTCGACGGGAGCAAGGTTCTGGTTCGCCAGCAGCAAGGCTTCACGCTGATGAATGCTGCGCCGAACGGCGCCGCGAGCAAGAAGACGGTGTCGACTGCCGGGCTTACAGTGAACCGAATCCCCTCTCAGGAATGGACGCAGATCTTCAACGAAGTCTGGCGCCGCTATCGTGACTTCTTCTACGTCCCGAATATGCACGGCTACGACTGGGAGGCGCTGCGCCGGCAGTACGCGCCGATGCTCGAATATGTAGGCCACCGCGCCGACCTCAACTACGTTCTGGGCGAGATGGTTTCCGAGCTGAACGTCGGGCATGCCTACATCTCTGGTGGCGATTGGAATCAGCCGCCCCGGCCGCGAGTCGCTCTTCCGGGCGCCCGGTTCGAGCTGGATGAAGCAGCGGGCCGCTACAAGATCGTCCACATCTTCAAAGGCCACAACGAAGAGCCTGTCTACCGCTCCCCGATTACGGAAATCGGCATCAACGCTAAGGTTGGCGAATATGTGCTGGAGATCGATGGCGAACCGCTGACAGCCAACGACAATCCCTACCGCCTGCTTCGGGGTAAAGCCGACCGGCAGGTGCGCCTGCGCATGAACTCGAAGCCCGTCATGGAAGGTTCGCGCGAGGTTGTCATCCAACCAATTTCTGACGAAAGCAATCTCATTTATTTGCAGATGGTGGAGCGGAATCGGGCGCTTGTCGACAAGTTGAGCGGAGGCAGGGTCGGCTACATCCACATTCCCAACATGGGCGCGGAGGGCATCCGTGAGTTCATCAAGCAGTACTACCCGCAGATCCGGAAGGAAGGGATGGTGATCGATGTCCGCTCGAACGGAGGCGGCAACGTCTCCCGCATGCTGATCGAGCGGCTCAGAAGAGAAGTCCTGGCAACCGGATTCTCGCGTACGAACGAATCCGTAACAACGTACCCCGATCAGGCCTTCCATGGACACCTCGTCTGTCTGCTCAACGAGACGTCTGCTTCGGATGGCGATATCTTTCCGGCGATGTTCCGCCAGGCCAAACTCGGTCCACTGATTGGCAAGCGGTCGTGGGGCGGCGTTATTGGCATCACGAACCGGGGCGCGCTGATCGACGGCGGGCAGGTAAGTGTGCCTGAATTCGGCTTCGCGAGCGTCGATGGCAACTGGATTATCGAAGGCGAAGGCGTCGAGCCGGATATCGTCGTGGAGAACCATCCGAAAGCGGTGATCGCAGGCAGCGATCCCCAACTGGAGCGGGGCGTGGCTGAGGTGATGGCGCGGATCAAGGCAAATCCCAAGAAGCTGCCATCCAGGCCGCCAGACCCCATCAAAACGAAATAGGCTTTACGGCGCGGCCTGAGCGTTGCCGGCGAGTGCGGGCAGCGCCGTCCCGCAGCGCTTGCAGTGCCGGGCATCTCCGTCATGCCGGGCGAGCTGGCAGGTGGGGCAGGTCCGGGTGCCGTACTGGTGGCGCGTGGCGTTCGCCAGCTCCACCGAGACAATGCCGGTCGGCACAGCAATGATCCCGTACCCGAGGATCATCAGGATAGCGGCGACCGTCTGACCGAACGGCGTTCTTGGAGTGATATCGCCGTATCCTACGGTGGTCATCGTGACAATGGCCCAGTACATCGAGCGGGGAATGCTCGTGAACCCGCTGGCGTTCCCCTCGATCAAATACATCACCGCGCCCACTACGACAACTACCGAGAGAACGGCTGTCAGGAATACGGTGATCTTCGGCCTGCTCGCTTGAAGAGCCTCCTTCAACACCCGCGCTTCCGCCAGATAGGCCCCGAGCTTCAAGATGCGGAAAATGCGAAGCAGACGTAAGACTCGAATCACGAGGAAGGACTGGGAGCCCGGCAGAAAGAGGCTGCAGTAGCTCGGAAGAACCGCCACCAGATCGACGATTCCGAAGAAGCTGAACGCGTACCGGACCGGGTTCCGGGCCGAAATAAGGCGCAGAACATATTCAATCGAAAAGAGAGCCGTAAACAGCCACTCCAGCGCTCGCAACGTGGCTCCGTATCGCGCCTGAAGTTCGGGCACGCTCTCCACGGACACGGCCGCAACGCTGAGCAGGATGATCGTAAGCAGGATGATGTCGAACATGCGGCCAGCGCGAGTGTTCGCCTCAAAGATGATGACATAGAGCGTGTTTCGCCAAGACCTGCTCCGGCGGGTTTTCGATTGAGCCAGCATACCTGTCAGTGTATTGCGGGCGCACAGCAGCAGCTTATCCTGAATAGCATGCGACCCATCCCAGCCCTGCTCCTCCTGGCGGCCGTGCTGCCGGCAGCGACCGTGCCTGACTTCCCACGTTCCACCGACTTCCACTATCAAGCTCCGGAAGGCCTGGAGAGCGCGCCTCCGGACGGGACGCTGCGGATATGGCTGGAGCGCTACAGCGCGGATCGCGATCAGCTCCAGCGCTTTTTCGATGCCCCGTACTCGCAGGCGCGGTTAGGGGCGCTGCGCTCTTTCTATCGAACCTGGCTGGAAAGCACAGAAAAGATAGAATTCGACAGGTTATCCCAGGACGGGAAGGTCGATTGGATCCTCTTTCGGAACAGGCTCCAGCAGGAACTGCGCGTACTGGATCAGGAAGAGAAGCGTTACAAGGAGATCAGCAATCTGATCCCGTTCGCTCCGTCGATCACCGCACTTTATGAGGCGCGTCAGCGCATCGATTCCGTCGATCCGGCGCGGGCGGCAAATGAACTCAACAGGATCCTAAAACAGGTGCGCGAGCTCTCGGCACAACTGCCCGCGGCAGCCAGCCGCACCTCAGCTAACCGTGCCTCAAAGGCCTTGCTATCCCTGAGCGAGACCTTGCGCCGCTGGCATTCCTTCTACAACAGCTACGACCCCGCCTTCACCTGGTGGACAGCCGAGCCGTACAAGCAACTCGATACCGCTCTCGAAGATTACTCCACCCTCATCCGCGAGAAGCTCGCCGGTGTTGCGAAAGACGACAAGACAACGATCCTGGGCGATCCAATTGGCAGCGAGGCCCTGCTGGCGGACCTGGCCTCTGAGATGATCCCCTACACGCCGGACGAACTGATCGAAATCGCCAAGCGCGAGTTCGCCCGGTGCCAGGAGGAGATGCGCAAAGCGTCGCGCGAGCTCGGATTCGGGGACGACTGGCGCAAAGCGCTCGAGCACGTCAAGACCTTGCACGTCGAGCCCGGCAAGCAGCCGCTCCTGGTCCGCAACCTGGCCATGGAAGCGATTGACTATGTCGAGAAACACAATCTGGTGACGGTTCCGCCCCTTGCACGCGACACCTGGCGCATGGAGATGATGTCGCCCGAGCGCCAGAAGTTTGCGCCGTTCTTCCTCGGCGGGGAAGCAATCCTGGTCGCGTATCCAACCAGCGGAATGACGCATGAGGAGAAGATGATGAGCATGCGCGGAAACAACGTTCATTTCGCGCGCGCAACAGTCTTCCACGAGCTGATTCCCGGCCACAACCTCCAGCAACTCATGACCTCGCGCTATCGGACTTACCGTGAGCCTTTCGCCACTCCTTTCTGGACGGAAGGCTGGGCTCTCTACTGGGAGATGCTGCTGTGGGATCGCGGCTTCGCACGAAGCCCGGAAGATCGCATCGGCATGCTTTTCTGGCGCATGCACCGGTGCTCGCGCATCATCTTCTCGCTCAATTTCCATTTGGGCAAGATGACTGCCGCCGAGTGTGTCCAGTTCCTGATCGAAAAGGGAGGACAAGAGCCGGAGAACGCCGCAGCGGAGGTTCGGCGGTCATTCGAGGGCGATTACGGGCCGTTGTATCAGATTGCGTATATGATTGGCGCTCTGCAGTTCCGGGAGCTCAATCGCGAGTTAGTGGGCACTGGCAAGATGACGCTGCGCGAGTTCCACGATCGCATCCTTCAACTCAATTCCATGCCAGTGGAGATGGTGCGCGCTTCGCTTACCGGCCAGCCGCTGACGCCAAACTTCCGCAGCGGCTGGCGATTCTATCCGGGGCTCCGCTAGGAGCTTAGAGACGAGGAACCGGCGGTTTGACAGGTTCCCACGGCTTGACGCCCTTGCGGCGCAGATGGCGGCGCCAGACTTTGTCACCCGCCGTCAGATAGAGAGTTTGCCCGTCGGGTCCGCCAAAGACCATGTTGGAGGGATCTGCATCCGCCGGCTTTCGGATAATTCCGACGACGCGTCCCGGCTGGTCGCAAACCTGGATTCCCAGCCGCGTAGCGACATAGAGATGTCCTTCCGTGTCCGTCGTCAATCCATCGCCGCCGACACGCAAGGAACCCGTCTCGAGGTCATCGGGGGACTCCAGGCGATAGAACGGCTGTCCGTTGGCCAAGGAGCCGTCCGGTTGCACCTGGAATGACCATACCCACTTCGTGAGTGAATCCGCGACAAAAAGCAGGGATTCATCGGCAGAGAATCCTACTCCGTTCGCAAAATTCAAACCTTCGTGCACCACGCGCTTGTTCCCTTTCGGATCTACGTACCAGACGCGCTTGGTCGAGGGCTCGGTGAAGTAAAGATCGCCCCGGCTGCTGACTGCGAGATCGTTTGGAACGACTCCATCCACAATCACCGATTCTTTTCCATCAGCAGCATAGGCAACGACACGCTTGGCTCCATTCTGGGCGGCGTAAAGGCGGCCATCGGGACCGAAAGCAAGGCCGGTGGCCCGGCCCGTGTTCTCCTTAAACACGCTGACTTTACCCTGCGTGTCGACCTTGTGAATCCGGCTGTTCGGCACGTCGACGAAGTAAAGGTTGCCCTCGCGGTCGACGGTGGGGCCTTCGGTAAATTTGTGCCCTTGGCTCACCACTTCCCAATCGAAGTCAGGATCGAGAATGCTTGTTACGAAGTGGCGTTCGCCTGCCGAGGCGGTGGGCTTGGAGACGGGCTTTGGCCAGTCCTTCCAGAGCCAGCGGAGAGCATCGGGAAGAATCGCGGCTCCGTGCTTGCTGTTGTGCCCCTCGGTGCCCGGCACAAACGTCACCTCATACCCCGCATAATGCAGAGCCGAGTACATGTCCTGATTTGCGATCCACCAGTTGCCCGCGTAGATGTTCAGGTCCTTGTCGCCGTCCTGCAAAAACACGCGCAGCGGCTTTGGCTCCATCTTCCGGACGAGCGTCGGGTAGTTGTGGCCGCCTCGGATATTGACGTAAGTACCGATGAAGCTTAGGACGCGGCGAAAGGCGTCGGGCCGGTGCCAGGCGGCTGTGAATGCGGCAATCGCTCCCGAGCTGGAGCCCGCAATCGCCCGGTCGTTCGGATCGGAAGACAGCCTGTATTTCTTCGCAACTTCCGGCAGAATCTCTTCGATCAGGAAGCGCGCATAGCGGTCGCTCATCCCGTCGTACTCGTAGCTGCGGTTGTAGCGATTCTGCTGCTTCTCACTCAAAGCCGGAAGCACGCCGGGGTTGATGAAGATGCCGATCGTGACCGGCATTGAGCCCTCGTGAATCAGGTTGTCAAAGACAATCGGCACCCGCCAAGCGCCTTCCGGATTCACATAGCCCCCACCGTCCTGGAAGATCATCACGCAGGCTGGTTTCTCGGGCTTGTACTGCGCGGGAACATAGACCCAGTAATCGCGGACGGTGCCGGGGAAAATGCGGCTGGAACTCCAGGTGTATTTCGTTACCGTGCCCTGCGGAACTCCAGGCTTTCGCTGCGAGTCAGGACCAAGCTTGTACTCCTCGGCCAGAAGAATCGGGAGAGCACTCAGGAGAAGCGCTGCTGTCAATCTCATAGATGTGTGTTCCTGTAGATGATACAACCCGAGCAGCACTACGTGCCTGAAGCCTTTGCAACCGCTTCTTCGGAGACCTTGTCGAAGAAGCGCTTGATCACCATCTTCGCGGTCATATCGAGAAGGCGCTGCCCGACCGCTGCGATCGTGCCGCCGACGTGAACTTCGCCCTTGTAGTGGACATTTGTCCCCGCCCCGTTGTCGCTCGTGAGCCGGATCACGCCATCGCCTTTGACAAATCCCGCCCGTCCGGATCCCTCAACAATCAAACGGAAGCTCTCATGCGGTGATGGGTCCGCGATCCGGACCTTGCCGTCGAACAGGCCGTTCACACTCGCAATGACCAGCTTCATCTTGAGGCGGTATTCCTGATCGCCTTCCTTCACCAATGATTCGCATCCCGGAATGCACCGGGCGAGAGTGTCAGGGTCCTGAAGCAGCGTATAGAGCCTTTGCGGCTCGAGGGCAACGCTTCTCGTGCCTTCAATGATCACGTTCGTCTCCGGGTTTTAAGTGCTTAGATGAGGGCTGCACGGAGCGCCCGCCGCAGGTAGACTTCCGCTAAATGCTTGCGGTAATCGGCCGAGGCGTGCAGGTCTGAGTTCGCATCCACTCCGTCTCCAACAAGAGCCGCAGCCCGAGTGATATCGGCATCCGTGCCCCGAGTCCCCCCCAGCGCCTGTTCCACGCTACGCGCACGGAAAGGTTTCGCCGCAAGTCCGGTGACGCCCACACGTGCCGATGAGACGACTCCGTCCGACTTCACGGCTCGAACCGCAACCCCGACGATCGCGAAGCCGGAGGCTGCTTGAGGAGCCTTCACGTAGCATGTGCCGGTATTCGGAGGATCAACGGGCGCCATGATGTCGACGATCACTTCTCCCGGCTCCAGCGCAACCAGGAAGCTGTCCACCAACAGATCCTCATAGGAGACTGTCCGAAAGCCGCCCGCGCCGGCGATGCGCACTGTGGCGTCCAATGCAAGCAGAGCGGCAGGATAATCAGAAGCCGGATCCGCATGGGCGATGCTTCCGCCGATCGTGCCCATGTTGCGGATCTGTACGTCACCGATGCGGCCGGCAGTCTGCGGAAGGAGGGGACACGCGGAGCGTAACAACATCGAGCTTTCAATCTCGTAATGAGTTGTCATCGCTCCAATGTGCAGGACGCCGTTCTCTTCCCGAATGCCGGAGAGCTCGGGGATACGCGACAAGTCGACCAGATGCTGCGGAGAAGCAAGCCTGAGCTTCATCAAGGGAATGAGGCTCTGCCCGCCGGCCAGCGCTTTCGCGCCGCTCGACAGCAGCTCGATCGCCTCCGTCAGAGTGACGGGAGCAGAGTAGTCGAACGTATCGGGAATCATGCCGTCCTCCTGTCCTGAATCACCTTCCAAATCTTTTCGGGAGTCAGCGGCATATCGATGTGCCGGACGCCCAAATGGCTCAGCGCGTCGACTACGGAGTTGACTGCCGCGGGTGTGCAGCCAATCGTCCCTGCCTCGCCGACGCCCTTGACGCCGAGCGGATTCACAGGCGACGGCGTCTCGGTGTGATAGCTCTCGATCGCCGGGATGTAGGACGCTTTGGGAACCGCATAGTCCGTAAGTTCGCCTGTCACGAGCTGGCCGTTTTCGTCATAAACCGCGTGTTCGTAGAACACCTGACCGAGAGCTTGCACGACCCCGCCATGTATCTGACCTCGCACCAGTAGCGGATTGATGATCTTGCCGCAGTCATCCACCGCGACATACCGCAGGATCTGCACCGCTCCGGTTTCAGAATCGACCTCCGTCACGACGATGTGGGCGCCGAAGGGGAAGGTAAAGTTTGGAGGCTCCCAGAACCGGGTCGCAACCAGGCCGGGATCGGTGTTCTCGGGAAGCTTCATCGCGCGGTAGGAGGCGGCTGCAATCTCCGGAAGCGCGACTTCTTTCCCGCTCTTCATGCAGACACACCGCCCGCCGTTCCATACGACGTCATCGCTCTCAAGCAGCATGGCTCCGAACTTCTTGAGCTTCTCCTTCAAGTCCTGCAAGGCGAAGTAGAGAGCGGTTCCGCCGATCGCCGTGTTGCGGCTGCCGAAAGTGCCGATCCCGTACTGCACGAGCGACGTATCGCCGTGAAGCACTACGACGTCATCGATACTTACGCCAAGCTCGTCGGCAACGATCTGAGCAAAGGTTGTTTCCTCGCCCTGTCCGTGAGGGGAGATTCCCGTCAGGACCGTGACCTGGCCGCCGGGCTCGATCTTCACCGTAGCGCTTTCCCAGCCACCGCACGGCAACGACGCGGATGGACCGAGAGCGCAGATTTCCCCATAGGTCGAAATGCCGATGCCGATCAGGCGGCCGGCTTCACGCGCTTTCCGCTGTTCTTCGCGCAGCGTCTTGTAGCTAACCGTCTCGAGCGCTTTTCGCAGCGGAGCGGCATAATCGCCGCTGTCATAAGAGAGCCCTGTGGCAGTCTGATACGGAAATTCTCCGGAGCCTACGAAGTTCTTAAAGCGGATCTCGGCAGGATCCATCTGGAGCTCCGCGGCGAGGATGTCCACCATCCGCTCAATCCCGTAGGTCGCCTCAGGCCGTCCGGCGCCCCGATACGCGTCGGTGGGAGTGCAATTGGTGAAGACGCCGATCAGATCGGCGCGCACGTTCTTGCATTTATACAGACCGGGCATCATCAGGATCGAGAGCGTTGGAATGGCGGGCGTGAGCAACTGATGATACGCTCCGATGTCCTGAATGAGCTTTAGTTTGATGCCCAGTATTGTGCCGTCGCGCTTTGCCGCTACTTCGTAATAGTCGACATGCCCGCGTCCGTGAATTGTGGCGACGAAGTTCTCCCGCCGGGATTCAATCCACTTCACCGGCTTGCCGATCTTCATTGCCACGAAGGCCATGAGAGCCTCTTCGGCGTACACGTTGAGCTTGCTGCCGAAACCTCCGCCGACTTCGGGAGCAACGACCCGCAGCCGGTTCTCGGGCATCTTGAGCATGCCGGCCACAAGCGTTCGAACCAGATGCGGGATCTGCGTGGAGGTGTAGAGGGTCAGTTGCCGGTCTCCCGGTTTCCATTCCGCCACAACCCCGCGCGTCTCCATTGCCACCGGGATGAGCCGCTGGTTCACCAGGCGCTGGCGCACCACCACGTCGGCTTCTGCAAAGGCTTTGTCGACGTCGCCGCCCTCCTGCTTGTAGGTGAACGCGATGTTATCCGGCCACTCGGGATGAACAGCAGGACTGCCCGGCTCGAGCGCCTTCTCCGGATCGGCTACCGCCGGCAGGGGCTCCCAGTCGACTTCGATCGCGTCCAAAGCGTCAGCCGCGAGATACCGGTCCGTGGCGACGACCACCGCTACCGGATGCCCGACGTAATAGACACGATCGCGGGCGAGAACTGTGTGCGCAGGCACGCGCAAACCGGGAAGCGCCGCGCCGCAGGGCACCGGGCCGAGGTGCGCGACGTCCTCGCCAGTGAAAACAGCAACAACGCCGGGCATCTCAAGCGCCCTGCTGGTCCGGATGCCCCGAATCCGAGCCGCGGCGTGAGGACTGCGCAGGATGCAAGCGTGATGCATCCCCGGCATCTTCACATCGTCCACATACGTAGCCGTCCCCGTAATCAGACGCGGATCTTCTCTGCGGCGAAGTGATTGGCCCACAAGGAGTGCGGGACTCTTGGTGGTTGTTGTCGCCATTTCAATCTCCCGATCTCGAAGCTGCCGCCTGAACGGCGTTGACAATGTGCTGATACCCTGTACACCGGCAAAGGTTCCCTTCGAGCCCGTGCCGGATCTGCTCTTCGGTCGGGTTCGGTTCCCGCGCGAGAAGCTGTTTCGCTGTCAGGATCATGCCCGGCGTACAGAATCCGCACTGGAGAGCATGCTCATTCCAGAAAGCCTCCTGAACGGCGTCGAGACTTCCGTTCGCCGCGATCCCTTCGATCGTCGTGACGAACCGGCCGTCCGCTTGCACCGCAAGCACCGTACACGCCTTGACGGCTTTGCCATCGAGCAGCACGGTGCAAGCGCCGCACGTGGAGGTCTCACAGCCAATGTGAGCGCCAGTCAAGCCCACGACCTCCCGCAAATAGTGAACCAGGAGCAATCGCGGTTCGACTTCGTGGGAATAACGCTGGCCGTTGATAAAGAGAGTGATCGTTTTCTTCATAGTCGGCATTCCCGGAACACTGAGCTTCCTGCTCGGCGGTGTACGAAATTATCACGAGCCCGCCTCGGAAACAACCCGATGCCTCGCCGTACGGGCGAAAACTACGGAAATGCGCGAGGCCACACAGGGCAAGAGATCAGTCTGCCTGAACAAGTCAGGCTGGCTGAAGCTCTACTTTCTTACCCGCCAGCGACAGGTTCTCGCGAATGTACGTCTCATCCCACAGGTTCGAGATGACAGCGGAGATGTACGGATTCTGAAGCGACCAGAGGTAAGCCTTCATCGGCGGCTTCATGTCACCGGGAATGATGCGATTGATCTTGTCGATCCGCCACTGCGGTACCGGCTGCAAGGACTTGTGATGGGTTGCGACGGACATTGCCACCTTCATGGCGATGATGCCGATGCCCTTCGCGTGCGCCTGCCGGATGGGCTCCTCCAGATAGCCGCCGTTGATGACGTTGTAGGCCATCATGATTGCGTCATAGTGCCCCAGCTCGGTTACGCGGCGGAGAATGCCCGCGGGGTCGGTGTGGGAGGTAACTCCGAGGAAGCGAACTTTGCCCTGCTTCTTCAGCGACAGGAAGGTTTCATAGATTTCAGGGATCTCCAGTTCCTCGGGCGTGCATGCGCCATGAGGACACATGACGAGATCGAAATGATCCGTCCCGACGCGCTTCAAACTGCCCTCAAGCGACTGCACGATGAAATCCCGGTACTTCCGGCTGCCCTCCACCTTGTGGGCATAATCCTTCATCATCGCGTTGCTGAGATAGGCCGGACCAATCTGATCGCGCTGCCCTGGATAGTAATCCAGAAAGTAGCCGGGTTTCAGAATGCCGCGCTCGCGCACCATTTCCTCGGCACGCTTGCGTATGGCGGCCTGCTTCTCGCCCGGAAGGCCGTCGAAGATCTCTTTGTAGAGCTGGTTCCGCACACCCTGCAAACCGCTGATCTTCGTTGTGAGAAAAACTTTGCCGCGCTTCGACGAGCCTTTGAGGAGTTTGCCATATGACAGTTCGCAGTCACCGCGGCCGTAAGCTGGCGCCATATCGAGGTAGTTCAATCCCATCTCAAGCGCCAGGTTCAGATGCTGCCAGTTGTCGCTGCGGATTGGGTCGCCGCCACAGACGATCTCGGAAATCATCATTCCCGTGCGGCCTAGCCGTCGGTAAGCCATTCCCGGCTGCCGGTTGCGCCACTCTACGTTCGCGGCTTTCTCGTCAGCCGCTTCAACAAGGCCAGCCGCGCCCGCGGTGCATGCGGCGGTGGCCGTTTGCCGCAGGAAGCTCCGGCGGCCGATAAGATCTGGCTGAGTGTGACTCAT
>Ga0065720_1001117_pt1 | contig 13105 bp, 11 predicted proteins | sample Thericmetagenome_FD_59107 | JGI IMG/M metagenome (GOLD analysis project Ga0065720, IMG submission 59107) | Thermophilic microbial communities from the Joint Bioenergy Institute, California, USA of rice/straw/compost enrichment - eDNA_2 v2... | ecosystem: Engineered > Solid waste > Grass >... | reverse complement strand
CGTAATGCGTCACGGCGGGGTAGCCGCCGGACGCGACCCGCCTGCGCGAGCCGTGATGCCGGTCCTTGCCGATCGGCGCGTCGATCGTGCCGCGCTCCGGCCGCGGTGCGCCGTGCACGATGGCGACGTACCGCCGCTCGATCCGCTTCTCCCGCATCGCCTCGTCCAGGCGCAGTTGGGCCAGATCGTTCTTCGCATAGAGCACCGGCCCGGACGTGTCCGCGTCCAGCCGGTGGATATGGCGGACCGGCAGCGGGTCGCCCGCCCGAAGCACGTGCCGGACTGCCGCTTCGTCCAGCGTCCCGCCCATGCCCGGATGCGCGGGATGGACGGGCATGCCGGCCGGTTTGAGCAGCACGAGGCACCAGTCGTCCTCGTAGAGCGCCTCGGCGCCGGCCGGCGTTCCGCCGCCCGCAAGCAGCGGATGGCCCGTCCAGTCATGGGGCGGAAACGCCCTGAGCGACAGCATGCCGCGCTCCAGCCGGATGCCTCCGACAGAAAAAAGACGGTTCAGCCATTTCTCAGGCCATCTGCCGTCCGCGATAAGCCGGCGGCACACCTCGTGCGGATGCGTCCCGTCCGCGAACCCTTCGGGTCGCGGATCGGGCAGCGGGATGCGCAGCCACTCGCCGTCGCGGACGGCCTGCGTCAAATCGAGCAAGACGATCCCTCCGCTTCCGTACCGGCATCACGATTGCGCGGACGGCGCCGATCGACCGCGCCGGCCGCGTCGGCCGTACCGGCCACGTCGGCCGTACCGGCCACGTCGGCCGAAGCCGGACCGCATCGCGCGTTACAGCCGGCGCAGCGCTTCGTCATGGGCTTCGATCGTCGCGTCGATGTCCGCCTCGGTATGGACGGCGGAGATGAACATCCCTTCGAACTGGGACGGCGCGATGCTCACGCCGAGATTCAGCATCGACGCGAAATACGCCTTGAACCGGTCGAGATCGGACGTTTTCGCCGTCTCGTAGTTGATGACCGTCTTGTCGGTGAAGAACGGGCAGAGCATCGAGCCGACCCGGTTGATCGTCGCCGGGATGCCATGACGTTCCGCGTTCTCCTCGAATCCGCGCTGCAGCCGGGCCGACAGCGCCTCGAGCCGCTCGTACGTCTCGGGCGTCAGCAGCTTGAGCGTCGTATAGCCGGCCGCCATCGCGAGCGGATTGCCCGACAGCGTGCCCGCCTGATAGATCGGCCCGCTCGGCGCGACCATCTCCATGATCTCCCGCTTCCCGCCGTACGCGCCGACGGGCAGGCCGCCGCCGATGATCTTGCCGAAGCAGGTCAGATCCGGCTCGACGCCGTACAGCCCCTGGGCGCAATGGTAATGGACGCGGAATCCGGTCATCACCTCGTCGAAAACAAGCAGACTGCCGTATGCCCGCGTCACTTCGCGCAAGCCTTCGAGGAAGCCCGGCAGCGGCGGCACGACGCCCATGTTGCCGGCGACCGGCTCGACGATGACGCAGGCAATCTCCTCGCCGAACCGCTCGAACGCGAGCTTGACGGCGGACAGGTCGTTGTAGGGCACCGTGATCGTGTGCGCCGCGACGCTGTCCGGCACGCCCGGGCTGTCCGGCAGACCGAGCGTCGCCACGCCGGAACCGGCCTTGATGAGCAGGCTGTCGGCATGGCCGTGGTAGGAACCTTCGAACTTGACGATCTTGCTCCGCTTCGTGTACCCGCGGGCCAGCCGCAGCGCGCTCATCGTCGCCTCGGTTCCGGAGTTGACCATCCGCACGACATCGACGGAAGGCACCCGCTCGACGACCAGTTCCGCCATCATCGTCTCCAGTTCCGTCGGCGCGCCGAAGCTGGTCCCTTTCTCCGCCGTCCTTTTGATCGCCTCGACCACNTCCGGATGGGCATGNCCGAGAATGAGCGGNCCCCATGACGCGACATAGTCGATGTACGTGTTGCCGTCGATGTCCGTGANGCGGCTGCCCGCGCCGNGCGCCGCGAACACCGGCGTCAGGCCGACCGATTTGAAGNCGCGCACCGGGCGTGTTGACGCCGCCNGGAAGTNNACCGCTTCGCCCGCTCGAAGGCGGCCTTGGAGTTCTCATCTCTGCGGATGCGAGATTTATCGACCAATTTCGTCACTCCTGTCGTTTCAAGAATCGGCATGGTATGCTAAACTGGAATTACCGATTCGCGGCAATGTCCGTTTTTTTTGCCGCCAAGGAAAGCCGAGGTAGAACCATGATCGAGTTGCTTAGAAAAGTGTCGCTGTTTGAGCAACTAACCAATGAACAGCTTGAGCACATTTTGTCCATCGCCCAGCGCCAGACGATTCCGCCGAATACCATTCTGTTCCATGAAAACGATCACGGCGCCGCGTTTTATGTCATCCTGAAAGGCTCCATCAAAATCTACAAACGTTCCGCGAAAGGCGAAGAGAAGGTGCTCACCCTTCTCCAGGCCGGCGACAGCTTCGGCGAGCTGTCCCTGATCGACGGGCGCCCGCGCTCGGCTTCGGCCGCGACGCTCGAGCCGACATCGGTCCTCGTCATCGCGGAACAGCCGTTCCACGATCTGCTGCGCGCGCATTACGACATCACCCGGCGCATCATGGCCGAGCTGTGCCAGCGGCTCAGGGACACGAACCAGCATGTGCACGACCTGACGTTCCTCGACTCGCGCACCCGCGTCATCAAAAATCTGATCCTGCTCGCGAATCGGCACGGCCAGCGCAGCGGCAACCTCATCGTCATCCGCATGCCGCTCAACTACGACGAGTTGGCGCAGATGGCCGGCGTGCAGAAGCAGGTGCTCGCCGAAGTCATCCGGGACGTCGAGGACCGCGGCATCCTCCGGCTGTCGCCGAACGAATATACGCTCGATCTGTCGAAGCTGCGGGTTTGACGCCTGCGGCTTCTTCATTTGCCGGATCTGTCAGCCCTTCAGCCAGTTCGCCGCGTCGACGGCGTGATAGGTGATGATGAGGTCCGCGCCGGCGCGCTTCAGGCCGGTCAGCGTCTCCAGCACGACGGCCCGCTCGTCGATCCAGCCGTTCAGCGCCGCCGCCTTCACCATGGCGTATTCACCGCTCGTGTTGTAGGCCGCGAGCGGCAGATCGAAGTTGTCCTTGATCGTCTTGATCACGTCCATGTAGGCGAGCGCCGGCTTCACCATCAGCATGTCCGCGCCTTCCAGCACGTCGGACTCCGCCTCGCGCAGCGCTTCCCGGACATTGGCCGGGTCCATCTGGTACGTCTTCCGGTCGCCGAACCGCGGCGCCGATTGGGCGGCGTCGCGGAACGGGCCGTAATAGGCGGACGCGTATTTCACCGAATAGGACAGAACCGGCACCGATTCGTGCCCGGCGGCGTCCAGCGCGCCGCGGATCGCGGAGACGAAGCCGTCCATCATGTTCGACGGCGCGATGATGTCGGCGCCGGCGTCCGCCTGCGACACGGCCGTCTTCGCGAGCAGTTCGAGCGATTCGTCGTTGGCGACGTCCGCGCCGCCCGAAGGGGTACTGCGCACGACGCCGCAGTGGCCGTGGTCGGTATATTCGCACAGGCAGGTGTCGGCGGCGACGACAAGATCGGGAGCGATCCGCTTCACTTCCCGGATCGCTTCCTGCACGATGCCGTTCGGATCGTAGGCCGACGAGCCGATCTCGTCCTTGTGCTCGGGAATGCCGAACAGCATGATCGATTTCACGCCGGCTTCCGTGACCCTCTCGATTTCCCCGGCAAGCATGTCGAGCGAAAAATTGTACACGCCCGGCATCGACTTCACTTCTTCGCGCACGTTCCGACCATGGGTGACGAATATCGGATACATGAAATCGTTCGCGGTAAGCACGGTCTCCCGGACCAGCTCGCGCAGCGCGGCGGTGCGGCCGGAGACGGCGATGCCGGATCAGCGGATAGCTCATCGGATCATTCCTCCAACGATTAAAATGTTCGTGTCGCTCAGGCGATCAGACCGGTCTGCGCTCCGCCCAATAGGCCGCGATCGCGGCGACGAGCGCGTCGATCGTCGACTCCGGCGGCTCGATCGTAACGGCAAGTCCCGCTTCCCGCGCGGCCGCCGACGTAAGCGGGCCGATCGACGCGACGGCTGCGCCGCGCAGAAGCGCGGCCGGGTCGTCNANNCCNGCGCTTCGCAGCCGCCCGATCAGATTNCGCACCGTCGACGCGCTGGTGAACGTAACGATCCGNATGCCGCCTTCGCGCAGCAGATCAAGAATGTCCTCCCCGCCGCCGGCCGGCACCGTCTCGTACACGTCGATCTCGACCGGCTCGACGCCCAGCGCGCGCAGCGCTTCCGGCAGCGACTTGCGCGCCAGATCGCCGCGCGGCAGCAGCGCCCGCTGNCCCGGCCGCACNNCCCCGNGCANGCTNTCCAGCANGCCTTCGGCGTGGAACGTTTCGGGAAGCGCGGCCGGCGCAAGGCCGATCTCGCGCAGCGCCTCGGCCGTCTTCGGGACCGACGGCGGCGACGCGCGCCCGGTGGAACCGGCGGATNTCCTGCCCGAACCGGCGGAGCCANTCGAGNAAATAGCGGACGCCGTTCACGCTCGTGAAGATCAGATGGTCGTACGTCTCCGCCGCCGCCAGCGCTTCCCCGATCGCCGCTTCGGCCGCCGCGCTTTCGGGCATGCGCGTCTCGATGGCCGGATACTCGACCGGCTCGCCGCCGAGCTCCTCGATCCGCTGCGACAGCGTGCCGGCCTGCGCCTGGGCCCGCGTGACGAGGACGCGGGCGCCGAACAGCGGCCGCTTCTCGTACCACATCAGCTTGTCGCGCTGCCGGACGACGTCGCCGACGACGATGACGGCCGGCGGCTCGAAGCCGGAGGCCTTTACCTTCTCCTCGATGTCGGCAAGCGTGCCGACGAGCGTCCGCTGGTCGGCCGTCGTGCCCCAGCGGATGAGGGCGATCGGCGTGCCCGGCGGCCGTCCGTGCCGGATGAGCTGACGCGCGATGTGGCCGATCCGCGCGACGCCCATCAGGAAGACGAGCGTGCCGGCCGCGTTCGTCACCCGGTCCCATTGAATCAGCTCGTCGAGCTTCTCCGGGTTCTCGTGCCCGGTGATGATCGACACCGACGACGCCAGATCCCGGTGGGTGACCGGGATGCCCGCGTAAGCCGGCACCGCGATCGCGGACGTGACCCCCGGCACGATCTCGAACTCGATCCCCTCCCGGCGAAGCGCTTCCGCTTCTTCGCCGCCGCGCCCGAACACGGTCGGATCGCCGCCTTTGAGCCTTGTGACGATTTTGCCCCGAAGCGCCTGCTCGACCAGAATCCGGTTGATTTCCTCCTGCTTCATCGTGTGGCGGTCCGGCAGCTTGCCGACATAGATCCGTTCCGCCCCCGGCTTCAGATGCGAGAGCAGCCGCGGACTGGCCAGCCGGTCGTAGACGATCACGTCGCACATCCGGATGCATTCGAGCCCGCGCAGCGTGATCAGCTTCGGATCGCCCGGACCGGCGCCGACCAGATACACTTTCCCCTTGCTCAAGCCCCCGGTCACCTCACATCCGCGAGAATGCGGTCGGCGCCGAGGCCGATCAGGGCGCGCGCCAGCTCCTGGCCGAGGAGACGGGCATCCGTCCCCGTCAGCGACTCTTTCAGCAGCACCTCGCCGTCCGGCGTGCCGACCATGCCGGTCAGCCGGATGGTCTCTCCCTCGAGTTCGGCGTAGGCGCCGATCGGCACCTGGCAGCCGCCGTTCAGCTCGGCGAGGAAGCTGCGCTCCGCTTCCACCGCCCTGGCGGACGGCTCGTCGTTGTAGCGGCGCAGCAAGGCGAGCATCTCCTCGTCGTCGGCGCGGCATTCGACGCCGAGCGCGCCTTGCCCGACGGCCGGCAGACATTCTTCGACCGGGATCGGCGCCGTAACCCGATCTTCCCAATTCATCCGCTTCAGGCCGGCCATCGCCAAAATGATCGCGTCCAGCNCTTCCGTCTCCAGCTTCCGGATCCGCGTGTCGATGTTNCCGCGCAACGGCTCGAGCCGAAGGTCCGGGCGGAGCGCCTTAAGCTGGCACACACGCCTCAGGCTGCTCGTGCCGACCCGCGCGCCTTGCGGCAGCTCCGCGATGGAGCGCGCCCCGCGGGCGATCAGCGCGTCGCGCGGATCGACGCGGCGCGGCACGGCGCCGATGGCCAGGCCGTCTTCCAGCGTGTGCGGCACGTCCTTCATGCTGTGGACGGCGATGTCGATGCCGCCGGCGAGCAGCTCCTGCTCGATCTCTTTCACGAACAGCCCCTTGCCGCCGACTTTCGACAGCGTCACGTCCAATATCCGGTCGCCCTTCGTCACGATGCGGCGCGTCTCAAAACGAAACGGCAGCCCGAGCTCCCCCGCCAGCCGCTCAAGATCCGCGATCACCTGTCCCGTCTGCGTGAGCGCGAGGGCGCTCTGCCTCGTGCCCACGACGATCGTTCGAACTCCCGCCACCAAAGTCACTCCCCGTCTGTTCCGTCCATTCCGTCTTCCGCAAGGCGCGTCTCCGCCTGCCCGGCCAGCATCCGGATGCGCGCGGCCATATCCCCTTCCGCAAGATCGCGCCGCCACTCCGCTTCCGGCACCTCCAGCGCGGCGCGCAGCACGCGCCTTCGCTCCCGCGTACTCGGGCACGGCGGCGCGGGCCGCTTCGCGCAGCCGATAGAGCCATTCGGCGTAATCGGCCCAGGATTCGCCGTAGCGCTTCGCCAGCTCGCGCGCGATGCGGCCCGCCAGCGCCGGGCTCGCGCCCGACGCGGTGACGGCGAGCACCAGCCGTCCCCGGCGGACGACGGCCGGTGCGGCGAACGACCCGATCTCCCGGTCGTCCGCCGCGTTCACGAGAATGCCGCGGCGCGCCGCTTCCCCGGCGACCCGCCGGTTCGTCTCGCGGTCCGCGGCCGCGAAGCAAAGCCGGACGCCCTCGAGATCTTCATCCCGGTATTCCCGGCGGATCCACGTGATATACCTTTCGCTTGCCAGCCGCTTCAAGCCTTCCGTCGCGGCGGGCGCGACGACCCGCACCGCGGCGCCCGCGTCGAGCAGGCCGCGCGTCCGGCGCTCCGCCACGGGGCCGCCTCCGACGACGAGGCACGTTTCGCCTTCAAGGCGCAGCATGATCGGATAATAGCGCGTCACACGGCTCACCGCCCTACGACCAGGAATGGAAGCGCGAAGCCGCTCCGATCAGCGAGTTGGCGAGCAGCGCGCCGAAGGCGTACAGGTTCCATTGCGCCGTCAGCAGTCCGGGATGCATCCGGCGCTTCCGGAGCGCGATGTAGATGATGTAGGCGACCGCGGCGACCAGCGCCGCGAACACTTTCCAATCGGCAAGCCATTCCGCCCGCCGCGCCATAAACAGCGTCGCCGCGGCCGGCGCGAGCGACAGGATGAGCAGCGGCGTGCCGGCGAGCACCGCGCCGAACGCATACCGGTCAATCGTCTCGAGGCTGGGCATCCGCCGGACGACGGCGTTCCAGTTCCGGCTCTTGAGCTGGCGGTGCAGCAGCAGGTACATGAGCGAGAGGACGGCGCCGGCGGTGAACAGCGCGTATGCGGCAAGCGCGAGGCTGATGTGCGCGATCAGCAGATACCGCTCGGCATTCCACAGCTCGAGCGGCGACACGGACGACCCCTCCGCGGCGACCGCCGCCAGCACCGAGAAGCCGACGACATTGACGGCGAAGACGAACGGCTCGATCCGGGCGAGCCGGCTTGCGGCGATCGAGATCGTAACGAGCAGCCAGACGAAGAAGAACAGCGTCTCGAACCGCGTCAGCCCCGAAGGATCGTCCAACCGCAGCAGACGGTGAACCAGCCAGCCGGTCTGAAGCACCCATACGAACACAAGGAGCCCTGTGCCCATCCGTTTCATTTTCCGGTTCGCAGACACGAAATCGGAGAAATAAAACAGAAGGCTCAGGGCGTACAATACGAGCAGTCCGTGAACCGAAAAGCCGTACATCGGGCGCGCCACCTCCGGGACGTACCCTCACGGCGTGGCGGCAGCGAGCCGGCCCGCCGCCTTGCGGACCGCACCCGCCGCTTCCGGCCGCTCGTCCGCGCGCGCATCGGCGGCCTTCGCGCCGTGATCCGCATCCTGCCGCCGGATCGCGTCTTCCAGCGCGAACAGTTTGACGAACCAGTCCATCGCTTCATTGGCCTTCTTGTCCCCGGCCATCTCCTTGATGCGGAGAATCGGGTCGTGCATCATCTGGTTGACGATGCTCTTCGTCAGCTTCCGGATGACCTTGCGCTCGTGCTCGGTCAGATCCGGCAGCTTGTTCGTCAGGCTCTGCAGCGTCTCCGCGTGGATGCGTTCCGCCTTCTCCTGCAGGGCGCGGATGAGCGGCACGACGCCGAGCGTCTTGTACCAGGACAGGAACGCTTCCTGCTCCTCCGCGATCATCGTCTCGATCCTCACCGCTTCCCTGCGCCGCTGCTCCAGATTCGACTCCACGATGCCTTCGAGATCGTCGATGTCATACAGGAACACGTTCGGAATGTCGGCGANCGCCGGATCCAGATCGCGCGGNACGGCGATGTCGATCAGGAAGAGCGGGCGGGACGGACGGAGCCGCATCGCCTGTTCGACCTGCGCCTTCGTCAGCACGTATTCCCGCGATCCGGTCGAACTGATGACCACGTCCGCNTCGGCCAGCCGTCCGGCCGCCTCGTTAAGGCCGATCGGTTCGCCGCCGAGCCGTTCGGCGAATTCGGCCGCCCGCTCGTACGTCCGGTTGGCGACCATCACCCGCTTGATACCGGAAGCGTTCAGATGTTTCGCCGTCAGCTCGCCCATTTTGCCCGCGCCGACGATGAGGGCCGTCTTGCCGCCGAAACCGCCGAAAATCCGCTTGCCAAGTTCCACCGCCGCATAGCTGACGGACACGGCGGATTCCCCGATCGACGTCTCCGTGTGGGCTCTTTTGCCGACCGTAACCGCCTGCTTGAACAGCATGTTGAACAGCGTCCCCGTGGCGCGCTCCCGCTGGGCGAGCAGAAACGCCTCCCGCACCTGGCCGAGAATCTGCGTTTCGCCGATGATCATCGAATCGAGGCCGCAGGCCACGCGAAACAGATGGCGGATCGCCGCCTCGTCTTCATACATATACAGATACTTCGTGAACGTCTCGCGCGGCTTGCCGAACCATTGTTCCATGAAATGGCGGATATAGTGGCCGCACAGCACATGGCGATCGACGACGGCATACAGTTCCGTCCGATTGCATGTGGCGACGATGACGCACTCCATGATGCTCGGCGTCTGTTTCAGCATTTCGATCGCTTTCGGAAGTTCCTGTTCGGCGAAAGCGAACCGTTCCCGCACTTCGACAGGCGCCGTCCTGAAATTTAATCCCACGACAATGATGTGCACCCGCGTCACCCACTCCGGCCGGGCCATGAAGCGCCTGAAACCCGGCGAGAATTCAGCTTTGGAATAGTATAGCATAGTTCGGCAGCGCGTACCCGGACAAAATTGAAAATTATATGAAAGCTCGCCGCACTTCTATATTGTGGACTCACGCGGCGCCGGCTATTCCGGAATATGCAAAAACAGCCACGGATCGTATCCATGGCTGTTCGTTCCTCCGCTATGTTGTTCAGACCAGCGCGAACGGCTTCAATTCGGGCTCCTCCACCCGAAGCTCGCCGATGCCGCGAATGAGCTTCTTCGCATGAACCTCGCGCGGCTTCAATACGGAAATGAGATAGTCAATCGCGAGTTGGGGGTCAACCGTCTCGCCGCAGGTATAGCAGTCCAGCGCCGCGAAACCTTTCTCAGGATACGTATGAATCGAGAGGTGGCTTTCCGAAAGCAGGACAAGCACCGTCGCGCCCTGAGGTTCAAATTGTTTCGACTGTACCGAGAGAACCGTTGCACCGCAGGTTTCCGCGGCCTCCACCAATTGGGCTTGCAGGAATTCGGCGTTGTTCAGCAGTTCGTAATCCACGCCCCAGGCGTCGACTGCCACGTGTCTTCCGAAAGTTGAGTACTCCACTCTCGGTTCCCCCTTCCTAGGAATAAAATGTGAAGCAAATTTCATCCGCTAGGACCTACGTCATTCACTACTCGAGGGAATCATTCTCTCGCAACATNACATGTCCTGAGTGAATCCTGGTTCCTATATTGAATTCAACGAAGATAAAAATAACATCTNCNGACGAGAAATGCAACACTTTTTTTCAAACGCCCGGAATCGCCCGAATCCCGCGCCGGACAAGGCCTCCCGGGCACAGCCGGTTTGCGCTGGCGGGAAAGGAAAGCGGCCGAAAGTCGCCAGACGCGCGGCGGCACGAAATCGGGGCTGCCCGCCACCGCGGGACAGCCCCGAATCATGCCGCTTATTCCGCCTCCAGGATGAACAGCCGCTTCGTGTACTGCCGCAGCCGATTGTCGACGACCTGTTTCTCGCCCGGCGCGGTGCATTGATTGCGCAGATCAAGCAGCTCGTCGATCGCTTCCTGGATGCGTTCAATCTCCATCTCCACCTGGCGGCTCACGTACAGCGATTCCAGTTCGCCGACCGTATCCCGCCGCTCGAACACGACCCGCGCGCCGTCCCTGCCGTGTTCCACGATCTTGTGGACGGCGCCCCGTTTGTAATAATACGTCATCGTAAAACCGGAATAAATGCGGTTGACAACGGCGTCGCCCCGGAAAGCCGATACGGCTCTGCGCAAGGCATTGGTCAACTTCGGATGGACTAACCGGCAGGACAGCTCACAGACATACCGATCTTCGCGCTGTTCGAACGTCATGCTGACTTCTTCGCCGTTCGTCTCGTCAACCAGCGCCATTTCCTGGTTGCCGCAGCCGACCACCCGCACCCTGATGCGGATGTTCTGGCCTCCCACAAATCGAACGAACCGGTCCAGATCGCCAGCCGAAAGCTGCAGTCGGGCGTTCACATACTCTGTGGCCAGCCGTTTCGCCATATGAAAATCTCCTCAATTCTTAAGCTTGCGCCGCAAATCGCGGGCTTATGCCTGATACCATTATAAGCGATCTTCGGATCAAGCGCCTCCCGCGCCAGCCCCGATAATCGCGCATTTTCCCGAGAAATTCCGGCGAATACCGCGGGATGGCCGACGTTTTGCCCGGTATCCTTTGAATTGTACCGCAAGTTACAAGGCTTGCGGCCTTATCCGGCAATTGCCTGACGCACGATGTTCCACAACTCGTCCCGCCCCTCGCCCGTCTCGGCGGAGAACACGGACAAGCGGAACATCGGGCGTCATCCCCAGCGTCTCGCGGACGACGCGCAGATGCCGCTCCCGCCTCGTGCGGGGCACTTTGTCCGCTTTCGTCGCGACGACGCAGGTCGGGATGCCGAAATGGCGCAGCCAGTCGTACATCAGCCGGTCGTCTTCCGTGGGCGGGTGCCTGAGGTCGACGATGAGGAGCTGCAGCTTGAGCTGCTTCCGCTCGCGGATGTACGATTCGATGAACCGTCCCCATTTCGCCCGCTGCGCCTTCGAGACTTTCGCATAGCCGTAGCCCGGAAAATCGACGAAGTACATCGAGCCGTTCACCCGGTAAAAATTCAGTTGCTGCGTCTTGCCGGGCTGCGAGCTCGTCCTGGCCAGATTCTTCCGTTCGATCATCCGGTTGATGAGCGACGACTTGCCGACGTTGGAGCGGCCCGCCAGGGCGATTTCCGGCAGGCCGTCTTCCGGCAGTTGTTCATGGCGCACCGCGCCGACGACGAATTCGGTGCTGACAATCTTCATGGCTCCTGTCCGTTCTCCCGTTGCTCGCGATTTCCCCCGTCCGCGGATCAGTGGATATCGATCCGGACGTCCTCGCCGCCGGTGCCGCCGGCGCCGGATTCCAGCACATGGACGGGCGGCAGACCGCCGACCAGGGCGTGCGCCAGCACTTCATCCATGTGCGACACCGTGACGAACTCGAGCTCCTCGCGGATGCACTCCGGCACATCCTGCAGGTCGCGCGCGTTGTCCTTCGGCACGAGCACTTTCCGGATGCCGGCGCGGTGGGCGGCGAGCGACTTCTCCTTCAGCCCGCCGATCGGCAGCACCCGGCCGCGGAGCGTGATCTCCCCGGTCATGGCGACTTCCTTCGAGACGGCGCGTCCCGTCAGCGCGGAGATGAGCGCGGTCGCCATCGTGATGCCGGCGGACGGACCGTCTTTCGGTATCGCGCCTTCNGGCACGTGGATGTGGATGTCGTTTTTCTCGTGGAAATCCGGCTCGATGCCGAACTCGACCGCCTTGGAGCGCGTGTAGCTGAACGCGGCCTGCGCCGATTCCTTCATGACGTCGCCCAGCTTGCCGGTAAGCGTCAGCTTCCCGCTGCCGGGCATGACGGGTCACTTCGATCATGAGGGTGTCCCCGCCGACCTCCGTCCAGGCGAGGCCCGTCGCGGCGCCGACCTGATCCTCCTGCTCGGCGAGCCCGTACCGGTACTTGGCCGGTCCGAGCCAATCCTCGACCCGCTTCCGGTCGACGGCGATCGTCCCAGGTTCGGGGTCGGTGACGATTTCCTTCGCCGCCTTCCGGCAGATCGCCGCGATCTGCTGCTCGAGGCCGCGCACGCCCGATTCGCGCGTGTACTCCCGGATCAGCGCTTGCAGCGCGTCCGGCTCGACGGCGAGCTGGTCTTCCTTCAGCCCGTGATCCCGCTTCTGCTTCGGCAGCAGGTAGCGCTCCGCGATCTCCCTTTTCTCCAGNTCGGTGTAGCCCGGAATGTACAGCACTTCCATCCGGTCGAGCANCGGGCGCGGAATGTTGTGNACCGCGTTCGCCGTCGTCACGAACATGACGCTCGACAGATCGAACGGCAGCTCGATGTAATGGTCGCTGAACGTGTTGTTCTGCTCCGGGTCCAGCACTTCCAGCAGCGCCGACGCCGGATCGCCGCGGAAATCCATCGCCATCTTGTCGATCTCGTCCAGCAGGAAGACCGGATTGGCCGTTCCCGCCGTTTTCATACCCTGGATGATGCGTCCCGGCATGGCGCCGACATAAGTTCTCCGATGGCCGCGAATTTCCGCTTCGTCCCGCACGCCGCCGAGCGAAATGCGCACAAACTGGCGTCCCAGCGACCGTGCGATGGACCTGGCGATCGACGTCTTGCCGACGCCCGGAGGCCCGACGAGGCACAGAATCGG
>Ga0065720_1020712_pt1 | contig 13113 bp, 14 predicted proteins | sample Thericmetagenome_FD_59107 | JGI IMG/M metagenome (GOLD analysis project Ga0065720, IMG submission 59107) | Thermophilic microbial communities from the Joint Bioenergy Institute, California, USA of rice/straw/compost enrichment - eDNA_2 v2... | ecosystem: Engineered > Solid waste > Grass >... | reverse complement strand
CCCATTCCTGTAAAAGTATTTCCTGCTTTTACATTTGGAAGAGAAGATTTAGACGAAGGAAACAAAGGTAATGTCTTTGGCAATGATCAAAACTTGTAGTTATATTGCCAAACCTAGTTATTAAAGGATATGGTAAAAATATCCTAGAACTCCTTACAATAGCTTAGAGAATTATAGACTGCCTTCTCCTATGGTCTTCAACATTAAAAATGCTGTAACAGGAATGTCCTGCAATGTCGGTGTTCTTAACTTTGAAGAAGAATGTTGCATTCTTCCAAACTGGGTATAGACATTATACTCAATATTCAAAAATAAGCTTTTTGAAGAACTAGGATTTGATATCGGAGGTGAAGGAATTATAGAATTGTTGTCTGGAGTTCCTAAGGGAAAGTCTTGCAAAATAAGACCTCACAAATCTCAGTTCCTAGAACTTGAAGATCCACAAGAGTTGTGAATAAATACTCTATATGAGAAGATTTATTTTTCTAGGCTTGAAACAGCTCTCTCTAAATTTACATGCTTGACAGAAGATACTATTGTGACAGTCCACATCATGGGAAAACCTTTTCAATTTGATGTGATAGTAAGGGTATTATATAAATAGTAAATCACAAGGAAACTAGACCTGAAGGACATTATAGATGCATCCACTTGATTGATACTGACTTGAAAGTGGAAATTGTTCCTCCGCTAGATTATAAAGCAAAGCCTAAAGTACGAAATTGGAGAATTTCAAACAGATAAGTAGGTGACGGAATTCGAAGTAAAACAATTTGAAGATGATATAAAGCCCTCCGGGCCTTTCCAAGGACAAGGGATTACTACTTCAGGTCAAAAAGTAGACCCTTCCAATGTAGAGGAGATTCGACAAAATAATAATAAATTTATAGGATTCTATGGATGCTCAACCTCAATATGATCCTAGAAAAAATAAGATCACTATTGGCCTAGTAAAAAATCTAATGATAACTTGATTTGACTGTAGAAACCAAAATATCAAGGTGAAGGGTTAAAGGTTGATAATAAAAAGGATGAGAATTTGAATATTTTCAAAATTCGTGAAGGCGATACTAAATTCAGTATGGATAAGTAGAATCTGAGTGAGTAATAGGGGAGTATACTAATAGTCTGTTAGTACTTTATTTGTTAATATGGGTAATTAGTTGTATAAAGATATTAACTTATATGAAAATCTTATTTGAAAATTATTTCAAACTTCACACACTATTAAAATAATTCTTAGCTTCGAATGAAACAAATTGTATCTTTCCTCCCCTTCCTTGACTCACATTTTTAGAGATTCATACCTTCAGGTTGTCAATTCTGGCACAAGCACATTATCGCAGCGAATGGCGATTACTTTGCCTTCTGCTCAACCATGGCAATCTATTTTATCAGATTCAGTGATCTGCAAGTCGAACGCATTATTGCCTGCCACGAGCACACAATTTCTTCGATTACTTGGAGCTCTCGAGATCCGAAAATTCTCGCCAGCTCAGGCACTGACGGCTGGGTTTATATCTGGGATATTCAGAAAGAAAGAGCTATAAATAAGATTTTTGTCCAAGGACTTCCTCTTCAAATCGACTTCAATCCTTTCGATGGAGATATAGTTGCTGTTCTTCTCGATAATGGTAAGAATAGTCAGTTCCTGAGCGTAATTGCAAAGGTGATATTAAAATGTTCGATTCTTCCAAATCCAAACTTGACAAGCTTATGAATCTTGATGGTGCAAAGGTCATGAGATGGAATTGCAATACAGTATTTATATTTGATTATTTTGCTAAGGTAACAGGCTGGTAGATTGGCAGTTGGATCTAGCTCCGGATTGATCGGTGTTGCAAATTTGAAGAAGAACAAGATTCAAAAACTTGACCTGAAGCAAAAGAGTTCTGTCGAAGACATCCAATGGGATCCCAACTCAAGCAATTATTTCCTTGTCTGCTGGAAAGATGGTGCTCTTTCCTTAGTTGACGCTGATGAAGAAAGAGAAATGCAGGTTTTTGAAAGACAAGGAGCAGGTAAACTATATTCTAACTTTCCTATAGTCTAGGCATTACCTGTATAGCATGGCTCAAGAACATTCCAGGAGGATTTGTAACCTGTAATGACAAGATCTCAGCCGTCAAAGTTTGGAATGTCTCCAACAAGTAACAATAGACTTATCTTTTCTCAAGGAATAGGGCCCCTATTTCAACTGCTAAGGTCGGAAACACTGGCCTTCTTAATATAATGGCACTACACAATACTAAGTTCGGCAAAGAAGGATTCATGTGCACATTCAAGAATGGCTCTGTTGGTATTTATAACTTCACCAAAAAGAATCTTGAATTCTTGTCTCAACCTAACCACTCTGAAACCATCTTTGATATGGCCTTCAACATCAAGGACAAGAATATCTTGGCCACAGCCTCCTACGATGGTTCCATCAAAATCTGGCAAATTAACGAAATGAAGTGCATTACAAATCTGCATAAGCCTGACCTCAATGTCACCCAAAGGGAGACCTTCAAGCAAAATGTCATCTATGGTATTGCCTGGAGCCCTAAAGAATCAAATAGGATTGTTAGTGTGAACTCTAATGGTGAAGTCACTCTCTGGGATACTGAAAAAGGCAAACTTCTTAGTGAAATTCAACCTGGCTCTAGCTCTGCTATATATAGAGTTGATTGGAATACCCTTGACCCTACTTTGATTGCCACCGGATCATCTGATTCTCAATGGTATGGAAGTGAAAAGAAATAATTAACTCAATAGTTTTATTTTCCAAACTGATGGAAAGAAACTCTCTCTGATCAAAAAGATTAAACACCCTTCAACAGTCTTCGGTGTTGCTTGGAGTCCATTTTCAAAGTAATTATTCTATAAAGTCTTAAAATTGTAGGGATATCCTTGCAACAGGATGTCAAGATGGAGTTTTGAGAGTGTATGATATGTCGGGAAGCCAAGAAAAGCTCGTTGGTACCTTCACAGGCCACACTGGAAGAATTTTCAATGTCGTGTGGAGTCCTCTTATCCCAAATGTTATTGCCACAGGTAGTGATGATAAGACAGTCAGAGTCTGGGATACTAGACAAAATACTTCTATTGTCTTGAGTGGACATACCAATAATGTTAGAGCCATAGTCTGGAACACTGAGCTTCCTTGGCTGTTGTTGTCTGGAGCCTGGGATTCCACAATTTGCATGTGGGATCTTAGAGATAAGAAGTGCATCCATGTCGCTAATGAACATCATGCTGATGTTTATGGTATCGCTTCACATCCTGAAAGACCTTTTGTCTATGTTTCCTGCTCTAGAGATACTTCAGTCAGATTTTGGAGTGTTGAGAGATTGGTTGCTCCTCTTTTGTTGAGAGTTATTATTTCCAATGACTGGGATGATGTTATCGGAAACCCTTCTTCAGGATTCACTAGCCAAAAAGATCCCTTGAAGCTAATGGGAGCTGGAACTAAGAAGATCTTCAGCGAAGTCCAAAGTCTCCAGAAATATTCGGTTGAGTACTTCCAAAAGATCTTGGACTTCTTCTCAGTAAGCACACAAAGAGTGATTGAATAATTTTCTAGTACCTTGATTACCAAAAGGAATTCTGGGATATTGTTAAGGCTAGATTAAAGGGAAAGACTGAAGACTCTTCCAATAGAGTTATTTCTCTACCAAATTTACCTTCAACATATCTAGTAAGCAGATCTTTATTCTCTTAGTTACCTTAGTCTCGTGCTCAAGAACTTGAATCCTCAGGAAATCAAGTCGGGTTCAGCTATGATGCTATGAACAAGAAATCAGATAAGATTATGGATGCTGCCAAGTTATACCTTAAGTTAGGAGAATTTGAGCTCTATTGTGAGGCCTTGATTAAACTCGGTACACAATAGTATCTCTGTCTAATAATCATAGGAAAATGGGAAAAAGCTCTTTCTTTCGCACCAGCAGTCTCCTATGAATATTGGAAGAATGTTGCCAAGAGATACTCTGAAGAACTCAACTCTCAAGAGTCAGAAGATGCTGCTTCATACTTTTTACTTTCTGGACAAACTGATGAAGTAAGATCTATGACCCAACTTTCTAATTATTAGGCAATTAAGTTCTGTATGAGAAGAGGCGACTACGAAGATGCCAAGCTCATTGCTGCACTAAAAATGAACAACAGTAAAATTATAATCCTTTTATCTTAACTTTAGGATTCGGCCAACTTGAAGCTTCTGATAGGTACAAGCAGGCCTACAACGCGGACTCTTCAGCCAAGTTCGATCCAAAGAGCTTCAACCGCGAAGAACTCAGAGAAATCATTGACAATTTGGCAACAGCTGGTCTTGAATCAGGCCATCCCTTGCTCGCTGCTTGTCATCATCTCTCAGTAGATGATGCTCTTTCAGCTGTTGTGAAACTCCTCAGGTATGTCATGCCTCACCCACTCTTATTGTTAGAGCTAATGAATTAGTCTATGCCTTTGCTATTGCCAAGCTTTACGATTTAAAAATTATATCCCATGTTGCCTTTTTACTCAGTAAGAGAGCTGAGAGATATGGAGAGAGGAATTTGGGCCAAATCCTCTTGAATCATGTTGGAGACAAGAAAATGCTTGCACTTTACTGTGCCAGTATTCCTCTGGACTTGGGTTTACTTAACCAGTTATACGATCAAGTAAAATAAAGATCACAAATTTTAATATTGTAGAATGGCATCCAATCTACGGACCAGTTTGAAAAAGAAGCAGCAAAATGTGCCACTAAAGGAGATATTGTTGGCACTGTTTCCAATTATATATTGGCAAAGAATACAGAAAAAGCTGCAACTTTCGCTGTTGAACAGGCCCAATCTATTTTCAAGTCAGGAAACTACGCCAAACTGGGAGAGATCATGGAAGCCTTTGAATATTTGTATTATGGTGAAGTCTCAAGCCTGGGGAATATTAAGTACATACTTTAATTCTAAAATAATTCTAATAGGCTCAAACTTGAAGTTATTGGATTTAGTCTCTACTTTGGGCTTAAGAAAGCTATTTGGAAGGGATACTACCCCATAGTTATTCAATTCTATCAAGCCTTAAAGAAATTCATTAAGGAAAGAGCTACACAGGTTTCTTTCCCTGTTGACAGGTTTGCCATTAAGCTCGAAGTCCTAACCTTCTACTCTTATCTCAAGCCAGAAGAGACTCACAAGAAGCTGGCTAAGATGTTTAAGAAGGTCACCAATGAGAATCTAAAGGCTGCCATGAATAATCTAATGAAAAATATGACATCCCAAGGTACCCAAATTTGAAATAGCTCTAAATCTTAGTCATCAAAGATACAGAAGCTAAGAAAATAGAGAGACAGCTCAACAGACACAGGGTATACATTCCAGGAAATAATCTTCCCACACATGTGAACCCAGATCTTTTACTCAGGAGTTGTTTGTCAAATGTTCCAATCAAGGTAACGTAAATTAGGGTAATACTTAAATTTGATAGGCGGAAGGATATGCTATGGAAGATAACCAGTCTATCTTCACTCTCGAGGAGGCGCTCATGTGGGCTAACTGTTGTTTGATTTCGCCTCTTCAAACTGGATACTCGATAAATCCTTTCTAAGTTTTCAATAGGATAGTTAGTAGTTTTAAGAATTTATGGAGTAAGAAAATATGATTCCAACCAATTCAACTGTCAAATAAGTTTGTTTTTATTTAATAAAACAATTAATTGATGAGGCAATAAATGAGTTACGTAATCTCTCTTGGACTCTGAAATGTCAGAATCCATCACACCTCTCAATGAATTACCAAACTCCCTTAAAAAAGCTAATGAGCTTGCAGTCAGATATCTTGCACAAGGTAATCTCTTTCATTTTTCAAAAAAAAATAATAAACGTAATAGGGCAATTTGACAGTTGCTTCGATGTTTTAAAGAAAACTGAATACTCTCTGCTCCTACATACAGAGTCAATTCTGAAACAGAACCTAAAAAGCAATGAAAATTTGAATTTTCTCTCAATTACTCTTAATAATCTCGGATGTTACTTTGTATGGTATTTTCTTTTTCAAAATCCCATTCAAATTTATCTAGTAAGAATAAGATAGTTGCTGCCCTCAAGTACTTCAAAAAGTCTAAAGAAATAGAACTTTTTTCTGTCGACAGAGAAATGGAAAAAGCCATAGCCAACTTAAATATGAGTATTGTTTACCTAAGAATGAAAAAGTAAACCCTTGCTAACCTCAACTAAGACAATAGTTATAAGAAGTCCCTGGAATTTGCACAAATAGCAGAAAACTTGCTGAATACCAGAATCCTTGGGACTAAAGAGAAACCTATGGTTACTTCTGATGTGAAAGCCCTTGTTTCTGAAAACTCAGAGCTCATTAGCTATGATCAATCTTCGTTATCGATCATATGCATTTACTATATTGGTCTCAACTACGAAATGCTGGAGATGATGTCAGATGCCTATCTGACATTTCTCAAAGGATATAAATTCTTGATCAAGTTTCAAGATAGTAATAATGTCTGGGAAGACAAATTCTATAAAAAATTGACCTCAATAAAGTCAAAGCTCAAGGCATACTCATTATTACTTTTATCTAATTCTATAGGACACTATACCTTATCTTGAAGAAATCACACAAAGGAAAACTTTTCCGATCCCCAAGGTCAGGAAAGCTGAAACAGACGAATCGAGAATATCTAGTCTAAATGACACCGATACAAAACCACGAAAGATCATGACTATTGCCATAAAGCCAACTAACGAGCTTATTTTAAATTCCAATAGCCTTCCTAACTCCAAAGCTAAAAAACCGATTCTCGTAGAGAATCTCAGACTATCTAACCTGATCGTGGAGGAGGAGGAAAGCAAAGAGGAGACAAACAGAGATGTATCCCTCAAAAAGACTATCATCCTACGTAAGTTATAGAAAAAAAGTTGTCTTATATTTTAGCTGAGATAAATAAAGTCCCAGGAAGAATGAGCAAGTCTCATGCCCATAATGTCGTCAGATATAAAAGGCTGCAAGGAAATGAAGCCTATCAGAAAAATGTAATCTCTTTATAATTAAAATAATGTGGTAGAATACAGCTATAGATCCTTCAATAAGCCTCATTACTCCAGGGGCTTCCAACTATGTACAGAAGGTCTCCGCTAGCTATATGCAAAAACCAACGAATCAGTCCTTTGAAGTTTACAATGAACTGACAAATAATTTCATCAAAGTGCCTCCTCAATTGGCTGATAGAAATAAGACTCCCAGTTTGCTTACTGAGAATATGATGATGGCGGAGCGGCCGCGGGCCAGGAGTAGTCATAGAAGGAATCACTCTGCAAAAACTATAAAGTTGACTCCACTTCATACAATAAATAGGAGTGAGAGGAACAGCCCTGCTCCATCTACGATGAGCAGTCTGGAACTGACTAAAAAGACTGATCTTGGATTTTTGGTTGTCTTAGCAACAAAGATGGCCAAAAGGTTGACTCTCATTTCGGAGAAGTTCGATTCAATGGGAACGTTAAATGAGAAAATAAAGGAGAAATTGAAGGAATTTGAAGTGGAGGATGATGATTTACTTTACTAATGTCTACTTTCTAATCTAAATTAGGATGTATTTCGATGGGTTCTTGTGGTATTTATATGTTCTTCTTGATAATGTATGAGTACTTGGGTCTTAGTACCTCTTTCCACGACAATTAATTTATCCATAAAAATTATCTCAGACAGAGAAATAAATTCATATCTTGTGAAAGAATGAATCCTACTCCTAACAAATCCACCAACGAAAAGAAGAAAGAAAGTTTATACATAGAAGGTTTCACCGGAAATGACTGGGGTGACAAGATGACTTTTACTGTCGGAGTCACTTACTTCGGAGGTATTAACTCGAATATAGATATATTTAATACTTCTTAGCCTGCGTCTTCGGACTTTGCAAGGGAGTTATTGAAGGATTTCCTAAGAACTGGAACCTACCCAAAAAGCTCATTTTGAATAACTTCTTCAATGCAGCAGGAAGATCTTCCGCAAGATATGGAAATGCTTGTGCCGCAGCAAGTATAAACAAACGATAACGAGAATAAAATTATAGGCTTCATGTACTGTCTGATGGGATCAACACTAAATTTCCTGTTTGAGGATGAACTCGCAGAATTGAGCCAACTCCAAAAGAATGTTCTTTGCGGAGTTCTTACCGGAGGACTATATAAATCTACTTTGGGTATCAGACCCTTCGTCGTTGGCTCTGTCCTCGGTGGAGGTATTGCTCTTGGCCTTCATATGGTTATTAGCAATCTTCATGACAGAGGAATCATTGCTTTCGAAATGAAATATTAAATATTGTCTATGCTCGCTTCCAAATTCGTAAACGTTTCCTATCATGATTGCAAAGTGTTATATTATTGTGATTATCATTCTCACGCAATTGTTACCGAGATTTTAGCTAATACAACACAATTTTTTTAACGTAGAAGAGTAATAGCTATAACAACATAATACTAACATTCTAATTTCATCATAAATAATGGTAATTTCCTCAAATTGCCATAAGTTAGTAAATATAAAACTCTTAAAGCCTTCAGGAACTCCAAAGTCCTGTTATCATCAAAATCTGATTGCTCGTGCTCTATATTCTCATACTTCTCACTCCAGTACTCATACAGAAGTTTTGCTATTACATTCTGAACATTTATGTATTCTATCTTAGAAGATATCAGGTCCACCTGGCTACTGCCCACACTAGTCTGTACATCTATCTTTGTAGCTCTTTTAAGACATTCGATCTCATATATCTGAGGTGTATTTTTCAAATTAAAGTTAAACCAACAGGCAACCTTGTCTTTCTTGACTGGAGCCTTTGACTTGTTTGATGTAAAGTAGCTGATGTTTTTCCAAAGTTGCTGGGAAGCAACCATGACTTGTCTGGTATCAGCAATGCTCAAATAGGTCTTGAGCTCAGCTTTTAAAAATGGTATAGACTCATTAATGTGTTCAATCATAAACCAAGCCCTAAAAAGCTTCACCATTTGGTTGATAAACTCAGCTTCGGTTTCGTATTCCAGCAAGTCTCTAAAGGAGAGAATCGTGTTTAGTTCTGGGTTTGTAAAGTCAAGGCTTGCCTTCACCCATTTTAGGATATTCTGGCAGACTAAAAGCTTCTTTGCTGTATCAGTTGACAATGAAGAAAATTGCTTATCATCAGATCTGATGGTTTCAAAGACCTTGACTTCATCTTCCCCGGGTGGTCTGGCTAGGATAGTCTTGGCACTGTTGGCATGAGAATATAACTTGCTGATAAATCTATTCTTTGCTTTTCTCTCTCTTTCTTGATAGTATGAGATGTTTTCGTTGAGTTCTTGGACTTTCTTCTTTATGCTTCTTTTCATTTCTCCAAAGGCTTTGAGATTACTTTGTGCATCGAAAATTTTGTTTTCTCGTCTGAAATTACTTATATTCACTGGAGGATTCTCCACAACAGGCTCTTCCTTTTTCTCCTCCTTAACTTCCTTTACTACAGGATTGGACTTAGTAGATATAACAGGCTTTTGCTCAATAACTTTTGGCTGTTCTACTATCACTTCAGGAGGAGCCACAATATTTGTTTTGGAATTTGACTGAATTGAGATATTTGTTGACTTGGTCGATATATCTGAAGTATTTGTGGAGTTCGAGCTGGTTGGAGTAGAACTCTTATTGTATCTATTTGGATTCGTTGGAGTAAATTTTGTACTATTCACTACTACGGTTGTGGATATGTCTGTGGTTGGAACAGGAATTCTCTTGAGATGATTGCCTCCAACCGTTGTAGAGGCTCTTCCAGGGATTCTATTTATCACTGTAGGTTTCCCTTTACTAGCGTCTTGCTGGACCTTAGTATTCGAAGCTAATTTGTCACTTGATTTTTGCAAGGAAGATGATTTATTCAGGGTTGAACTAGTTGTCTTGGTTGCTTGTTGACTTGTGGGCCTCACATTAGGGTTAGCATTTTGATTAGTGGGAGGTGGATCCTTCTTCAGAGTGGGCTTAGCAGCTGGCTTTTCGTTTGTTTGATTTAGTATCTCCTCGGCTTTGATTAAACTATTTAATACTTCATTCTCCAGTTTTTCTATTATATCGGGCTTCTTTTCAGCGTCCTTGGTCTCTTCTTTTTTGAGGATTTTCTTGAAGAATTGGTTCTCTTTTCGATTTTTCAATGATGCATTAGTTAATTTCTCATATTTGGCATTAATCTGAGAGAGCTGTTCTATTTGAGAACTATAATATGTATCTATAAAAGAGAGAAAAGCGTGCACAGATTGAAAGAAGGCTTCCTTTCTTTGCGGATTCTTCGAAAAGCTAAAACTCTTCATCAGATTTTGTTGCCAATAAATTTAAAATTCAAATCGATATATCTATAAAAACCGAATTTTTCAATGTAATTAGCACACAAAAGGATTACCCTTAATTAAAAGAAGTATTGAACATGAACTTGAAAAATAGAAATTATACATTTAAATCCTAGTTTTTACACCCGACATTAAGGAAATATTGATCATCTTTTGAAAGAATTGACTTATAGGTATCTGAGATACTCATATACTGCTTGACAAAAGCTTTCTAGAACTCATAAGAAACATAATAATTTTCTTACTTTATTCTTCAAATCAGCCCTGTACTTCTTTTCCCTTTGATAAATCTCTTCATAGTCTTCCTTAAATTTGACCAAAATTTCCTTGTGGGCGGTTTTCTGGTTTTCTATCTTCAATAAGATGTCTTCTTTGATCAATCCCTGAAGCAGATTATCTAAGCCATCAATAATTTCCTAAGCTAATATACCTTTAAAGCATTTGTTATAGAATGAATCAGTTGCAATAATGAAATTCTCTGATTTTCTCAAGACACTCTGGAGGATAAAGGCCTTTCTCTCAATAAGTTTTCTCTTCTTTCTCTCAAAGGCAAGAAGCATTTTCAATCTCTCGTTAAGCTCCTTATTCTGACTATTTCTATTGATTTTTTCTTCTTTTGATTTTTCAAGTTCCTGGATCTCCTTCTGGTTCTCAGCTTTCATATCTTCCAGCTTTTTCAACAAAGCCTGTCTCTTCTCTTCTTTATCATGATTTTCAGCCTTGGCTGTCCTTATCAAAGTCTCCAAGTCTCCAATACGCTTCTTTTGATCTGCCATTATTTTTTCAGCTTCCCCAATTTCGAGAGTGATTTTCGAGATTTGGACAGAATGACCCATTCTCTTGGCCAATGAAGTCATTGAGTTCTTTTTAATCATTTCCTGCTCTTTCTGCTTTTCCTTCTCATCAACAATACCCCAGGCTTCGCTTGTATCAGGGCCTAGCAATTAGATTTATATTTTAGTTATATTACTCATTTCAGAGAGGATGTATATGATAGACTCATCATTTTTGTCGTAGGTCCTGCCTCCTAAGAGTACGATTTGGTTATGAGATTCATCGCCATTGCTATCCATGGCAAAGAAGCATCTTGCTTGGGGAAGATACCCTCCAATGCTTGGATTGTACCAATACCCCTCATCTAAAGGGAATTAAAGGAGGAAGAATATACATTTTACTTATATTCAGAATGAAGAAGTCGTTAAGAAGCCAAGGTGTATTGGTTTTGAGAGAATCTTCGTGAGATGATAAACCTCCATAGAGACAAATAACACCCTCTTTGACCCGAATCATTTTCTAGGAACGGTCAAACAAACATATACTCAGCTTACATGATAGGCTCTGGCAGAAGGCTTTGTACCTTTGGTTTCAAAGTTTGTGATTTTTCTTTTTTCTATAAGATTATCTTAATTTTTTTTGTTTATTACCAACATCGAATAAGATGGATGTGTCAGTGCATTCTCCCTTCTGGTCATAGCCTCCGAAGATAAAGATGAGACTTTCACTCACTTTGATAGCAGCATGTGCCTTTAAATGAGGCATAGTTCCTTCAAATGGCTCAATTCTGTCCCAAACAACGCCTGGAAGGTCGAAGTTATTGGAATCCCATACAACATGATCTATTACTTTATTCCACTATAATTCCATATTACCAAAGGATAGGCTCCAGATATCATTAAGGACGAGATTTTCTGGGTAAGAAGCACCTCCTATTAGGTACTTCTTTTGGCCCAGATTGACAAATGCTGAATGGAGTCTGGCTAATGGGCCTTCAAGGGAGAAGAATCTTCTCCAGGACCAAGTATTAGTATTGAGAACAAAGAGATCGAAGAGAGTTTTCTTTTCAGCAGTTGTTCCTCCGTAAATGAAGAAGTTAGGTTCTAGGAGGTTAGAATTTGATACTATTACTCTTTACCTTCATACCAGCTTTGGTGGAAAACTCTTTTGCATGGGAACCTTCCCTTACAGGTTTCCATCTTCCAGGAATTGTTGGTGGGATCAAAGATATAGACAACGTTGCATTCATTGTTATTTGTCTTGGTTGTTGAGAACATTAAGCCACCTGTCGACTGAGAAGTGGGGGTAGAAGTAAGGGGCTTGTTTGTTAGAGAAGTTGTTGACAGTTTGAAATTTGGGCTCTTATTAAATAGAGAAGTTGTTAGAGTTCCCTTAGCTTCTTTGTCATTTTCTATCAAATAAAGAAAGATTTTCTCTTATTACTCTTTTGGTCAGCTGGCTGTGTTGGATTATCCTTGGGAGGGCAAACTGAGAATCCTCCGAAGTGAATGTATTTGTTTTTATCACTCATATAGGTCAGACTGAGCCCTTCTTCAAACTTAGGGACTGAACCAGGCTTAGGCTCTAAAGAAAATGAATCAAAGGGAATGTTTGAGTTATACTGGCTTCAAATTTCTTCCAAAACAATGATTTCATCATCTTTTCTGAACAGCTTTGACTTTATTTTATTTTGTATTTTGAATTCAGGTAACTTAATTTTATGTTTTCTTATAAGACTTTAGGAAAAACAGCCCTTACAAGCTAGCTGTTCAACATTTTTTGTAGCTAATCTTTGCTATTTGGTTGTCTTTCGTACTATAGCTTTTCTAATTTATTGAAAAATCATACAAAGAGGTCTAAAACCCTGTATACAGAGAGATAGATCTTGAACTTGTTGATTTTTCTATTAAGGAAGGGGCAAAATCAATCTGAAATAACACTTCAGGGGATTTTGGTATAATTCGAGGGAAATAAAATTAATTCAAAATCTAGATATG
>Ga0065720_1020715_pt1 | contig 13115 bp, 8 predicted proteins | sample Thericmetagenome_FD_59107 | JGI IMG/M metagenome (GOLD analysis project Ga0065720, IMG submission 59107) | Thermophilic microbial communities from the Joint Bioenergy Institute, California, USA of rice/straw/compost enrichment - eDNA_2 v2... | ecosystem: Engineered > Solid waste > Grass >... | reverse complement strand
GGGGCGGCCCAACTTCCTTCATCCCATCCATCCTCCGTCATTAACCCGATTCTTCGTCTAATATACCTTCAGCCCGTTCGTCCTACGCTCGATTCCCTTCCATAAAGCTAGACTTAGGTACGTAGTTTCTATCCTGATAAGTGTAATTATGGACATTCGGTACAAGTCAACTAACTATACTCCTCAGATTCCAGTGACTACTATACTCCTTAAACAGGTTTGCTTACACTTTGCCGAACCATTTCAAGGTTTGCCCCTCTACTAGGTATATTTCTCACGTCAGCTGGAACATTGGCCTTGGCTTTATGTGGTGCGCGCTGAGTAAAAAGCATAAAGCATATTGGATACCATTGAGGAGGTGATAGTGGTATCTGTCAACAGAGTAGCAGCAGAAGGGAGTAAGTAGGAGAGATGAAGCAAGAGCCGGGAGGAGGACCCGATCCGTCCGGGCCGACAACAATAGGTAGATCCAGCCAATCAAGCCGTCGTAACCCAGCAGTGCAGAGCCTATAGGTGAGGTGCCCTTATTCCGTCCCGAACGATCCAACACTGTCCGAATGGCTTCAAACCCCAGCCGAACTCGTCAACGCTTGGTCAGCTAAATGTCTCGAGGCGTCAATGCTTGGCCCAACCAAACGTTTGGCCATTGAAACGTCTATAGGACAAACGTTGAAGTCCTACAGTGTCCTTATATCCAGGACCGTTCGTAAAACACGCACCGTTGCTCAGAGCGACCGAAAATTTTAAACGTTTCCGAACTTACGAACCGTAACAGTTTCTCACCCTCCTCTCCTTGGCGGTACGGTCATCCATCTACGAGAGCGACGAGTAGTTCTCTACAAGATCCTAACCCTGGCTGCCCCATCCGCCTGCTCTGTTGGATTTCAAGGCTCAAAGATGATCCCTTCCAAAAGCCATGCTTCTAGGTTTAATTCAGAACATTTCTGACAGCTGCCGTTTGATCCGGCTTACGGGATGACTCCCCCAAATTTCCAGCTTTCTCCATTTTTCTTGACTTAAGCCTAAAGGCTTGCCTCCGGTAGCAGCAGAGAATGTCACTGGGAAGCAAACAAAGTGTTCAACAAAGAGGATGGCTGTGTACAGCACGAAACAATGACGGCATCTCGCTGCTAGAACTTATCTTTGAGAGCGTTGAAATAGGCATGACTTGGAGGAACCAAGCTTCCCAGAAACAGTCTCACCGCAGCAGATGTCAGGCTATGTAAGAGACACTCTGAGGAATCAACACAAGCACGCATTGCACACATAACAGGACCAGTTTGTTCATTTTTTTTCCATTAAACCCGGCTACCTATTCGATGCCGTAAGCTGTCGCGTGTTGCTACAAAAGGAAGAAAGTCTTCAACTACAAACGGGGGGCGCAACCGAGCTACTGCTTGCTGGCATCAACCTTGGCAACGTGGGCAATGAGGTCGAGGACACGACGGCTGTAGCCCCACTCGTTGTCGTACCAGCTGACGAGCTTGACGAAGTTCTTGTTGAGGGAGATGCCAGCCTTGGCGTCGAAGATGGAGGAGTTGGGGTTGCCGAGGAGGTCGGCAGAGACGACATCGTCCTCGGTATAGGCGAGGATGCCTAGACAATGTTAGCTGGGATTCAGACAAGGCTTTGAAGGTTAGAAACCTACCCTTGAGCGGGCCCTCAGCGGCCTCCTTGATGGCCTGCTTGATCTCGTCGTAAGTGGCCTCCTTCTCCAGACGGCAGGTGAGGTCGACGACGGAAACGTTGGCGGTGGGGACACGGAAGGCCATGCCAGTCAGCTTGCCGTTGAGCGAGGGAATGACCTTGCCGACGGCTTTAGCGGCACCGGTGCTGCTGGGGATGATGTTCTGGGCAGCACCACGGCCACCACGCCAGTCCTTGGCGGAGGGACCGTCGACGGTCTTCTGGGTGGCAGTATAGGAGTGGACAGTGGTCATCAGACCCTCGACAATGCCGAACTTGTCGTGGACGACCTTGGCGAGGGGAGCCAGGCAGTTGGTGGTGCACGAGGCGTTGGAGATGACGGCGGCGCTGCCGTCGTAGGTGTCTTCATTGACACCCATGACGTACATGGGGGCGTCGGCCGAGGGGGCCGAGATGATGACGCGCTTGGCGCCGCCCTTCAGGTGGGCCGAGGCCTTCTCGGTGGTGGTGAAGACACCGGTGGACTCGACGATGTACTCAGCGCCAGTCTCGCTCCAGGGGATGTTGGAGGGGTCGCGCTCCTGGTAGAACTTGATGCGCTTGCCGTTGACAATCAGGTCGGTGCCATCGACCTCGATAGTGCCCTTGAACTGGCCATGGGTCGAGTCATAGCGGAGCATGTACTCCTGTGGGGGACATTAGCGGCGATCCAGGGCTTGATGCATTTTGCCGGAGCACTTACAGCGTACTTGGTCTCGATGAAGGGATCGTTGACAGCGACGACCTCGACCTCAGGGTGTTCCTGGGCATTGCGGAAGACAATGCGGCCAATGCGGCCGAAACCGTTGATGCCGACCTTGATCACCATTTTGACTGTGGAGAGAGTAAGTATGGAGTTCGTGGATGAAAGTGTGATGAGGGGTTGAGAGCGAGACGGGTTATGAGACGGGCTCTGAGACGGAGAAAGCAAAGAGACCGAATGGAAGCCCCAGGAGGATGGAGCAAGATTTTATAATGAGTTGCTGGCACGGTGGGAGAAGGGGCCGGAACCGGTCAGGAAATGGCAGCAATTTGGAGTTCTGCTCGTTTCTGAGGTCCGATTCAGGCGGGGCGCGACAAGACCGACAAGGACTGCAAGGAACCTCGTCGCCCTGGGCGGCCACACGTTGCCATGGGCAGTGCGGGGTGCGTGGGGGGGTCCCTGGGTGAACTCATAGGTAGGTAGGTAATATCATAGGTCATGGATACTCACCTGCTGGGACTGTGTTGATGAAGCGAGCTGTTGAGTTCGATGGGCAACGAGCCTGGGCGGGCGTGGGCAGGACTGATCGAAAAGGAAAGGTCCTAAATAGCTGAAAGACGGCTGAAGAGCTTATGGGACGAAAGAGAGAGAGGGAGAAAGGCAGACAGCGTGCTGGTGGCATGAGCGTGCGATAAAAAAGGTTGAGAGCTCCTCGATGACGGGAGGTGGGGGGTGGGGTGTGTCTGGGTTGCCCCTTCTTCTGATTGCACTTGCATCACACAGCATTTGCTCGATTTGCTCCATTGCGCTCCATTTGCGTTGGGTGGTGGGGCAACGCCGCCGAGCTGCGATCCAGGTCCGTTAGTGCGCGACTTTGTCGCTTGTCCACCTTGTGCACCGGCCGAGTCCGCTTGGCCCTCCGACGGCACGAAGGGCGATGCATCATCGGTCCTTTCCTGGAGACCTGGGCCCGCTGATGACAGCCTGTCATACCGGTGCCGGTATCCCCTTGCTACAGTGAGAACAGCCTCGTCGCCACGATCGGCCAGCGTCCAGACAAGGCCAGTCCCTGTCCCGTGCGACTTTCAAGGCGTGTAGCAGGTTATTTGGCAGCTAGCTTGCTAGGCGTATGCTGTGGAATGAGCCCGCTCCAGTAATAAGCGAGCCGCCGCGCTGGGCAGAAGAGAGGCGCTCCATCCAGTGTGGTTGCTGTCCTGTTTCGGAGGAGACCAAAAGAACTTGATTTGAAATCCCGCACGCCGCGCTGATGGTGCTCCCAGAGCCCACATTGCCACTCTAACAATTTTGGTTTACAAGTTTGCAGAAGGCTCTGCGAGGCTATCACCAGAGTTGTCGTCTAGACCATCTATCAGCTACAGGTAGCAGCTTAACGTTCGGGACTGGGGTCTCGGAAGCTTCCAGCGGCCACGAAAATCTAGGGCCGGTAGGAAACGGACGAAGACGGCTAAAAATGGGCCTCTGGGCATCCAATTCCACGGCAAACTCGGCCTAGACCCAAAATCATCGTCCACGGGATCTGCCATGCTTATCCGCATCCCCGCCGAGTCCCGGGTGAGAACCGTGATGGAAATCTGGGGACGAGAATGGGCAATTTGCACGCCGGGTTTCTCGTGAGGCGGGTGTTGATGTGGTAGCTGTGGACGGCTCCTCCAACCTCAGGCCAGACCGGAGTCCGTCAGACTCCAGTCTCCCACAACAGTCCGTCTGGACGTCCGTACATCTATTTTACTTTACATATTAACCTTCCAGTCCAATCGGCCCGCTTCAGCCTTCTACACCTTGCCGTCACGCCACAGGGCGTATGTCGAACCAAGAACTTGTTTCTCTGCACGTGTTGGACGGGCAACCTGATTGGCCTTGCTGGCGATTCATGACCCGAGACCGAGCAGGACAAACTGCGGAACTGACGAGAAGCCCCTCAGGGACCCCTCAAGTTCCCAACTCCGCCTGCCAAGCCTCAACTTTCCGCTGCCCCTCCCCCGCCAAGCAGCAGAGCCAGGGCGCAGTTCGCGAAGCTCCAAGGGCCAATTGAGCTCCCGGCCAGCGAACAGTCGCAAAATACTGATGAGTCAGTTCCATCGTAGCCAAATTGCCCTGTAGAGCATGGCATTTTTCATGATACCATCGCCGCACCGGATGCCATTTGATGCTCTTCCTGCTCTGGTCGCTGTCCCTCCTCCATGTCCGACGTCATCTCCGCCCCACTGCAGCTGCTCCCCCCTGTCCAATGCCAGGCTGCTGCTGGGCTGCTGTTGTCCCAACCAAAAAAATCCTTGGTGGGGCTCTGGAGCTGTCACTCTCCCAGCCTCTCAGGCTCCAACATCAACCCGCCTTAACCCCTGAATCATGCAAATGCCAAACACCTGATGGTCATCAACAACAGTCAAACCTCAGGCCACTGCGCATGGCTCGAGATAATGCCTGCTTTTTGCTTGTTTGAATGTGTTTCCGTCGCTTCAGATCAAAGGAGCACCGGTTGTGGGGTGTCTCACCTGAAACAGCAACCTCTAGCAGGCAGACGAGCTCGCTCAGGCCGTGCTTGCCCAGTGATGTGATGAAGCTCGTCCAGAATAGTCAGGTAGGTAGCTTGGATTGCTGCTTCCATAACGAAATGAGAATAGCAAGCTGTTGGGGTTTTGCTTTTGCACATTTTCTGACTAAAGTTTTTGTTGGGATCTGTTATTATTGAGCTGCTCTCACAAGCCTTAAGCCCATCACTATGGTTGTTGTATGCTTTCCGGATTCACGAGTTCACATTTGTAGGATCACATTGCAAAGCCCAGCTGGAAGAGTTATGTGAACAATGAACTCAATAATGTTTCCTATGTCCTCTCAATGACAGAGTATTCGATATACTTTCTCCATGCTAATGTCAAATCCTATTCCTGCTATTCTCCATCTTCTCAATCCATAGCGCCCCCTCCTAACATCTCAATCAATTTCTCAGAAGCTCATTTCCTTACAGAACATTTCAACCTTAGACCAATTTCAAAGTAACTCCTTCAACCATCTCAGACCCGATAACTCCATCAACCATGTCAACGACAAACGTATCCTCCCTTTCTGAAGACCTCGAGGACTCAACTCAACTGGCGATCCTTTAGAAAGCAGAAACAAACACCGAAGACTCTCTGCCGACCCCTCATTGGTGGAACATATCCCCCCCAGAGCACGTCGTAAACAGATTCGCCAAATTTTGTTCCAGCGTGAGCCACTGCCGCCACTCGAAGTTCTCCGGAATCTGGTCGGCTTGAATCTTCCAGTTATACTCAACCGTGTTCAAAAACTGCCGGAACTCGTCCCCCATGGCCTCAGTGCCCTCATTCCCCAAATTATACAACTTCCTCTCCGCCCCATCTGGACCACCATTGCCGGTGACCATATAAAAGGTGTAATCCTTGAACGAGAACAGTGCCTTGGGCACGCAGAAGGGCTCGCTGTTGCAGCCACTCGGGGATGAAGAGCCGGAGCCAGAGTTTTTGCCCTTGCTCTTCCTCGCGGTACCGCGGTGGGGCTTGGGGATTTCAGCGCCTTCTTCTTCGGGTTCCATCACGATGACGACTTCTTCGCGCGGCGGGATGTCAGCGTACGAGGGGAGGTTTGGGATGTCTTGGTGGAGGTTGAGGTCCCGAATGAGGTCCTTGACTTGTTCGCGGGTAAGCTTGCCGCCGTTTTCTTGACCGTCCTTCTTGGGGCTGGCTTTGCGGCGGGGCTTCTTGGGGGTGTTGTTGTCAACTTCTTCGTCAGCTCTATCACTGACTGAAGACTTGCGAACCCTCTTGCGAGGAGGCTGGGACTCGCTGGACTTGTGGTTATCAGCCTTGCGGGCGCGCATGCGCGAGTTGGAGGGGCTGCTACCGCCACCATTGCTGCGCTGGTTGTTGCTGCCACGAGGACTGGCGCCGTTGGCTCCTTCGTTGTTGTTGTCGTTGTCATCATTGTCGCTGTCAGAGTCATCGGAGCGGTCATCGTTAGAGGACTTAGAGTCGTCAGAGTCATCGTCAGAATCTGCTTCCGATAAATCTTCCCGAGCAGCTTTCTCAACAGCAAGCATCTCATCAAAGTTAGAAGGAAGCTTCCTCTTCACCCGACGCTCGGCGACCGGAGCGCTAGGTACAGCCCGTTCTTGAACAGCACCAGAGGTCGGGGTAGTAAGAGAACTGCTGCTCGGCGTGCCCTCCGGAGCGCGATATCCCTTAATCAACTCCTGCCACGCCCGCCCAAAAGCCTGCTTCATCCCCTTCTCCCTCACCCCATCAACCGGCCCTTCCATAAGCAACTGCCCAAAGACAGTGCCAAAATCCTTCATCTCCTCCATGACCATCTGGAACACCCTGAACGCGCCCTTCGAGTAGGCCTGCCGGTCGTTTTCTGGGTTGGTATACAGAATCTCAGCAACGAGTGGCTTGGTCGTAACCATGACGGTGTGCCTGGTTTCAGCAGAGGCAAAGTCGGTTTGTGTGCCTTCGAGCAAGGCCTGGTCGAAGATGGTGCCGCGGTTGGAGGCTTCAGAGACGAGGGATTGGACGGCGGCGCAGAGGCCGCGTTTGATAGATTGGGGGATGTCGACGGGTTGTTGACCGGCCTGCGGAGGGGAAGGTGTTTTGGGGACTGGGAATTGTTGGTGCTGGTTCATAGGAGTGTTGGTGGAGAGGGGAGTACGGAGGTATCGGGTCGGAGTGGGTTGAGAAGGTGTCGTGCCAGAGAGATCAGGTTGGATGGTGTTGGTATGGGCGAGAGGCAAACAAGGGGTGTTGAATACGGCTGTACCCTGAGTAGGAGCGCGCTGGAAAGGCATGTTGCCTCGAGCAGGGCGGAAGGGAGACGCGAGGAGCATGCTTCGAGGGGAAGCGAACGCGGGGGATGCTTTTGAAGTTGAGGTAGTTGAAGGAGAGCTTCCGGTAGGAATCGCTTTCCCGTTGCCACGCTGACGGCGCTTCGAAGGTGTTTCATCGTCGTTGGAGTCAGTGGAAGCCTTGCGCTTGTGGCTACGGCCGGAGAAGGACTGTTTTTTGGTCGAAAAGTTCTTGGACGCAGAGGCAGGAGGCTCCTCGGCAGGAGTTCTCTGAGCATTGGACTTGGACCTCTTGCGGGTCTTGGGCTCCTTAGTCTGACGGGACTTTGAGTCCTCGAAAGAGGATATCTCCGGGGCAGGCACCGGAGTTGGAGTCTGGACCATGGGCTGCGGGTTCGTGGTACTGAGTTGCATCGCGTTCTGAGCAGCGGCCAGGGAAGGAGGCTGGGGGATGGCGGGAGGAAGAGGAATTTTTTCCAGCTGCTTCTCAAGCTGGGTGACGAGCTCAGGGCTGATAACCACGTCCTTGCTGAGGTCGGCTTGGCTCAGCATTTCGTTGAGCTGAGCGGGGGTGATGTTGTCCTCGGGAGGGGGAGGAGGGTTCTGGTTGACGGCCGGCTGGTTCAAAAGCGCGTTGACCTCAGCCGGGTTGACCTCGGGGAGAGGAGGAGCGTTCTCATAGGGGTTTAATTGGTTGATGAGCTCGTTGAGCTGGGCCGGGGTAATGTTGGAGGGAGCACCATTGTTGGTGTTCACCGGGTTGAGGGTCTGGTTGATGTTGACCTGGTTGGCGTCGGCCATCGAGACATCGGCGAAGTCCTGCGCGTCCTGTTGAGGCCCCCACTGGAATAACTGGTCTGGAAGCTCGCCGTCGAACATCGAGATCTCATTTAGATCGAAGTTGACGTTAGCGCGAAATTGGCTCATCGAGTCGTTCTGGTTGTTCTAGAACCCGAGGTCCTCGAAGTCGCCATTGAGATCGTCGAACGCGGCTGCACGGGTATCGTTGGCGAGGGCTTCAGCTTGAGCAGCCCTCTGCTGCTCCTCGAGTCGGGCATGCTCTCTGGCGGCAGCATCTTCTTCCTCGGCTTTCTTGCGCGCCTCTTCTTTAGCGTGTCCACGAGCTTCCTCTTCAGCCTTCTTGCAGGCTTCTTGCGCCCGATGGCGTTCCTCCTCCTCGGCCTTCCGGCGAGCTTCTTCCTCAGCATGGCGACAGGCCTCCTCCTCCTCCTCTTCTTCTTTCTTGCGAGCCTCCTCTTCGGCCCGTTGATTTTCCTTCTCGGTCTTATGGCACTCCTTAACGGCGCGATTCTCGGCCTCGACAAGCATTGTTTCAGCTCCCATCATCGCCTCGACACGACGACGCCACAAGTCGTGCTCCCGCGACTCCCTCATCAGGGCGGCCATCTGATCGAACTGGGCGAGGCTGGCTTGCCGCTCCTTTTCGTCCTTGACCTCCTCGACAATCGCTTTACGCTGTTTGTTTTCGAACCGCGCACCAGATTGGACCAACTCCATCTCTCGTTGGATGCTGTCATAAATGACGGCCACTGCGGGGCAGCTGGCCTTCCAAGCCTCGAAGGCTTGGTGGTTGCGGAGATAGGCCATCTGGGCGTCGATAGCCTCGCGCTTGAGCTTCTGACCCTCCTCGTCGAGAGGAGGGGTCGTGGTGGAGGGGGAGGGAACCGGGACTGAGCCATCGGGCGAGAACAGACCATCCACAGGAATTGAATTGCTCTTTTTGAGCCGAGCAATATGCTCAGCCCACGATTTGTAGGCCTCCTGATAGCGGCACAGCAGCCGAACATCCTCCTCGTGCCGGAGGAAGAGCTCTCTGCGCACCGCATCGGCGCGCGGCGTCTGCCCCAACTCGGGGCACTTATTGGGCCCCAACGGGCCGCCGGTCCCGGCTGGTCGGGTGATCTTAACGTCGACCAGGCGCGGGGGTAGGGACGGAGGACAGGTCGGCTCGGCAGGCTCCACGAGCGCGGCCACCACGGGCGCAGCAGCAGGAGCCGAGGAAGGGACGGGCGCGCGGGCGGGGGTATCGGCTTCGGCCGCTGCACCGGGCAACTGAATGTCGCCCGCCTCAGCAGCGTCAACAAACAGCGCCTTGTGCAGCGTCGACCCGAACATGGCGATGCCGATGATGTCGCCGCCGCCCAGTTCCAGTACGTCCTTGTGCTCGAGGCTGCCCTCGAGCTTGCGCTCGGCAGCCTCGGACCGCCGCACCTCTTCTTCATCGATGACTGCAAGGAAATATCATGTCAGCAAAATGGATAGTTAATGTCGGGAATTGTTTTGGGAGGGGTTTGGGATAGATGGAAAAGGTCGGATACAAACGTACCGATTGTCGCGGGAGCTGCTGGAGTGGCTGAGGAGGCGGCAGCGCGCATTGGCTGGGACTGGGCTGTTGGGCAGGAGGTTAACATTTGCCTGGCAAAGTGAGCGGAGAGAGATAGCAGTGGGCTAAGGGTCGGACTGGCTCAGCAGGATCGACCATCGGGCTCCGGGTAGTGCACCTGGCTGTCCGCGCTAGATGGCTTGGGGTCTCATCGAGATGATTGCCCGCCTAGCTCATGCAGCTGGGCCGTCGGTAGTCCGAGGACAGCGGGTCTCACCTGTGGCTGACCATATGGATTGGCCACTTGGCTGTGCCTTCGGGCTCTCCTATCCGGCTGTCCCTTCGGTTGGCTCATTGGGCAGTGTCTTTGGGCTCGACCAGCTCGACCAGCTGACAAGCGTCATCGGCTGCACCATGGGGTTGACCCAATGGGCTGACCTTAACTTTGCCCTCACCGAAAAGACCACATTAAGTTTTCGTCGGGTGTTGGGGGAAAGGGGGAAAGTAAGAGATGAGTGATTTACCCTTGACAGTCTTGATGCCGCTGGAGTGCGGTGTGACAGTGGTGGAAGAGTTGGTGACTGAAAGAAGATATCAGTATTAAACGATCGAAGTTTGGGTTGATGAAAAGGGGGTGATGAGGACATCATCGCTGTGGAGGAGATGAAGTGTCATCGATCTCGACGCAACATCATGAAGAGGTGATCAATTTTGACTCGAGTGAACTGAACTTACTATCAATAGTGGCAGCAGTGGGCAGGTTGCCAGAAGACGAAGAGGCGGTGCCATTGTTAACAGTGCTGTCTGGGGGAGAGTTAGCAGACTGGGGATTGAATAGGGTGTTGATAAAGGCTCGAAGATGGAAAGGAAGTTAAGTTTGAAGATGAAGGTGAGAATGGAAAACTCGAGAAGGGATGAGAGATTCTAAGTCAGGGGCAGGTATAATTTGGATGAAATCTTGACAAGTGACAAGAGATGCACCAACTGGGGGAAGAAATCACGTAGTAAAGACTAAAAGACAAAAATTGAAGTCAAAGGAGACAGTGACGACACAGCCTTGGATGAGTCAAGAGATTAGAGATGTCAAGAGGAAAGCCGACGAAACCTCGCCATGTGACGAGATTCATGAAGTGAGAGACAGGGGACAAAGGCTCAACGATAAGCTTAGAAGATTGAGAACAATGACGATGAAATTTCGGACAGGACAAGAGGAGAGGAAAGTTAGTGGGAGAGTTGACCAAACCTCGCCAAGTGATGAGAGGCACAACAACTGTAAAAGGCTCGAAGAAATTTGGCATGACAAGGACTCAACAACTGAGACAAAAATAAAATCAAACTTACTTCTCTTCTGGGCCTGCTGCTGCGCAGCAACATATGCCTCATGCGAGGCAGCAATGTGATTCCAGGTGAACGGTGTGGCAGCAAAAACATTGTCATCCTCATCTTCATTATCGTTGTCATCGCGGCTGCCAGCTTGACCATTGGCACTAATGGCTCGCTTGTCGTCGTGTTCAGAAATTACCTTGTCAAAGAGAGGATCGATCTCTTCCTTATTGTTGGGCTCTGTGGCACCCTGCTTAGAAGTCTCGGTGATGGTAGCAGGGGAGACAGAGTCAAGAGTGGTAGGGTGAATAGCCTCGTTCTTAGCAATGGGGAAGGACATGGCGCCGAACATGATAGAGGCCTTCTAGGGGTTAGCACATGTTCAATTGGATGAACGAGTTGACTTTTTTTCCCCTTTTTCTTTTCTTTTCTCAATAACAAAAACGGGATGAGAGTATCAGGAAAGTACATACAGGGATGGCGCTAAACTCGCCTCCAGCGAGAGGGGGTATCCGAAAGCCGGGAAAGTTAATCGAGCCATCGTTATTGACATTGTTTCCAGTGCCAGTAGCGGCAGCAGTGTTGTTGATGACAGTAGTCTTGTTGACGCCATTGCCAAAGGTAGCAGTGTTCTCGTAAATGTTGGCAGACATTATGACTGGGATGATTGAGATTGGTACAAAGTTCTTGATGAGAGTTGATTGTTTCTTAAAGGGGGATGAAGAAAAGCTGAATTTTTGTGTCCTTTTTTTTTCTTAAGAAAAGTCTTGAAGTCGAATGACTTTTTCGAAGTCAAAGTCTTTTGACTGAAGAGCTTGAGGAAGGAGAGAAAAAGTGGTAGTAACAGTGAGGCGAGGTATCAAAGTGAGTTCTTGGGAAGAACAAAACTTAAAAGTCGCGAATCTTTGCTTGGTTGGCACAAGAGCAACTCAAGAAGGCTGTTGTTGAAAGGTTAGAACAATCTTCTCACTCGACTAGTGAGTAGACGAAGGCAGGGAGGATGACGATGAAAGCCGCTATGATCACTGTGAGCGGTATAGTTATTCGTTAGGAGAAAGTGCTTATGAAAATTGAGAGAGTTATGATAATCGCTCTAGTTGTTGATTGCGAGAATTGAGTACTTGTAAGCGTTGCCAATTTGGTTCTAGGAATTCGAGGGAAAGCAAAAGAATTGTGAAGATGGTTGAGAGAGAAAGACTGGGTGCAGAATTGGGTGAGTGAGTTAGTTAACTAGTCGGTTGATCTGTTTGATCAGTTGATGGCCTGGTGAGCGTTGAAGTTGCTGGATAGCTTGAATTGATTGAAAGTCAGTGAGTTCGTCGTCGAAGGCGAGGAAGTTCGCGAACGTGCTGTCGTAACTATTGAATTTCCATGAAGAAAAGGAAGAAAGGAAGAAAAAGCAAAAGGTCAGAAGGGAAGATTTGTGGGAGAGGGCGAGGGCTGCGGGGCTCGCAAGGTGGTCAAGGCACGCCTGCGAAGTGCAGCAGCAGCATGGGTTGTGAGGATTTGTTGGTGGTTGTTTGGGTTTGGCAAGAAGGTGGTCTATGCTTTAGGGTTTGTGGAAGCTTGAGCTGGAGAGGGACAGGAGGGATGGTGATGGTATACGTGGGTGTAGTGAAGGAGAGAGTGAGGGCTGCGAATGGGGAAGACATTCGCATTTCTCACGACATACAGTTGATTATGGCTTGGGAGATGTTTTATGCTTTGAGAAGATATTTGGGTAGGTGTTATGGGATTAAAGGCAATATAGTTGGGTATAGACCCTTGGTGGCGAGGTTGTCATATCCAGTGCGAAAGGGGGTGACCATCAACACCAATGAGGTTGTCATGACGGCCACGCGCAGGTTGGCAATTTTCACACTTAGGCATGCAAGTTGGTGAAAAAGTCTCAATGAAGTATATTAGTGCTAAATGGAATGTTTTCTGTCATTTCCTTGGAGATGTACAGGCTTAGATGGATGCATTAGGTAAAGGGGGAATAAAGGGTTGGTGAGAGTAAACATTGTGTTAGTGAGGGGACAGACACATCCGCAGGACACTTGGCTATAACAGAGCACACATTCACAGCACGGGTAAAAGATCTAGTAAACAAATAAATATGAGCTCATTTTGTATGCATCCTCTGGCTCCAAGTGATCTCTCATTGCGAACCGCATGTGTTTGATGGTCTTACTCTCCCTACAAGCTATAGCAATCACTTCACCGCTCCCACGAGGACATTATGCAACTCAGACTTAAGCGAA
>Ga0065720_1003741_pt1 | contig 13115 bp, 10 predicted proteins | sample Thericmetagenome_FD_59107 | JGI IMG/M metagenome (GOLD analysis project Ga0065720, IMG submission 59107) | Thermophilic microbial communities from the Joint Bioenergy Institute, California, USA of rice/straw/compost enrichment - eDNA_2 v2... | ecosystem: Engineered > Solid waste > Grass >... | reverse complement strand
CGCCCAAGGCGGCGGCCAGCCATTGCGTCAGGGATGCTCGCATCGCTTTGTCTCCATTGGATTTCTTATTCCACGCCCTGCATGGGGCAGTCCGGCCTCCTTCGCGGCATCGCCCTCCTTGCTGAGGGCGATGCCGGCGAACTTGGTTCGCCGAAATGGNACCCATATCTGACCTTTATGTACATAAATANATCAATTTGAACCAATTGGGGCGTGCACAGGCCTGCCCGGGCGGGGCTGGCCTAGTTGAGGCGGGAAACGGGTTGACCGTGGCGACGGAACCGGGCCGACACAGGGTCGACCCTGGACCACCTTGCAGCGAACCTCACCCCAGCACGCTACCCAGCGTGCGACGCACGTCTTCCTCGCTGCGGCCGCTGCGGCGCACGTAGTCCTGCAGCTGGTCTTCGCCGATCACGCCTACGTTGAAGTACTGCGATTGTGGGTGGCTGAAGTAAAAGCCCGACACGCTGGAAGCCGGGTACATGGCAAAGCTTTCGGTCAGCTCGATACCGGCATCGCGCGCATCCAGTACGCGGAACAGGTCGGCCTTGACCACGTGCTCGGGGCAGGCGGGGTAGCCGGGCGCAGGCCGGATGCCGCGGTACTTTTCGGCGATCAGCGCATCGTTGTCCAGCGCCTCGTCCGGCGCATAGCCCCACAGGTCGCGGCGCACCCGCTCGTGCAGGCATTCGGCAAAGGCCTCGGCCAGCCGGTCGGCAAGCGCCTTGAGCATGATGCTGGAATAGTCGTCGTTGGCGGCAACGAACTCGGCCTCTTTCTTTTCGATGCCCAGGCCCGCGGTCACGGCGAACAGGCCGATGTAATCGGCCACGCCGCTGTCACGCGGCGCGATGTAGTCAGCCAGGCACTTGTTGGCCACGCCCTCGCGCTTGGCGCCCTGCTGGCGCAGGTTGCGCCAGGTAAAGAGCACCTCGTCGCGGTTGTCGTCGGCGTAGATTTCGATGTCTTCGTCATTGACCGTGTTGGCCGGGTAAAAGCCGACCACGCCGTTGGCCGTCAACCACCGGCCATCGATGACGCGCCTTAGCATGGCCTTGGCGTCCTCATGCAACTTGCGCGCCTCGGCGCCGACCGTCTTGTCGTCCAGGATGTCGGGATACTTGCCGAACAGGCTCCAGGTCTGGAAGAACGGGCCCCAGTCGATGTACCGGGCGATCTCGGCCAGGTCGTAATGCTTGAACGCGCGCCGGCCGATGAATTTGGGCCGGGGTGGCACGTACGCCGACCAGTCGATGGCCGGGCGCGCGGCGCGCGCCTCGGCCAGCGAAATGATGGGCGTGGCCTTGCGATTGGCGTGCCGCTGGCGCACCAGCTCGTATTCCTTGGCAATCTCGGCGACGTATTTGTCGGCCTGGTCCGACACCAGGCTAGTCGCAACGCCCACCGACCGGCTCGCGTCCGGCACATAGATCACCGGGCCCTCGTAATTGGGCGCGATCTTGACGGCGGTGTGCACGCGGCTGGTAGTGGCCCCGCCGATCAGCAGCGGGATCTTGCGGCTGGTGAAGTATTCGTCGCGCTGCATTTCGCTGGCGACGTAGGCCATCTCTTCCAGGCTGGGCGTGATCAGGCCGGACAACCCGATCATGTCCGCACCCACCTCCTTGGCCTTGGCCAGGATGTCGGCGCACGGGACCATCACGCCCATGTTGACGACTTCGAAGTTGTTGCACTGGAGCACGACGGCGACGATGTTCTTGCCGATGTCGTGCACGTCGCCCTTGACCGTGGCGATGACGATCTTGCCCTTGGCACGTACGTCGCCGCCGGCCTGCTCGATCTGGCGCTTCTCTTCCTCGATGAAGGGGATCAGGTGCGCCACCGCCTGCTTCATGACCCGCGCGGACTTGACCACCTGCGGCAAGAACATCTTGCCCGCGCCGAACAGGTCGCCCACCACGTTCATGCCGTCCATCAACGGCCCCTCGATCACTTCGATGGGCCGGCCGCCGCGCGCGGCGATCTGCTGGCGGATCTCCTCGGTGTCCTCGACGATGTAGGTGGTGATGCCGTGCACCAGCGCATGCGTCAGCCGCTCGGCCACCGGCAGCGCGCGCCAGGCCAGGTCCTCCTCCTTGCGCGTGCCCGAACCCTTGACCGTTTCGGCCATTTGCACCAGCCGCTCGGTCGGGGTGCGGTCGTCGGCGGGATCGGTGCGTCCGACAGGCTCGGCGCGGTCCAGGATCACGTCCTCGACCAGGTCGCGCAGCTTGGGATCCAGGTTTTCGTACACGCCCAGCTGCCCGGCGTTGACGATGCCCATGGTCAGGCCGGCGCGGATGGCGTGGTACAGGAAGACCGTGTGGATGGCCTCGCGCACGGGCTCGTTGCCGCGGAACGAGAAACTGACGTTGGAGATGCCGCCCGATACCCGCGCATGCGGCAGGTTCTGCCGGATCCAGCGCGTGCCCTCGATGAAATCCATCGCGTAATGGTTGTGTTCGTCGATGCCCGTGGCCACGGCGAACACGTTGGGATCGAAGATGATGTCTTCGGGCGGGAAGCCTTCTTCTTCGACCAGGATGCGGTAGGCGCGGCCGCAAATCTGCTTGCGGCGCTCCAGGTTGTCGGCCTGGCCTTGCTCGTCGAAGGCCATGACCACCACCGCCGCGCCATAGCGGCGGCACAGCCGCGCGTGGTGACGGAAGGCGTCCTCGCCTTCCTTCAGCGATATGGAGTTGACCACCGCCTTGCCCTGCACGCACTTCAGGCCGGCCTCGATCACCTCCCATTTGGAGCTGTCGATCATTACCGGCACGCGGGCGATGTCCGGCTCCGAAGCGATCAGGTTCAGGAAGCGCGTCATCGACGCCACGGAGTCGAGCATGGCCTCGTCCATGTTGACGTCGATGATCTGCGCACCGTTTTCCACCTGCTGGCGCGCAACGGCGAGTGCCTCGTCGTATTTTTCTTCGCGGATCAGGCGGGCGAACATCTTGCTGCCGGTCACGTTGGTGCGCTCGCCGACGTTGACGAAGAGCGAATCCTCGCCAATGTTGAGCGGCTCCAACCCCGACAGGCGGGTCAGCACCGGGACCTCCGGAACCTTGCGCGGCGCCAGCGATGCGACCTTGGCCGCAATGGCGCGGATGTGGTCGGGCGTGGTGCCGCAGCAGCCGCCGGCCATGTTGACCAGCCCCGCGCGGGCGAACTCCTCCAGCAACGACGACGTGACCTCGGGCGTTTCGTCAAAGCCCGTCTCGCTCATGGGATTGGGCAGGCCCGCATTGGGGTAGACGCAGACGTGGGTGTCGCACAGCTTGGCCAGCTCGGCCACGTACGGGCGCATCAGCGCCGCGCCCAGCGCGCAGTTCAGGCCGATGGTCACGGGCCGGGCATGGCGCACGGAATTCCAGAACGCCTCGACCGTCTGTCCGGACAGGATGCGGCCGGAAGCATCGGTCACCGTGCCGGAAATCATCACGGGCAGCCGCTCGCCGCGCGCCTCGAAGACCTCTTCGACCGCGAAGATCGCCGCCTTGGCGTTGAGCGTATCGAAGATGGTCTCGATCAGGACGATGTCGATGCCGCCGTCGAGCAGTCCGCGCAGCTGCTCGGCATAGCATTGCCGCAACTCGTCGAACGTGATGTTGCGCGCGCCCGGGTCGTTGACGTCGGGCGAGATCGACGCCGTCTTGGGCTGCGGGCCCAGGGCCCCCGCCACGAAGCGCGGCCGCTGCGGCGTGCTGAAGGCATCGCACGCCTGGCGCGCCAGCCGTGCCGAGGCCACGTTCATTTCGTAGGCCAGGTGCGACAGCCCATAGTCGCCCTGGGCCACCGACGTGGCGCCGAAGGTGTTGGTCTCGATCACGTCGGCGCCGGCTTCCAGGTACTGGCGGTGAATCTCGGTGATCACCTCGGGCCGCGTCAATGACAACAGCTCGTTGTCTCCTTTCAGGTCCCGGTCGTGGTCGGCAAAACGCTCGCCGCGAAAATCGCCCTCCGACAGTTTGTAGCGCTGGATCATGGTGCCCATGGCGCCATCCAGGACCAGGATGCGCTCGCCGAGCAGGCGCACGAACGCTGCGCCGCGGGTATAGGCTGAAAGGGGATAGTGCAAAGGCATGGGAATCCGCTATGACGGCAAGGCGGCCCCGGCCGGCGCCGGCGCCCGGAGCGCTATCGTAACAAACGCCCCCGCGCGCCCCCGCGCAGGCGCACCGCACGGCACGCCCTTCGCGAGCGCGACGCATGGCTGCGCGCATGCTACATTGCCGCCCCGAACCGGTGCTTTCGATGCCCGGCGCGCGCTGCAGGCCTAGCCGTTTACGCGCGCCGGGGATGGGAAAGGTCAACGGGAAACAGGAAGGGACGCGTCGCGCGCCCCCAGCCTGTGCTGCCCCCGCAACGGTCAACGCGTCGCCTGCACGGCGCGCCAGCCCGATACCGGCCGGTTCGACAGCGAGGGATGCGCACCGCGCCTGCAAGCGCCGCGCAACCCTTTTTCCGTCAACGACGTGCGGGGTCGCGCGTCTTGCCAGGACACCACGCCATGAAACGCCTTGCCCGCCGATGCTGCATCGGCATCTTGTCGTGCGCACTGCCTGCCTGGTGCCACGCCCAGCCGGCCGCCGCCCAGGCGCCCGTCTCCCAGCTCGAAGCCATCACCGTCACCGCCACGCGCACCCAGGCCGATGCGCGCACCCTGCCGCTGTCGATCTCCGTCATCGACGCCGACAGGATCGCCCAAAGCGGGGTGCGCACCGTCCAGGATCTGCTATCGGCCGAGGCCGGCATCCACGTGCTCAACAGCAGTGGCTCGTCGGACAACGCCATCATCGACCTGCGCGGCTTCGGCATGACCGGGTCGAACAATACCCTGGTGCTGGTCGATGGCGTACGCCAGCAGGACAACGACCTGTCTGGCCCGTCGCTAGGCACCATCCCGCTGGCTGCGATCGAGCGCATCGAAATCGTCCGCGGTGCCGGTGCCGTGCAATACGGCGCCGGGGCGACCGGCGGCGTCATCAACATCATCACGCGCGACGGCTTTGGCGCGGGTGAGCGCGCCCGCGCCAGCCTGGCCATCGGCAACTTCGGCACGCGCCAATATGACCTTTCGGTCGCCGCCGACAACGGTACGGTGGCCGTGGACGCCTACGGCCAACGGCTGCGCGCCGACAACTATCGCGACAATAACGCCGAGCGCCGCGAGGGCGGCGGCGGCGGCATAACCGTGCGCCACGACGGGGGGTCGCTGCGCGTGTACGGACGCACCTCCACGCTGCGCCAGGGCCTGCCGGGGCCGCGCACCGTTGACCCGGCAAGCGGGTTGGACCAGTACGACGACGACCCGCGTGGCACCAACACCCCGCACGACCACATCCGGGTACGCGCCAGCACAGTCGGGCTGCAGTTCCAGCAACGCCTGGGGCCAGGCAGCCTGTACTTGGACCTGGCCCAGCGCGACAAGGACCAGCATGGCTTTCACGGCGATGCCTTCGGCGACATCGAGCGCGACCAAGACCTGGCCGAAACCTCGGGCAGCGCCCGCTACCAGTGGGACATCGCCGGCGGACACAGCCTGACCATCGGCGGCGACTGGCTGCGCGGCGACCTCGACGGCAGCCAGTTTTCGCCCTTCGGCACGGATCGCTGGAACACCCGGCAGCGCCGGCACGGCGTATTTGCCGAGGCGCGCGTGCAAGCAAGCCCCTCCACCCTGGTCACGCTAGGCGCGCGCCGGCAGTACGCGTCGGACCGCACCGTCGTGGTCGAAGGTTTCATGGCCGAGTCCAACCTCACCCATCGCCTGACGGCCTGGCAGGCCGGCGTGCGGCAGGGCCTGGCGCAAGGTTGGAGCGCCTATGCCCACATCGGCCGCAGCTTGCGCCTGCCGACGGCCGACGAGCTGTATTACGTCAACGAGCCGCTACTGCCGCAAACGTCGCTGGACAAGGAGGTCGGGCTGGACTGGTCGCGCGGCGGATCGCGCGCGCGGCTGTCGTGGTTCCGCTATGACCTGAAGAATGAACTGCACTACAACGCGCTGGCCGACGGATTCGGCGCCAATGTCAACCTGGCGCCGACGCGCCGCGAAGGCCTGGAATTGTCGGCCTCGCACGCCGTCGACGACACATTGACGCTGCGCGGCAACCTGACCTGGCTACGCGCCACCTTCCGCTCGGGCCGCTATGGCGGCGTGGACGTCTCGGGCAACCGCATGCCGCTGGTGCCCGAATGGATGGCCAACGCCGGCGCGACCTGGCGGCCGCTGCAGGGCCTGGCGCTGGACTTGGCGGTCCAGTACGTGGGCCGCGCCCGCCTGGACAACGACCAGGCGAACCAGTTCGACGCCCGGCTACCCGCCTATGTGGTGGTCAACAGCAAGGCGTCCTACCGGTTCAACCGACACATCGAAGCCAGCCTGGCGGTCAACAACCTGTTCGACCGCCGCTATGCCACCTATGGCATACGCAGCGGCAACCTCGGGCCCGATGGGCGGTACAACCTTTACCCGGGATCTGGCCGCAGCGTGATCGCCTCGCTGGCGGTGCGCTACTGACGGCCATGCGGCAGCTGCCCGCGCTTGCTGCTACATGGGGTGCCGCCAGGCGCGCAACGGTGCTGGCTGCGCTATGCCTGGCCGCTGGTACGGCCGCCGCGCCACCGCATGCCGGCACCAATCTGCCGGAATCCCCGATCGCAGTGGTCGACGACCAAGGGCGGCTCGTGCGCCTGCCACGGCCGGCGCGCCGCGCCGTCACGCTGGCCCCGCACGCGACGGAGTTCGCCTGGGTCGCGGGCGCCGGCGGCCATGTCGTGGCCACCGTATCGGCCAGCGACTGGCCGCCGCAGGCGCGCGCGCTGCCGCGCGTGGGCGACGGCCTGCAGCCTGACCCGGAACGCATCGCCGTCCATCGCCCTGACCTCGTCATCGGCTGGAAGACTGGCCGCCTGGACCCCGCCGCATCGGCGCTGGCGGGCCTGGGTATCCCCCTGTATGTCAGCGCGCCGCGGCACATGGCGGACATACCTGCCGCCGTGCGCGCCTACGGGCGCCTGTTCGGCACCGAAGCCATTGCCGGCCCGGCCGCAGATGCCCTGCAGCGCCGCCTGGATGCGCTGCAGGCCCGATCCCGCCCTGGCGCGCCCTTGCGCGTGTTCATCCAAGCCGGCAGCGACCCGATCTACACGGTCAACGGCGAGCACATCCTCAGCGACGCGCTGCGGCTGTGCGGCGCGGTCAACGTGTTCGCCGGCCTGCGTGCCGCGGCGCCCCGGGTGGGCCTGGAAGGCGTGATCGCCGCGCAGCCCGATGTCATCGTCGCGGCAAGCCCCGGCGCAGGCCCGCGCGATGCGCAAGCCGCAGCCAAGGCCGCCGAGCGATGGACGCAGGCGGGGCTGCCCGCCGCCCTGGCGCGCCGCGTCCATGTTTTCGACCCCGACCTGCTACATCGCCCCGGACCACGGCTGGTCGACGCCGCCGAACAGCTGTGCGAGGTGCTCGACGCCGTGCGGGCGCAGCGCTAGGGCTGCCGCCTGCGCGGCGTGCGGCCAGCCGGTGCTTTATGATGGCGGGTAATACATAGACGGTGCGTCCGCACGCGGCCGGCCTTTCCGGCCGGGCGCGGCCGCCCACCCCACGCGCATGGATTCCCAAGACACCCTCACCATCGCCGGCAAGGCGTATACGTCGCGCCTGATCGTCGGCACCGGCAAGTACCGCGACTTCGCGCAGACCCGCGACGCCGTGCAGGCCAGCGGCGCGCAGATCATCACCGTGGCCATCCGCCGCACCAACCTGGGCCAATCGCCCGGGGAGCCCAATCTGCTCGACTTCCTGCCGCCGGACCAGTACACCATCTTGCCCAACACGGCCGGCTGCTACACCGCCGAGGACGCGGTGCGCACCCTGCGCCTGGCGCGCGAGCTGCTCGACGGCCACAGCCTGGTCAAGCTCGAAGTGCTAGGCGACCCGAACACGCTGTTTCCCAACGATGCCGGAAACCCTCTCCGCGGCCAAGACCTTGGTCGCCGAGGGATTCCAGGTCATGGTCTATTGCACCGACGACCCGGTCCAGGCCCGCATGCTCGAAGACATCGGCTGCGTGGCGGTCATGCCGCTGGCTTCGCTGATCGGCTCGGGCATGGGCATCCTCAATCCCTGGAACCTGCGCCTGATCATCGAGCAGGCGCGCGTGCCCGTGCTGGTCGACGCCGGCGTGGGCACGGCCTCGGACGCAACCATTGCCATGGAGCTGGGCTGCGACGGCGTGCTGATGAATAGCGCCATCGCCGGCGCCCAGGACCCGGTGCTGATGGCGGCGGCCATGAAGAAAGCCGTGCAAGCCGGCCGCGAAGCCTTCCTGGCCGGACGTATGCCGCGCAAGCTGTACAGCGCCAGCCCCAGCTCACCGACCGAGGGCCTGATTACGGCGCCCGCCCGATGATCCCACCACGCGGCCCCGGCCAGGGCCCGCGCGGCAATCATCCCGCTGACGCTTTTGTCATGTCCGAACACCCGATGACTACGCCATCCGCATCGCCGGCACCGCCCAACGTGGTGACCATCGCCGGCGTCGATCCTTCCGGCGGCGCCGGCGTCATCGCCGACGTCAAGGCCATGAGCGCGCTCGGCGCCTATGCCTGCGCCGTCATCGCGGCGCTCACCGCGCAGAATACCCGCGGTGTGGCCGCCGTCCAACCCGTGCCGCCGGATTTCGTCAAGCGCCAGATCGACGTGCTATTCGAGGACGTGCGCATCGACGCGGCCAAAATCGGCATGGTGGGCCAGAAGCCCGTCATCGTCGCCGTGGCCGACGGCCTGGCGCGCTGGCGACCACCGCACGTCGTGCTGGACCCAGTCATGGTTGCCAAGAGCGGCGACCTCCTGCTCGAGCGCGACGCCGTCGGGGCGCTGACCGAAGCCCTGCTGCCCCAGGCCACCGTGCTGACGCCCAACCTGCCCGAGGCGGGCGTGCTGCTGCAGGAGCGCCCGGTCGACACGCTCAAGGAAATGCGGCGCGTGGCCGAGCGGCTGCGCAACCGCATGGCCTACGATGGCCAGCGCTGGGTGCTGCTCAAGGGCGGCCACCTGCCCGGCGGCGAAACCGTGGACGTCTTGCACGACGGCGACCGCATGATAGAAATGCCCGGCGAGCGCCTGACCACGCGCAATACCCACGGCACCGGCTGCACGCTGTCGGCCGCGTTGGCCGCGCTGCTGCCGCGCGAACCGGACGTGCCCGCCGCGGCGCGCCGCGCCAAGCAATACCTGACCGAAGCCATCCGCCATGCCGACAGCCTGCAGGTCGGCACCGGCCACGGCCCGGTGCACCATTTCCACGCCTGGTGGCGGCCCGATGCGGGCCGGTAGCCGGGGTCTCCCGTTCCCTTAGGTCACATTCCGGTACGAATCGGTACAATGGCCTGTTCGTTTGTCCGTAGCTGCCATGAACGCATCCACCCTTCCTGACGTAGAACGCGCCCGCTTCAACATGGTGGAGCAGCAGATCCGCACCTGGGGCGTGCTCGATGAACGCGTGCTGTCCGCCATGATGGCGGTGCGGCGCGAACTGTACGTGCCGCCCGCGCTGCGCGCGCTGGCGTTTTCCGACCTGGAAATCCCGCTGGAAATCAACGGCGTCGATACCCGGCAAAACATGCTGGCGCCCAAGATCGAGGCGCGCCTGGCCCAGGAACTGCAGCTGGCGCCTGGCGACGCAGTGCTGGAAATCGGCACGGGTTCGGGCCATCAGGCAGCCATCCTGGCGCAGCTGGCCCAGCAGGTGACCTCGGTCGAAATCGACAGCCGCCTGGCGGCCTACGCCCAACAGAACCTGCAACTGAACCAGGTGACCAACGTCAAGGTGGAAACCGGCGACGGCCGCAACGGCTGGGGGTCGACCGAATACGACGCCATCCTGTTGACCGGTTCGGTGCCCGAGGTGCCCGACGCGCTCAAGTATCAGCTGCGCGTCGGTGGCCGCCTGGTGGCCGTCGTCGGCCAAGGGCCGATCATGACCGCCTGCCGCATCACCCGTACCACCGCGGCCAGCTTCGACACCGTCAGCCTGTTCGAGACCGTGATCAAGCCGTTGCGCGGCGTCACCGTTTCCCAGTTCAAGTTCTAAGACCCAATGCGCCGCCGCCGGCCACTCTCGCGCCTGGTCCTTGCCGTGGCCCTGCTGGCGTCTGCCGGCCCGCTGTTGGCGGCGCAGGACCTGATGCAGACGTGGCGGGCGGCGCTGGCGCGCGACCCGATCTATTCCGCCGCACGGGCGGCCTACCGCGCCGCGCAGGAAGTGCTGCCCCAGACACGGGCCGGACTGCTGCCCTCGGCCACGGCCAACCTGGGCGGCATCTACCACGAGAACCGCTCTACCCACGGGATGCGGCGGGCCGACTCGGGACGGCGCGGCACCTGGGAGCTGGTGCTCGAGCAGCCCATCTTCGACTGGAGCGCGTGGCAAACCTACGAGCGCGCCAAGGTGCTGGTGGCCGACGCGGACGTGAACCTGGCCCTTGCCTACCAGGACCTGCTGCTGCGCACCGCCCAGGCCTACTTCGACGTGCTGGCCGCCCAGGACACGCTGTCGGCGCTCGAGGCCGAAAAGGCCGCCGTCGCCGAGCAACTCGCGTCGGCGCGGCGCAACTTCGAGCTGGGCAACGCCACGGTCACCGACATCCATGAAGCCCAGGCGCGCTACGACCTGGTCGTGGCCGACGAACTGCAGGCGCACAACGACCTGGAAGTCGCACGCGATGCGCTGTCGCGCCTGATCGGCGAGCCGCCGGTGGAGCTGGCCCGCCTGCCCTACGACGTCGCCCTGCCCGCGCCCAACCCCAACCGGCTCGAAGCGTGGTCGGCGCAGGCCGAAACCTCGGGCCTGGAAGTCGTGCGCGCCCAGTTGGCGACCCGCATCGCCGAGTACGGCATCGACATCGCGCGCGGCGGCCACTATCCCACCCTGAGCCTGACCGCATCCAGCGGCAGCGCCAGCGACAGCGCCTTCGAAGAGGCGCGCCGGGGCCGCCCCGTGGACAACCGCGTCGGACTGCAGCTATCGATTCCGCTCTACGCTGGCGGCGGCGTTTCATCGCGCGTGACCGAGGCGGTCGAGCGCGTACAACAGGCGCGCCACGAATACGAGAACGCGCGCCGCCAGGCGATCCAGCAGGCTCGCCGCTACTTCACTGGCGTCAATACGGGGCTTGCGCGCATCCGGGCCCTGGAGGCGGGCGAAAAATCCAGCCGGGCCGCGGTCGCCGCCAACCGCACCGGCTACGAAGTCGGCGTGCGCATCAACCTGGACGTCCTCAACGCCCAGCAACAGTTGTACGCCACGCTGCGCGACCTGGCCCGGGCGCGCTACGAGACGGTCATGGCCGGACTGCGCCTGCGCGCGACCGCCGGCATCCTGTCGGAAGTCGACCTCGAGAACATCAACCAGCTGCTGCGCGAGCCCGGCCAGGGCGGGCCCAGCCCGTTCACCGTGCCGGCGCCCGCCGGCCCGGAGGCCGCCGTGGCGCCCGCGCCGGCCGGCGCCTACACGCCGCCGGCCGCTGCCCCTCCGTCCAACGCGCGCTCGCGCATGGAGGCGCCGCTGCGCGGGCTGCCGGGGCGCTGAGCCCTGGCCCGCACGGGCCGCAGGACGGCAGCCGTGACCGCGCGTCCCGCGCACAGCGCCCGCCCGCTCAGCCGCGCAGCGCGCCGCCCAGCATGCCCAGCAGCCCGCCGGCATCGAAGCCGCCTGCGGGGACGGAGCCGTCGGGCGTGGCCTGGTCGACCAGCTTGGGCAGCAGGCCGGCCAGGGCCTCCAGCACGGCCGGCCTGTCCTGGCCGCTTTCCCGGGCGATCGCATCGACGGTGCCGCGGTCGAGCACCGCATCGAGCTGCTGGGCGCTGACGGGCAGGTTCTGGCCCGTGCCTATCCACGACTGGACCACTTCGCCCAGCCCGCCCTTCTGGAAGGCTGCGATCAGACCGGCCACGCCGCCGGGGTAGTTGGCCAGCTGCCTGAGCACGACCGGCAGCAGGCCGTTGCCGCCGCCGGACGCGCCGCCGGCCATCGAAGCGAGGGAATCGAGCAGTCCCATGGTGCGCTCCCCGCCTCAGGCCTTGAGGTCGTCGGGCAGCTTGCCGCCGTTCTCGGCGAGCTTGCGCATGACCTGCTTGTGCAGCCAGATGTTCATGGCGGCCGAATCGTCGGTGCTGCCCTGGTAGCCCAGCTCGGCGGCCAGCTGCTTGCGCGCGGCCAGGCTGCTGTCCAGGCCGAGCAGCTTGAGCAGGTCGACGATGGAGGTCTTCCAGTTCAGCTTCTCGCCGTGCCTGGCCTGCATCTCGCTGAGCACGGCGTCGACGTCGACCGGCTCGACGGCAGGCGCGGCAGGGGCGGAGGCGCCGGGGGCGGCCGCAGGCGCGGCGGGCTGGCCGGCGGCAGGGGCGGCGCCCTGGGCGCCGGCGGGTTGGTCCGCGCGGTTGGCGGGATGCTCCGACGGGAAGATTTTGTTCAGGATGGATTTGAAGATGTTCATGTCAGCGCTCCTCCGCTGGTCGGCGGCATGGGGAAACGGAAAAAAGCGGCGGCCGCGAGACGCCGCCGCTGCAAGCGATTCTAGTGCCGGCCGATGACGGCCAAGCGCGCCCCCGCAACCATCCGGGCAGTCATTTGCAACCGTCTGCTAATGGCGCGGCATGCGCGCATGCCGCGCCGGGCGGGCCGCGGCGGCCAGGTACCGCCGGGCGGACGCGGCCATATCGATACAAAACGTTGCCAACGTGAACGATCGTTAAGGGCCTATCCGAGCCCATGCGGGCTCAGCCGGCCGCGCGGATGCGGCGCACCAGCGCAGTGGTCGAGCGCTCGAACTCGAAGGGCACGGCCAGCGCCCGGCCTCCCCAGCTGCGGACCAGGGCGGTCTCCGGCAGCGTCTCCATGTCGTAGTCGCCGCCCTTGACGATGATGTCCGGCCTGAGCTCGCCGATGATCCGCACCGGCGTGTCCTCCTCGAACCACGTCACCGCAGTCACGCACTGCAGTCACATCCTGGCATGCGGCGCGACCAGGACGCGACGGCCGCTTACGCGGCCTCGTTCGCGAACGCGCGTATCCTGCGCACCAGTGCCGTCGTCGATCGCTCGAACT
>Ga0065720_1003740_pt1 | contig 13115 bp, 12 predicted proteins | sample Thericmetagenome_FD_59107 | JGI IMG/M metagenome (GOLD analysis project Ga0065720, IMG submission 59107) | Thermophilic microbial communities from the Joint Bioenergy Institute, California, USA of rice/straw/compost enrichment - eDNA_2 v2... | ecosystem: Engineered > Solid waste > Grass >... | reverse complement strand
CGACGGCCGCTCCCGGTCTTCTCCCGGTCCTCGCGACGGCGCTCCGAGGGGCCCGGCCGGGCCCGATCGCCGCTCCGGCTCGCCGTACCGGCCTTCATTGACCCTGGTAACCGCATCAAGTAGCGTGATTTCCATATTTCAGAATCACTTTTCCGCATCCCGGAAAGGATGAGGTCATGGCCGGAGTCGACATCAATGGCCCGCTGCTTACCCGATTCGACGAGATCCTCACGCCCGAGGCGCTCAACTTCGTCGCCACGCTCCAGCGCGAGTTCAACGGCCGCCGCCTGGAGCTGCTCGACGCCCGGCAGGCCCGGCAGCAGGAGCTGTCGGCCGGGGCCAACCTCGACTTCCTTTCCGAGACCAAGCACATCCGCGAGGACGACACCTGGCGGGTGGCCGAGCCCGCGCCCGGCCTGGTCGACCGCCGGGTGGAGATCACCGGCCCGACCGAGCGGAAGATGACGATCAACGCCCTCAACTCGGGCGCGAAGGTGTGGCTCGCCGACTTCGAGGACGCGCTCTCCCCGCTCTGGGAGAACGTGATCGGCGGGCAGCTCAACCTGCGCGACGCGCTCGACCGCACGATCGACTTCGAGACCGGCGGCAAGTCGTACCGGCTGCGCCCGGACGAGGAGCTCGCCACGATCGTGGTGCGCCCGCGCGGCTGGCACCTGGAGGAGAAGCACATCCTCGTGGACGGCAGGCCGATGTCGGGCTCGCTGCTCGACTTCGGCCTCTACATGTTCCACTGCGCCAGGCGGCAGCTCGACAAGGGCAAGGGGCCGTACTTCTACCTGCCGAAGCTGGAGAGTCACCTGGAGGCCCGGCTCTGGAACGACGTGTTCGTGCGCGCGCAGGAGCTGCTCGGGCTCGACCGGGGCACGATCCGGGCCACGGTGCTGATCGAGACCTACCCGGCCGCGTTCGAGATGGAGGAGATCCTTTACGAGCTGCGCGAGCACTCGGCCGGCCTCAACGCCGGGCGCTGGGACTACCTGTTCAGCGTGATCAAGAAATTCCGCACCCGGGGCCGGGAGTTCCTGCTGCCCGAGCGGAACGTGGTGACGATGACCGCGCCGTTCATGCGCGCCTACACCGAGCTGCTCGTGCGCACCTGCCACAAGCGCGGCGCGCACGCGATCGGCGGCATGGCCGCGTTCATCCCGTCCCGCCGCGACCCCGAGGTGAACAAGGTGGCGCTGGAGAAGGTGCGCCAGGACAAGGCCCGCGAGTCCGGCGACGGCTTCGACGGCTCCTGGGTCGCCCACCCGGACCTCGTGCCGATCTGCCGGGAGGTCTTCGACGGCGTGCTCGGCGACCGCCCCAACCAGCTCGACAAGCTGCGCGAGGACGTCAACGTCACCGCGGCCGACCTGCTCAACGTGTCCGCCACCCCCGGGAAGATCACCGAGGCGGGCCTGCGCAACAACGTGGACGTGGGGCTGCGCTACCTCGCCGCGTGGCTCGGCGGCAACGGCGCGGCGGCGATCCACAACCTGATGGAGGACGCGGCCACCGCGGAGATCTGCCGCTCCCAGGTGTGGCAGTGGATCCACAACGACATCACGCTCGACGACACCGGCGAGACCGTCACCAAGGAGCTGGTGGAGCGGATCATCGACGAGGAGCTCGCCGGCATCCGGTCCGAGCCCGGCTTCGACCCCGACCGGTACGGCCAGGCGACCGAGCTGTTCAAGGAGGTCGCGCTCGCCGACGACTTCGTCGAGTTCCTCACCCTCCCCGCGTATGCCCGCATGCCATGACAGGCGCGTTTGTACGACGTAAGGTCACGCTGACGGCGAATCCGTGGAGGAGGCGGCCATGAGCGAGACCTTCGTCGCCGGGACGGAGGGCGAGCCGGGCGGGCCCGGCCCGCTCGCCCGCGTCACGGCGCGCTGCCGGGAGATCCTCGGCCCCGACGCCGTGATCACCGACCCGGTGCGGCTGCGCACCTACGAATGCGACGGCCTCACCTACCATCGCGCCAGCCCGGGCCTGGTGGTGCTGCCCGAGTCGGCCGAGCAGATCGCGGCGATCGTGCGCGCGTGCAACGAGCACGCCGTGCCGTTCGTCGCCCGCGGCTCGGGCACCGGCCTGTCCGGCGGCGCGCTGCCCCGGTCGGACGGCGTGCTCATCGTCACCTCCCGCATGCGCCGCGTGCTCGAGATCGACCTGCCGAACCGCCGCGCCGTGGTCGAGCCGGGCGTCACCAACCTGGCGATCACCGAGGCCGTGCGCGACGAGGGCTTCTACTACGCCCCGGACCCGTCCAGCCAGCAGATCTGCTCGATCGGCGGGAACGTGGCGGAGAACTCCGGCGGCGCGCACTGCCTGAAGTACGGGTTCACCGTCAACCACATCGAGGCGTGCGAGATCGTCACGCCCGACGGCGAGATCGCCGAGCTGAACCGCATGGACGCCGGCTACGACCTGCTCGGCGCGTTCGTCGGCTCGGAGGGCACGCTCGGCATCGCCACGAAGATCACCGTCCGGCTGTCGTGCACCCCGGAGGCGGTCTGCACGCTGCTCGCCGCGTTCCCCGACATCGAGTCCGGCGGCCGGGCCGTCTCGGCGATCATCGGCGCGGGGGTGATCCCGGCCGCGATCGAGATGATGGACCGGCTCGCCATCGAGGCCGCCGAGGCGGCCGTGGACTGCGGCTACCCGCCGGGCGCGGGCGCGGTGCTCGTGGTCGAGCTCGACGGCCCGCTCGCCGAGGTGGAGCGGCAGTACCACGAGGTGGAGCGGCTGTGCCGGGAGTGCGGCGCGATCGAGCTGCGGGTGGCGCAGGACGCGGCCGAGCGCGCCGCGATCTGGAAGGGCCGCAAGTCCGCGTTCGCCGCGGTGGGCCGGCTCTGCTCGGCCTACCTGGTGCAGGACGGCGTGGTGCCGCGCACCGCGCTGCCGCGGGTGCTCGCCGACATCGACGAGCTCTCCCGCGAGTACGGCATCCGCGTGGCGAACGTGTTCCACGCCGGGGACGGCAACCTCCACCCGCTCGTGCTCTTCAACGACGAGGAGGAGGGCGCCGCCGAACGGGCCGCGATCGTCAGCGGCCGGATCATCGACCTGTGCATCGAGCACGGCGGCTCGATCACCGGGGAGCACGGCGTCGGCGTCGACAAGTCGCGGTACATGACCAGGATGTTCACCGACGAGGACCTGGACACCATGCAGCTGGTGCGGTGCGCGTTCGACCCCGACAACCTGTCCAATCCGGGCAAGGTCTTCCCCACTCCACGGCTGTGCGGCGAGGCCCCGGGCGTGCGCAAGGGCGTGCACCCGCTCGTCGCCTCGGGCCAGGCGGAGCTGTTCTGATGGCCGCCCAGACCGCCGAGGCGCTCGCCGCGACCGGCGTCACGATCCGCGACGCCGGGCCCGACGACGACGTCGCCGGGGTGAAGCCGCGCTGGGTGGCGCTGCCGGAGAACACCGCGGAGATCGCCGCCGTGCTGCGCACGGCGAGCGAGCACGGCCTCGCCGTGGTCCCGGTGGGCGGCGGCACGAAGCTGCACTGGGGCCCGCCGCCGGAGCGCTGCGACCTGCTCCTCGACACCTGCTGCCTCAACCAGGTGCTGGAGCACGCCGCGGGCGACCTCGTGGTGCGGGTGCAGGCCGGCGTGACGATGGGCACGCTCGCCGAGACGCTCGCGCGCGGCGGCCAGGAGCTCGCGCTCGACGTGCCCGACCCCGACGCCACGGTCGGCGGCACGCTCGCCACCGCGGTCGCCGGGCCGCGCCGGCTGCGTTACGGCACCGCCCGCGACCTGCTCATCGGCGCCACCGTGGTGCTCGCCGACGGCACCGTCGCCAGGTCCGGCGGCAAGGTCGTGAAGAACGTGGCCGGGTACGACCTCGGCAAGCTGTTCACCGGGTCGTACGGCACGCTCGGGGTGATCGCCGAGGCGACGTTCCGGCTGCATCCGCTGCCCGCCGACCGCCGCTGGGTGACCGCCACCTATCCGATCGCCCGCGAGTACACCGACGAGCACGGCGAGCGGCACTTCGTCAACGACTTCCCGGTCGACCCGTTCCAGGTGATCGGGCCGGTCGCGACGAGCACCGCCGAGCCGTCCGCGATCGAGATCGACTGGCCGGAGGTGCTGTTCGGGCCGTTCACCGTCGCGGTGCTCGTCGAGGGCGCGGCGGCCGAGGCACGGGCGCTCGCCGTACGGGACCTGCTCGCCGCGCACGGCGCGGAGGCCACGGTGTCGGCGCGGCCGCCGGCGTGGTGGGGGCGGCTGCCCGGGGAGGAGATCCTGCTGGAGATCCGGGTGCCGCCGGGCGAGATCGCCACCGCGATGGCCGAGGTGAGCAGCGCGGCGATGGCCGACATCAAAGCGCGCGGCTCGGCCGCGTCGGCGGTGCTGCACGTGGCGCTGCCCGCCGACGTCGCGCCGGACCGTGCCGCCCAGTTCGTCACGGACGTCCGGGACGGCGTGGAGAACGCGGGCGGCCGGGTGATCGTGCTCACCGCGCCCGAGGAGGTCGCCCGCCGGGTCGACCGGTGGGGCCGGATCGGCGCGCTCGGGCTGATGCGGCGGGTGAAGGAGCGGTTCGACCCCGGGCGCGTGCTCGCGCCCGGCAGGTTCGTCGGAGGGATCTGATGACGGTGCCGGACATCGAACGAACGCCGCCGGGCATCGATCCCCGGCTGATCGACGCGTGCGTGCACTGCGGCTTCTGCCTGCCCACGTGCCCGACCTACCAGCTGTGGGGCGAGGAGATGGACTCGCCGCGCGGGCGCCTCCACCTGATGCGGCAGCACGTCGAGGGCACCCCGGTCACCCCCGAGATGGCCGGGCACTTCGACGCCTGCCTCGGCTGCATGGCCTGCGTGACCGCGTGCCCGTCCGGGGTCCGCTACGACCGGCTCATCGAGCAGACCCGGGCCGAGGTGGAGCGCGAGCACCACCGCCCACTGACCGACAGGGTCTTCCGCGAGCTTGTGTTCCGGCTGTTCCCCTACCCGCGCCGGCTGCGGGCGCTGCGTCCCGCGCTGCGGCTCACCGAGGGGCTGCGGCGCCGCCTCGCGCCGGTGCTCGCGCGGCTCGACCCGCGCCTGGGGGCGATGGCCGACCTCGCCCCGCCGATCACGCCCCGGGTCCGGCTGCCGCGCCTGGTGCGGGCGCGCGGGCCGCGGCGCGCCCGGGTGGGGCTGCTCGCCGGCTGCGTGCAGGGCGAGTTCTTCCCCCGGGTGAACGCGGCGACCGCGCGGGTGCTCGCGCTGGAGGGCTGCGACGTGGTGATCCCGCGCGGGCAGGGCTGCTGCGGGGCGCTGTCGGTGCACTCGGGGCGGCCGGAGGAGGCGGCGGGCTTCGCCAGGCACGTCATCGAGACGTTCGAGCGGGCCGGGGTGGACACGGTCGTGGTGAACGCGGCCGGGTGCGGGTCGTCGACGAAGGAGTACGGCGAGCTGCTCGCGGGCGACCCGGCGTGGCAGGTGCGGGCGAAGGGGCTGCGGTTCGTCGACCTCGCCGAGTACCTCGCCGAGCTGGGCCCGGTGGCCGAGCGGCACCCGCTGCCGCTGGTGATCGCCTACCACGACGCCTGCCACCTCGCGCACGCCCAGGGCGTGCGCGCCCAGCCGCGCGAGCTGCTCGCGGGCATCCCCGGGCTGCGGGTGCGGGAGATCGCCGAGTCGGCGATCTGCTGCGGCTCCGCGGGCACCTACAACCTGTTCCAGCCGGAGGCGGCCCGGCAGCTCGGCGACCGCAAGGCCGGGCACGTCGCCGCGACCGGGGCGCAGCTGCTCGTGTCCGCGAACCCCGGCTGCACCATGCAGATCGCCGCGGCGCTGCGGCGGCGCGGGGACCGGCCGATCCCGGTCGCGCACACCGCGCAGGTGCTCGACGCGTCGCTGCGCGGCCTGCCCGTCTCCACGCTGCTGGCGGCGCGGTGACCGGGGTCCAGTCGGTCGACCGGGCGCTCGACGTGCTGGAGGCGCTCGCCGAGCACGGCGGCGAGGCCGGCCTGTCGGAGATCGCGGCCGCCACCGGCCTGCCGTACGGGACGATCCACCGGCTGCTGCGCACCCTGCTCGCCCGCGGCTACGTGCGGCAGGAGTCGGACCGGCGGTACGCGCTCGGCGGCGCCCTGGTACGGCTCGGCGGCGCGGCCGAGAACATGGTCGCGGCGTGGGCGCGGCCGTACCTGGCGCGCATGGTCGAGCTGTCCGGCGAGACGGCGAACCTGGCGGTGCTCGAGGGCGACTTCGTGGTGTACGTGGCGCAGGTGCCGTCGCCGCGGCGGCTGCGCATGTTCGCCGAGGTGGGGCGCCGGGTGCCGGCGCACAGCACGGCGGTCGGCAAGGTGCTGCTCGCGGACCGGCCCGACGCGGCGGCGGTGCTGGAGCGCACCGGGCTGCCGCGCCGCACCGACCAGACGATCACCTCGGTGCCGGCGATGCTCGCCGAGCTGGAGGCGGTGCGCGACCGCGGGTACGCGCTCGACCTCGGCGAGGAGGAGACGGGCGTGCACTGCCTCGCGGTGCCGGTGCGGGACGGCGGGCGGGTGGTCGCGGCGATGTCGGTGTCCGGCCCGGCCGAGCGGCTGAAGGCGCGCGACCTCGACGAGCTGGCCCGCGAGATGCGGAAGATCGCCGACGACTTCGGGTGCGACGTGTTCGGATCGTCGAGGTGACGGCCGGCCGCCTCGGCCGCATGCCCGCCCGGGCGGCGGACCCGGCCCACCACCCGGCCTGGTGACGTCGACCGCGTACGACGGTCTTGGCGCCGGCGGCCCGCCACGTGGCCCGGCCCGCGCGGCCGGGCGGGTCGCTGAAGGTTCGATTCCGAAGGATCGGCCGACACCGGAGAAGGACGGTTCCGCATCAGGGTGCCGAGCTGCCAAGCAGGCGGTCGCGCGCCGGGGCGGCCTGCCGTGTTGTCGGTGGCGGCGGGTTGAATGGGGGCATGTGCAGGAGCATCAGGACCCTCCGCCCGCCGTTCACCGAGCAGGTCACCGAGGAGGACGTGCGCGCGGCCGCGCTGCAGTACGTGCGGAAGATCTCCGGGTTCCGCGCCCCGGCCGCGCACAACGCCGAGGCGTTCGAGCGGGCGGTGGACGCGGTCGCGAAGGCCACCGGCGAGCTGCTTTCCTCGCTGACCGTCCGGGGCCGCTGACCGGCACACCGACCCACCGTGATCGGGTGAGTGCGCAGCGTGCCGGTCGCGGGCCGCGACGTACCCGGGGGGCCGGGCGGTCCCGGCGGGTGCGGTCAGGCGGCGGTCACAGGGCGGCTCTGCGCATGCCCCGGATACCGGCCGCGAGGCCGACGGCGGCGATCGCGGCGGCGGCGAGCAGGCCGTACCCGACCGCGGGGGCGGTCAGGTCGCCGTTGAACAGCGCCCGCTCGGCCTCGACCACGTACGTGAGCGGGTTGACGCGGGACGCGGTGGCGAGCCAGGCCGGGCCCTGGTCGGCGGGGAGCAGCACCCCGGACAGCAGGAGCAGCGGGAACAGCACGGTCTGCTGCACGCCCCAGAACAGCGACGGGGTGCGTTTCGCGGCGAGCGCGAGCGCGAACGACAGCGAGCCGATGCCGATGCCGGTCACCGCGAGCAGGGCGAGCCCGGCGGCCGCTCCGGCGGGGTGGAGGCGGAAGCCGAACGGCAGCACCGCGAGGATGATCAGCACGCCCTGGGCGAGGAGCGTCACCGCCTCCTTGAGCGTGCGGCCGATCAGCATGGCGGCCCGGTTGAGCGGGGTGACGAGCACCCGTTCCAGCGACCCGCCGCCGGACTCCACCAGCACGTGGTAGCCCGCGCCGCTGGTGCCGAAGACGCCGATCATGACGAGGTTGCCCGGCACGAACCACTGCCAGGGCGACTCGCCGATGCCGGGCATGCCGGATAGCAGCGGCCCGAACAGGGCGAGGAAGACGAGCGGCTGCGTCATGCCGGCGATCAGGCCGATGGGGGTGCGCAGCTCGGGGCGGATCTCCCGGCCGAACACCAAGCCGATGTCGCGGAGGAAGCTCCCGGCCCGGCCGAGGCGGCGCGGGGCGGCGACGGTCGTGGTGGTCATGGTCAGGCTCCTTCCTGGTTCCGGTCGCTCTCGCGCAGGCTCCGTCCGGTGAGCGCGAGGAACACGTCGTCGAGGGTGGGCCGCCGGATCTCGGTGGCGAGCGTCCACAGCCCGGCCGCGTCGAGGGCGCGCACGAGCTCGGGCAGTACGGCGGGGCCGTTCCGCACCCGGAAGGTGACCGTGTCCGGCTCGCCGTACGGCTCGGCCCGCGGACCGGCGGGCAGGCCGGTGCCCGGCGGCGTGCCGTGGCCGGTGGTGACCTCGTGCGCGCTGGGGATGCTCGCGGCGATCTCGGCGGCCCGGGCGGCCTCGCCCTTGCCGACGGTCACGGTGACCCGGTCGCCGGCGAGGTCGGTCCTGAGCCGCTCGGGGGTGTCGTCGGCGATGACCCGGCCGTGATCGATGATCATCACCCGCTCGGCCATGGAGTCGGCCTCGTCGAGGTAGTGGGTGGTGAGGAAGATCGTGGTGCCGTGCCGTTCGCGCAGCCGCAGGATGTGCTGCCACAGGTTGGCGCGGCTGTGCGGGTCGAGCCCGGTGGTCGGCTCGTCGAGGAAGAGCAGCTCGGGCCGGTGCATGAGGCCGAGCGCGACGTCGAGCCGCCTGCGCTGGCCGCCGGAGAGCGTGCTCGCCGTACGGTCGGCGAGCCCCTCCAGTTCGAGGGCGGCGAGCAGGTCGTCAGCGCGGCGCCGCGCCTCCGCCCGGCCCATGCCGTGGAAGCGGCCCTGGAAGACCAGCTCGTCCCGGACGCGGAAGTTGTCCCCCGAGCCCCGGCCCTGGCCGATGTAGCCGATGCGCCGCCGGGCGCCGAGCGGGTCGGTGCGGATGTCGCAGCCGGCGACGGTCGCCGTCCCGGCGGTGGGCGGCAGCAGCGTGGTGAGCATGCGCAGGCTGGTGGACTTGCCCGCGCCGTTCGGGCCGAGGAAGGCGACCAGCTCGCCCTCCTCGACGTCGATGTCGATGCCGCGTACCGCCTCGACGGTCCCGCCCTTGACCCGGAAATGCCGGGTCAGGCCGCGCGTGTGGATCATCGCCTTCTCCTTGTCGCCACAGGTTTCGGGCATGCCGAACAAGCGCCATACGGGCGCGTCATCGGTTCTGGGGATTCGCCGGGGTCCGCTCCCCGGCTGGAAGCCCGAAAAGCTTAGGCAGAAAACATGCAAAAACNTCAGGAACCCTGACTATCTTGAGCTGAATGCCCCCTGAGCTGAAGCCACCCATCCCCTGGTTGCTCGCCTGCGCCGCCACGCTCGCCGCCCGGCACGCCGAGCGGGAACTGCGCCCGCACGGGCTCACCGTCCGCCAGTTCGGCCTGCTGATGCTGCTCCGCCTGGAACCGGCCCTCACCATGTCCGAGCTCGCCCGCCAGCTCGGCGTCACCCGCCAGTCGCTCCAGGAGATGACCGCCGAGCTGGAACGGGCCGGGCACCTGCGCCGGGCGCCCGGCATGTCCGGCCGCACCCGCCGCCTCGAACTCGCCCGCCGTACCGAACGAGCCGTCTTCTACGCCCAGGCGGCGCTGCTGGAGGCCGAGGCCGACTTCCTCGGCGCCCTCACCCCGGACGAGATCGAGACCCTGCGCACCCTGCTGCGCCGCGTGCTCGCCCACGCCACCGACGACGAGTCCTGGCTGTCCTGAGGGCACCTGAGGTGATCTGAGGTGAAACGCACGCGGCGGTGCGGACACCTATTCGGATGACGGAGTTTCCGGACGAGAGGGAGCAGGGTGGGTCCCCCCGATCGCAAGCAGCGCTTCGCCGAGATGTACCTGGCGCACTACGCCGACGTGCTCGGCTACATCCGGCGGCGCACCGACTCGCCGCACGACGCCGCCGACGCCCTCGCCGAGACCTTCACCATCGCCTGGCGGCGCCTGGCGGACATCCCGGACGGCCCGCGAACCCGGCTGTGGCTGTTCGGCGTGGCCCGCCGGGTGCTCGCCAACGGGCGGCGGGCCGAGACCCGCCGCAGCGAGCTGGTGGAACGGCTCGGCGCCCAGCTCGCCGTGTGGTCGGCGCAGGCGCCCGACCCCGCCGAGGCGGCGGAGCACGCCGAGGTGCGCGCGGCGTTCCGGCGGCTGCGGCCGGACGACCGGGAGGTGCTCGCCCTGGTGAGCTGGGAGGGCCTGAGCCACGAGGAGATCGCCGTGGTGCTGGGCTGCACCCGCGGCACCGTCCGCCTGCGGCTGCACCGCGCCCGCAAGCGGCTGGCCAGGGAGCTGCGCGCCGCCGGACTCGACGTGGCCCGCTACGGGGCGCGGGCGGTCGCGCTGAGCGAAGGGAGGGTGTGATGACCGACCGGATCGACCGGCTGGTGGCCGGCATCGCCCCAGACCCGGGTCCCGGGCTGACCCCGCTCGCCCTGGAGCTCCTGGACGAGATCACCCGCACCCCGGCCGCCGCGGCCGCCCCGCCCCCGCGCCGCGGTCGCCGGTGGCTCGCCGTACCGGTGGCCGCCGGGATCGCCGCGGTGGCGCTGGTGCTGAGCTGGATCACGCCCGGCGTGCTGGGGCTCGGCCCCGCACCGGCCGCCGCCGCGCTGCGCATCGAGCGGGACGGTGCCGACTACGTGATCACGGTGCGGGACGTGTTCGCCGACCCGCAGCGGTACGAGCGGGAGCTGCGCGCCCGGAACCTCGACATCGAGCTCCAGGTGCTGCCCACGTCACGCAGCAGAGCGGGGGCCGTCTACATCATCCAGGACCTCGACAGGCTCCTGGCCGAGGGCAGGGCGCCGGCCGAGGGCCGGATCACCGTCATCGACGGGCCGCTGCTCGGCGAGGAGGTCTCCCCGGACGGGCCCGTCGCCCCCCTCACGCCCCCCGGATCCTGCGCGGCGCCCACCGGCTGCCCGCTCGGCGTGCGGGTGCCCGCCGACCTGTCCGAGCGGGCCCGGATCACCATCGGCCGACAGGCCCGCCCCGGGGAGAGCTACGGGATCCGGCCCGACGCCGGCGCCGAGGGTGAGCCGCTGCACTGCGTGCCGTACGTGAACCGCACCGTCGCCGAGGTCACCCGCACCGCCCGGGAACACCGGGTCGAGCCGAGCTTCGCCTACGCCGGGGCCACCTACCCGCCGCATCGGGCCCCCGCCGCCTGGTACGTCCACGAGGGCGTCATGAGCAGCGCGACGACGGCGATCTTCCTGATCGGCCCCGATCCGGATCCGTCCCCGCGCCCGGCCGCCGCCGGCTGCGGCGGCTCCTGACGCCCCGATCCGCCACACGGTACGGCGCCGCCGACGGCGCGCGCCATCCGTGCTGTTTCGCACGCCCTCGTTCAGGCCCGTCCTGGCCTCCGCACGCCCTGACACGCCCGTCCACCCCGACGATCGGACCTGTCGCATGCTCACCACCGACCGCCCGGCCACCGGGTCACGGCCGCGGCCCGCCCGGCGAACCTGGCGGGCCGCCCTGTCCCGCCATCGGGTCTTCGCCGTGGTCCTGGCGTTCGCCGCCGCCATCCGAGTGATCACGATGCTCGGCTACCGGCCCGCCCAGCTCTACTGGTACGACTCCTTCACCTACCTGGAGACCGCGATCCGGATGACGCCGTCGGGCGCGTTCCACCCGATCGGCTACCCGCTGCTGCTGCGGCTGCTGTGGCCGTTCCACAGCGTGGCGCTGATCGCGGCCGTGCAGCACGTGATGGGCCTGGCCACAGGCGTGCTCATCTACGCCCTGCTGCGGCGGCGGTCGCTGCCCGGCTGGGCTGCGGCGCTCGCCACCACGCCGCAGCTCCTGGGCGCCGCGTTCCTGCGGCTGGAGCACTCGGTGCTGTCCGACACCCAGTTCATCCTCCTGATCGTCGCCGGGGTGACCGTGCTGATGTGGTCCCCTCGCCTCTCGCCCCGTGCCGCCACGGCGGCGGGCCTGCTGTTCGCGCTCGCCGCGCTCACCCGGACGATCGCGCTGCCGCTGCTGCTGCTCGTCCTTCTCGTGCTGGCGGTGCGACGCGTGGGCTGGCGCCCGCTGGCCGCCGCGGCGCTCGCCGGCATCCTGCCGCTGGCCGGGTACGCCGCCTGGTACCGCGCCGAGCACGGCAGGTTCGCCCTCACCGGCGCCGACGGCGTCGCCCTGTGGGCCCGCACCATGACCTTCGCCGACTGCTCGGTGATCAAACCCCCGCCCCGGCTGGCCCCGCTGTGCCCGAACGGCACCGTGGCCGACGCCGCCTCCGAGTACGTCTGGGCCCCCACCGCCTCGCTGAACCTGCTGCCCGGCGGCCGGTACGCCAACAACGACCTCGCCCGCGACTTCGCCGTCCGGGCCATCCTCGCCCAGCCCCTCGACTACCTGCGCGACGTGGCCCGCGACACCGCCATCGCCTTCGCCTGGACCCCGATCGCCCACCCCAGACGCGTCACCCCCGCCTACGGCTTCTCCGAGCGGCCCTCGTCGTTCCCCGACCAGCCCCTGATCGAGAAGATGAGACGCGAGTACGACCCCGGCATCAGACCGCTGCGCCCGGTCCCGCCGTACTCCACCTTCCTCGTCGCCTACCAGTACCCCACCCACCTGCGCGGCCCCCTGCTGGCCGCCCTCCTCCTGATCGGCGCCGCCGGCGCCGTCTGGCCCCGCCGTACGGCCCTGCTCCCCTGGGCCGTCGCCATGGGCCTGCTCATCGGGCCGGTGGCCGTCCTCGACTTCGACCACCGCTACGTCCTCCCCGTCTACCCCCTCGCCTCCCTCGCGGCCGCCTTGGCCCTGCACACGTTCATCACCCGACGCCGTCGTACGGCCGGAGCGGAACGAGCCGGATGACCTCGCCTCACATGACTAAACCCAATGGACGCGAACGATGTAGACCTCTCGTTGCGGCTCCAGGACCACATACGTCACCATGCCTCTGCCCTCGGCGAAAGCCCAGGTCAGCATGTTGCACTTCGGACTGTCTCCATTAACGGGAGTTCCTGACCACGGAGACAGCTCGAGTGCTTGGAGCACCTCCGCCAGCCTCCGGGCAGCGTCGGAGGGAAGAGCCGCGATCCTCAGCTTTCCGAAGTGTGCGGTCCGCACTCGAACGCAGCATGGGCCACCCTCCGGGCCGGTCGGTCAGGTCTGTTCTCCTGACTGTTGAGAAATA